>Ga0207667_10005375_pt1 | contig 15617 bp, 12 predicted proteins | sample KBSCornC52_FD_184301 | JGI IMG/M metagenome (GOLD analysis project Ga0207667, IMG submission 184301) | Corn rhizosphere microbial communities from Kellogg Biological Station, Michigan, USA - KBS Corn C5-2 (SPAdes) (version 2) | ecosystem: Host-associated > Plants > Roots > Rhizosphere > Soil ... | reverse complement strand
GAGGCGGGTAAGGCAGAGTCCTCCGCCCTCCAGCGGCGTATGCCTGAATCCACCCCGACGCGTCGGCGGGACGAAGGTCCCATAAATTGCCGACTACCGGCTTGGACCCAAGTCCCGCCGAGGCCGCATCTGACGAAGCGGCCGGTTCTTTGACATCGCCGGATGGGCCGGCGGACGCTTCCGCTCGCCCTGTGAAATGTGAGTCCACACCCACGGGCGTACGGCCCGCCTACAGCGGCTCGTAGTCGATTTCCATGAACGCATCGACTTCGCGGCTCCAGCGGTCGCGCACGAAGGCGACGTGCTTGGGATGCTTGTCGTAGGCGTCGTAGGCCTTCTGGTCGGCGAACTCCATCGAGAAGCCGAAGCGGTAGTTCGTCTTCTTGCTCACCTGCCGGAGCTGTTCGAATTTATGGACGCCGGGAATGTGCTCGAGCGCCAGCCTGGCGTCACGCAGAAAGGCCTTTTCCTGCAGCGAGCCGTGCGCGTGCTTGAGGTTGAAGACGACGGTGTGGCGGATCATTCAGGCCTCCGACGAAATCGCCTCGCTGGCGGCGATTGCGGCCATATTGACGATGCCGCGGCTGGTCGTCGAGGGCGCGAGGATATGCGCGGGCGCCCTGGGGCCCATCAGGATCGGGCCGACCGCCAGGGCATTCGTCATTTCCTTCAGCAGGGTCATCGACAGGTTGGCGCTCTCGAGATTGGGGAAGACCAAGAGGTTGGCTTCGCCCTTCAGCACGCTCTCGGGAATATAGCGCTCGCGCAGATCCTCGTTCAGCGCCAGGTCGCCCTGCATCTCGCCTTCGACGATCATGTCCGGCGCCGTGGCCTTGAGCCTCTGGTAGACCTCGCGCATCTTGAACGCCGTTTCGCCGTCGCGCGAGCCGAAGTTCGAGTAGCTGAGCAATGCCACTTTCGCCTCGATGTTGAAGCGCTTCAGATGCGCCCGCGCCTGCAGCGCGATGGCGACGATCTCGTCGGCGGTCGGGTCGATGTTGACATAGGTGTCGGTCAGGAAGAACGCCCCGCGCGGCATGATCAGCATGCTCAGGGCCGAGACGTCCTTGATCCCCTCCTGCATGCCCAGCACCGAGCGGATGTCGCGGACATGCTTGATGAACCGCCCCTGCAGGCCGCAGAGCATGGCGTCCGCGTCGCCGCGCTTCACCGCGAGAGCGGCGATCGTGGTGGTATTGGTGCGCACGATCGTGCGGGCCGTTTCGGGCGTCACGCCGGCCCGGCCCACCAGCGAATGGAACAGCGCGACATAGTCGCGGTAGCGTGGATCGTCCTCGGGGTTCACCACCTCGATCCTGCCGATATCGAGATTGAGGCCGAAGCGCTTGATGCGGGTTTCGATGACCGAGGGACGGCCGATCAGGATCGGCGCGGCGATGCGGTCCTCCATCAGCACCTGCACGGCGCGCAGCACGCGCTCCTCCTCGCCGTCGGCGAAGGCGATGCGCTTCATGCGGCCCTGGGCTCGGTCGATGATCGGTTTCATCACCAGGCCCGAGCGGAACACGAAGCGGTTGAGGCTGTCGTGATAGGCGTCGAAATCCTTGATCGGCCGACGGGCGACGCCGGTGTCCATCGCGGCGCGCGCCACCGCGGGCGCGATGCGCAGGATCAGCCGCTGGTCGAAGGGATTTGGAATAATATGCTCCGGGCCATACACCGCCGGCAGCCCGGTCGGCGAGACCTCGAGCCCGGGTTCGTGCGCGAGCTTGGCGATGGCGCGCGAGGCGGCGAGCTTCATCTCTTCGTTGATCGCCGTGGCGCCCACGTCGAGCGCCCCGCGAAAGATGAAGGGGAAGCATAGAACGTTGTTCACCTGATTGGGGTAGTCGCTGCGGCCGGTGCAGACCATGGCGTCCGGCCGCACCGCCTTGGCGTCCTCCGGCATGATCTCGGGGTTCGGGTTGGCGAGCGCCAGCACCAGCGGGTCGCGGCCCATCTTCTTGAGCATCTCGGGCTTCAGGGCGCCGGCGGCCGACAGGCCCAGGAAGATGTCGGCGCCATCGAACACTTCGGCCAGCGTCGTCGCCTCGCTCTCGCGGCAGAACCGGCCGCGCCACTTGTCCTTCACGTCGTGCCGCTTGTGAGTGAGGAGTCCATCCTTGTCGGCGACCCAGATGTTTTCGAGCTTCGCCCCGAGCGCCACGAGGATGTTGAGGCAGGCGATGGCGGCCGCCCCTGCCCCGCTGGTGCAGATTTTGACGTCCTCGATCTTCTTTTTGGCGAGCTCGAGCCCGTTGAGCACCGCGGCGCCGACGATGATGGCGGTGCCGTGCTGGTCGTCGTGGAAGACCGGGATCTTCATGCGCGAGCGCAGCGCTTCCTCGATCTCGAAGCACTCGGGCGCCTTGATGTCCTCGAGGTTGATGCCGCCGAAGGTCGGCTCCAGCGGCCGCACCACCTCGATGAACTTCTTGGGGTCGGTCTCGTCGACCTCGATGTCGAACACGTCGATGCCGGCGAATTTCTTGAAGAGCACCGCCTTGCCCTCCATCACCGGCTTGCTCGCGAGCGCGCCGATGGCGCCCAGCCCGAGCACCGCGGTGCCATTGGAGATCACCGCCACCAGGTTGCCCTTGCCGGTGTACCGGAAGACCGCCTCCGGATTTTCGGCGATCGCCTCGCACGGCGCCGCGACGCCGGGCGAATAGGCCAGCGACAGGTCGCGCTGGTTGCCGAGGGCCTTGGTCGGCTGGATTTCGAGCTTGCCGGGCTTGGGGAACTCATGGAAATGCAGCGCGGCCTCGCGGCGCGCCTTGAGCTGCTCATTCATCTCGGCCATCGGCTAACCCCTCGTAGACAAAGGGTGTCGTGCCACCAAAACCGCCGCAAGGGAAGTGCGTGCCTGGGCTAGGCTGCGGCCGGCTGGGTCGCGGCCACCGGGAGCGGTTTGGGGCCGCCGTTGAGCGCCCGCGCCAGCTCCTTGAAGGCGCCCGCCTTCAAAGCGGGGGCGAACAGGAAGCCCTGCGCCATCACGACACCGCGGCCACGCAGGTAAAGCGCCTGCGCCTCGGTCTCGACGCCTTCGGCAATGATCTCCGTGCCCAGGTCGCGGCACATCGAGATCAGTCCGTCCAGCACCGGCACCTGCTGGGTCTCCGGCTTCACCATGTCGACGAACACGCGGTCGATCTTGATCACGTCGACGCCCAGCGTCTGCATGTAGGCGAGGTTGGAATGCCCGGTGCCGACGTCGTCCATGGCCAGGCGAACGCCGAGGGCATGCAGCCCCGAGATCACGCTCTGTGCCGCGGTCGAATTGCCGATCGGGCTGCGCTCGGTGATCTCGAACACGAGCTGCCGGAATCCGACATTGGAGTTGGCGAAAATGGCCTGCACATCCTCGACGATGCCGGTGTCGCGGAAGTGGCCCGCGAACAAATTGATGGAGACCTTGATGTCCGGCATCTCGAGGCAGAGGTCGTTGAGGTCGTACCTGACCTGTTGCATCAGGCTCAGCGTCATCGGGATCGCGAGGCCGGTCACTTCGGCATAATCGATGAAGGCGCCAGGCATGACGACCTCGCCGTTGCGCTTCTCCCAGCGGCACAGGACTTCACAGCCCGCCAGCGCACCCGTCTTCAGGTTGATCACCGGCTGGTAGTAGGGCTTCACCTCCCCGGCGGTGATCGCCCGCTCGAGGTCAAAGGCGGGCAGCTTGCTGCGCCGCACATATTGCAGCGCCAGAACCAGGAACGAGCCGCTCATCAGACAGGCGACGATCGTCAGGGTCATGCTCAGATCGGCATAGTCGGCCCGGACGATGGCGAACGGCACCGCGGCTTCGGCGCGGATCGGCAGCTCGCCGGCAAAGCCCTGCGCCGCGATGAATTCGGTGTCGCCGCGATTGTCGTAGGCGCCGGCGTCGCCGGCCGTCAGCACCGGCGTGCCGTTGGTCATGGCGATACGGACCATGGCCGTGGGCTTGAAGCGGCTCAGCAGCCCCTTGTCGTTGCTGGAGATGATCGGCACAAAGGTCGACACCAGCTTGGTCGTCCCGATCGCTTCGGTGATCTTGAGCACCGGGGTCGACAGGCCGTTCAGTTGTCCCACGGCGACCGTCTCGGTGCGGCCGGGAATCGCCAGGCTGGTCGACAGCGGCGTATATTGCACCGGGGCGCCGAAGGCGTCGCAATATTGCTGGCCGTCGCTCCCCTCCACCAGCACCTGCTTGAGATAGAGGCTCTGCTGCATGGCCGTGCGCACATTGGCCATGAACGTGGGCGTGCAGAGCGAGGGGCTGCCGGCGACAATCTTTTCGAGCCAGTCCATGCCGTCATAGGCACCGGTCTGGATGCGGTCGGTGATGGCGTCGATCGAGTCCTGCATCTGGGTGCGCTCGCGCACCCGCACATAACCGTCGAGCAGATAGTCCACGCCCATCACCGGCAGGAAGGCGAGGATGGCCGCGATCAGCGTGAATATGTTCGAGTATCTGGATCGCACGCCGCCACGCCTGTCGCCCGAGGTGTGCCAGTCGTAGCAGGCGGCGCTTAAACCGCCGTTAAGCGGGATTAACCTTTGACGCCGTAGGTCGCGGTGATCGAGGCCTTCTCCAGCGTGTGGAAATGCAGGTTGAAGCCATAGACCGCTCCGGAATCCTGGTCGGTCACCTCGAGCCTGTCGATATCCACGGCAAACACGGTGATGATGTAGCGGTGCGCTGGCCCCGGCGGTGGCGCGGCGCCGCCGAAGCCCGCTTTGCCGAAATCCGTACGGCCCTGCACAGCACCCTGCGGCAGGCCGCCCTTGCCGGACCCGGCCCCGGAGGGCAGCGACGTCACGCTGGCCGGGATGTTGGCCACCGTCCAATGCCAGAACCCCGAGCCGGTCGGGGCATCCGGGTCGTACATGGTGATGGCAAAACTTTTGGTACCGTCGGGAGCACCGGACCAGGACAATTGCGGCGAGGTGTTGCCTTTGGCGTAAACCTGCGCGTCCGGCAGCGTGCTGCCGTCAGTGACGTCGGTCGAGGTGAGTTTCAGGGCCATGTGACGCTCCTTCGGTTGGACCGGGAAGGAACGCCACGGGCAGGAGCGGGTTGCCCGCGCCTCGCAGCCTACTTCTCGGTGACGTTGAGCCTGAGATGCAGCTCGCGCAGTTGCTTGGCCGACGCGGCGCTCGGGGCGCCCATCAGCAGATCCTGCGCCTGTTGGTTCATCGGGAACAGCGTGATCTCGCGCAAATTCTCGGCACCGCAGAGCAGCATCACGATGCGGTCGATGCCGAACGCTGCGCCGCCGTGCGGCGGAGCGCCATACTGGAAGGCCCGGTAAAGGCCGCCGAACTGTTCCTCGACCTCGGCCCGGGTCTTGCCCGTAAGCTCGAAGGCACGGACCATCGTCTCGGGCTCCTGGTTACGGATCGACCCGGAGGCGATCTCGAAGCCGTTGCAGACGGCATCGTACTGGAACGCCTTGATGGTCAGCGGTTCCTGCGTGTTGAGGGCTTCCAGCCCGCCCTGTGGCATGGAGAAGGGGTTGTGCGCGAAGTCGAGCCGCTTTTCCTCGTCGCTCCACTCGTAGAACGGGAAGTCGACGATCCAGCAGAGCTTGAACTGATCCTTGTCGACGAGGCCGAGCTCGGTGCCGACCTTCGTCCGTGCCTCGCCGGCAAAGCGGTACATCTTCTCCGGGCGGCCGAGCACGAAGAACACGGCGTCGCCCTCGCCCAGCCCGAGCTGCGTGCGGATCGCTTCGGTGCGCTCGGGGCCGATGTTCTTGGCGACGGGGCCGGCGCCCTCGATCGTCTCGCCTTCCTTGCGCCAGAAGATATAAGCGAGGCCGGGCTGGCCCTCGCTCTGGGCCCAGCCGTTCATGCGGTCGCAGAAAGCCCGGCTGCCGCCGGTCTTGGCCGGAATGGCCCAGACCTCCGCCTTGTCGTCCGAGGCGAGCTGGTTGGCGAACACTTTGAAGCCCGAGCCGGCGAAGTGGGCGTTCACCTGCTGTATCTCGATGGGATTGCGCAGATCCGGCTTGTCCGTGCCGTAGGTGCGAATGGCCGTATCGTAGGGGATGCGCGGCCATTCCGTGGTGACCGGCTTGCCGTCCGCGAACTCCTCGAACAGGGCGGTGATCACCGGCTGCATGGTATTCCAGACGTCTTCCTGGGTGACGAAGCTCATCTCCAGGTCGAGCTGGTAGAATTCGCCCGGCAGGCGGTCGGCGCGCGGGTCCTCGTCGCGGAAGCAGGGCGCGATCTGGAAATAGCGGTCGAAGCCGGCGACCATCAGAAGCTGCTTATACTGCTGCGGCGCCTGCGGCAGCGCGAAAAACGTGCCGGGATGGATGCGGCTCGGCACCAGGAAGTCGCGGGCGCCTTCGGGCGACGAGGCCGTGAGGATCGGGGTCGAGTATTCGGCAAAGCCGATGTCGCCCATGCGCCGGCGGATCGACGAGATCACCTTGGTTCGCTTGACGATGTTGGCATGCAGCGTCTCGCGGCGCAGGTCGAGGAAGCGGTAGCGCAGGCGGATATCTTCCGGGTAGTCGGGCTCGCCGAACACCGGCAGCGGCAACTCCTTGGCCTCGCCGAGTACTTCGAGCTCGCGGATGAAGACTTCGACCTGACCGGTCGGCTGCTTGGTATTGATGGTTTCCGGCGTGCGGGCCTTCACCTCGCCGTCGACGCGGATCACCCATTCGGCGCGGACCGTCTCGGCCAGCTTGAACGCCGGGGAATCGGGATCGACCACGAGCTGGGTCAGGCCATAGTGATCGCGCAGGTCGATGAACAGCAGCCCGCCATGGTCACGCACGCGATGCACCCAACCCGACAGGCGCACATTATTGCCCACGTCGCCCAACGTCAGGGCTGCGCAGGTATGTGTGCGATAACGGTGCATTTTGAGGTCTCGTGAGGGGTTGGAGTCGGGCCGAAACGGCGCCGGACAAGCGCACGCAGGGCCGGGATTGTCAAGATTCCGGGCGGTTTCTCCGGCTAAGCGTCCCTAACCTCAGGCAAATCGGTTGTGGAGCCAACGCCAAGGGCCTGCTAAGACCGGACGGCTAAGTCCCGGTGTTCCGGGACGCCTGACCTAAAGACCGGACCAATGGAGCTGACCACCACCACCGACGCGCTTGCAGCTTTTTGCGCGCGCGCCACCAAATTCGATTTCGTCACCGTCGACACCGAATTCCTGCGCGAAACGACCTACTGGCCGAAGCTGTGCCTGCTGCAGGCGGCGACGCCCGAAGAGGCCATCCTGGTCGACCCGCTGGCCGACGGCCTTAGCCTCCAGCCCTTCTTCGAGCTTCTGGCCAATCCCAAGGTCGTCAAGGTGTTCCACGCCGCCCGGCAGGACATCGAAATCTTCGTAAAACTCTCCGGCCAGGTGCCGCTCAACATTTTCGACACCCAGATCGCCGCCTCGGTCTGCGGCTTCGGCGACAGTGTCTCCTACGACAATCTGGTGCGCTCGGTGACCGGCGTCGATCTCGACAAGTCGTCCCGTTTCACCGACTGGTCGCATCGCCCGCTCACCGAAAAGCAGCGGCTCTACGCGCTCGCCGACGTGACGCATCTGCGCGATATCTATGTGAAGCTCCTGGAGCAGATCACGGCCACCCACCGCTGGGACTGGGTCGAGGACGAGCTCGAGCTGCTGCGCTCGATCGATACCTATGTGGTGCAACCCGAAAATGCGTGGGAGCGGCTCAAATCCAAGCTGAGCAAGCCGCGCGACCTCGCCGCGCTGCGCGCCATTGCCGCCTGGCGCGAGCGCCGCGCCCAGGATGGGGACCAACCCCGCAGCCGGGTGCTCAAGGACGACGCGCTGGTTGAAATCGCACAGCAGCGCCCGCTTTCTCCCGAAGCGTTCGAAAAGCTCCGCGCCGTGCAGCGCGGCTACGGCCGTTCCTCGGCCGCCGGCGAGATCATGAACCTGCTCAAGACCGTCGAGGCGCTGCCCAAGTCCGAGCTGCCGCCGGCGGCGGAGCGCTATCGCGGCCCCTCGCCGAAAGGCGCCGTCGGCGACCTCATCCGCGTCCTGCTCAAGGCCGTCAGCGAAGAGCATGGCGTCGCCGCCCGCATCCTCGCCACCTCCGACGATATCGACGCGATCGTCCTCGACGACCACGCCGACGTGCCGGCGCTGCACGGCTGGCGGCGCAAGCTGTTCGGCGACAAGGCGCTCGCCATCAAGCATGGCAAGATCGGCCTTGCAGCGACGCGCAAGGGTGTTGTCGAGATCGCCATCGAGAACTAGACCGGCATTCTGTCACGCAGCGGAGGAGATCGTGCGCCCCCTTATCCTGACTCTCGGCATTCTTGCGCTTGCCGCCCCGGCTTTCGCTGCGGCGAGCACGACCGCCACCGGAATCGTGACCCTTGTCGACCTGCACGGCGAGACGGTGAAGCTCGGCAAGGACACCTATCGCTTCGCCAAAAACTTCGATCTCACGGCCGTCACCATCGGGGAGAAGGTGACGGTCACCTATCACGTGGCGAAGGGCATCGCCGTCGGCACCGCGATCAAGAAGGCAGCCGACTGATCAGTCCGAGACGATCTCGCTCGCCTTGATGCCGGCGACACCGGCGAGCTGATCCAGCCGGCCTTCGAGATGTTCGCCGGCGAGGAACGCCAGGTCCGGCGGGAGATGCAGCCGCAGGCGTCCGTTCTCCAGCGAGAAATGCGTCCGCGGCAGGACGCCGGGCATGGCCGCCGACATTGGATAGGCGACCCGGAAGATCGCGCCCAGCAGGCGCGCCTTCATGTTGGCCGATGGCCCGGCCAATGCCATCAGCGACTGGCTCATCGACTTGTGCTTGAGGCCCATGTAGCGGACCGCCAGAGCCTCGGCCAGGAAGGCGCGTCCCGGGTGGTCGACGCCGGCCAGCGAGCCATAGGCGACGAGATCGACACTCTGCTCGCCGCGATAGTCCGGATGGCCGCGCCAGCCGATGTCGCTGAGGTAGCACGCGACCTTGCGCAGCCGTTCTTCGGGCGCCGTTTCCCTGACATGGATCGCCGCGAGGAAATCGCCGGTGAACTCGATGAGGTCGTTGGCGTGCGCGGGCGAGCGTGAGCGCAGGATCGAGATTTCCTCGGCCCCCTGCAGCAGCGGATCGACCTCCTGCTCGGCGGGCGGCAACTGGCCGTAGAGATAGCCCTCTCTTACGCCGAGCGCCGAGAATAACACGCTATCGAATTTTCCCGCCCGCAGCACCTCGCCGAGCACTGCGGCGCCATACGGCATGAGGTCCTTGCGGGACGAGCTCACGAAATCGCCACCGGGCATGGGTTTGCCCGCAGCCGCGGCGTCGACGATCTCGTCGCACAGCTTGGCGATGTCGCTCGCCTTGGCGATGTAATGCTGGACCATGTGCAGCGGGTAGTCGCGCAGCACCTGGTGCATCTTGGCCAGCGACCGCCAGGTGCCGCCGATAGCGCAGAACTGGCCGCCCGGCTTGCCGCGCAGCAGATCGGACTTGGCGAGGCGCTCACGCGCGACCTCCCTCGCCTTCGCCGGCGTGCGACTGGAATCGTCCTGCAGGCGGATGACGCCGAGCGCGTGGGTTTCGCCGCGCGCGTCATGGCCACTCGAGATGGCGCTGAGCTCCAGGCTGCCGCCGCCGAGGTCGCCGACGAGCCCGGTGAAATCGGGGATGCCCGCAACGACGCCGAGCGCGGCGTAGTGCGCTTCCTCCTCGCCGCTCAGCACCGAGACATGGGCGTTCATCGTCGCTTCGACGGCATCGACGAAGGCCTTGGAATTGCTGGCATCCCGAACGGCCGAGGTGGCGAGCACATAGACGTCGCCCGCCTTCATCAGCCGCGTCACCAGCGCGAAGCGCTGGATCGCGGTCAGCGCACGATCGATGTTCTCGTAGGCGAGCCGGCCGCTCTGCGCGAGCCCGCGGCCGAGCGAACAAGCCGACTTCTCGTTGTAGAGCGGCGTGAGCGAGCGGGCGTGCCGCTCATAGACCACCAGGCGAACCGAATTCGAACCGATATCGAGCACAGCGACAGGCTTGGCGCCCTGGATGCGGCCCTGCGCCGTCGGGTCCGCGTCATGGCCCCAGAATTCGTTCAATCATCGCTCTCTTCGGTTTCGCGCGTCTCGCGGGAGAGCGCGCTGCCGCGGCCGGACAGGCTCGCGTTGGTCATGAAGTAGTTGTGGGCGCTGTAGGGCTCCTCGCCCTCGTTCAGCTGGCGCCGGTGCGAGCTGCCGTCGGGCAGCACCTCCCAGCTCTGCTGGTTGTCCTTGAGATAGGCCACCAGCATGCGGTCGAGAATTTGCTTATGTACGGTCTTGTTGTGGATGGGGACCATCACTTCCACGCGCCAGTCGAGGTTGCGCTGCATGATGTCGGCCGAAGAGATGTAGACCCTGGCGCGCCGCGACGGCATCGGCTCGCCGGCGCCGAAGCAGAAGATGCGCGAGTGCTCGAGGAAGCGCCCGACCACGGACTTCACGCGGATATTCTCCGAGAAGCCGGGAATACCGGGTCTGAGGCAGCAGATGCCGCGCACGATCAGCTCGATCTTCACGCCCTTCTGGCTGGCATTGTAGAGCGCGTCGATAATCTCGGGATCGACCAGCGCATTCATTTTCAGCCAGATGTTGGCCGGCTGCCCGCGCTCGGCGAACTCGACCTCGCGGCCGATGTTTTCGAGCAGGGTCGAGCGCAAATTCACCGGGGAAACGGCGATGCTCTCGAGCTCCGTCGGCCGGGCATACCCTGTTATGAAGTTAAAGACGCGCGCGACGTCGCGCGTGATGGTCGGGTCGGTCGTGAAGTAGCTGAGGTCGGTGTAAATCTTGGCCGTGATCGGATGGTAGTTGCCGGTGCCGAGGTGGCAGTAGCTCACCAGCTTGCCGTTCTCGCGCCGCACCACCTGGCTCATCTTGGCGTGCGTCTTGAGCTCGATGAAGCCGAACACCACCTGCGCGCCGGCGCGTTCGAGGTCGCGGGCCCAGCGGATATTGGCCTCCTCGTCGAAGCGTGCCTTCAATTCCACGAGCGCGGTCACCGACTTGCCGGATTCCGCTGCAAGCACCAGCGCCTTGACGATGGGGCTGTCGCGCGACGTGCGGTAGAGCGTCTGCTTGACCGCCACCACGTCGGGGTCGCGCGCCGCCTGCATCACGAACTGCGCAACCACATCGAAGCTTTCGAACGGGTGGTGGACCAGCAAATCCTTGGCGCGGATCGCCGCGAAGAGATCGCCGTTGAAGTCCCTGACGCGTTCTGGATAACGCGGTATGTACGGCGGAAACTTCAAGTCCGGGCGGTCGATCTCGCAGATCTTTGCCGCATCGGCCAGCCCGAGGAAGCCCTCGACCTCGAAGGTATCCGCGGGGGTGGCGCCGAGCCGCTCGGAAATCTGCCGTCGCAAGGCGCGCGGCATCTTCTTTTCGATCTCCAGACGGATGACCTGGCCGCGCCGGCGCTGCCGCAGCGCCGTCTCGAACTCGACCACAAGGTCGGCCGCTTCGTCGTCGATTTCGATTTCGCTGTCGCGGATGACGCGGAAGGACCCGGAGCCGGCGACTTCGTAGCCGGGAAACATCTTGTGCAGGAACAGGTTGATCAGCGTATCGATGGTCACGACCTCGATCCGTCCCTCGCTGACGAGGCCGCTCGGCAATGTGATGAAGCGGTCGAGATTGGAGGGCACGCGCACCAGTGCCGTCAGCGTCTGCGTCGAGCCCGGCCGGGTCAGCTCGAAGGCCAGCGTGAAGCCCAAATTCGGAATGAACGGGAACGGATGCGCCGGATCGACGGCGATCGGCGTCAGCACCGGAAAGATCTCTTCGCGGAACAGCCGCTGCAGGTACTTCACCTGGTCGGCCGACAGGTCGCCCGCCTCGTGGATCACGACATCGCGGTCGTAGAGCTCCTCGCGCAGCGTCTGCCAGGCGTCCTGCTGCTCGAGATGCAGGTGCTGGGCGAGCGTGGCGATTTCGTCGAGCTGCTCGGTCGGCGTCAGGCCGTCGGCGCTCTGCGTGCTGATGCCCGCGCGGACCTGGCCCTTGAGGCCGGCCACGCGGACCATGAAGAATTCATCCAGATTGTTGGCGGAGATCGAAACGAACCGCATCCGCTCGAGCAGCGGGTGATTGACGTTCCCGGCTTCCTCCAGCACGCGCATGTTGAACTGCAGCCAGCTCACCTCGCGATTGACGAACCGCGCCGGCGAAATGCGAAGGGCCTCGATATCCGGCTCCGCGGCCTCATCCGGGATGATTTCGCTCATCTCATTCATCGTCGTCGCCTTCCAGGTCCAGCTCGAGCTGCTGCACGCCGCGTTCCGCAAGCGCCCTGGCAGCGATCCGGCGGGTAATCGCAGTCCCCCGCGCGAGCGCCAGGCGATCGGCCGCGTCGGCCAGTGCCACGGCCTCCTCGGGCGAGCGCTCCATGCGCGCAACGAGATAGGCGATCACCCTGGGGTCAACCGCCACCTGCCGGTCTCCGAACAACTTCACGAACATCTGTGACAACTGGATGTCATCGGTCAAAGCCAGCGTGAAGCGCTGCGCGAGTCGCGCCCGCGACTTGAGATCATCGGTCTCGAATGGCCAGTTGGCAATCGCGGTGCGCGTGGTCATCAGGATCGGCCGTCCGTCTCGCATCGACTGGTTCAGCAGGTGGAACAACGCGACCTCGGCATATCCGCTCCGTTCGATGTCCTCGATCAAGAGGGGAGCGATGCCGCCCTCGCCGGCCAGCAGGTCGGCGCTCTGCGGCGTCGCCAGAAGCGCCGCGGCGCGGCCGGACCAGATACGGGCCAGGTGCGATTTTCCCGATTTCGGCGGACCTTCGAGCAGGGTCAGCGGGTGGGGCCAGCCCGGAAAGGCCCGAATATGTGCGAGCGCAAGCTGATTGCCCTCGCCTTCGATGAAATCGTCCTCGAGATGCGACGGCTCGAGCCCATAGTCGAAGGGCAACTGTCCGGCGGGTGTCGGCATGGTCACTTTCGCCGTGGCGGCCGTCGCGCCGGCGCCCGCTTGGCGGCGGCAGCAGGTTCGGCCAGCGCCAGTTCCGGTTCCGCGGCTGCCTTCGCCGGGCGCTCGCCCCGGTAGAGGGCGCTCTCCTGGTATCGCCGAACCGCGTAGCGCGTCAGCGTGGCCGTGATCGCGGCCAGGGGGACCGCCAGCAGCAGGCCGACGAAGCCGAAGAGGAAGGCGAACGCGAACAGGGCGAACATCAGCCAGACCGGGTTGATGTTGATGCTCTGCCCGACGAAACGCGGGTAGAGCACGTTGCCCTCGAGGAACTGGCCGATCATGTAGACGACGAACACGATCACGACGAACCACCAGTTCGGGGCGAACTGGACAAGCGCGATGGCCATCGACAGGACGAAGCCGGTCAGGAAGCCGAAGAACGGAATGAAGCTCAGGACGCCCGTCATCAGGCCGATGACGAGGCCGAAATTGAGACCTGTGAGGGTCAGCGCGGTGGCGTAGTAGATGCAAAGGACCAGGATCACACCGCCCTGCCCGCGAATAACGCCGGCAATCGAGCGGTCGATCTGGTCGAGTACCTGGCGGATCTCGCGGCGATGTTCGCGCGGCAGCAGGTCGTCGATGCCTTTGACCATGCCCTGCCAGTCGAGCAGCAGATAGAAAGCGACCACCGGCGTCAGGATCAACACCGCCACGGTATTGAGCACAGTCAGGCCGCTCTGCGCCAGTTGCCCGGTAACACTGCCCAGGAACTCGACGCCGGACCCGAGGAACTGGGTGAGGCTGGTCTCGACCTGCGAGGCGCGCTCCGGGCCCAGCCACTCGTTGAGCTGCGGCGCGATCGACTGCACGAGGCTGTTGAGGTTGCCGACATAGCCCGGCAGCCGTCCCACAAGCCCCGCGACCTGCGTCGCGACGACCGGGGTGATCACCACGATCAGGCCGATGATGGCGGCGAGGACGGCAAACAGCACGACCGCCGCGGACCAGGCGCGGCTCACGATGTAGCGCTGCACGAAGGTCACGCCCGGGTTGAGGATGTAGGCGAGCGCGATGCCGATCACGAACGGCAGCAGGATCGGCCGGAACAGCCAGATCAGGAGGATGACGACCGCCGTGAAGGCGGCCCAGACCAGGACCTGAAATCTAAGTGTCATGCCTGGCGTTGCCCTTGCGTCACGCGGGTTGAGCGGCTATCAGCGCGAACAGATTTCGCCCCTCCCCGAGCCGGTATTCAGCGCCCATGTCCGACGCACCGAACCTGCCATCAAATGGGTTGAGCTACAAGCAGGCGGGCGTGGACATTGATGCCGGCAATGCCCTTGTGGACGCGATCAAGCCGGCGGTCCGCTCGACCCGCCGTCCCGGCGCGGACGCCGAAATCGGCGGCTTCGGCGGCCTGTTCGACCTCAAGGCGGCGGGCTTCATCGATCCGGTGCTGGTGGCCGCCAACGACGGCGTGGGCACCAAGCTCAAGATCGCCATCGATACCGGCAGCCACTCGACCATCGGCATCGATCTCGTCGCGATGTGCGTCAACGACATCGTGGTCCAGGGTGCCGAGCCGCTGTTTTTCCTCGATTATTTCGCGACCGGAAAGCTCGACGTCGACATCGGCAAGGCCATCGTGGAGGGCATCGCTGAAGGCTGCCGGATCGCCGGCTGCGCGCTGATCGGCGGCGAGACCGCCGAGATGCCCGGGATGTACCACGACAAGGATTACGACCTCGCGGGCTTCGCCGTCGGCGCGGCCGAGCGCGGCACGTTGCTGCCGCGCGCCGATCTGGCGGCGGGCGACGCGCTGGTCGCGATCGCCTCGTCGGGCGTGCACTCCAACGGCTTCTCGCTGGTCCGGCGCATCGTCGAGATCTCGGGTATCGACTGGTACCTGCCGGCGCCGTTCGACCCGCATCGCACGCTTTCCGGTGCCCTGCTGACGCCGACCCGCATCTACGTGAAGCCGATCCTGAGCGCGCTCAAGGCCGGGATCGGGATCAAGGCCCTGGCGCATATCACGGGCGGCGGCTTCATCGACAACATCCCGCGGGTGCTGCCCGACAGCATCGCGGCACACATCGATCTCAGTGCCGTATCGGTGCCCAAGGTCTTCGGCTGGCTCGCCCGCGTCGGCGGGATGGGCGAGACCGAGATGCTGCGCACGTTCAACTGCGGCGTCGGCATGATCTGCGCCATCGCGCCGGAAGACGCGGAGCGGCTGGTCGAGCACCTCGATGCCCAGGGCGAAAAGGCCGCGGTCATTGGCAAGCTGACCGAACGGACCGGCGATCCCGTCACCTTCGACGGCAAGCTCGCCCTGTGACGGCTCCAAGAAAGCGCGTCGCGATCCTGATCTCCGGGCGCGGCTCCAACATGAGCGCGCTGATCGAGGCCGCCAAGGCGCCGGACTATCCCGCCCAGATCGTCGGGGTCTTCTCGAACAATCCGGATGCCGCAGGCCTTGCAGCGGCGGCCGGCCAAGGGATCGCCACCGCCGTCCGCTCGCACCGGGACTACGGCAGCAAGACCGCCTTCGAGGCCGCGATGAACGACGTGCTCGCCGGCTGGCGGCCCGATATCGTCTGTCTCGCCGGCTTCATGCGCATCCTGTCGCCCGAGTTCTGCACGCGCTGGGCCGGCAGGCTCATCAACATCCATCCCTCATTGCTGCCCAGGCACAGAGGC
>Ga0207667_10005372_pt1 | contig 15620 bp, 12 predicted proteins | sample KBSCornC52_FD_184301 | JGI IMG/M metagenome (GOLD analysis project Ga0207667, IMG submission 184301) | Corn rhizosphere microbial communities from Kellogg Biological Station, Michigan, USA - KBS Corn C5-2 (SPAdes) (version 2) | ecosystem: Host-associated > Plants > Roots > Rhizosphere > Soil ... | reverse complement strand
AACCAAGGACCCGAGGTGTAGCGGGCCGGTGGGTGATGGCGCGAATCGCCCTGTGTACATTGGCTAAGAATCTGCCCGGGCCTTGTAGGGTAGGGCGCGGGATGTGCCGGGCCGCGCTAGGCCGGGCCGCCTAGGCCGCTCCCCGTCAGGCTGAACGGCGCCAGGCCGGGCCACGCTAGGCCAGGCCGCGTCGGGCCAGCCCATTCAGCAAACATAGCTCAGATCCTGCGCTCCGCGCGGGACCGCAATAAAGGCGGTGCTCAAACGGCACCACGGCCTGCGGCACTGTTGCCGTGTGCTCCGGCGAGCTAGCGGTATCTGTCGTCGCGATCGCCGTATTGCCGTTCGCGGCGCTCGCGGCGCTCCTGAGCTTCGATGCTCAGTGTCGCCACGGGGCGTGCCTCCAGGCGCTTGATCCCGATCTCTTCGCCTGTCTCGAGACAATACCCGTAGGTGCCCTCGTCGAGACGCTTCAGCGCCTCGTCGATCTTCCGGATCAGCTTGCGCTCACGGTCGCGGGTGCGCAGCTCGAGGCTGAATTCCTCTTCCTGCGTAGCGCGGTCGTTCGGATCGGGAAAGTTGGCAGCCTCGTCCTTCATATGAGAGACGGTGCGGTCGACCTCCACCATGAGGTCTCGTTTCCAGTTGTTGAGGATCTCGCGAAAGTGCTCCGTTTGCTCCTTGCTCATGTACTGTTCGCCGCGCTTGACGATGTACGGCTGTACGTTGCGTGGACCCGCAAGCAGACTTCCGGGCTCAATAACGTCGCTGTCTTCGTCGGCAGCACTCACCGCTTGGGCAGCGCCCGTGCGTGTGGGTGACAGAATTTCGCTAGGGGCGCTGGGCGACTCCTCTCTAGTTGCCACCTGCTCAGGGGCGGCGGGTCCAGCCTTGCGCATCTCGATGATATCTTCCGTATTCGTGGATAGGGGGTGTTCCGGCGCCTTGGGAGGCGGCGGCACAGGTTTGCGTACAGCCACCGTAGCCGTCATTCGTTCGGCAGGCAGCTTGCGGGCCACCACGACTTTTTTCACCGCGGGCCGGCTTGCCGCCTTTTTACCCTTCGCGGCTTTTGGCGCGGGTTTCTTGGCCGGCATCGATCGCTCCTCTCAAAAAAGCACTGGGCCTCATGAAGGACGCGCGATTATACCGGTGGACCCTGGCGTGTACAGCCTTAAGGCAAGGTTACGGCCGGCAGAGCCTGCCACCCCGCTTGTCGCCGTTCGACGACGATCGTGGTGTATATGCCACCCCGGACGTTGAACCGGGCCGTGAGACGCAAGAAGCGGGGACGCGTGGCCGCCTCGATGTGGTCGGCAATCTCATTCGTCACGGCCTCATGGAATGTGCCCCGATCGCGAAATGACCAGATATAGAGCTTCAAGGATTTCAGCTCCACGCACAGCCGGTCGGCGACGTACTCCAGCTCGAGAGTCGCGAAGTCCGGCTGACCGGTTTTCGGGCAGAGGCAGGTAAATTCCGGAATCTGCATCCGGATGGTGTAATCGCGCTCGGGAGACGGATTGGCAAAAGTCTCGAGCTCGGTGCTTGGCTGGGATGGCATGAGTTCAAAGCGGCGCGCGGCGTGGCGCTTGCTTGCATATACTACCGCATTCTCCGCCACGCGCCGGAATGAGGAAGACACTTCAAGATGCGGTTGACCAAGATCAAGCTCGCCGGTTTCAAGTCCTTCGTAGATCCTACCCAAGTCAGCTTTCCCAGTAATCTCACGGGCGTCGTCGGCCCCAACGGTTGCGGCAAGTCGAACGTCATCGACGCCGTGCGCTGGGTCATGGGTGAGTTGTCTGCCAAGCACTTGCGCGGTGAGAACATGGCCGATGTCGTGTTCAACGGCTCTGCCGCGCGCAAGCCGGTGGGCACCGCATCCGTGGAGCTGGTGTTTGATAACTCCGACGGCAAGATCGGTGGCGCCTATGCCAGCTACAACGAGATCTCGCTGAAGCGCCAGGTCTCGCGCGACGGCTCGTCGGGCTATTTCATCAATTCGATCCGCTGCCGCCGCAAAGACATCACCAACCTCTTTCTAGGCACCGGGCTCGGCTCACGCAGCTACGCGATCATCGAGCAAGGCATGATCTCGCGCGTCATCGAAGCCAGGACCGAGGATATGCGGGCCTTCGTGGAGGAGGCCGCGGGTATCTCCCGATATAAAGAGCGCCGCAAGGAAACCGAGAGCCGGATCAAGGATACGCGCGAGAACCTCGAGCGCCTCCAGGATGTGCGCGATGAGATCGAGAAGCAGATCCGCCACCTGCAGCGCCAGGCGGCGACCGCGCGTCGCTATCAGGCATTCAAGGAAACCGAGCGGCGTCTGACAGCCGAGTTGTTGGCTTTGCGGCTGCGGGATCTCGACGGTGGCGCCGAAGTGCACGATTCCGCCATGCGCGAGCGCGATCTCGCCATGCAGGCCGCGCTGGCCGACCAGCGTGCCGCGGAGGCGGCGATCGAGAAGCAACGAGCTTTCCACAACGATCAGAGCGAGCGCGTTTCCGCGGTGCAGGCCCGTTACTACGAGGTGGGTGCCGAAATCTCGCGGATGGAACAGACCATCCAACACAGCCGCGAGCTGCGTGACAGGCAGCGCCAGGATCTGGCACAAGCGCGTGCGACGCTCTCCGACCTTGCGGCGCATATCGAGCGGGATGAGCGCCAGCTGGCGACAGTGCGGGAAGAGATCGCTCGGCTCGAGCCCGAAGTCGAGGGCGTGCAATTCGCTGAAAACTCCGCGGCTGAAGCCCTGGAGACAGCTGAGGGCGAGTTGCAGGCTTGGCAACAGCGTTGGGAGGAGTTCAATCGCGCGTTGGGGTCCGCGGATCAGACTACGCAGGTCGAGCGCGCGCGTATCGAGCAGCTGGAGAACCAACTGCGACGCCTGACGGCCCAGGCGGATCGCCTGGCCGTCGAGCGGGATACGCTGGCGGCGCAAGAGTCCAACGAGCAGCTTTCCATTCTTTCCGAGCAGGAGCTCGAGGCTCGGGTCGCCAGCGAGGAGCTGGCGAAAGCGCTCAGCGCCGCATTGGAGCAGGTGCAGAGGCTGCGCACCGAGCAATTCGCCGCAGAAAAACGCCTCGAGTCCGCGCGTGCCGACCGGGAGCGCGCTCGAGCGGAGCTGACCTCCCTGGAGGCGGTGCAGAAGGCCGCTCTCTCCGACAATGCCGGCAAAGCCGCTGAGTGGCTCGCCGGTACAGGGCTCACCAACCGGCCGCGCCTCGCGCAGACGCTCGACGTGGAGTCGGGTTGGGAGCGTGCAGTCGAGACCGCACTCGGTGACTATCTCGAGGCTGTCTGTATCGATGATCTCGACAGTGTGGCCCAGGCACTGGAGAGTTTTACCAAGGGCCGGATCGCGTTGGTACAGGCCACCGCGGTCGATTCGGGCTCCGCCGACAGTGCCGCGAGCGACGGGTCTCAACTGGCGACCAAGATCAAAGGTCCCGCTGCCGTGTTGGCGCAGCTCGCGAGCGTATTGACGGCGGAGTCGCTTGCCGACGCTCTGCAACGGCGGGCGTCACTCGCCCCGGGACAATCGGTCATCACGCGCGGCGGTGAATGGGTCGGCCGTGATTGGTTGCGGGTTAGCCGCGGGGCTGATCATCACGCCGGCGTCATCGAGCGCGAACACCGGTTGAAATCGCTGCGCGCCACGGTAGCGGAAGTTGAAGCGCGGGTTCACGAAATGGAAGCCGCGCTGACAGCCGCCCGCGAGGCGCTGGCCAGTGCCGAAGGTGATCGCGATCACGCACAGTCGGGCATCCAGGCGGCGCATCGCAAGCATGCCGACCTGCTGAGCCAACTCGAAGCCGCCCGCGCACGCGCGCAGGAATCGACGTTGCGCCGTGAGCGTCTGGAAGAAGAAGCTGCCGACGTTGCGCAGGAAAAGGGCGTAACGCAGGAAGCGCTGGCCCGCGCCGGCGCGGAGCTGGATCGCGGCCTGCTGTTGCTGGGCGAGTTGGATTCACGGCGGCATGAGTTGGAGAGCGAGCGCGAGGAGCGGCGCGATGCCGTGGCGAGCGCTCGCTCCCGAGCGCAAGCGGCGCAGATGACCGCCCGCGATTTGCTGATCAAGCTCGAGTCACGCCGTTCGACCATCAATTCGGTTTCCGTGACATTGGCCCGCATGGTCGAGCAGCGCGAACAGGCCGCGCGGCGCCGCGATGAGTTGGAGCAGGAGCTGGCAGGCGGCGATGAGCCGATCCTGCAGCTCGAGGCACGCCTGAATGACGCGCTGGAGCGCCGGCTCGAGGTGGAAGCGGACCTGGGCGTGGCACGCCGCGCTCTGGAGGATGCCGATCACGAGTTGCGTCAGTTGGACGAGAAGCGCCTGGCGGCCGAGCAACTCGTCAATTCGGCTCGTGAAGCCATGGAGGCGGCACGGCTGGCAGCGCAGGAAACACGCGTGCGGCGCGAGTCCATCGCCGAGCAGTTTGTCCAGACGCAGTTCGATCTGGCCGAGGTCCAAAGCAACCTGACCGTCGACGCCAGTGTGCCCAATTGGGAGCAATCCCTGACACAGGTGCGGGCGGATGTCGAAAAGCTCGGCCAGGTCAACCTGGCCGCCATCGATGAGTTGAAGGAGCAGACGGAGCGCAAGGAATACCTCGACCGGCAGTTCACCGACCTGACTTCCGCGCTCGAGACCCTCGAGCAGGCGATGCATCGCATCGACAAGGAGACCCGCACCCGCTTCGAGGAGACCTTCGAGCGCATCAACACCGGCATGAAAGAGAAATTCCCACGCCTCTTCGGTGGCGGACACGCTTACCTGGAGCTGGTGGGCGAGGATGTGCTGGGTGCCGGAGTTGCGGTCATGGCGCGCCCGCCTGGCAAGAAGAACAGCACCATTCATCAGCTCTCCGGCGGCGAGAAAGCTCTCACCGCCGTGGCGCTCGTATTCTCGATCTTCGATCTCAATCCGGCGCCGTTCTGCCTGCTGGACGAGGTGGATGCACCGCTCGACGAGCACAATGTCGGCCGCTTCTGCGACATCGTGCGGGAGATGTCCCAGCGCGTGCAGTTCATCTTCATCACGCACAACAAGACGACCATGGAGCTTGCCTCTCAGCTCGTGGGTGTCACGATGAACGAGCCAGGGGTGTCGCGCCTGGTGGCCGTCGACGTCGAAGAGGCCATTCGGCTCGCGGCGGTCTGACCACCGCAGGAGGGACGACAATGCCTCAGCTACGCTGGACACTCCTTTTTCTTGGGGTGTTGTTTGTCATCCTGCTGGCGTGGATCGAGCATCGCAGGCAGCGGCGGCAGGGCTTCACGGATGCGCCTCATGTCGAGCGGGAGCCGGGCGCCGAGTCCCCCGACCTGCCTCCCATGTTTCGGGAGCCCGCGCTGAGCCTACCCGAGATGCGGGCCCGCGATCCGGGTCCACCGCAGGAGCTGCCGGTGGTGGAGATAGAGGAGGACTCGCTGAATCCGCGCCGCATGGAGTTGGGCGAGTCCCGCGGCGAGCCGCCGACCCTATCGCTGCCGGTGTTGGATTCGGGGCCGGTTGCGCCGCGTGAGCGATCCGCGGAACCGGAAGTGTCGAGTTTTGATTACGCGGTGAAACCGGATGCGGCAGCGGATGCCTCGGCCGCAGCACCTGGCGGGCGCCGGCTGCCTCGCCTGGATATTCCCGCGCACAGGCCGGCCGCGCGCCTCGACAACGACACGGCAGAGCAAACATTCAACGCGGAGGTATTCGGTGAGGTGGGTCTGCGGGCCGATCGGTCGCAACCACACTTTTCCGATGAGGACGCCGATCAGGTGGGGGCGGTTGCCGATGCAGTGGGCGCTGAGGGCATCTCCGCGGAGCGGAAATCAACGATGCGGGGTCGATACCACGACGCTGCCGCGGAAGCCGACGCCGCGGCTGACGCTGACCCTGAAGCCGAGGCCGACAGCGACGAGGGCGCGGAACCCGATGCGGAAGCCGCTGACACTTTGGACGCCAATTCCGACACGGCGTCTGGGGAACCCCGATTCACGCCCGCCGACGTCACTCCGATCAAGGACCCCATCGTCGAATGGCCCCCGGACGATCAGCGTCGGGTGATTGCCTTGCGCCTGGTTGCCACGCCACCAGATCGCTTTGCAGGCCGCGCGCTCCGCCTGGCATTGGCTTCCGAAGGCTTCGTACTGGGTAAGTTCCAGATTTTCCACAAGCCGGACGAGAGCGGCCGCGCCGTGTTGAGTGCGGCGAATCTGAGCAAGCCCGGTACTTTCGATCTGGAGAATATGGACTCGCAGCGCTATGGCGGCCTGAGCTTGTTTGCGGTGTTGCCAGGTCCGCGGCCGCAGCTGAAGGCATTCGAGGACCTTCTCGCAACTGCCCGCAGTCTCAACGAGCGACTGCAAGGCGCCCTGCAGGACGAGCGCGGCGGCCCGCTCACCCCAACACGGATAGCAACACTCCGTGAGTCTTTGTCCGCGGAAACGACGCAGTGAGGCGTGACGCGGAGGCCCGCGTGGCGGAGCTGCGGAAGCAGATCGCCTATCACGACGAGCGCTACTACGTACACGATGACCCGGAGATACCGGACGCCGAGTACGACAAACTGATGGTCGAGCTGCGTGCGCTCGAGGCAGAGTATCCGGATCTCATTACGCCCGAATCGCCGACCCAACATGTGTCGGGCGCGCCCAGCGAGTCCTTTGGTGAGATCGTCCACAAGGTGCCGATGCTCTCGCTGGACAACGCGTTCAGCGAAGAGGACGTGCAAGGGTTCGACCGGCGTATCCACGAGCGTTTGGGTGTGCAAGGAGATCTCGACTATTGGGCGGAGCCCAAACTCGATGGCCTGGCGGTTACTGTTATCTACCGCGACGGCAAACTAGCGCAAGCGGCCACCCGGGGCGATGGCGTTCGTGGCGAGGACGTTACGGCGAACGTGCGCAAGATTCGCTCGGTACCTCACCAGTTGCGCGGCAAGACGCCCGGCGTGCTCGAAGCCCGTGGTGAGGTTTTCATGCCCACCAAGGGGTTTGAGCTCATGAACCGGCTCGCCCGTGAGCGCGGCGAAAAGGTGTTTGTAAACCCACGCAACGCCGCTGCCGGCAGCTTGCGGGTGTTGGACCCGCGCATTACCGCCAAACGTCCTCTGCAGATGTATTTTTACGCGATAGGTACGGTTGAGGGCGGCACGGTGCCTGGACGTCAGAGCGAACTACTCGAGTCCTTCAAAGGCTGGGGCTTGCCTATCTGTCCGGACGCTCACCTCGTGCGGGGCATCACGGGCTTGTTGGACTACTATCGTGATATGGGCGCGCGCCGCCCCTCGCTTCCGTACCAGATCGATGGCGTGGTCTACAAGCTCGATGACCGCTCTGACCAGGAACGGCTCGGCTTCATATCCCGCGCGCCGCGCTGGGCCATCGCCCACAAATTTGCCGCTGAAGAAGCTCTTACAACCGTCCGTGGCGTCGAGTTCCAGGTGGGCCGAACGGGGGCTTTGACGCCGGTCGCGCGGTTGGAACCGGTTTTCGTCGGCGGCGTGACCGTCAGCAACGTCACGTTGCACAACATGGATGAGGTTCGCCGCAAGGATGTCCGGGTTGGCGACACGGTCGTCGTACGTCGCGCCGGCGATGTGATTCCGGAGATCGTCAATGTTGTGTTGGAGCGGCGGCCCGGCGGGCCGGACAATCCGCAGGCATTGCCCGAGGTCGAGTTACCTCCCAGGTGTCCGGTCTGCGGGTCCGAGGTATTGCGTGCGGAAGGCGAGGCGGTCGCTCGGTGTACTGGTGGTTTTACCTGCCGCGCGCAGCGTCAGGAAGCGATCCGCCATTTTGCCAGCCGCAGGGCGATGGACATCGAGGGGCTGGGGGACAAGCTCATCGAGCAACTCACGGAGCGCGAGTGGGTGAAGTCGCCCGCTGACATCTACACGTTGACTCTGGAGCAGCTCGCCAGCCTGGAGCGCATGGGGGAGAAGTCGGCCGCGAATCTGTTGGAGCAGATCGAGAAGAGCAAACAAACTACTTTGCCGCGGTTGCTTTACGCGTTGGGCATCCGCGAAGTAGGGGAGGCGACCGCCCTGGCTCTCGCGCAGCACTTTGGCGATCTGGAGCCTTTGCTGGAGGCGGACGCGGCCCGGGTCCAGCAGGTGCCGGACATCGGACCGATTGTGGCAGCCCATGTAGCTGCCTTTTTTGCTGCCGCCGAGCATCGCAAGGTGATCGATCGCCTGCGGAAGGAAGGAGTGACCTGGCCGGCGATGGCGCCGCCTCCTACGAGGGGTGACGCGAACAGTCTGGTAGGACAAACCTTCGTAGTCACCGGGACCCTGGCAAGCATGACTCGCGAAGAGGCGCAGGAGGCATTGATCGCTCTCGGAGCGAAGGTCTCCAAGAGTGTCTCGAAAAAAACGAGCTACGTCGTCGCCGGCGCCGAGCCCGGATCCAAGCTCCAGAAGGCCGAGGAGCTGGGCGTCACCGTGTTGGACGAAAAAGGATTTCTGGAGCTTCTAGAGAAAGCGAAGAGCTGACCCAGCTGGGCCAGGCGGGCCGGCGACCAGGCCAGCTCGCGCTCGGATGACTCGCGCGGTGCGGCGGGCAGGGGCGCGACCTACGCGCTGCGCTGGGGGGCCGTGAAGGTGCGAAATCTATGTTGCACCCGGGCGGCCCGTGGCGCCGAGCCCCGGGCAGACCGCCGGCGTGCGGCAACGCACGTCCAGCGGGATGAACCTGGCCCGGGAGCTTGCGCAGCTGATCGAGTTTGAGGGCTGCCGGCTGGAGCCGCGGCGAGCGTGCGATGCACGATCAGCACCGCAGCTCTCCGGCCCTAGCGCTCGGTTGCCTCAGCTCGCCTTGGGTGCAGGCGGGGTGGCTGCCTTCTTGTCGACCTTCGCATTGCGCAAGAGATCGTCCGTGTAGGCCTTGAACTTCTTGGACTGCACCACCTGCTCCAGACGCTGCTTCACCTGATCGAACGGCGGGGGCGCGAGGTCACGCGTCTCCACGAGCTGAATCACGTGCCAGCCGTACTGAGTCTGCACAGGCTTGTGCGTGTATTCGCCCGGTTTGAGGCTCACGATGGCATCGGCGAACGGCTTGACCATCCGGTCAGGGGTAAACCAACCGAGGTCGCCGCCATTGTCCTTGGAGGAATCCATGGACTCCTTCTTGGCGAGCTCATCGAACTTGCCGCCTTTCTCCAGGTTTTCAACCACCTTCTGCGCAAACGGCTCCGTGGCGACCAGGATGTGGCGCGCGTGGTACTCGAGCTTCGGCAGATTCGCGACCTGGGTTTCATATTCGGCGTGCAGCTCCGCATCGGTAGGCTTTTTGTCCTTCAGATAGCGCTCCGACATTGTTTGCTGCAGAACGTTGAGCCGCGTGAGCTCGAGCATTTCCTGGGTGTCGGCATTCTTGTCGACGCCATCCTTCTGCGCCTGCTGTGCGACGAGCTCGGCTCGAATGAGATTGTCGAGTGCCTGCTGGTGCTGATCCGGGGAGAGATTGCTGGCGGGCTTGCCGGAAATCGCCTTGATATAGAAGTCGAAGAAGTTCTGGGTGATGGCCGTGCCGTTGACGGTGGCCAAGGTCGGTGAGGTATCCGCGCTGGCCCCACCGGTGGCGGAGCCTTTGGATTGGCAGGCGGCAAGCGCGCCCAGTGCGACCAAAAGTATAACGACCCGGGAGTAATTCATGTGTATTCTCAATGCGATAGGATGGTGATCTAAGAAATTTCTTCAGGGGAGCGCGCCACGATATTCAAGGCGTGGATACCGTGACCCATGAGGGGTGCGACCGCTGCATAGACCAGACGGTGGCGCTCGAGTTGCGCCCGGCCGTGAAAAGCGCTGGAGACGAGACTGACCTTGAAATGGCCGCCCTCGCGGGCTCCGGCATGACCGGCATGACTGGCACTGTCGTCGAAGATCTCGAGCGCAGTGGGCGCCAGCTCACGCTGCAAGGCTGAGCGGATCTGCGCGACCAGCGGACTGTCGGTCATATCGGCGGCGATTCCTGTACGCGCGCAGTGGCTTGCGCATTCCGTGTCAGCCAGATGACCTGGAGTCCGACAAACACCATGGTCAGGATGGGCAGCCCGATGACCTTGAAGTTGACCCACACGGACTCGCTCGCATAATAGGCCAGCACCAGGTTCAACGCGCCCAGAAAGCCGTAGAAGACCACCCAGACGCCGTTGAGCTTGCGCCAGGCTTTCTGGGAGACTTGCACGTGCTCCTGCAATGCAGCGCCGAAGAGCCTTTCGGTGAGCGTCCGCTCGCCGATCCAGAAGCTCGCCAATGAAGCCAGCCCCGCCAGCCAGAACAAGGCCGTGGGTTTGATCTGGATGAAGTGCTTGTCATGGAAAAAGAGCGTCGCGGCGCCGAGGACGCATACCAGCACGGCGCTCAGGCCGTGCATGGGCGGAATGCGCCGCTGTAGGAGATAATCGACGACCAGGAGCACCAGCATCGCGCCCATCAGCACTGCGGTGGCCGTATAAAGGCCCCCGAGCTTATAAGCAACGATAAATGCCAGAAGTGGCGCGAACTCGAGCAGAGCCTGCATGGAACGTTCGGTGCGAAGCCGCGAGGTGCGGAAAAATGGCCGCGTATAGTCGCACTCTTGGCCCTCAACTTCCAATTGGCATACGCAGGATGGTCCCCTCTTGGCCTCCGAATACTTCGAATTGCATCCGGTCAACCCGCAGGTCCGGCTCATCCGACGCGCGGCGGACATCGTACGCCGGGGTGGTGTCATCGCCTATCCGACCGACTCCTGCTATGCGCTGGGTTGGCACCTGGGGGACAAGGACGCTCAGGAGCGCGTGCGGCGCATCCGCCAGGCCGATCGCCATCACCATTACACCCTGGTCTGCGGCACCCTGGCGGACGTGGGGCATTTCGCCAAGCTCGATACCTGGCAGTTCCGAATTTTGAAGGCGTGCTTGCCGGGGCCCTATACTTTCCTGCTGCACGCCACCCGCGAAACCCCGCGCCGGCTGCAGCACGAGAAACGACGCACCATTGGAGTGCGCATCCCGGACCACGTGGTCCCGACTCTGCTGCTCGGAGAGCTGGGCGAGCCCATTATGAGCTCGACCCTGCTTCTTCCCGATGAGCCGCAACCTCTGACCCGCGGCATCGAGATCCAGACGCGTCTAGAGCGCGAAATCGACGCTGTGCTGGACGTCGGCGATTGCGGGATCGACCCCACCACCGTCGTGGACCTCTCGGTGAGCCCGCCTGTCGTCGTCAGGGAGGGCAAAGGGGCGCTTGCGCCAGTGATGGGTGGTCGTGAGTGAGGCGAGCAATGCGCCCGCCGGGTATAATTCCCGCTTCAGCGCCGTGAGTGAGAGAATTTTGAGCGAGCTGTGTCGCGTAAGAATTTGTTGATGCGAACTTTGTTGCCCGTCTATTCAGCGCCCGCAGCCCATCTGCGGGGGCGCATTTGAGCACTCCGTCCGCCGCCCGGCGCGTGCTTTCGGGCATGCGGCCGACAGGCCGGCTCCATCTCGGCAACTACCACGGCGCTCTGCGTAACTGGGTAGAGCTCCAGTATCAGTACGAATGTTTCTTCTTCGTAGCCGACTGGCACATGCTGACAACCGGCTATGACGATACGTCGCAGCTGCAGGGATACATCAGAGATGTGCTCATCGACTGGCTCGCGGCGGGCCTGAACCCGGGTGTTGCGACGCTGTTCATACAGTCGCACGTTCCGGAGCACGCCGAGTTGCATCTGCTGTTGTCGATGATCACCCCGCTCGGCTGGCTGGAGCGGGTCCCGACTTTCAAGGACCAGCAGGAACAGCTCAAGGACCGCGACCTCGCGACCTATGGCTTCCTCGGGTATCCGCTCTTGCAAAGCGCCGACATCCTCGTCTATCGCGCAGCTTATGTGCCCGTCGGCGAGGACCAGGTCGCGCACGTCGAGCTGACGAGAGAAACCGCACGCCGGTTCAATCACCTTTATGGCCGTGAGACAGACTTCGAGGAGAAGGTGGAGCGAGCGGTGAAGAGCCTGGGTGGACGTAACACCACGAGCTATCGCCAACTGCGCCGCAAGTTTCAGGAAACTGGTGATACGGACGCGTTGGAGCGCGCACGCGCGCTCGTCCAGAGCAACAACCGCATGACGGTCGCGGATCGTGAGCGGTTACTCGGATTTCTGGAAGGCACCGGGATCACCATCCTGCCCGAGCCCCAGGTGTTGTTGACTTCCGCGCCGAAGGTCCCGGGACTGGATGGGCGTAAGATGTCGAAATCTTATGGCAACACCATCGGGTTGCGGGAGGAGCCTGACACGGTCGTGAAGAAGATGCGCGCGATGCAGACAGACCCCGCGCGCGTGCGGCGTACGGATCCGGGCGATCCGGAGAAGTGTCCAGTCTGGGACCTGCACAAAATCTATTCTGACGAGGCCACGCGGGCGTGGGTGAACGAGGGATGCCGCTCGGCGGGCATCGGTTGCCTCGACTGCAAGCAGAAGGTGATCGACAAAGTGGTTGAGGAGATCTCTGGTATGCGGCGGCGGGCCCAGGAGTTCGAGGAAAATCCCGAGCTCGTCCGCGGCATTGTGGCCGAGGGCGCCGAGAAAGCTCGTGAGGCGGCGCGACAGACCCTGGATGAGGTGCGCCGCGCCATGCACCTGCGGGCTGACTGACATGGCGAGCAAGGGCAAACCCGAACTGAAGATCGTCGTCTCCAACGATCCACCCGAGCCGCCCCCGGCGGAGATCGTCCCCGAGCAGGTGGAGATGCCTTTCGCCATGGTCAATGGCGAGCCGCTGACGCAGCTGCCGCGCGACCTGTACATTCCTCCGCAGGCGCTCGAGGTATTTCTCGAGGCGTTTGAAGGTCCGCTGGATCTTCTGCTGTATCTGATCCGACGGCAGAACCTCGACATTCTCGATATCCCGCTGGCCGAGATCACCCGCCAGTACATGGAATACATCGAGCTCATGGAGGGGTTGCAGTTCGAGCTCGCGGGCGAGTACATGGTCATGGCTGCCACGCTGGCAGAGATCAAGTCGCGCATGCTTCTGCCGCGGCCGAAAACTGATGCCGACGGGGTGGAGGAGGATCCGCGCGCCGAGCTGGTCAGGCGTTTGCAGGAGTATGAGCGCTTCAAGCGCGCGGCGGAGAGCATCGATGCGCTGCCGCGACTGGAGCGCGATGTGTGGCCGACCTCAGTCGAGCTCAAGGAGCGGCAGGTTGTGCGTGTCCTGCCGCAGGTCACGCTGCAGGAGATGTTGCTTGCCTTCAAGGATGTGGTCGTGCGCTCGGAAATGTTTGCGCACCACCATATTCAGCGCGAGCGACTCTCGGTGCGTGCGCGTATGGGTGACATTCTTTCTTCACTCGAGCAGTCGAGTTTCGTAGAATTCACGCGCCTGTTCCGACCGACTGAAGGTCGGATGGGGGTCACGGTCACCTTCATGGCCATTCTCGAGCTCGTACGCGAGGGCCTCCTTGATATCGTGCAGGCCGAGCCGTTTGCACCGTTGCATGTCCGGTCCTCCGGTCAGGGGCGCACCTTGCGCGTGGTCTCGGACAATGATGCGCCGCTGCCGGCTGCGGAAATACCCGTGGAGATAGAAGACCTGCCTCTGGACCCGACTTTCATCGACGATTCTGACGACGAGTTGGATCAGCCCGAGGATTCCCTCGTACCGCCTTCGACCGACGAGGCTAGCTCATGAACGAGTTCTATATCCGTAACGTGCTCGAAGCCGCCCTGCTAGCCGCCGGCAAGCCGCTGCAATTGGCCGAGCTGAGCCAGCTTTTCGACGACACGGCGCGCCCGAAAACCGACGACCTTCGCGCGGCGCTGGATGCACTGGCTACAGAGTATTCGACTCGTGGCGTCGAGGTGAAAGAGACCGCGGCTGGTTTTCGCATCCAGGTACGACGCGAGTTCTCCACCGAAGTCTCGCGTTTGTGGCCCGAGCGGCCGGTGCGGTATTCGCGCGCGCTCCTGGAGACGCTGGCGTTGATTGCTTACCGCCAGCCGATCACCCGTGCCGAGATCGAAGCCGTACGCGGCGTCGCGGTCAATCCCAACATCATCAAGACAGTGATCGAGCGTAACTGGGTGCGCGTTGTCGGACATCGGGACGTGCCCGGTCGGCCCGAGTTGTTGGGAACCACGCGCGAATTTCTGGATTACTTCGGTCTGCGAACTTTGGACGAGCTGCCACCGCTGGCGGAGGTCAAGTCCCTTGGGGATTACAACCCGCAGCTGGAGCTGTCGGGTGGCGCGACTCCAGCGCTCGAGGGGCCGGCGGGCGAAGCGCTCAATGAAGGCGGCGCTGCCGATGGCGCCAACATCGGTGTGGCTGGGGTGGCGGTGGCTGGCTTACTTACGGACGAAGGTGCGGCGGCGCTCGTTGCTGCGAGCTCGGACCTCAATGAGGTTGCGTCTGAGGAGGTTGCACCAACGGTGGATTCCTCGGATGGCGGCGGCGCACCTCAGGAAGTGGCCGGCGCGGAAGCTACAGTGTTTTTGGAGAACGCAACTGACGCTGTGGCCGAACAGAGTGAGCCTTCCGAGAGTCGAGCTTCCGAGAGTGATGCAGAAGCCGAGAGGACTTTGCGCGCCAGCGAGGCTACGGAGCCGCACGCGGCATCCGAAGCTGACGATACGGAAGCGTCCGCCAGCGGCGATGCGACCGACCCATTGGACGCTCTCGACGATTCCGCCGACGAAGAGCCAGATGAAGATGAGCTTTCAGCTGACGGTCACGGCTCACGCGAGCTCGTTGCCGGCCCTCGCGACCTAGACGACTAACTCACACTAGCTATTATGGCGCGACGACCCGCGTACCCATCTCCGAAGCGGCGCGGTCAGACGCCCTCACGTGATTCGGCCAACACGCGCCCTGAGCGCGCCGGCCGCTCTGACCGCAGCGCGCGCCCGGAGCGCAGCGACCGCTTCCAACGCAACAGCCAACCTGCGCGCAGTGAGCGCCCCAGCCGCGGCGCAAGCCCTGGGCGCAGCGAGCGACCTGACCGCAGCGCAAGCCCTGCGCGCAGCGACTACTCCAACCGCGGCGTCCGATCCGAGCGCAGCGAACGCCCCAGCCGCGGCGCCCGTCCTGAGCGCGGTGAGCGCCCCGCCCGCGGCGCAAGCCCTGGGCGCAGCGACTACTCCAACCGCGGCGTCCGATCCGAGCGCAGCGAACGCCCCAGCCGCGGCGCCCGTCCTGAGCGCGGTGAGCGCCCCGCCCGCGGCGCAAGCCCTGGGCGCAGCGACTACTCCAACCGCGGCGTCCGATCTGAGCGCAGCGAGCGACCGAGCCGCGGCGCCCGTCCTGAGCGCAGTGAGCGCTCCGACCGCGGCGCAAGCCCTGGGCGCAGCGACTACTCCAACCGCGGCGTCCGATCTGAGCGCAGCGAGCGACCGAGCCGCGGCGCCCGTCCTGAACGCAACGAGCGCCCCGGCCGCAGCGCGCGACCTGGCCGCACGGAGCACCCTAGCCACAGCAGCCGCCCCGAGCGCAGCGAGTACTCCGACCGTAGCGCCCGATCTGAGCGCAGCGAGGGACCCAGCCGCAGCGGCCGCCCTGAGCGGAGTGAGCGCCCGGACCGCGGCGTCCGCCCTGGGCGCAGCGACTACTCCAGCCGCGGCGTCCGATCTGAGCGCAGCGACTA
>Ga0207667_10005366_pt1 | contig 15624 bp, 17 predicted proteins | sample KBSCornC52_FD_184301 | JGI IMG/M metagenome (GOLD analysis project Ga0207667, IMG submission 184301) | Corn rhizosphere microbial communities from Kellogg Biological Station, Michigan, USA - KBS Corn C5-2 (SPAdes) (version 2) | ecosystem: Host-associated > Plants > Roots > Rhizosphere > Soil ... | reverse complement strand
TGGTTTTAGAAGCCGCTGAATTTTTAGAGCACTTCCAATGGAAATCATCAGATGAGATCAAAAGCCATCTTAAAGAAAAAGGGCAGGATGTCAGCGACGAGCTGATCGACGTCCTATATTGGGTCCTTTTAATCGCCCACGATATGGATATAGATTTGGCTCAGGCTTTTGACCAAAAAATGAAACAGAACGAAGCCAAATATCCTGTCTCCAAATCCAAAGGCTCCCACGCTAAATACACCGAGCTATGAATCCGCAAGATTTGGCTCAGAGGCAGCTTTATAAGTTTACTGGTCCCCCAGAAAATTGGATTACTGCAATCAAGTTTATGACTTGGGGCTTGGAAGAAAAATACCTCGATCGTTGGAATGAGATTGAAGCAGGCGATATTTTTTTGATGCATTCGACAAGTACAAATACGATAGTAAGAGGCGCCCCTTCGTCTGTAATTGGTTTTGGAGTAGTAAGTCCGGAATTTAGTCGCAAAGAAAGTCCGCTATGGCTTCAAGAAATGGAACAGCAAAAAAATATCTGGCCGCTCCTAGTACCTTTTTCCGAAATCTATCTATTTAGCGAGCTAAGACCCTCGGAAGCACTCGAAGCTTCTACTCCGAGCAATAGTGATTTGATTATTGCCGAGGCAAAAGAACTGCTGGCCAACGCTTCTAGACTGCCTGAGGGGTTCCCTCAAATGGGCAGCTTCTCGAGCGTAAGGCCGGAAGTTGTGGTCAAAATTTTCGAGCAAGCTGGAAGGTTCTACTTGTATAACAGTATCGGGGCGACACGAGAATCATACTTTAAACCCTCGGGCCTTAAAAAAGTTGAAAATTCGGAAGACCTCAATTTCAGAAAACCGGCTAGCCTGGAAGAACTTAGCATTATTAAAAGAAAAACAATTAAACAGGGCGAAGCGACTTATACAAAAGACCTGCAGACGTTGGAGCGAGCCGAAACAGCTCACCAAGATACGCTGGAAATGCTTTTTGATCTTCTAAAAAGTTATGGCTATGCGACATATAATAACCAGCACGTTGATTTATTCGCTGTGAAGGGCGATGACTCGTTTTTGTTTGAAGTAAAAAGTCTTTCTGGAAGAAATTTTCGGCCTCAAGCCAGGAAAGGAATCGTCCAGCTATTTGAGTATGAGTTTTTTGAGATCCGTAAATTTTTCGAGAGTAGCGGTACTGTTGCTGCGCCCAAAAAAGCCGTCATTTTCTCTGAAGGCCCAAAAGACATGAACTATGTCGGGTTCATGAACAATATCAATATTGGCGCTGGCTTTTTCACGAATCGTAAACTTCAACATTCGGGCAGGAAGCAGTTTCTTCAGGTATAATTCAGTCAAGTCTAAAGGAAGAGGAGAGTTTAAGATGAAGTTTTGGAGGAATCTAAGCAAAAAGAAAAAAATACTGGCTGTAATCATTGCAGTTACTGTAATTGCAATTGCGGCCGGTGGAGGAAGCTCGCCTAAGAATAAAACAGCAACTACGAACTCTTCACAAACAGCAGCTAGCGCCAAGGCCGCTAGTAAACAAACAGTGTCGCCCGCGCCACCACAGGAAAAGTTCGCTTTCGATGACGGCACTCAAAAGGTTGGTACGGATGTCCAGCCAGGTACGTATCGCACAAAAGGCATTGATGGCTCCAACTTTGGTTGCTATTGGGCTCGCTTGTCCGGATTCGGCGGTACGCTGGACGAGATTGTCGCCAATAACGGTAGCTATGATAAGGGGTCTCAGGTAGTAACAATCGCCGCATCCGACAAAGGATTCGAGACTCGAGGCTGCGGTAAATGGTACTCTCAACTCGACCAAGTCACTACCAGCAAAACCACCTTTGGTGGTGGCACGTTCATTATTGGAACCGATATCACACCAGGAACATATAAGAATTCCGGCGCTAGCTCTGACTACTCGTGCTATTGGGCGAGACTGAGCGGATTTAGTGGCGAGCTGGGAGATATCATAGCTAACGATAACGCTAAAGATGCAGTGGTTACAATTGCCGCCACTGACAAAGGCTTCAGTTCTACTGGCTGCGGCAGTTGGGTGCTGACTCAGTAACAAACCCGATTCTTTCTAAAAACAGGATATAATCGGACCCAAGGAAATTAGGATGAAAAGAACTAGTCCAATTAAACAATTAAAGGACTTAGTCCGACGACTTAACAAAATTGGTCGATTGCCTCTCTTGAGCGTTGTTCAAATTGTAGCTATTATCGTCGGTTTATCTTTAACAATCACGCAGATACATGATTTGAGGAAAGTTAATGCTGGCCAAATAGCTTTAGACATTACAAGAGACATATATTCTGACGAAAGGTATAAGAATAATCCAATAGCAATAAGGCTCATCCAGCACGATCAACCAATACTGAAAGAAAATGGTGGACCGCTAGACGACCAAGATTTGGACAATCTTCTAGGCGAATGGGGGATAGTAGCGACCTTTGACCAAACAGGTGTTCTTCCTGACGACATAGTCCTTCAAGAGTTCTCCAGTGACATAAATCGAGCATATGAAAATCATGAAGTCAGAAATTATATTAACCAGACGCGTAAAATTTATAATGACCCCCAGTTTTTTGCCGACTTCGAATGGCTTGCCCAGTGGACTGAGGCTACTTACCATCGTTAGTAATCCGGACTATAATGAATGACATGGCTAAAACCCATCCAAAACCCCACAGGCCTCATAAGCCGAGCCACCCCAAGCCGCATAGGTGAGGAGCTTCGGGAGTCAAAAAGCAGGGAGACGCAACGCCTTTCTCTCTATAAAATTATCATAAATCTACTGCTGGCGGCGGCCAGCAGTTTCTCAAATGGTACTGTGTGATGGAAATCACTGGAATTTGTAGTAGTTAAGGATTATCATTTTGGTAGTCATCCACAAAAATGGCTGAAAAAAATCGCGCTGGTCCGTGACGACGGAGCAGGGTACCGAGAGGGGCCGCAAAAAACGGCCCCTCTTCGCTTATTTAATACCTTAATTTTTGCGGCGGATGCGGATTTGGTTGGCAGCGGCCAGCACGCCGGCGACGGTGAGCGTTATAGCGACGACTTCCAAGCCTTTTTTATGGCGGGCAATGAAAGTGCGGTTGTCGCCGCTGCGCTCGATGGTCAGGGCATCCAGGCCCACGATGTCGTTATCGATCTTAGTGGCCAGTTCGTGGCCTTCGGCCATCCGGCCGCCGCGCGGCTGAGACCTGCTTTCAAACAGCTCGATCGCCGGACCGTAAATCAGGTTCTCGTCGCCGGGAACCTCGCCGGTTACCGGCCATTCATCCTCGTAACTCATGTGCACGTATTATAAACCTTAGCCGATCACTCTGTCTCGAATACGGTAGGCAGCAGGGTTACCTGGGCGGGGACGACCTGGTCCAGCCGTTCCTGCAGCGCGGAATTATCGATATCCGGGTTAAGCTTGCCCAGCGTTATATCCAGTCTTTCGCTGAAGGCCGGCGCGGCGTTGCCGGTCAGGCGCCGGGTGATATCGAGCGCCCGCCGGCGTTCTTTTATCAATTCCTGCGGGTGATCCAGCTTAAGGACGACCCGGCGTTTGCCCTCGCCCTTTCTGACGGTAGTAAGACCCAGGACGGGTACCAGCATATCATCGTCAATGCTGGCCGGGGCCAGCCGGCGCAGCGCCTCGACATACTTATCTATGGCCGCCCGGCCCAGATAGCTAATGAATCTGGTCTCGCGGTTAAGCAGCGTATCCAGCTTGTAAGTGTCTATTTCTTTGGGGATGATTTCTTCTTGGGCTAGCTGTGACATCAGCTCGCGCACGGCGGCTATGGATTCGTCAGCCGCCACCGGACGGTAGATCATGGGCGGTTTGAGCCGGCTTAGGCGGCTGGGGCGTTCGGGTGAAGACATTTGATAATGAATTATACACCTAGTCGGAAACGAAAAGCTTAACAAGTCAAGTTTTTGCTAGTGGACGTGGCGCAGGCGAGGCACGACTACGGCTCCTAAGGCCGCGCCTACGGCGGCCAGGCTGGCTCCGACTTCGATAGAGCCGACAGGATGCCTGCGTAGCAGGTCGATGCCTCCCATGGCGATATCGCGGGCTTCGAACACAACGGTTCTGACCGGGTTGCGCTCGGCTCCGGTAGCCTTTTTAAGCCGGGCGGCCAGAGTTAAGTCGTCAAATAATTCTACCTGAGGATCTCTTTCCATTTTTGACCTTTTTGTTTAGTTGGTTATAAGCGAAGAATACTCCTGGCGCCCAATTTGTAAAGTGATATTGCGCACACTTTCGGCTCCGGCCTTCCTTAGGGGTCGAGCACCTTATAGCCTTATGCTTGCGAAAGGGGTTTAAAAAAGATACTTTATCTGTACTTATGGCATACGCATGCGAATCGGAACCTATCGGCGAAAGTGAACCGGCGGACCTGCGGGCCGCAGACGGCGAATTGTTTGAGCCGGGGATGCTGGAGTCGCTGACCAGGGAACAGCTGACGGTAATCGGCATGGCCGTCAAGAATTATGATATTAAAGATATCGCTAAATACCGGGGTACCCAGCCGGAACAGATTGATCTGGTGTTTGAAAATATAAGGCGACAGACCCAGCTATCGCTGCGGGAGCTGGCCGGACTGCTGATAGCAAACGGCCTGATCGAGCCGGCGCCGCCCCGAGACGAAGTAATAATGCCGGCTGAACCGTCTGTCCAGACCGTACTGGCCCCCGAATCGCCGGCCATAGAAGAAGTACCTGTCGTCGAGATTACGGAAGAGGCGTCCCCGGAAGCGGCCGCCGCTGCCAAGCCGGAGCAAGAGGAACTGCCACCGGCCGCCCGCCAGCAGATACAGGCATATCTGAGCTGGATGTACCCCAGAGAGAACTTTGACGAACTAGATAAACTGAGCGATGAAGAAATGAGGGTAATGGCTGACGCGGTCAGGGCGGCGGCCAAGAAATATGACGACAGCTTAAGAAAGCCCCGGAAGCGTCATGTTACACCGGCGGCCGTAAATTATATGGACCTGTGGCTGCAGGGGCACGGGATCCCTAAGATCGCCGACTTGGTAGGGAAAAACGAAGGCACCGTACGTTTCAGCCTGGCGCCGTTTGCCGAAAAGATAGGTAAACACGTGCCTTTAGACGATTTGCTGCGCCAGGCCGCTGAAGCTAAAGAATCCTAGCGGCGCTTCAGCCCTCGGCTTCTTCCTCTTTTTCTTCGGCGGAGCGGGCTTCTTCAGCCGCTTCCCTAAGGCTGCTCGATTCTTCCTCTTTTTCCTCGGCTTGTTCTTCTAGTTCATCGGGTTCCGGCATATAAACCTCCTTTTTTACCACGTCAGTTAACCAGATAAGCCGGCAGCCGGATATGAAATTATTCACAGGCTGGCAAAAATCCTTAAAATAATTGTTGTTTTTAGGGTTTATCGGGTTTATGCTTAAAATGGCTAAGCAAAAGGCCAAAAGTACACCTCACAAAACTAAGGACGGTTCCTCGCGGACCGTCCTTACTCGTTCCCGGCCCAAAAGCTTCCACAGCTTATACACAAGGCCATATCTGTAAATAAAACACAAGCTTTAACAACATAAACATAAGCCTTTGACAATAAAATACAGTTCTATACACTAGTAGATAGTCATCGTGAGGTGATCGCGGAAAGTCCAGTAATGAACTTTCCGGGCCGTAACAAACCTTCGGGCGAGTTACAGCATGAAAAAGGGACCCTAGTGGCCCCTTTTTTATTTTGAGTGGAAAATGTCCGGTTAACTGGAACTATGGACGGTAGGCCGGCCGGTAAGGGGGAAGTGAGGGATTCTGGGAACCGGAAATGCGGATTTGAATAGATAGGCCAGCCGGGGCAGCCGGGCGGAAGCCGGGCGCGGCTGGTGCTTATATGTCAAGGCGCAGACGCCTAGGATTACGCCGAATTCCAACATCAGCAGGTAGTTCAGCGGTAAAAACACCATCCATAAAGAAAATAAGAAGCCGCTGAAGAAAACGCCTGCGCCGCCAATGATTATCAGCGCCGTCGCCGCCGCTGAAACCGCGGCGTAGCCGTACCAGCTATCGAATTGCTTGCGGAAACTGACCATCACGGCCACTGCCGCCAGTACCACCATCAGCATGTTTACGGCCAGATTATCTGATATGACCCAGAATAGCGGGTCGTTGGAAGATAACTGACTTTGCAGGTACACATCCAGCGTAACGATGGCCGTAGCTAAGCTTATGAATCGTGTTATCATCCCTCACTCCCATGATGCTTATCAATATAATGGAACGAAAACTTTTTGACCGTTTGTAAAATCACGTTCTTTTAGTGAGAATTCCAACAGTCTGTCGCCGGACTTTCTAACAGCAGCCTGTATGAGAAGGGGAGATAATGGAGACCGAGGGGTTTTGGGGAGAGAGGCGCTGATTGTGAGGGCGCCTCTTTTATTTAAATATAAGACACCCCTTCGGGGTTTCTTATCGCGCCGGGTGCGGAATGAATCCGACACTCGGGCTATCTTCCCGAGGGGGTTCCTACCTTTCCCTAAATACAGGAAGATAAAGTTGATAGAATTAGGGGGTGCAGGCTAGCGATGAAGAGTTTGAGAAATTTTTGGCCGAGGCGATCGATAACGTGCCCGAGCCGTATCGTTCCCGTCTGGAAAACATCGCCTTTATATTGGAAGACGACCCCACGCCGGAGCAGAGGCAGAAGCAGAACCTGGGGCCCTACCAGACTTTATTAGGGTTATATGAAGGCCTGCCGCTGCCCAAGCGCGGCGGGCGCACCAAGCTGCTGCCTGACAAAATCACTATCTTTAAGAATCCGCTGATGGCTTTCAGCCGCGACAAAGATCAACTCAGGGAGAACATCGGCCATACGGTCTGGCACGAAGTCGCCCATTACTTTGGGCTTGATCATCGGCGAATCGACGAACTGGATAGGAAAAGGCGTTCCCTGGGGGCGGAATAGCCCAATCATAAGCACTGTCCGCTTTGTGAAGCTGACAACAATTAACAGGGGTCGAGTTGGCAATTTCCTTAAAAATGTGGATATGTTATTGAAAATTTGCTGAAAGCGGAATATCATGAGCTCATTAACTACTAATTAAGGAGGAATAATGAGATATCCAGGAAGAATGCTAGGACTGGGACACGAGTTTTCAGTCGCTGGTACGGCAAATTTGTTCTTGACCTTCACGGAGCTTCTGCTTCTGACAAGGGTCGTAGTGCACTTTTTCTTTACGTCGGCCAGCGGTAGTTTCTTTAGCTGGGTCACAGCTACTACCAACGTGCTGTTAGACCCGTTCCGCGGAGTCTTCGTTAATCCAACAGCTGTTCCTACCCACTGGTACGTGGACTTTCCGGCGTTACTCGCCATGATGGTCTACGCTGCCGTTGGCGGTCTGCTGATTGGTTTGGTTGCCTGGAACTGGGGCACCCGCGCCGCTCGACGCTAAAATAGAAAAGCGCCAAATTTAAAACGGGCCGATCGGCCCGTTTTTTATTGTCCGTTGTAAATTATAAACGCATATGCTAATCTGCGCTTAAGTTAATAATCAGGACAAAAAATGCAAACAGAAAATATTTATCCTGCCGTCCCCGAAAACGCCCCGGGGCAGGCGGGCCACGCCGAGGCCCAGCGGCCGGCTTCGGCTCCAGTGTTCTCGCCCCAGGTCCAATACGGATCCGCCCCCGTCCCGGCTCAGCCGATGATTATCCCGGAGCCGCCGGCGCCGGCGGCTCTGACCGACCCCGGAACCGATAAGCCCATCCCGGTCTTGGAAGTATTAAGCGTCCGGGGAGTGGAGTACGGAATGATGACCATCGTTCTTTGGATCGGCGCCTTGACGCTGGCCTGGGTCGTTTTAAATATGCTCAATGGCAGCCGCGGATTTAACTACGTAGTCGTCCCGACATCGGCGCTGGTAATATGCGTTCCGATTTTCGGCTGGTTCTTCTTAAGGCTCAAAAAAGCGGAACTGGCGGATCCCGGGCTGCGTTTCGATCCTTCTAAGCGCCGCTGGTCGCAAATCACCCAGATAATCGCCTATACGGCGGTGCTGGTCAACCTAATCTATTTCGTCTATGTACTGCTTCAGCACGCCAGCAGCAGCCACGGCTCGTCCATACCTAAAGCCCTGGCTAACCTGGCGGTCGTCCTGGTGATCGCCGGCGGCGTCCTGGCCTATTATTGGAGGGACGAACATCGCCTGATCAAGTAGGGTCATGGCGGCGTCATCAATATGAAAAAGTATTACATCGGATTCATGGTACTGATGGCCGTGACCTTGGCGGCTTTGGGCTACGCGCTCAGCCAGGCCGGAGCGGCCAAAGCGGATAAGGCGACGGACCAAGCCGTGGAACAGATAAGCGGCAAGCTGGATGAATATACGGCCAATAACGGGGGCAGTGTCCCGCAGTCTTTGGATGCTCTGGGAGTCAAAGACGCGCCTAAGACGGTCAGTTACCAGACTCTGGGTGCCTCCAAATATAAGATATGTTTTGATTACCATAGCGCCAGTAGCGGCTTTGACGCTGGCTGGGCCAGCCTGCTGACCGGCGGTATAACCGGCGGCTCCCAGCAGACGCCTATCAGCCCTAACGGCAGCTATTTCGACAGCAGCGTCGAATTCTCGCATAAGAAGGGGAATAATTGCCAGACTGTCAATTCATCGTACGCGGATACTAATCCGGGATCGTACCTTAGTCCGCAGCTTAGTGCTTCCGGCGGCAATTCCTCGCCGTGCCTGAGCGATACCAGCGGCTATCAGGCCAGCGGCAGCTTGACCGTCGCCAGCGTCGACCAAGCCGCTTCCAAGATTACTTTTTCGCCCGACAATCAATATGTCTACGATAATAAGGGCACCGCCCTACCGGCCATCGCATCCAAGAACTACACGCCGGAGACATTATTCTGCGACCAAAATTACAGCAAGTCCACGGTCGCCGCGGTGCACGCCGGCGGCACAGTGCAGATCTATATGAACACCGCGGCCGATACCAGCGTCGCCCGGGTAGACGCGTTCTGATTCCGCGCCGGCCGAACTGCTACAATATTACTAATGGGATATGAAAGAAGCCCGGCCTATGCGCCGGGTCAAAAGACGCCGTATAAGCTCAGCCGCAGCAAGATCGAGCTGTTCATCCAGTGCCCGCGCTGCTTCTGGCTGGAGGCACGGCTGAAGATCAAACGGCCGTCCAGCCCGCCATTTCTGATAAACAGCGCCATTGACGCTCTATTAAAGACGGAATTCGACAGTTATCGCGCCAAGGGCGAGCAGCATCCCTGGCAGATTGAGTTCAAAGTTGACGCTAAACCGTTCGCTCATGAGCACCTGGACCGCTGGCGTCATACCTTTACCGGCGTCCAACATCTGCACAAACCCACTAATCTGATGATATTTGGCGGCGTGGACGATGTTTGGATAAACTCGAAGCAAGAGCTGGTGGTGGTTGATTATAAAGCTACCGCCAAAGAGCAGGAAATTACCGACCTGGGCCCCCAAGGCAGCTGGCATGACCAGTACCGTCGACAGATGGAAGTCTACCAGTGGCTGTTGCGCGGCGAGGGTCATAAGGTCTGCGATACCGGTTACTTCGTCTATGCCAACGGCATCGCCAAAAAAGACGGTTTCTTTAATAAAGTGGAATTCCGCACCAACATCTTCCCGCATGAAGGCAACGACAAGTGGGTAGAACCAACATTATTTAAAATCAAAGAATGTCTGGAATCTGATGAAATGCCGCCAGTCGGCACGGCAGCCATGGGCGGAGACTGCGAATTCTGCGGCTACGCTGAATCAAGGACCTCTCTTACCTTAGAATATATGGATAAAAATAATATTGATTTAAAAGATGCGCTCAAAAAACTAAAAGCGGTAAAATAATCGTATGCTAGATATCCGATTCGTCAGAGACAACAGCGAACTGGTCGAAAAAAGCGCCGCCGCCAAAGGTTATAAAGTTGATATCGCCAAGCTGCTAGAGGTGGATGATAACCGCCGCAAACTTATTCAAGAAACTGAAAATATAAATCAAAAAAGGAATCTTTTAGCGAAAGCGCCTCAATTGCGCGCCGTAGCTCAAGAAGATAAACCTCGGGTCGCGGATGAGTTTAAAGAGCAGATTGAAGAAGGCAAACAGCTGAAAGAGAGCTTAGCTAAGATAGAGGCTCAGCTCGGTCCGGTGAACGAAGAGTTCGATAAGTTGCTGCGCGACATCCCCAACGTCATCCCGGATGATACGCCGCAGGGTGGCGAAGAGAACAACCGGCAAGAAAAAACCTGGGGCGATACCACCCAGCGGGCAGCTAAAGATCACTTAACCTGGGCCGAGGAACGGGGACTGCTGGATTTTGAGCGCGGCGCCAAGGTGGCCGGCAATAAGTTTTATTTCACCAAAGGCTCGCTGGTCGAATTGGAGTTCGCCGTCTTGCAGCTGGGCCTTAAGCTGGCGAAGGAGCAGGGCTTCATGCCGATGCTGGTGCCGCATATGGTCAGCGGCCGGATAATCGACGGCGCCGGCTTTACCGCCAAAAGCGAGGAAGAAAAGCAGATTTATAAGATCGAAGGCGAAGACCTGCATCTGATCGCTACGGCCGAGATACCGATGACCGGCTACCACGCCGACGAGACTCTGGCCGACGTCGACCTGCCTAAGCTCTATGCCGGCTACAGCCCGGCTTACCGCCTGGAAGCCGGCGCCTACGGCAAGCACAGCCGGGGTTTGTACCGCGTGCACCAGTTCAACAAACTCGAACTCTATGTTTTCTGTAAGCCCGAACAAAGCGAGGAATGGCATCAGAAATTACTGGCCCTGGAAGAAAAGCTCTGCCAGCAGCTGGAAATACCGTACCGCGTAGTCCGCATCGCCGCTGGAGATCTGGGCGCGCCGGCCTACAAAAAGTACGACGTGGAATACTGGACGCCGGTGGATAATTCGTACCGGGAGCTGATGAGCGTCAGCAATGTGACGGACTATCAGGCCCGGCGGCTGAATATCCGCTATAAGAAAACCGACGGCGCCGGCGAATTCGTACACACCTTAAATGGCACGATGGCCGCCATGAGCCGGATCCCCATCGCTCTGATCGAGAACCGCCAAGACGAGCAGGGCAACGTTTCAATCCCGGCCGCCCTGCAGCCCTACATGTCCGGCCAAACTAGCCTGTAGAGTTTCTCTGACGCTTGCGTTAAAATATATAAGAAGTTTATTCAACTTTTGGAGGATTCTGTTTGTCTGCATTAATAAATACCAAGGTTTTAAAACGTGTTTTGGGGGATCCGCAGGCCGCGACTATCAAGCGGCTGCGCAAGCGTGTCGTTAAGATTAACGACCTGGCCGACAAATACAAGAAATTGACCGATAAACAGCTGCGCGGGCAGACTGACGTTCTTAAAAAAAGGCTGGAAAAAGAATCGGTCGACGATATTCTGCCCGACGCCTTCGCCGTGGTCCGCGAGGCGGCTACCCGCACCTTAAAGCAGCGCCACTTCGATGTCCAGCTGATCGGCGGCATGGTACTGCACGAGGGCAACGTCGCCGAGATGAAAACCGGCGAAGGCAAGACCCTGGTCGCCACGTTGGCGCTTTATCTGAACGCCCTGGAAGGCAAGGGTGCCCACTTGGTGACCGTCAACGACTACCTGGCCCAGCGCGACGCCGGCTGGATGGGGCAGATATATGACTTCTTGGGCCTGAGCGTCGGTGTGATTATCCCGGACGAGTCTTATATATATGACACCGCTTACGAGAACAAAGAGCACTTTGATAAGCGCCTCAGCCACTTGCGCCCGGCCACCCGCCAAGAAGCTTACGCCGCCGATATAACTTACGGTACCAATAACGAGTTCGGCTTTGATTACCTGCGCGACAATATGGTCCGCGAAGTCGACCAGCTGCGCCAGCGCGATCTCCACTACGCCATCGTCGACGAAGTCGACTCGATTTTGATCGACGAAGCCCGCACGCCGCTTATCATCAGCGCCCCGGCAACAGCCAGTGGCGCGGCTTACGCCCAGTTCGCCAAAATCGTCCGGAACCTGAAAGAAACCGAACACTACGAAAAGGACGAGAAACGCCGCAGCGTCATCCTAACCGATGCCGGCATCGAGCTGGTGGAAAAAATCCTGGGTATCCAGAACTTATATGCCACCGAAAACCTGCGCACCATTTACCACTTGGAGCAAGCCTTGAAGGCCCACGCCCTGTTCCACCGCGATAAAGATTACGTGGTGACCCGCGAAGGCGAGATCGTCATCGTCGACGACTTCACCGGACGCCTGCTGCGCGGCCGCCGCTACAACGAAGGCCTGCACCAGGCCATCGAGGCCAAAGAAGGCGTCGAAGTCCAGGAAGAATCCATGACGCTGGCGACCATTTCCTTCCAAAACTACTTCCGGCTGTATAAGAAACTGGCCGGTATGACCGGTACGGCTCTGACCGAAAGCGAAGAGTTCCACCAGATTTATAAGTTAGATGTCGTCGAGATCCCGCCGAACCGCAAAGTCATCCGCGAAGACCTGCCTGATAGGATTTACCGCAGCGAAAACGGCAAGATGAAAGCCATCGTCAACGAGGTTAAAGCCCACCAGAAGAAAGGCCAGCCGGTACTGATCGGTACGGTCAGTATCGAGAAGAACGAGAAACTGTCCAATATGTTGAAAGCCGCCAAGGTGCCGCACGAAGTCCTGAACGCCAAGAATAACGAGCGCGAAGCCATGATCGTATCCAAGGCTGGTGAAAAAGGTTCGGTCACGCTGGCTACTAACATCGCCGGCCGCGGTACGGACATCGTACTGGGCGAAGGCATCGCCAAACTGGGCGGATTGTTCGTGCTGGGCAGCGAACGCCACGAATCGCGCCGCATCGACAACCAGCTGCGCGGCCGCTCCGGCCGCCAGGGCGATCCCGGCAAAAGCCAGTTCTACGTCAGCACCGAAGACGACCTGATGCGCGTTTACGGCGGCGACCGGATCGCCAGCATCATGGACCGCCTGAAAGTCGACGAAGAGACGCCGATCGAAAGTAAGATGATCACCAAGAGCCTGGAAGGCGCCCAGAAAAAAGTAGAAGGTTTTAACTTCGACCAGCGCAAGAACGTCGTCCAGTACGACGACGTCATGAACCGCCACCGCCGCGCGATCTACGCCATGCGCCGCGAAGTGCTGCGGGCCGAAGATATCAGCGCCCGCATCAAGAAGATGATCGAGGAAGAGGTCGAATACCTGACTAACCACCCGGAATCAACCAGCGAGATGTACGAAACCGTCCTGACTGAAAGCTTCCCGTTTGACGACAAGGCGCTGGACAAGCTATTCGATAGCCCGGCCGACAAGTTCCAGGCCGAACTGGATAAGGCCGCCAAGCAGCTTTACAAGGAACAGGAAAAGTTATTCACGCCGGAGAATATGCGCAAAGTGGAGCGCGATATCTTCCTGCAAGTCCTAGATAACCTCTGGATGCAGCACCTGGAGAATATGGACCATCTGCGCGAAGGCATCCACTGGATCAGCGTCGGACAGCGCGATCCGCTGGTCGAATATCGCCGCCAAGGCGGCCGCATCTTCGACGAGATGCAGGCCGAACTGCGCCACGAGATCGTCCGGGCCATCGCCCACGCCCAGCCGATCGACAGCGCGCTGACCCAGACCGTGGAAACCGAGCTGACGCGGGCCGCCCGCGGCTCGGTGGATAATGCCGGCCAGATTACCACCGCCGAGCAATATGACGCCGGCGACTTCAAGTCCGAAGCCAAAGAGCAAGAAGAAGAATCCCGAGCCCACGCTAAGCGGAAAAAAGCCCGCAAGGCTGAGCGCCAGCGCAAAAAGAAGACCGCTAAGAAGAAGAAACGCAAGTAGAATGATAAGTAACCATTCATCGCCTGCTATTTTCATTATCGGGAAGATAGCCCGAGCAAAAATCACATTTTTTGCCCGGCGCGATAAGAAACCCCAAAGGGGTGTCTTATAGTGAAACACACTGTCACCGAAATCGAACTTAACAATGGCGCCAAAGGGTTGTTAGTCAACGTCCCCGGCGCCACCGTGATGGATTTCGAATTCAATTTCCGGGCCGGCGAATACTTAGTCGACCGTGCCAAGTGGGAAGTGCCGCACCTGATGGAGCACGTCCTGCTAGGCGCCAACAAGTTCATCCCCAAGGCCCGGCTGTTCCAGGCCGAATTCGAAAAGAACGGCGCCGGCAACAACGCCAGCACCGGTCTGTACCACATCACTTACGAAGCCGAATGCGCCGATTTCGAATGGCAGCGCATCTTGGAACTGATGATCACGGCCATCAGCCAGCCGCTGTTTTTGATGGAGGAATTCAAGGCCGAATACGGTAACGTCAAAGACGAGCTGACCGCCCGCTCTAATAATCACTTCAGGACGCTGAGCCTGACCGTCCGCGAGGCCCACGGCCTGCTGGCTATGACCGACCGTGAACGTTTAAAACAAATCAAGAATGTCCGCCGCAAGGATTTAGTCGAACATTATCAAAAGACCCATACCACTAAGAATCTGCGGTTCGTCATTGCCGGTAATATGCAGGGCAGGACATCGGCCATCAAAAAGATGCTGGAAGGTTTCGAGCTGTCCAAAGGCCGCAGCTTCATCGAACTGCCCGACGAACAGCCGGTCTGCCTGGATGCGCCGATCTTCATTGCCAGACCATCCGTCAAGAACGTTTATTTCGAGATGGAAACCTTCGCTCTAAAGCGGTTCGAGGATCCGGATATGGACGCTTTAGAACTGGTCAACGGCATGCTGACAGCCACGCTTTATTCACGGATCTTAGGCGAAGCCCGCGAGCGCGGCCTGGTTTACAGCATGGGCTCGGGCATAGATATCATGAAGAACGTCACCGGCTGGTGGTTTTCCGCCCAAGTCATCAATAAGAACGCGCCGGCGCTGTTTGAGATAATCACCCGCGAGCTGGCCCGAGTCAAAGAGGGGGATATCGGCCCCGAAGATCTGGAGGCTGCCAAACAGTATTGGCTGGGCCGCCACCAGCGCAGCGCCCAGACCGTGGCCGGCACCATGGCCGGCTACACCGGCCGTTATTACTTTGACGAGATCGTTAACGATTACGAATCCATTCCCGAACGCATCCGGGCGGTAACAGCGCGGCGTATCCAGGATGCCGCCCAGCGGATGTTCACCGACGGCATCGGCGGCCTGGGCGTCTTGGGCGGCGGTAGCCGCAGCAAAGAATTGGCCAACCAGCTGAACGAACAGGTCGAACCCCTATGGAAAAGCTAAAACAGCAGCTTAGCGAGCTGGAAAAAACAGTCAAAGAGTCCGCCGCCAAGCTGGATCTGGCAAAGGACGAATCCGAACTTTCACGGCTGCGAGCCGAAATGTCCAAAGCCGACTTTTGGCAGGATAACCAGCGGGCTCAGAATATTTCCAAGCAGGAAGCCGATTTAGCCCGGCGCGTCCGGCCGTGGCGGGAACTGCTGGACTCGCTTAACGAACTGAACGAACTGGCGGCGCTAGATGACGCCTCTATGCAAGGCGAAATGGAGGCTCAGCTGTCCGCTTCGCAGGATAAATACCAGGAACTTAAGAAAGAACTGCGCTTTGGGGGTCCTTATGACGACCATGATGTCATCCTGAGCATTTATGCCGGCGCCGGCGGTACCGACGCCCAGGACTGGGCCCA
>Ga0207667_10005365_pt1 | contig 15625 bp, 13 predicted proteins | sample KBSCornC52_FD_184301 | JGI IMG/M metagenome (GOLD analysis project Ga0207667, IMG submission 184301) | Corn rhizosphere microbial communities from Kellogg Biological Station, Michigan, USA - KBS Corn C5-2 (SPAdes) (version 2) | ecosystem: Host-associated > Plants > Roots > Rhizosphere > Soil ... | reverse complement strand
GCGCGAGATAGCCGACCGCGTGTGCGTGATGACCGAAGGCAAGATCGTCGAGGCCGGACCGACCGAGACGATCTTCACCGCCCCGCAGCATGAGTACACGAAAAAGCTGCTCGCGGCCGAGCCCAAGGGTGAGCCGCCGCGGCACGATCCCAATGCGCCCATCGTCCTCAGCGCCAACGACCTGAAGGTCTGGTTCCCGATCAAGCGCGGCGTGATGCGCCGTACGGTTGGCGTCGTCAAAGCCGTCGATGGCGTGACCCTCGCGGTCCGGGCCGGGCAGACGCTCGGCGTTGTCGGCGAATCCGGCTCGGGCAAGACCACGCTCGGCCGCGCGCTGCTTCGCCTGATCTCATCGAACGGCCGCATCGCCTTCCTCGGCAGCGACATCCAGGCGCGCTCCTGGGGCGCGATGCGGCCGCTGCGCAAGGACATGCAGATCGTGTTCCAGGACCCCTACGGCTCGCTGTCGCCGCGCCTGCCGGTCGGCGCAATCGTCGCCGAGGGCCTCAATGTCCATATGCCCAATCTCACCCCGGCCGAGCGGCAGGCACGGGTCGAACGTGCGCTGCTCGAAGTCGGCCTCGATCCGGCGCGGGCCCATGAATACCCGCACGAGTTCTCCGGCGGCCAGCGGCAGCGCATTGCCATTGCCCGCGCCATGGTGCTCGAGCCGAAATTCGTCGTCCTCGACGAACCGACCTCGGCACTCGACATGAGCGTCCAGGCGCAGGTGGTCGACCTGCTGCGCGACCTCCAGCGCCGGCACGGCCTCACCTATCTGTTCATCTCGCACGATCTGCGGGTCGTCCGGGCCTTGGCCGACGAAGTGCTGGTGATGAAGGACGGGAGGGTCGTCGAGAGCGGCCCGACCGCCGACATCTTCGCGGCGCCCAGGACCGACTACACGAGGAGCCTGCTCGCGGCGGCGTTACACGGCGCGAGCGCCGCCCCGGCCTAGCACCGGTCCGCCGCCATGCTACAGTCTCGCCAAAATCCCGCTGGACACTCGTCCGCCATCATGCCGAGACTGCCATGATACTCACCCTTGCCGCCGTCGCGCTCCTCAGCCTCACCACCCTGCCCGCTCTCGCCGATCCGGCGCAAAACGGTCCATGGGTCACCTCACTGTCGCTGATCAACGATCCGCCGCTGCCGCTCAACGGCCATTGGGACTATGTCAATCCGGACGCTCCCAAGGGCGGCCTCGCACGCATGTTCGCCTTCGGCACGTTCGACACCTTCAACCCGATCCTGCCGCAAGGGCAGCCGGCCGTGGCCCTCGGTCTGGTCTACGAGACGCTGATGACCCCCTCGCTCTCCGACTCGAGTTCGCAATATCCGCTGATCGCCGATGCCGTCGCTTACCCGCCGGACATCTCGTCGGTCACCTTCCGGCTCAACCCCAAGGCAAAGTGGCAGGACGGTACGCCGATCACCCCCGACGACATCGTCTGGTCGTTCCAGCAGGAGGTGAAGCTCAACCCCAACTCGCAGCAATACTACAGCGACGTGACCAAGGCCGAAGCCAGTGCGCCTGACCAGGTGACATTCTATCTTTCCAGCAAGAACAACCACGAGATGCCCGATATTCTCGGCCAGCTCATGGTGCTCCCCAAACACTGGTGGGAAGGCAAGGACGGCAGCGGCAAGCCACGCGACATTTCGGGCTCGACGCTCGAGCTGCCGATGGGCTCGGGCCCCTACAAGCTCAGCAAGTACGACGCGGGCTCGTCCATCACCTACACGCGTGACCCGAATTACTGGGGCATTGCTGAACCCGTGAACATCGGCGTCAACAATTTCGACGAGATTCGCTTCGAGTATTTCCGCGATCCCGACGTCGCCTTCGAGGGCTTCAAGGGCGATCAGTTCGACTGGTGGGACGAGAACCGCGCCAAGCGCTGGGCCACCGGCTACGACTTCCCGGCGGTGCAGCAGAAGCGCGTGGTGCAGGAGCTCTATCCGCAGCCGAATGCCGACGAAGGCCGCATGGTCGGGTTCGTCTTCAACCTGCGCAATCCGAAGTTCCAGGACGTCCGCGTGCGCGAAGCGTTCAACGACGCCTTCGACTTCGAGACACTGAACAAGACGGTGTTCTACGGCCAGTACCAGCGCATCAATTCGTTCTTCTTCGGCACGCCGCTCGCCTCCTCCGGCCTGCCGACTGGCAGGGAACTCGACATCCTCAATTCGGTGAAGGACAAGATTCCGCCCGAGGTATTCACCACGCCCTATACCAATCCGGTTGCGGGGGACCCAACCAAGGAGCGCGCCAATCTCAAGTCGGCGCTCGACCTGCTCACCGCCGCCGGATATCATCTTGACGGCAATAAGCTGGTCGATGCCAACGGGCAGCAACTCAGCGTCGAGATCCTGATGGATGGTCCCACGCTCGACCCGGTGACCAATCCCTACACGCAGGCGCTGAACCGGCTCGGTATTGCGGTCAATGTCCGCGATGTGGACGACGCCGAATACACCAACCGCGTCCGCAGCCGCGATTTCGAGATCACCTACACCGACTGGATCCAGAGCCTGTCGCCCGGCAACGAGCAGAAATACATGTTCGGCTCGGCCTCCGCCAAGGACAACAGCAGCGACAATTATGCGGGTCTTGCCGATCCGGGCGTCGACGCACTGATCGACAAGGTGATCTTCGCCAAGGGCCGCGACGAGCTGACCGCCGCGGTGCACGCGCTCGACCGCGTCCTGCTGGCGCTGCACATCGTGGTGCCGAGTTACACCAACGAGAAGGAACGCATCGCCCACTGGGACCGGTTCAGCCACGCGGACAAGTTGCCGCTCTATTCGATCGGGTTCCCGGATATCTGGTGGTACGACGAGGCCAAGGCCGAAAAGACCGGCAAGGCACAGTAGGCCGATTGTACGGTCGGCCAGTGCGCCGTAGAAAGCGCGCATGCTGTTGCATCTGGGGCTCACCATCGTCGCCGCAATCGCCGCGTTCGTCGCGGCGGGACTGATCCGCGCCAATGCCCAGCGGCTCGGGGTGATACAGGCGCCCAATGCCCGGTCGTCGCACACGACCCCCACGCCCGGTGGCGGCGGCGTCGGCATCGTGCTGGGCGGCAGTCTTGTCCTCGTCGCCGCTTCGGCCGGCGCCATCGAGCCGTTCCTGCCCGGCCTCGTCATTGGCGCGATGATCGCCGCCGTCGGCTTCTACGACGACCGCCATCCGATACCGGCGCGGTTGCGGCTGCCTGGCCAGCTCGTCTTGATGGCAATTGCGATCTGGCTGGCGGTACCGCTCGACGCCTTGCAGCAGCAGACTGGCATCCCGTTGCCAGCCATTGCCGTGGCAGTCATCGCGCTTGTCGGCGCGGTGTACTGGATCAACCTCTTCAATTTCATGGATGGTATCGACGGCATTGCCGGCGCACAGGCGATCTTCATGCTCGTTGGCGCCGCGATCCTCGCCACGCTGCGGGTCCCTGGCTTCATCGATGGACCGATGTTCTGGTGCCTCGTCGGCGTCACCGCTGCGACCTTGGGTTTCCTGGCGCTGAACTGGCCTCCGGCGCGTATCTTCATGGGCGATGCCGGCAGCACCTATCTCGGCTTCATCCTCGCCTTCCTGGCCCTCGTGACCATCGCCGACGGCACATTGAGCCTCCCCCAATGGCTCATCCTCAGCGCCGCCTTCGTCACCGACGCGAGCGTCACCCTGATCCGCCGTCTCCTGCTGCGTGAAAGAGTCTTCGAAGCGCATCGGCGCCATGCCTACCAGGTGCTGTCGCGCCGCTTCGGCGCACACCAGCCGGTCACCCTGGGCTTCGTCGCGCTCAACGCTATCTGGCTGCTGCCACTGGCCTGGGCCGCCACCGCATGGGGCTGGCTCGCAGTGCTCGTCGCCTACGGCCCGCTCATCGTCCTGGCGTTCTACCTCGGCGCCGGTGCACCCGAACGCCCGGCGCTCAATCCGCGCTGAGCGCGACCAGCTCGAAGAGCAGCTCGCGAACCTTGGCCTCGTCCTGCCGCTCGAAGGCGGCATGCAGGCTGCGGAGCGCGTCGGGGAAATCGGCATTGGTGCGTTCGGCCATTCTGGCCCTGAGGATTTTCGGCTGCCGGGTGCGGCCCGCCTGCTTTTCGTCGTAGAACAGTTCCTCGAACAGCTTCTCGGCCGGGCGGATGCCGGTGACCTCGATCGCGACGTCGCCGTGTGGGTTCTCGCCCGACTTTACCGTCAGTCCGGCGAGCCGGATCATGTTCTCCGCAAGGTCGCGGATCTTTACCGGCTGGCCCATCTCGAGCAGGAAAATCTCGCCGCCCTCGCTCAGGGCGCCCGCCTGCACGATCAGCTCCGCTGCTTCGTGGATCGACATGAAATAGCGGGTCATGCGTTCATCGGTCAGCGTTACCGGGCCGCCGGCGGCGATCTGCTCGCGAAACAGCGGCACCACCGAACCGTTCGAGCCGAGCACATTGCCGAAGCGCACCGCTGCAAAATGCTGACCGGTTCGTTCCGCGGTCGCCTGGTCGCCATAGTGCCGGACGATCAGCTCTGCCCAGCGCTTGGTCGCACCCATGACGTTGGTGGGCCGCACGGCTTTGTCGGTCGAGATCAGCACGAAGTGCGGGACGCCACTTTCGAACGCCGCCCGCACGATCGTCTCAGTCCCAAAAATGTTGTTGCGCACTCCTTCGAGCACGTTGAGCTCGACCAGCGGCACGTGCTTGTGCGCCGCGGCGTGGAACACTGCTTCAATGCCGTGCGCCTTGAGCGTACGGCGCACCAGGGCGTCGTCGCCCACCGAGCCGAGCACGGGCAGCACCGGGAATGCCGTATCTTTGGCGAGCTGCCGCTCGATCTGGTAGAGCGCGAACTCGTTGGCTTCGAGCAGAACCAGGAGTTTGGGTTCGAGCCGTGCGATGATGCGGCAGAGCTCGGAGCCGATGGAGCCCCCGGCACCCGAGACCAGGATCGCCTTGCCGGCGATCATCTCTTGCAGCAACTGCGGATCGGCCGGCACGGACGAACGCCCGAGCAGGTCGTCGATATCAATCTCGCGAAGCTGGTTGATCTGGTACTTCCCCGAGGCGATCTCGCGCAGCGAGGGCAGCGTCCGCACCTTGACGGGAAAGCGGCTCAGATCGGAGTAGATCTCCTGCCGCCGCGACGTCTCCAGCGACGTCATCGACAGAATGACTTCGCCGGCTCCGGAATCGGTCAGCAGATCGCCGAGTTGGCTGGGCGAATAGACGCGCACGCCGGAGACGTCGCGCCCTTGCAAATTCTTGTCGTCGTCGAGGAACCCGGCGACGGTCATGCCGCCCTGCCCGGCCAGCGTCGCTGCGATCTGCCGGCCGGATTCGCCGGCGCCGTAGATCAGGACGCGTGGCCGCGCATCGCCCGTCTCACGGGTTGGGTAGAGGATGAATTTTGCGAGAAAGCGCGAGCCGGCGACCACGATCGTTCCGAGCAGGAAATAAAACACCGGCACGGTCCGCGGCAGCACTGCAATACGGCTCAATTCGGCGATGAAGAGCACGACGACCCAGCCGAGCGTGGCGAGCAGCATCGCCCACAGGACGGTGAACACCGCCCGCTCCGGCAGGTAGCGGATCACGGCGCGGTAGAGGCCGAGCCGCAAAAAGATCGGCAAGGCCACGACCGGCGCCAGGAGGATCATCACCCACTGTGCGGGGCTGGGCTCGAAATTTCCTGCCAGGCGAAGCTGGAAGCTCAGCCACAGCACGCCGACCAGGGCCACCGCGTCGAAGGCCACGAGGGCCAGGCTCTTTATGCGCCGCGGCAGTCCGTTGATGGCGGTGCGGAACTGCTGCAGCACGACGTCGAAGCCTCAAAACATGCACAAGCGTCGCCTCCGGGACCAAGCTGGTCGCGGACGACAGACGCGTGGCAATAACAGACTTTCCGGCGGCGTGCCTATAGGGCCGTCGCACCTCAGCTTTCGTCGATTTCCCGGGAGACTTCGACCCAGATGTCAAGGTCGCGGCCCTGCGGACTTCCCTCGGCCAGCCAGCGGTCATAGGCAAGCTGGCGCAAATGAACTTCCTTGGCCTTCAGCCAATAGTCGAAGGCTCGCCCTTCCGGCCGGCCGTCCTGTTCCCACAGGAAATAGGCCGTGGCGCGGACAGCCTGCGCAAGTTCGGGGTCTCGTTTCAAGGTCGCAACGCCTAGGGGTGACGCTGCCGCCATAACGAGCCGTGGCACTCCGGGTTCCGGCGCGTACCGGTGGATCACGGCACGGTGCTGACCTCTGGCTGGGTCTAGGCCGAGGTTTTTCCATCCGGCAGCGGGAAGGCCTCGACCTCGCGCAACAGCTCCAGCATCCCCGAGACTTCCGCATCGGCGAACATCCGGCCGCGCTCGGCGCTGGCGTTGCCGGCATTCCCCACGGCGCCGGCAGGGTTCAAATCCCTGGCGATCCAGGCGTAGGCATGCGTGCCGGTCGGACGGAGAAATTTGAACCGCTGCTCATCGCGCGCGGCGATCGAACGGAAGTCCTGGGCCTTGTCCATCTGCACCAGGTCCGGCCGGAAATGCAGCATCAGCGAGGTCTCGAGATCGCCCGCGTGGATGCCATGGCGCTTCTCGATGTCGGTCAGCATGCCGTCGGGCGGCTGGAAGCGGGTCCAGCCGGTCTTGACCACCAGCATGCCCTCGCGCACACGGAGCTCGCGGGCCACGATCCCCATGATCTCCTCATTGCCCCCGTGCGAGTTGATGAAGACCAGCTTCTTCACCCCCGCGCGGCTCACCGAGGCGCCGAGCTCGTACCACGCATCGATCAGCGTGTGCGCCGTGTGCGTCACGGTTCCGCGAGCCCAGATATGTTCGTTGGACTTGCCGACCTGCTGCACCGGCAGGATGCGCAGGTCGAGATCGGCGGGGGCACGCTCGATCAGCAGGTCGATGCAGCCGCGGTTGAGGATCGAATCCACCCCGACCGGCAGGTGCGGACCATGCTGCTCCACCGCCGCGATCGGCAGGAGCGCGATGGTCTTGTTCGGGTCGATGCTGTCGTATTCGGGGGCCGGGAAATCGGTCCACCAGATCCTGCGCGCCATGCTCAAGCCTCCGACGCCGGGCCGGCGGCGACGACTTCCACCTCGACCACGAATTCGGGCCGCGCGAAGCCGGAGACGATCATCAGCGTCGAGGCCGGGAATGGCGGCCTGAAGCGCTTGTTGCGGACGTCCATGTATGGCCGCAGATGGTCGCGGCCCGAGACGAACGCGTTGATCCGCACCACATGCTCGAGCCCGAGGCCGGATTCGGCAAGGATCGCGGCGATGTTGTCGAAGCAAAGCTCGGCCTGTGCGGCGGCCGAAGCCGGCACCGTGCCGTCCTTTTCGATACCGAGCTGGCCCGAGCAGAAGACGAGCTTTTGTCCGGCGGGGACTTCGACGCCGTTGCTGTAGGCGGAAAACGGCGGATGAATCGTCGAGGGAGAAAGGGGGGTGTGCATGGCGGCCTCTATGGGAGCCCAGCTAACCGGCAAAATCGCAGGATGGCCAGCCCCAAAGCGACCCATGCCGCCCATTCGCTGGGCACTTCGTCGGATGCGGCGCTTTTAGGCTTTTCTTTTTGTCAGACACGTTCTCTTAATCGGCGGTAAGATGCCTCAAGCGGGCATCCGCCGGCGTGGGCGAGACAAAAACAAGCGCCGGCGATGGGGCACTCGTCAACAGGGAGACGACCTATGCAAGTCACATCCAAATTGCTGGCATTGGCAGCGCTGCTGGCGCTCGGCACGCCGGCCTTCGCCGATGACGCCGTGAAGTTCGGGACCAACTGGCTGGCCGAGGCCGAGCATGGCGGTTTCTACCAGGCCGTCGCCGATGGGACCTACAAGAAGTACGGGCTCGACGTCACCATCGTCCAGGGCGGCCCGCAGGCGGCCAACGAGGCCTTGCTGATCTCGGGCAAGATCGACTTCTACATGGGCGGCCAGTTCAGCCTCTACGACGACATCAAGCAGGGCATCCCGGTGATCAACGTCGCCGCCATGTTCCAGAAGGATCCGCAGATCCTGATGACCCACAAGGGCGTCGGCATGGACACCTTTGCCGATATCGCCAAGGCCGATACCATCTTCATGGGCAAGGACATCTTCGTCACCGATTTCGTGTGGATGAAGGCCAATTTCAAAGGCTTCCGCGACGAGCAGTACAAGCCCTACACCTTCAACCCGGCGCCGTTCATTGCCGACAAGATGTCGGCGCAGCAGGGCTACGTCACCTCCGAGCCGCTGGCGGTCAAGACCGCCTCGGGCGAGGAGCCCAACGTGTTCCTGTTTGCCGACAATGGCTACGCGCCCTACGCCACCACGATCGAGACCACGACCAAGCTGGTCAAGGACAAGCCGGATCTGGTGCAGCGCTTCGTCGATGCCTCGATCATCGGCTGGTACAACTACCTGTACGGGGACAACAAGGCGGCCAACGACCTGATCAAGAAAGACAACCCCGAAATGACGGACGAGCAGATCGCCTTCTCGATCCAGCAGTTGAAGGATCACGGCATCCTCGTCTCGGGCGACGCCGAAAGCAAAGGCATCGGCTGCATGACCGACGCGCGGCAGAAGTCGTTCTACGACATGCTGGTCGGGCTCAAGCTGATCGACCCCTCGATCGACTACAAGGCCGCCTACACCACGCAGTTCGTCTGCAAGGGCGTCGGCATGGACCTCGTCAAGAAGTAAGGCTGCGCCGCAGCTCTCCACCCAGGCCAAAGGAAGCGCGCCAGCCCGCGCTTCCTGTCATTTCGGAACGAACGATCTCTTGGCTATCATCGAAACCTCCACCTCCGCGCCGCCGCCGGCCTCGGCGTCCAACGACCGTCCGGTCGTGACGCTGCACGCCGTGTCGAAGGTCTTCTCCAACGGCACGCTGGCGCTTTCCAACATGTCGCTCACAGTGCGGCGCGGCGAATTCCTGAGCCTGCTCGGCCCCTCGGGCTGCGGCAAGTCGACGGCGCTGCGCATCATTGCGGGCCTCGGCGCGCCCTCCTCCGGCACCGTGGACTGGCCCAGCTCGACCATCAATGCCAAGGGCCTGCCGCAGGGCGATATCGGCTTCGTGTTCCAGGACCCGACGCTGATGCCGTGGACCACCGTCTTCGGCAATGTCTATCTGCCGCTCAAGCTGCACGGCATGAGCAAGGCGGACGCCCGCCCGCACATCATGGAAACGCTGGCGCTGGTCGGCCTTGCCGACTTCGCCGAGGCCTTCCCGCGCGAATTATCGGGCGGCATGAAGATGCGCGTCTCGATCGCGCGCGCGCTCGTCACCAACCCCAAGCTCCTGCTGATGGACGAACCCTTCGCCGCGCTCGACGAGATCACCCGCCAGAAGCTCAACGACGACGTGCTGAAGCTCTGGCGCTCGTCCGGCGTCACGGTGGTCTTCGTCACGCACTCGGTGTTCGAGAGTGCCTATCTGAGCAACCGCATCGTGGTGATGCGCTCCCGCCCCGGCCAGGTGTTCACCGACATCGCGCTCGCGACCTCGGCGACGCGCAGCGACGAATATCGCACCTCCGAGGAATACCGCGCGACCACGGCCCTTGTCAGCAAGGCGCTGCAGGATGCGATCCACGCCGGCGGAGGAGCCCACTGATGGCCGCAGCCGTGAACGATACTCTGGGCACCGATGCAAACACCGTCGTCGCCGCCCCCAAGACGCCGGCCAGCGAGCAGGTGCTGCGCGTCGCCATCCCCGTGGGCATGCTGGTGCTCGCGATCGTCGCCTGGGAAGTCTACGTCCTGGCCAGTGGAACGCCGAAATACATCCTGCCCAGTCCGGTCGACGTCGTGGGCGCGCTTGCGATCGGCTGGCCGACGCTGCTGCCGTCGCTATGGGTCACCTTGTCGATCACTTTCGAGGCGCTGTTCCTGGCGCTCATCGGCGGTGTGGGCCTTGCGATCATCCTCGTCCAATCGAAATGGATCGAGCTCGCGCTCTTTCCCTTTGCGGTGGTCCTGCAGGTGACGCCGATCGTCGCCATCGCGCCGCTGCTTTTGATCTACACACCCAACACGCAGACGGCGCTGCTGATTGTCGCCTTCCTTGTCGCCTTCTTCCCCATCCTCAGCAACATGGTGCAGGGCCTCAAGAGCGTCGACCACAATCTGCTCAACCTGTTCGACCTCTACGGTGCCGGACGCTGGCAGCAGCTCGTCTTCCTCAAGATTCCGGCCTCCATGCCCTACTTCATGACCGGCCTCAGGATCGGCGGTGGCCTGTCGCTGATCGCTGCCGTGGTCGCCGAGTTCGCCGCGGGTAGCGCCGGCGCGGGCTCCGGCCTCGCCTTCCGCCTGCTCGAGTCCGGCTACCGCCTCGACATGCCGCGCCTCTATGCGGCGCTGATCCTGCTAACGGCGACCGGCGTTGCCATCTTCGGCGTCACCTCCTTCATTTCGTGGCTGGTGCTGCATCGCTGGCACGAGAGCGCGGTTCGGCGCGAAAACTGATGGAGACCCTGCGCAACGCGTCGGTGCCGTCGGCCCTGATGGGCCGCGGCGGAGGCGGCCTCGAGCATGTCGACATCGGCATCGACGGCGGCCGTGTCGCCGCCATTACGCCGCATCAGCCCGGCCCCGGCCGCGATCTCGACCGCGGGCTGGTGCTGCCGGCCTTCGTCGATATCCATACGCATCTCGATAAAGGCCACATCTGGCCCCGCAAGCAGAACCCGGACGGCACCTGGATCGGGGCGCTCAACGCCGTGCGGACCGACCGTGTCGGCCTGTGGTCGGCGGCCGATGTCGGCCGGCGCATGGATTTCGCGCTGCGCGCCGCCTATGCGCACGGTACCGCAGCGATCCGCACGCATCTCGACTCGTTTCCGCCGCAACACGAGATCAGCTGGACGCTCTTCACGCAGATGCGCGACAAGTGGCGCGGTCGCGTCGAACTGCAAGGGGTCGCGCTGATCGATGCCGAGGTGCTGCTCAATCCGCCGATGCTCGATGCGGTGGCGCGGACCGCCAAGGCCGCGGGCGGACTGTTGGGCGGCTCGGTCGCGGTCCATCCGCGGTCGAAGGAAGCCATGCTCCGGCTCGTGGAGAAGGCCGGCCATTTCGGCCTCGATCTCGACCTCCATGTCGATGAAACCGGTGATCCGGGCGCCCATGCATTGGAGCATCTGGCCGAGGCCGTCATCGAGACCGGCTACAGCGGCCACGTTCTCGCCGGCCATTGCTGCGTGCTGACGGTGCAGGACGAAGCGACGCAGAACCGGACCATCGACAAGGTGGCGCGCGCCGGGCTCTCCGTCGTCAGCCTGCCGATGTGCAACCTGTACCTGCAGGACCGCGAACCCATCGGCCATGTGACGCCGATCCGCCGCGGCGTGACGCTGCTCCACGAATTCCGCGCCGCCGGAGTGAAGGTTGCCATCGCATCGGACAATACCCGCGATCCGTTCTACGCCTATGGCGACCTCGACGGGCTCGAGGTGCTGCGCGAGGGCGGACGTATTTTGCATTTTGATCATCCGCAGGACGAAGCCTGGGGCTGGGCACGCAGCAACGGCGCGGATGCCGCGGCAATTGCGGACTTCGACTACAAAGCCCAGATCGCTCCCGGTGCACCCGCGGACCTGCTGTTGTTCCGCGCGCGCAACTGGACCGAGCTCTTTGCCCGGCCGCAGGCCGACCGCGTCGTGCTGCGCGGCGGCCGGCCGATCGACACCACCTTGCCCGACTATCGCGAACTCGACGATCTTATGGAGGCCTGAGATGGACCTGACCGCCTTCCGCGCCGCGCTTGGCGACATTCCGGTGCAGGATCACCCACGTATCGTCCAGCAAAAGAGCCGGGACCATTATTGGTATTCGCCGCGGCTCAAGGCAGAGCTCGAGAACGTCACTGCGCAGCTCGTCGTGACACCCCGGACGCACGACGACGTCGTGACCACCCTGGCCGCGGCCTTCAAGAGCGGCATTCCGGTAACGCCGCGCGGCGCGGGGACCGGCAATTATGGCCAGGCCATGCCACTTTCGGGCGGCGTCATCCTCGACCTCAGCAGCCTCACCCGAATCATTCGAATCGACAAGGACCGGGTGCGGGCGGAAGCCGGCATCATCCTCGAAAAGCTCGACGACGAGACCAAAGCGGCGGTCGGCGGCGAGCTGCGCTTCCATCCCTCGACCTACCGCATGGCGACATTGGGCGGCTTCATCGCCGGCGGCTCGGGCGGTGTCGGTTCGATCCGCTGGGGCGGCCTCAGGAATTTCGGCAACATCCTCGGCCTCAAGGTCATCACCTGCGAGGCGACGCCGCGCGTCCTCGATCTCGTCGGTCCCGACATCCTCAAGGTCGCGCACGCCTACGGTACCAACGGTATCGTCGTCGAAGTCGAGATGCCGCTCGCCACGGCGCATGACTGGGTCGACGTGATGGTCGGCTTCGACTCGGTGCTCGAGGCCTGCGCTTTCGGCGAGCAATGCGCCCGGCAGGACGGCCTGCTGCTCAAGGAGATTTCGCCGGTCGCGGCCCCGGTGCCGTACGACTGGTTCAACCGCCATCGGCCGTACATCAAGCATCGCGGCCAATCGGTCGTCCTGCTGATGGCGGCACCCGCGGCGGTTCCGGCTCTCATGGACCTCATCGCCTTTCACAAGGCAGACCTGCTGCTCCGCACGGACACTCTGCCTGAGGACGAGAAGAAAAAGCTGCCGCCGATCTACGAGCTCGCCTGGAATCACACGACGCTGCGCGGCCTCAAGCTCGACCCGTCCATCACCTATCTGCAGACGCAGTATCCCGACCTCGAGCACGTGAAATGGGCGATCGACCTGTTCGGCGACGAGATGCCGATGCACATCGAGATGAACCGCTTCGACGGTCGTATCGTCTTCTCCGGCCTGCCGATCGTCCGCTACACCACCGAGGCGCGGCTCGAAGAGATCATCCGGCTGCACGAAGAGAATGGCTGCCTCGTCTTCAACCCGCATCGCTATACGCTCGAAGAAGGCGGCATGAAGAAGACCGACCGCAACCAGCTCGAATTCAAGAAGCAGGCCGACCCCAAGGGCATCCTCAATCCCGGCAAGATGATCGCCTGGGACGACCCGAACTTCGATTTCGAGTCTGGTCGTGCATGGTTGTTCGAAGGTCTCAAGACGTTGGGCGCCGCCTGATGCGGGTGATGGTGCTGCACGCCCATCCGGTGGCGGAAAGCTACAACCACGCCCTGTACAATGCCGTTCTAGAGACGCTGGAGGCCAACGGCCATCAGGTCGATCCGGTCGACCTCTATGCCGAGGGCTTCAACCCCGTGATGGGCCGCGAGGGACGGCTGCAGTACCATGACGTCCCCGAGAACATGACGCCGGAGCTGAAGCCCTACGTCGATCGGCTGATGGCCGCCGAGGGGTTGGTCATCGTCCATCCTGTCTGGAACTACGGCTTTCCGGCGATCCTCAAGGGCTATTTCGATCGGGTCTTCATGCCCGGTGTTTCCTTCGTCCTCGAAGGCGGCGAGAGCGCCGACAAGGGCAGGCTCAAGCCCAACCTCAAGCACATCAGGAAGGTCGTATTCGTCACCTCCTATGGCGGCGACCGATGGCGAACCTGGCTGATGGGCGATCCGCCGCGCCGCCTCGCCAAACGCTGGGGTTGGGTGACCTTCGGCGGCGCCCTGCCCCCGACCTATCTCGCCCTCTACGACATGAACAATGTCACGCCGGACGGGCTGAAGGGGTTCATCGACAAAGTGAAGCGGGTGATTGGGCGAGTGTTCTAAACCACTTTCGCGCGCTGCTTCAGTTCCGGCCGATCCCAGGCGGCCGAGGCAATCACCTCGCCCAGAATCTCCGCCGCACGCTGCACATCCGCATATCTGAGATAGAGCGGGGTCAGCCCGAGCCGGATGATGTCCGGCTGCCGGAAGTCGCCGATCACCCCGCGCGCGATCAGCGCCTGCATGACCGCGTAGGCTTCAGGGTGCCGCAGATTGACCTGTGATCCTCGCTCCTTGGCGTCGCGGGGGGTCAGGATTTGGAGCGACGGGGCCCTCGCCTCGACCTCTCGAACGAACAGGTCGAACAATGAATCGGCCTTGGTCTTCACCGCCTGCATGTCGACGCCGTCGAAGGCATCCAGCGCGGCATCGAGGGCCGACATGGACAGGATCGGCGGCGTACCGGCCCGCAGCGCATCGACACCCTTGGCCGGCCGATAGTCCGGCGCGAATTCGAACGGTGCCTCATGCCCGAGCCAGCCTTGCAGCGGCTGCCGCAATCCGTCCTGATGCTTCGGCGCGACGTAGGCGAAGGCCGGCGCGCCCGGCCCGCCATTGAGGAACTTGTAGCCGCAGCCGACGGCGAAGTCGGCATCGGCCGCTATGAGGTCGACCGGCACGGCGCCCGCCGAATGGCAGAGGTCCCAGACGATCAGCGCGCCCACCTCGTGCGCCCGCCCCGTCAACTCGCGCATGTCGAGCCGCGCGCCGGTGCGATAGTTCACCTCCGTCAACAGCACCACGGCGACGTCTTCGCTCATCGCCTCCGCCAGGCCGCCAGCCTTGGCCAACCGCACCTCGCGGCCCTGACCCATCAGGCTCGCGAGGCCTCCCGCGACGTAGACGTCGGTCGGGAAGTTGCCCTCCTCGGTCAGGATGACCTTCCTGTCCGGCCGCTTTGCCAGCGCAACAGCCAACAGCTTGAAGATGTTGACGGATGTGGAGTCGGCGACGATCACGCTGCCCGGTTCGGCTCCGATCAGGGGGGCGATCTTGGCGCCGACGCGGCGGGGCAGGTCGATCCAGTCGTGCCTGTTCCAGCTCGTGATGAGGTCGCGGCCCCATTCTGTCACCACCACGCTCGGGAGCCGCGCGACCACCGATTTCGGCAGTGCGCCCAAGGAGTTACCATCGAGATAGATGAAGCCATCGGGGAGCGAAAAACGATCGCGGAAAGGCGCGAGGGGATCGCGTTGATCGAGGATTTTTGCGTCCGGAAAGGGCATATGTGCATCATCCAAATCATCGCGCAAATGTCGATAGACAGCGGCGCGCCCGGCCCCTAGAGGAGCGGCATGCCCCAGGATCTTCTCGCCCTCATGCTCGATGCCGCCCGCGCCGCATCGACCGCGATCATGGATGTCTATCTCTCTGATTTCGAACATGTTTCGAAGGCCGATGGGTCGCCCGTAACGATCGCGGACCAGCGCGCCGAGGCCATTATCCTCGAGAAACTGGCCTCGACCGGCATCCCCGTTCTGGCGGAAGAGAGCGCCGCGGCGGGCATCGTGCCGACCCTCGGCGATCGCTTCTTCGTCGTCGATCCCCTTGATGGGACTAAGGAATTTCTGAAGCGTAACGGCGAGTTCACCGTCAACATCGCGCTGTGCGAGGGCGGGAAACCCACCTATGGGGTGGTTCTGGCGCCGGCGACTGGAGCGACGTTCCTGGCTGGCCCGGGCGGCGGCGCGGTCGAAATCACCAACAGGGACGAGCACTTAGCGCTACGGACGGTTTCCGATGGACCGATGAAGGTGGTGGCCTCACGCTCGCACGGGCACGATGCGCTGGAAGGTTTCTGCGAGACCTTTCAAGTGGTTAGCGACGTTTCCGTCGGTTCCTCGCTAAAATTTTGCCTGGTGGCGAAGGGCGAGGCGCAGCTCTATCCGCGCT
>Ga0207667_10005357_pt1 | contig 15638 bp, 10 predicted proteins | sample KBSCornC52_FD_184301 | JGI IMG/M metagenome (GOLD analysis project Ga0207667, IMG submission 184301) | Corn rhizosphere microbial communities from Kellogg Biological Station, Michigan, USA - KBS Corn C5-2 (SPAdes) (version 2) | ecosystem: Host-associated > Plants > Roots > Rhizosphere > Soil ... | reverse complement strand
TCGGCAAGGGCTTGGCGGACCTGGTCGGACAGCTGGTTCGCGGCCATCAGCCTGTCGGCCAGCGGTCCTTCGTCGGGACGGTCGGGCGGCTCGTCCCCCGCCACGTGCCGGAGCCGACGGTGGCGGTCGATGCAGAGATTCCTGGCGGTCCGGTAGAGCCACCCAGCCACTCCGGCGCGGTGGGCCTGCCAGCCGGGCGCCTGTTGCCAGAGGCGGACGAAGCATTCCTGGGCGATGTCCTCCGCCTCGGCGGTGTCGCCCAGCACACGGCGGGCAACGCGCCGCGGAACCGACCCGTGCCGCTCCACCATAGCCGCAAAGGCTTGCCCGCAGCCCGCGCCGACCCGTGCCATCAGCACGTCGTCGTCGGCGGGATGAGGGCTGCGGCCGGCAACCGGAGGGGTGGGATACAGGGCGGGCCGATAGCGCACGCGCGCGTCTGACGGGGATAGTGGCCTCATCGCTGACCTTCCGTCTGCGCCTTGGCGGACGCGCTCAGCGCGCCGCCGGTGGGCCAGCCCCCGGACAGGGCGATGAGGTGCGGCAGATGAACGCCAGATTTACGTGGGGCGTTTTGCCCGCTCGCGTGCAAGCGTGCGAAACATTGCGACATTTTACGACACGCTGAGCGCGAAGGGTCGCGCTTTGAGCGCCGTTTGGTCCGGCTGAGACGGGACATCCAACCAGCCCCGGGTGCGCCCGTCTCAACCTGGCGCCGAACGCCGGCGGCAGGTGCCTTTCCCTGGCGCAGGTCCGTCTCCTTCAGGCGGGCGCGCCGAATGTCCCGGACTGATCCTCACGTGAAAAAACACCAACTGCTTGCCTCGGCCGTTATCCCTTCCATCCTGGTGCTCGCATCGCCGGCCCTGGCGACCACGGTCTCTGGCGCGAGCTCCACGCCGCTCGCGACGTCGAGCGCGGGTGACGTGACGATCGCCAGCGGCGGGACGCTGTCCGTGCCCGGCGGAACGGCGGTGACGGTCAACAGCCCCAATTCGGCGACCGTGGCGAGCGGGGGGACGATCGCGGTCGGCAGCGCAAACGGTGCCACGGCCATCGCGATCAGCCCGGGCCTTGCTGGCACAGTCGAGAACGACGGCACGATCACGGTCACCGAGAGCTACACGGCGCCGGACACCAACGGCAACGGCATTGCCGCCGGACCCATTGCCCTGGCGAGCAACCAGGCCGGAATCCTGGCCGGAGCAGGCGCATCGGGCAGCATCGCGAACACCGGGTCAATCACGGTCGAAGGGCTGAACTCGGGCGGGATAATCCTGGCCGGACCGTTCGGCGGGAGCCTGTCCAACACCGGCACGATCGCGGTGAAGGGCGACGGCAGTGCCGGCGTGTCCACCGCCGCGGTGAGCGGCGACGTGACGTTGGGGGGAACGATCAGCGTGGTCGGGCAGGGCGCACGCGCGGTCCTGTTGGGGAGCGATATCGGCGGTGCCCTCACGCTTGCCGGAACGATCAACCAGCTTTCCTCCTACACGACGGATGCGGGCACGACCCAGTTCCTCTCGCGCTCCGCGCTGAAGACCGGCACGCCGGCGGTGGAGATCGACGGCAACGTTGCCAAGGGCATACTGGTCTATGCCCCGTGCACGGTGACGACGGTCGGCTCGGCCAATTCGTGCACTCCGACCGGATCGACCATCGCCACGGCTGGCGCGATTTCGTCGGTGGGCGACGGCCCGGCAATCCAGATCGGCGGCCTGGCCGACACGTCAATCGGCACGGCGACCTCGATCGATGGCAACGCATACGGCCTGGTGGTGGACGGTTCGGTCACCGGGACGGCCAGCTATTCCTCGACCGATGCCTTCGGCGTGGTGATCGGCGGTAAGGGCGGCAACGTGTCCATGCCCGGGGGGATCGGGGTGAGCGGAACGCTTTCCGCCACGACGCTCGATTCCTCGGCCACGGCGCTCCTCATCAACGCCGGTTCGACCGTCCCGTCGCTCACCAACACCGGCACGATCAGCGCCATCATCAGCTCACCCGGTCAGGGGGCGAGTTATGCCATCCGCGACCTGTCCGGCAGCCTTGCCTCGATCGCCAACCACGGGTTCATCACCGTCACCGGCACCAGCGAGGACACGACGGCCGCGATCGACCTGTCCGCCAACACCACGGGCGTGAGGATCACCCAGTCGCTGACCCCCTATGAGCAGGCGGAGCAGAGCGCGGAGCAATCCGCCTCCGGATACAATCCGGCCACTGCAAAGACCTATTCCGCGATCACCGGCAACATCCTGACCGGCAGCGGAAACGATCTGATCGCCGTGTCCACCGGCAAGGTCATGGGTTCGGCTTGGCTGGGTGGCGGATCGGATACGGTCAACCTCTCCGGCGATGCGGCCTGGACCGGCGATCTTCACTTCGGCCCCGGCACGGCGACGATCGGGCTTGCAGGCAGCTCGCGCTTTACGGGCGGCCTGTTCCTCGCAGACCAGCCGACCACGCTGACGATCGGCGGCAATGCCGCCTTCGCCGGCACGGGAACCACCGGAGCGTCGCAGCTGGCGGTGGTGGTAAACGGGGGATCGTTCGGCGCGGGCAGCGTTGCCAACCTGTCAGTGAGCGGCCTGACCGTGAACGCCGGGGGTTCGCTGCGCGCTTATATCGACGGAACGGCGGGCACCAGCTCGCTGGTCCGGGCGAACACGGCGACCTTCGCGCCGGGCTCCACCGTATCGGCCACGATCACGTCGCTGAGCAATGCGGTCGGCACCTACCATGTGCTGTCCGCAGGGACACTGACGGGCAGCCCGGCCTTCGACGCGACGGCAACCGGGCTGCCCCTCCTGTTCACCGGCGCCGTGTCGGAGCAGGGCAATGACATCTACCTCACGGTTGCGCACCGCAGCCTTGCCGACCTTGGCCTCAACAGTGCGCAGACGCAGGCGTTCAATGCCATCTACGCCAACGCCATCGCCAATTCCGCCTTGGGCACAAGCCTGCTCCAGTCGGCTGACCTGCCGACTCTGCAGGGGCAGATCAACGCGCTGCTGCCGGATCACGAGGGCGGCGTGTTCGATTTCCTGACCCGCGCCGGGCGCCTTGCCACGCGGCATGTCACCGACGATTCCTCGTTGTTCAACATCAGCGACGTTGGCGGCTGGCTGGAGCCGATGGTGTTCAGGGGCGGGCAGCATTCGGCCACGACCGCGTGGGACGACGACGGCTTCGGTCTTTCCGGCGGACTGGAGCGGGCCTCGCGGATCGGCAACCTTGGCATTTCGGTGATGTGGAGCACCGGCTTCATCCACGATGGATCGTGGGAGCGGATCCGCGCCAACACCTATGAGATCGGCGCCTTCTGGCGGCTCAACAAGGGACCGCTCTATGCCTTCGCCAAGGTATCGGCGGACCGCATCTCGCTGTCTTCGCAGCGGACCTTCAACGGCACGAACAACGGCGCGGCGCTGACCTATGACGCATCGGGCAAGTGGGCCGGGTGGGGGTTCTCCGGCGCGGGCGGCCTGTCCTACAAGGTGCAGCTGCCCGGGCACTTCAGCCTGAAGCCGATGGAGGTGCTGGACTACTGGCACCTTTCCGAGAACGGCTACGCGGAATCGGGCGCCGTGCCGATCGACCTTGCGGTCAGCGGGCGCAACAGCAACGTGTCGACCGCGACGAGCACGCTGACGGCCGCCTGGAGCGCGGGCCCTTCGGACCATGACGGCCGGTCCCTGACCATCGAGATCGAGGGCGGCCGCCGGTCGATCCTGTCCGGCGACCTCGGCGCGACGACGGCGAGCTATCTCGACGGATCGGGTTCACCCTTCGTCATCAGCCCCGAAGCGCAGAAGGGGGGATGGCTGGGCGAGGCGCGGATTTCGATCGGCGGGGCAGACTACACCTGGCAGTTCGCCGCTGGTGCGCAACAGACCGTGGGCAAGCCGGACCTTTCGGCGCGCGCATCGCTCAGCATGGCGCTTTGAACTGTTCCGGAGCCCTGCCCTTGTGAAGCAAGGCACTGGCCTACAAACAATTTCCGGACACCTGCGCTTGTTTTTGGAACCGGGGGGCCTCCATCCCGCCCTAACGCCCGTCGTGCCGAAGTTCCGGCTGCGAAACCCAGCCAGACGCTGGACGCTGCGAGGGATATTCCCGCTCGCAATCCTTGCCCTCGTGGTGCTGGCAGGCATGATCGTCCCGGGACTGCTGCTGCTGCGGCATGTCGCCCTGGACTATGGCGAGGGGTGGAACGCCTACTGGAGCCACGTTGCGGCGACCACTCCGGGCCAGCTCTATCCGGACGGCGGGGCGATGGTCTCCAACAACTATCCGCCGGCCTATTTCTTGCTCGTCGGGAGCATCGGACAGCTGACCGGCGACGTCTTGCTGACCGGGCGCGGGGTGGCGGCGGCGAGCCTCGCGCTGTCGGCCGTGCTGGGGGGCGCCTGCGTCTGGCGGGTCTCTCGTTCGGCGTCGGCCGCGGTGGGCTGCGGGCTGCTGATTCTGCTTTACGCGACCTATGTTTTCAATCGCTTCCTGTTCGTAAACAATCCCCAGTGGCTGGCGGAGGCGCTCATTCTGATGGCGCTGTATCCGCTCCTCGGCTCCGGCCCGGCCGATCGGCGGTCGCTGGGCCTGGCGGCTCTCGGCGTCACGGCGGCCATGCTGGTCAAGCACAACATGGTGGCCCTGCCACTCGCCATCGCGCTGTGGCTCGGCCTGACGGATCGCGCCGCGCTGGGGCGGTGGATCGGTCGGGGCGCCAGCCTCTGCGCCGCGGTCGCGGCACTGGGCTATGCGCTCTGGGGCCCGGCGATTTTCACGCAGATCTTCCTGTTCGACCGGACCATTTCGCTGTCAGGCGGCAGGGACGGACTGGTGGACGCGGCACTCACCCTGCCGCTTGTCATTGCCGCGGCGGTGCTGGTGCGACGGATCGGGCTGCGGGGGCCGTTCGGGCTGCTCGTGATCTACGCGGGGCTGGCTACGGCGCTTGGCGTGGCGCAGCGGTTCGGCACCGGGGTCTGCGACAACGCGCAGTTCGAGGGGCTTTGCGCGCTGTTGGTGCTGGCCTGCTCGGCGCTGGGCCGCCGCGCCAATGGCCGTCACTGGCACCTTGGGCCGCAGGCGTTCGAGCGATGGGTGGCCTTCATGGCCGTGCCCGGGCTTGTCGGCTGCGCGCCGGTTCTCGCGCAGCGGTGGGAGCAGTGGCAGTCGCGCAGGGTGACCGAGGCGGGCTTTGCGCGGATCGTGGCCGACGTCCGTGTGGCGCGAGGCAGCGTGCTGTGCGAGAATCTGGCCGTTTGCTACTGGGCCGGCCGGCCGATGGGCCTGGACTTCTTCGCCTATGGTCAGAAGCTGCGCCGGGGGAACGGTTCCGGGGCGGTCAAGGGGCTGTTCGATGCGCGCGAGCCGGACATTGTCGTCGAGGATCTGGGTTTTCCGTCGAAGGGCGAACAGCGCCTGCCCGGCGACGTGACGGCGGCGATTGCCCGTGGGTACCGGGTCCGTTCCAGCGTGCCGGGGGTGGTTGCGGAGCTTGTCCGCCGATGATTCGGGGTCCTTGCAGGGAATCCCTTGCCATGGGGTGCCGGACCGGCGAAACGGCGCCCGAAGGAGATCGGTTCAATGGCGCGTTCGATTATCGTTACCGGGGGGTTTGGCGTGCTTGGCCACGCGGTTTGCGAAGGTTTCGTGGCGGCGGGTGACAAGGTGGCGCGGATCGATTTCGCACCGGCGGCTCACCAGGGCCTTGCCGGCGTGCTGGACATCGGCGGGGTTGACCTCACCGATGCGGAGGCGACCGCGGCTGCTGTCGCCCGGGTGACGGAGGCGCACGGCGGGGTGGACGTCCTCGTCAACGTGGCGGGCGGCTTCGTGTGGGAGACCGTGGAGGGCGGCAGCCTTGAATCCTGGGCGCGGATGCACGGGATGAACCTTGTTTCCAACGTGACCATCACCAAGGCCGCCCTGTCGGCGCTCAAGCAGTCGGGCGCGGGGCGGATCATCAACATCGGGGCTGGCGGCGCGGTGAAGGCGGGGGCGGGCTTTGCGCCCTATGCAGCCTCCAAGGCCGGCGTCCACAAGCTGACCGAGGCTCTGGCGGAGGAGCTGTCCGGCACCAGCGTGACGGTGAACGCGGTGCTGCCCTCGATCATCGATACGCCGACTAACCGGAAGGACATGCCCGATGCGGATGTCTCTGCCTGGGTGAAGCCGGCCGCCCTGGCGGATGTCATCCTGTTCCTTGCCTCCGACGCGGCGCGATCGGTAACGGGCGCCCTGATCCCGGTCACCCGCGGGACCTGACCGGCCCTTCATGTGGGCACCATCTGCGCCTTTGCGCGGCCTTGCCTCGGTTGCGGGACAAGGCCGCAGGATGACTTGATCTTGGCCGGGGTTGGAACATAATAGGAACGAATGCGATTCGCTTCCTCCTTGATGCCACCTCCCGGGGTGCGGCCGCAGGGGCCCTTCGAAGCCTTGGGCCCTGCTTCGCTGGACGCGGCCCTGGGGAGAGGTCTGGCCCGGGGCCGGGTGCATGAAATCTATGGCGCCGAACCGGAGGATGCCGCAGCGGTCATAGGCTTCGGCATGGCTCTGACGGGAATCCTGGCCCCGGACAAGGCACACCCGGCCCTGTGGCTACGATCCCGTCGTGCGGGGCAATCGGGGGGGATCTTGCAGGCCCGGGGCTGGGCCGAGATGGGGGGGGCTCCGGGGCCTGCCCTGGTGGGTCTGGTGCCTGATGGCATGGGCCTGCTGCGTGCCGCGGTCGATGCCTTGCGCTGTTCCGCGCTCGGCGTGGTGGTGGCGGAAGGCTGGGGGGCCTTGCGCGAACTGGATCTGACCGCCAGTCGCCGCCTGGCCCTGGCGGCCGAAAGGTCGGGTGTCACCCTGCTGCTGCTGCGCCCGCATGCCACACCCGTTCCCAGTACGGCGCAGACCCGCTGGCAGGTGAACTCCGCTCCTTCCCGGCCCCTGCCGGGCTGTGCGCCGGGCGCGCCTGTCTTTGACATAACCTTGCTGCGCCAGAAATCCGGCCCGTGCGGACTGAGCTGGCGACTGGAGTGGGACCGGGACCGCCGCGTCTTCCTGGAAGCGACGTCATCCGCGCTCCGGTTGCCGTCCCTGATGTCCGACAGGCTGCGTCTTGAAGGCTTGCAGTATCCCGTCCAGGGAGCTTCGCGGAGCCTCTAGCAGCGGGTGCTGGTGAGCTGGACCAGATGGCTGGCGATCAATTCGGCCGCGCAGGGCTTGGAGGCGCTACGCGCCTCGGGGTAGCGGGCCAGCAGCGAAGCGATATCGGCGTGCCCGGAATGAAAGATGATCGGCACACCAAGTCGGACCAGCATGTCGGCCAGCGGAAAGACTTCGCCATCGGCAAGCTGGACGTCAAGGATCGCGGCATCAGGGCAGAAGTGTTCCAATGCCCGCGCGCCCTCGGCAATGGTGGCGAAAGGCCCTTCCACATCGAAGCCGAGTTCCTCGGTCATGTCCGACAGGTCCAACGCTACGATGAACTCGTCTTCCATGATCAGCACCCGGGGCGGAGCGCGATCCGCCTTCGTGCCAGGGGCTCTCTCGATGTGTAGCATTTCAATCGGGGTCCGCGTGCGATCGTCGGCCTTCGGCCGTATCTCCATCCGACCGGTACGCCCGCCTTCTAACGGCGTACGGCCTTTGTTCAAACCACAATGCGGAACAGGGGTTCCGGGTTCCCGATGTAACTTACCGTTCTTACATATTTTCCCCGGCGGAACCCGCGCGGGTGGCCAGCAGATCCTGGTCAAGCAGCTGGGGCAGCACTTCCCCGCCCTGGTTCTTCGCATACCAGACATAGAGCGGCACGCCCGCTGCTCCCTGCTCTGTCAGGTAGCGGGTAATCGCCGGGTCGCGGCGGGTCCAGTCGCCCCGCAGGACGATAACGCCGGCGTGGGCGAAGGCATCGCGCGTCTCGGGCCGCTCGATCGCGAGGCTTTCGTTGACCTTGCAGGTCAGGCACCAGTCTGCCGTAAAGTAGGCGAACACCGGGCGGCCGGAGCGGCGGGCGGCGTCGAGCGCGGCTTGCGAGAACGGCTGGCTGGGAAGGACACGGGCGCTCTCTGCTGCGGGACTGCGCACGGCAAGCGGTAGGGCGGCAAGCCCGATAGCGGCCATGCCCAGTGCCGACAGGGCGAACATGCGGCCGGGACGGCTGCGCCTCTGGGCCACGCCCACGGCTGCGAGCAGGGCGACGATGGCCACGGCCAGAACCACCGCGCCGGTGGCGAAGGTGGCCCCGGCGAGGCGCCACGCGAGCCAGGCGAGGGCCAGTGCGGTCAGCCCCATCGGCACGGCCAGCAGCCGGCGGAGCGCGTTCATCCACCGCCCCGGCCGGGGCAGGGCGGCGCGCAGGCGAGGGACCAGCGCAATCGCCAGGAACGGCACGGCGAGGCCGAGGCCAAGCGCCGCGAACAGGGCCAGCGCCGGGCCGATCGGGAGCAGCAGGGCCGCGCCCATGGCCGCGGCCATGAACGGTCCGGTGCAGGGCGTGGCGACGAAGGCGGCAAGCAGGCCAGTCGCGAAAGCCCCCTCGCGGCTGCCAGCGGCGGCGAAGCGGGGGACGGCGAATTCATAGAGACCGGCGAGGTTCGCGGTGATCGCGGCGGCGAGCAGGAGCAGGGCCGCCACGACCCCCGGTTCCTGCAACTGGAAGGCCCAGCCCACCTCCTCGCCGCTGGCGCGCAGGGCCAGCAGCAGGCCGCCCAGCGCCGTGCAGGCAATGACCACGCCGGCGGTGTAGGCAAGCCCCTCGGCCCGGGCCTGGGCCGGGCTTTCGCCTGCCCGGGCCAGCGACAGGGCCTTGAGGCTGAGGATGGGGAACACGCAGGGCATCACGTTGAGCAGCAGTCCTCCGACGAAGGCGGCGAGCAGCAGGATCGGCAGGCTGGCGCGCGCGGCCCCCGGCTCCGGCGCGACGCGATCGCCCCCCCGGGGCACAGGCCCGGGGCGGGCCACGATCTGGACCCCGTTGCCGGCCCCGTCGAGGCTCAGCACCGCGTTCAGGCTCGCGGGCAGAGGCGCGGCTCCGGAGGGGCGCTCCAGCGAGACGATCAGCAAGTCACCCTTGCGGCGAAAGTCCTGCGGGGCGGCATAGGCGAAGAGGCGGTCCTCGGCGGGGAACAGGTGCGGCCGGTCGAGCCGCACGGCGCGCGGCAGTGGTATGCCGATGCGCAGCCGCCGGCCCTCCAGCGCGAACTGCGCGTCGCTGCCAAGGGGGGCGGGCAGGCGCGCGCGCCATGTGTCGAAGCGCGGATCGGGCGGCGTTGCGCTGCCCGGCCGGGACACCGTTACCATGGTGGCGAGGTCCGCGCGTTCGGGGACGCAGATCTGGTCGGTGCAGGCCAGCCATTCGGCCTTCAAACGCACCGGGATCCGCGCGCCGGGCTGCGCCCCTGGGGGTGCCGAAAGCGGTATCAGCAGCGCGTAGGCTTGCTCGTAGACGTGGTTCATCAGCCCGGCGATGACGAGGGTGCGGGGCACCGGATAGGCGGGCTCTCCGGCGCCAAAGCCGGGCGGCAGAGTCCAATCCAGCCGGGTCCCGAAACCTGCATCGCCCGGGTTCTTCCAGTAGCCGTGCCAGCCTGACCCGGGGGTCATTGCCAGTGCCAGGGTGACCGTTCCGCCGGGCGCAACCGGGCCTTCGGCCAGCAGTTCGGCCGCGATGTGCGTGGGCGCGCCCTGGGCATGGGCGGGCACTGCGAGCAGAATGCACAGGGCCTGCAACATTGCTGCAAGAAAGACACGGTACCAGCGCATGGATCGGAACTTGGCTCTGCCCTGTCGCGGCTTGCGCAGGGCGTCCTGCCACTGCATCATGATCCCTCCTGCCGCGCGTCGTCGCGCAATTCAAGGGAAGCTTTTATGGATCGCGGTCGCCTTGCTCTCGCCCTTGCCGCCGTGGCGATGGTGGCGGCCCCGGCCAGCGCCGAAGCTCCGGACCCGGCCGGCCCGCTTCCCCGGCCGCGGCTGGTGGTGGTCATCGCGGTTGACCAGTTCGCCGCCGATCTTTTTGCCGAATACCGCGCCCGCTTCACCGGCGGGCTGGCGCGGCTCGCCGGGGGCGCCGTCTTTCCGAGCGCCTACCAGAGCCACGCCGCGACCGAGACCTGCCCCGGCCATTCCACTCTGCTGACCGGGGTCCACCCCGCACGAAGCGGGATCGTGGCCAACACCTGGTTCGATCCGGGGTTCACGGCACGCGCGGACCGCAAGATCTACTGCGCCGAGGACGAGCGCGATCCGGCCAGCAGCGTCGCCAGCCCGGTCGTTTCGGCGGTCCACCTCAGGGTGCCGACCCTGGGCGAATACCTGAAGGCGGCCGATCCGCGCAGCCGCAACGTGGCGGTTTCGGCCAAGGACCGGGCCGTGGTGATGATGGGCGGACATGCGATCGACGCCGCTTACTGGTACAACCGGGGCCGCTTCGTCACCTTCCGCGACCGCACGCCATCACCCGCCGTCCAGGCCGGGAATGCCGCGCTGGAGCGCGCCATCGCCGCCGGCGCCCCGGCCTTCGCCGCGCCGGCGTGGTGTGCGGACCGGGTGCGCCGGGTGGTGGCCGGCAAGGCGGGCACGGTGGGGGAGGGCCGCTTCGCGGTGGCGCCGGCCCAGGCCGATGCCTTCCGGACCTCGCCGCGGATGGACGCGGCCACGCTCGACCTGGCAGAGCGCCTTGCCGGCGAGATGGAGCTGGGGCGCGGCCCGGCGCCCGACATCCTCTCGATCAGCCTGTCCGCAACGGACTATGTCGGCCACGCCTATGGCACCCAGGGCCTCGAGATGTGCATCCAGCTGGCTGAGCTGGACCGTGCGCTCGGCCGGTTCCTCACGCAGCTGGATGCGACCGGGATCGACTATCAGGTGGTTCTCACGGCCGACCATGGCGGGCTGGACCTGCCGGAGCGCCTGACCGAGCAGGCCCTTCCCGGCGCCATGCGGGCCGATCCGGCGCTCGCCCCCGGCACGCTCGGCAAGGCACTGGCGGCGGAAATTGGTGTGACCGTGGACGGGCCGCTGCTCTTTGCGGATGGACCGGCTGGCGACCTCTACCTGTCGCGCGCGCTCGATCAGGCGCAGCGGGCGCGGGTGCTGGCGGCGCTGCTCGCCCGGCTGCACGCCAGCCCGCAGGTGGCTGCGGCCTTCACCGCGCCGGAGCTTGCCGCCCTGCCCATGCCCGGCGGCAGCCCGCAGGACTGGACGCTTGCCCAGCGCGCCCGCGCGAGCTTCGATCCGCAGCGTTCGGGCGATGTCGTCGTGCTGCTGGCCCGCGACGTGGTGCCGATCCTTGCGCCCGGGCCTGGCTATGTCGCCACGCACGGTAGCCCGTGGGACTATGACCGGCGCGTCCCGCTGCTGTTCTGGCGCAAGGGGCCGCCGGGATACCGCCAGCCCGGCTTCGAGCAGTCTGCCCCGGTCGATACGGTGGACATCGCGCCGACGCTTGCCGCGATCCTGCACCTGTCCGTCCCGCCGGGCAGCTTCGATGGTCGCTGCCTCGATACGGACGGAACGGCGGTGGACACCTGCTCCGGGCGCTGACCCACTTACCCGCTCAAACAGGTTGTCTCCGCCGCCCGGCCCGGCCTATGGCTGGGGCATGACAATTCCGGGCACGAACGACAGGCGCGATCTGGTGATCCTTGGCGGCGGTCTGGTCGGCATGACGCTGGCGCTCGCGGCGAGCCGGGCCGGGATAGCCGCGCATGTCGTGGATCGGGCCGACCCCGCCGAATTGACCGCCGTTGGAGCGGACGGGCGGGCTTCCGCCATTTCAACCGCCAGCTGGAACCTGTTCTGCAACATCGGGCTCGCCAGCCAGCTCGAACCGCTCGGCTGCCCGATCGAGGCGATTGCCGTGACGGACCAGCTGAAGCCCGGCCGAATCGATTTCCGCCCCGACCCGGACGAAGGCACTCTGGGCCGGATGTTCGCCAACCGCGACCTGCGCCTCGCCCTGTTCGAGGCCGCTCGGGAGGAGCCGGGCATCGCCTGGCACACCGGCGCCGAAGTCGTCTCGCGCGAACGCGGACCGCACGGGGTGAGCGTGACGCTGAAGAATGGCCGGGTCCTGACGGGCAGCCTGCTGGTCGCCGCCGAAGGCCGCCAGTCGCCCACGCGGGACGAGGCCGGGTTCGGCCTGGCGCGTTGGGATTATCGCCACCGCGCCATGGTGACGGCACTGTGGCACGAGAAGCCGCACGACAACGTGGCCTGGGAAATCTTCTACCCGGCCGGGCCCTTCGCTCTGTTGCCCCTGCTCGACGAAGGCGGCCGCCACCGCTCGGCCCTTGTCTGGACCGTCGCGGAAAAGGACGCGGCGGGCTGGACGGGGCTGTCCGACGCGGCCTTCACGGCCGAGGTCGAAAAGCGGGTGCGCGCAATTCTTGGCGCGGTGGAACTGGCCGCTCCGCGCATGGCCTTCCCGCTCAACTTCCACCACGCCGGGCGGATCGTGGATGACCGGCTCGCCCTGATCGGGGATGCCGCCCACGGCATGCACCCCATCGCCGGGCAGGGCCTCAACCTTGGCCTGCGCGACGTTGGTGCCCTGGTGGAAGTGCTGGCGGACGGTATGCGGCTGGGGCTTGAGCCGGGCGACGCGGCCGTGCTCGCCCGTTATGAGCGCTGGCGTGCCGTGGACAGCCTGATGGTCATGGCCGCGACCGACGGGATCACCCGGCTGTTCGGCCTGCCGGGCCGGCTGCCCTCGCTGATCCGCCGCGCCGGCATGGGCGCGGTCCAGCGCCTTCCCGCGCTCAAGCGCTTCTTCATGGACGAAGCGCGGGGAACCAGCGGCAAGCTTCCCGCGCTGCTGCAGGCCTAGTACGAACCCTAGTTCCCGCCGGCGTCCAGCGGAGCGGAGGGCGGCGACTGGTTCACCGGGTGGCCCGCGGCATCACGCAGGCCCCGGGTGTCGAGCAAAGCTGCGGTGTCGAGCGAATCGAGCGCGCGCTGCACCTCGTCATAGCGGCGCGCCGCGATCAGCCATTCGCGCGCTTCGGCGGCACCGGGCAGGCGCTCGACCGCATCGACCGCCTCGCTGGTGCGGCCGGCTTCCAGCAGGAGGCGGGCGCGCCGCAGGACCATCTGCGGCCGGGGGCTGGGCGCGGATTCGCGGCGGATCACGAACAGGCTGGAGACCTGCTGCTTGACCCGATCCCAGGCGTTGCCCTGATCCGGACCGCGGGTCAGCTGGGACGAGAGCGAATCCAGTCCGGCGACGAGCTGGTCCAGAGTCACAGCCTGCCGGCCAGCCTCGATCACGGTAGCAACGGCGCTCGGCTGCGAATTGCCGAAGCGCAGGCGCAGCTGGTCTTCGAGATAGCCGAGCGGCATCCCCCGATCGACCGCGCGGCGCGCTGCGGCGGCAACCAGCAGGGCCTCCGCGCGCGAAGCGTTGCCCGAGGCGGCATCGGCCCGGGCGCTTGCCGCGTCGAGCCGCTGCTCGATCAGGCCCATGCGGGTTTCCAGATCGCTCTGCCGCGCCTGCAGCGGGATCAAGTCCGGTGCTCGGCCTGCGCTGGCAGGCTGCGAGCCGACGGGCTTGGGAGCGGCGGCTTCGTGATTCCAGGGCGCGAAGCCGCGCCAGTTGGCATAGCCGACGAGCCCTGCGCCAAGCGCGAAGGCAATCACCGCCCCGGCGAGCAAGGTGCGGCCGCTCCCGCCGGTGCGGGACGGGACGGAGGCCGGCGGCGGGGTGACGGCGGGCGGTTCGGTCAACGTGTCTTCGGGCATGGCCTTGGCATCCTTGTCCGAAGTGGTGTGACACAAGTTGCGCGCCGTTGCCAACATGGCGGCATCCTCGCTGGCCGGCGCGGTTGCCACCGCCTGCCAGCCTGCTCCCGCCGCGGCGCTGACCCGCGGCCCGATGGTGACGAGCGCAACGCCGGCCCGGTCCACCCCCAGCCTGTCGCACTCGGCAGCGAAATGTCGCGCCGCCGTGCCGGAGTGCAGTGCGACCACGCAGGGTTCCCGCAGCGTGGCGGCGAGGCGCGATTCCATCGGCAGGGGCTCGCTCGCGTAGACGACGACCTCGGTGAGGGTAACACCCGGGGGCGGGCTCAGCACGACCCGCTCGGCTCCGGCCAGGCGGAGCAGGCGGGTGCCGGCGGGCACGGCATCGAGCACGGGCTGGAGCCCGCCGCTGCCGGTTGCCTGAACCGCGAAGCCGGCTTCTCGCGCAGCCTCGGCCGTGCTCTCGCCCACGGCACGGACGGGCAGGCCGCGCAGGTCTGCCAGCTGTTCTCCACCATGGCGGAACACGTTGGCGCTCCCGACGAGCAGGGCGTCGAAGGCGGACGGATCGGGGGCCTGCCACGCGACCGGCCCGACGGCGAACAGCGGATGGCCCAGCGCCGTCAGTCCGAGCGCGCGGGCCGAGACCACGGTGGCCGAGCAGCCCGGTTCGGGCCGGACGACGAGAAGCGGGATCATGGCCCGGCGAAATGGGCGGCAATGGCCGGCCCGGCGCGCGAGAGGAGATCCGCGGCGAGACGGCCCGGCGCTCCCGCGTCTTCGGCGGCAAAGCGCAGTTCCCCGGTGATGCGGTCGGCCCCGTCCGGGCTGAACAGGGCGGCGGAAAGGACCAGGCCTGTGTCCTCGTGCCGGGTAAGGACGGCGATCGGGCTGTGGCAATTGCCGCCGAGCGCCGCAAGCAGGCCGCGTTCGGCAAGGACTGCGGAGTGGCTTGGCGCATGGTCGATGCTTGCGAGCAGGGCGCGCGTGGCGGCATCTTCGCTGCGGCATTCGATGGCGATGGCGCCCTGTCCGGGGGCCGGAAGCCAGTCGTCCGCGCTGAGCGGGTGGCCGACCCCGTGTTCGCCCAGCCGGTGGAGCCCGGCCGCGGCCAACAGCGTCGCCTCGGCCTCGCCCGCGGCCAGCCGGGCCAGCCGCGTCGCGACATTGCCGCGGAACGGGACGATCGTGCAGTCGGGCCGGGCGTGGAGCAGCTGCGCGGCGCGGCGTGGGGCGCTGGTGCCGACCCGCGCGCCCTGCGGCAGGGCATGGACGCTGGCCGCGCCGACCAGCACGTCGCGCACGTCCTCGCGCGGGAGGATGGCGGCAATGGCGATGCCTTCGGGGCGGATGGTCTCCACGTCCTTGGCCGAATGGACGGCAAAGTCGATCTTGCCCGCAATCAGCCAGGCGTCGAGCTCCTTCGTCCACAGCGCCTTGCCCCCGATCTCGGCCAGCGGGCGATCCTGCACCTTGTCGCCGCTCGCTAGCACGGGGACGAGCTCCACCGCCTCCTCGGGCCAACCTTGCGCGGCGCAGAGGCGGGCGCGCGCCTCCTCGGCCTGGGCCATGGCCAGCGGGGAGCGGCGTGTGCCGAGCTTGAGGACGCGGGGTGGCTGGGAGGTCATCGTGGGAACCTGCTCTAGGCGGCGCGGATGAATTCCTCAATGCCGGGCTTGCCCGTCGCGCGCAGGTGCGGCTTGCTCCGTCCCGCATTGTCGTTAAGGGCCAACGGGGTGAGACTGGTCCTGGGCATCGAATCCTCCTGCGACGAGACGGCCGCCGCGCTGGTGGCGGATTCGCGCGTGATCGTCGCCCAGCGGATCGCCTCGCAGGACGAGGAGCACCGCCCCTATGGCGGCGTGGTGCCCGAGATCGCCGCGCGGGCCCAC
>Ga0207667_10005354_pt1 | contig 15641 bp, 16 predicted proteins | sample KBSCornC52_FD_184301 | JGI IMG/M metagenome (GOLD analysis project Ga0207667, IMG submission 184301) | Corn rhizosphere microbial communities from Kellogg Biological Station, Michigan, USA - KBS Corn C5-2 (SPAdes) (version 2) | ecosystem: Host-associated > Plants > Roots > Rhizosphere > Soil ... | reverse complement strand
GTCTCCGTGGGAAACGCCACCAACTCGCCGGCGCGGATTCGCTCCGCGGCTTCCTGGATCGTGATCATCGCTAATCCAGATCGTCGCTATCGGCGCCCGCGGCGGCAACGGTCTTGCCGGTCTTGAGAAGCACCAGATAGGCGTGGATCAGCGCTTCCAGATCGCCATCCAACACCCGGTCCACGTCGCCGATGGCCAGCTTGGTCCGATGATCCTTGATCATGCGGTAAGGCGCCAGCACATAGCTGCGGATCTGGCTGCCGAAGTTGATCCCAAGCTTGGTGTCTTCGAGCTTGCGCTCCTCGACGCGCTTCTTCGCCAGTTCGTGCTCGTAGAGTTTCGCGCGGAGCTGCTTCATCGCGCTCGCGCGGTTCTTATGCTGGCTGCGTTCGTTCTGGCACTGCACCACGATGCCCGTCGACAGATGCGTCATGCGGATTGCCGAGTCCGTGCGATTAACGTGTTGGCCGCCTGCGCCCGACGCGCGGAACGTATCCACGCGCAAGTCTTCCGGACGGATGTCGATCACGATTTCGTCGTCGATCTGCGGATAGACAAACACCGAAGCAAACGAAGTATGGCGGCGTGCGTTAGCGTCGAAAGGCGAAATGCGCACCAGCCTGTGCACGCCCACTTCGCTTTGCAGCAACCCGTACGCGTTCTCGCCATTGACTTCAAACGTCACCGATTTGATGCCCGCGCCCTCGCCCTCCAGGCGGTCCGTGATCACGGTTTCGTAGCGATTGCGCTCAGCCCAGCGCAGGTACATCCGCAACAGCATCTCGGCCCAGTCCTGACTCTCAGTCCCGCCCGCACCCGGATGAATCGTGACGATGGCACTGCGCGCGTCGTTCTCGCCCGAGAGCAGCATCTTGGTCTCGAGTTTCTCGAGATACGCCGTTAGGCTGCCCATCTCACGCTCCAGATCCGCGTTGACGTTCTCGCCTTCGCGCGCCAGCTCGAACAGCGTGTCGAGATCGGAGGCCAGTCCTGCGATCTTCGCTTCCTGGTCGATTTGCTCTTCCAGACGCTTACGATCCTGCATGATCTTCTGGCTCTTCTCCGGGCTGGACCAGAAGTCCGGTGCGTTGATCTGTTCTTGGGTAAGGGCTAGCTGGGATTTGCGCGCGGGCGCGTCAAAGATAGCTCCGCACAGCGTCTGCCTGCTGGCGGAGCGTAACGTATTCTCTTTCCAATTCGTCGAGGGTCATTCAATACGAGTTTAGCAATTGTATACTCGAAGGAAACGAATGGCGCGAATTCCGTTGTGGGTCGGCCTCACCGTTGTCGGGCTGAGCGCGATGTGGATCGCACTCGGTTCGTTGATCCTCCCCGCTGCCCGTTCCCACGACTTCTTGAACATTTACACGGGCGCTTCGCTCGCCCGCGAAGGTCACTTCGCCGATCTGCACGATCCGGAAGTTCAGCTCGCGCGGGAAAGGCGCATCTTCCCGCAGCTTCCCTCACTGGTTCCGTTCGTGCGTCCGGCATTTTACGCCGCTCTTCTGATGCCTCTCGCGCTGCTGCCTTATGGCACAGCGTTCATAGTGTGGATCGCCGCTCAGAGCGCTCTGCTGCTGGCTTGCTGGGCGTGGAGCTGGCGGCGTTTCGGTGCGGACGCTCTGGTCTTTGCGGCGCTCTTTCTTCCGTGCCCGCTCGGCATCGCAAGCGGCCAGGACTGCGTCATGATGCTGGCGCTCTTCATCCTCGCGTTCGAGCTCGCCGAGCGCAGCCGCTGGTTCGCGGCCGGCGCCGCGCTCGCGTTGATGCTAGTGAAATTCCATCTGATTCTGCTATGGCCCGTGGCTCTGCTGGTGCAGCGGCGTTGGCGGATGCTCGCCGGCTTCTGCGCCACGGCCCTGGCTCTAGTCGGGATCTGCGTCGCGCTTGGCGGAATCAACTCTCTTCGCGTGTACACGGCGCTTCTCCAGAATAAAAGTCTCGACCACCTTTCGCCCTCCCCCGAACTCATGATCAGCTTCCAAGGAATGTTGGCGAATCTCGGAATCGAAACACCTTGGGCGAGCGCGTTGTTGGTCGGAGCCGCGGTCGTGGTCTTCCTGTGGAGCATAAGGGCCGCGCCTCTGTGGCGGATGTTTGCGCTAACCGCAGCGGCGTCGCTGTGGATCGTCCCGCATGTTTACGGATATGACGCGTCGCTTTTGCTGCTGCCGATTTTGCTTACCATCTTCCGCTCGGCAGCCCCGGCCTCCAGAATCGCCGCGACTCTCTTGTCCACGCCCATCCCCTTCGGTTTCGCGCTGGCCGGCAGACCCTGGGCTATCGTATCCTCGGCGTCCTTGGCGATCTTTCTCGTGCTTCTTGCAGTCGAACGGAACGTGCTTGGCCTAAAGGATCGCGCCCGACCCTCTTAGCAGCCGCGGATCGAATTCAAAAAGCCGCGGGCTATCCCACACCACGTCCTGAAACGCATCATGCACGGGGTTCACTAGCACGTTCGATTCAGCCGGGATGATCACGGATGGAACATAGATTGCGAGCGACGTCAGCGATGCCGCCCACGATTGCCCATAGCGGCGCGTCGACTCGGCATCGCGAAGGGTGCCGTGAAAATCATGGGCCACCGGTTCCGTCGGAATGACGGCGGTAGTGTACACAAAATCCAGCGGAATCTGCTCCGGACTCACGTGGACCAGCAATTCCAAACACGCCAGCGAAAGCGCCGTCGAAGCATACAGCATCGGCGTTCCCGCCGGATTCCAGCGGCTGGCGAAGCGCAGGGAGCCGCTATAATCGGAAGCCGCTCGTTGCCGGCGATGGAGCCGGAAGATCCGCATCTGCTAACTGAACATCCCGTAGTCGATCCGTCCCAGGATCGTGAGGATCTCACGCTGCTTCGCAGCGTCGCCCGAAGAGGAATGTTGTTCCGGTGTCGCTTGGCCCAGGATCGGAAGCGGCGTATCCATCCATTTCCGCGCCAGCTCTTCGCTGCCGAAGACTTCGACGGCACGTTTCCAGATCGCCTCGGCGCTGGGATGCTCAAGCTGATAGGACTGCTCGGGAAGCCCAGAAACCGCGGGACTGCGCATCGCGCCCATATCTCAAGCGTAGCGCAATACACTTAGCGAATCGCTGTCAGGTACTCAACCGTGGGGAGCCAGATGTGCTGCCGATCACAATCCTGCAAGCTTCCACTGAGGGTGCGTTGGATTGATAGTAAGTTCTAGATCCTGCCGAACAGTTTCAAAGCATTCAGGGCAAATCCAATCGAGTTGGAATCCAGCCGGCTTTGGAGAGGGGACACACACATATCCGTTTTCACGGAGTTCGGTGACCAATTTGTCTGCCGTTTCGTCTGCAGGCCAAAGTGTGACCCAGCCTTCGGTTCGGACTAAGCCTTGCCAATCATCCGGTCGCGCGGCAAACCGAGCCCAGCAACCGTGGCAATGATCATGATCCCAATCGGGCGACAACTGTTCCCAACGCTGCCAGCGAAACACGAATCCGCGGTATTGGCTCAGCGAATTCAGAAGCTGGTCTTTTGAGCTGCGACTTGACATACCTTCTGGCTCCTCCTATTGCAGCTAAATTTCCAGCAAATACCCCTTTTTCCCCACATTCATCGCCCGTGTTGCACCGATTTGGAAGACGAGGCCCTCCGCCTCATGAATGTGCCCGCAGAAAAAGTACTCGGGCTGATGCTTCTCGATGAACTCGCGCACCGCGCGGCTCCCGGCATGCAATCCTTCCTTGATACGATCGAGTGGCGTGCCCAGCGGTGGCGAGTGGCAGATCAGCACCTGCGGTTTCCACGCCGCGAACTTCTCCAGCCGCTCAGCGATTTCATCCTCGCCGTATTCGCCCGGCGTGTCGAAAGGCGTCACAGTCGAGTAGCCCAGTCCCGCGAAGCGCACGCCGCCGATTTCCGCCGTCGCACCGTGAAAGTCCACGAATCCGAAGCGCTCGCAAAACGCAGCGATGTCGCTCGCCGATTCGTGATTGCCCGGCAGCACGTAGACCCGTCCTGCCCGGCTCTTCATCAGATCCCCCATTTTGTCGAGCCCGCGAGCCCAGCTCACCAGGTCCCCTGCCGCGAAATAAACCTCAGCGTCGATCGCCATCAGTTTCGCGAGCGCACGCCCGTCGTTATGAATGTCCGAGAAGATGAGCGCCTTAACCATCAGATATTATGGTAGTCAGAAACCCCGATGTCTGAACCCACCGCTCCAAGTGTAAACAGTTGGCTCGAAGATGAGCTGTATCACCAATACCTTTACGATCGCCAAACTGTAGACTCCGGCTGGAAGCAGGTGTTTGACGCCGATAGCGACCGCCTGAATCCCAACGGTCTGCCGGTGAACGGTAACCTCATTCCCATCGAGCCTGACCTCGATATTCCGCTCGAGATGAGGGCGCTCCCCGCGCCTGCTGCCGGCGGTCCCGCCGTGGCGATGAGCCAGGGCGATCAGGCAGTGCCGCTGCGTGGCCCTGCGCTGAAGATCGCCGAGAACATGGCGGCGAGCCTCACGGTTCCTACCGCAACCAGCCTGCGCGTGCTGCCCGTCAAGGTGCTGGACGAGAACCGCCGTGCCATCAACACGCATCGCACCGCTCACGGCCAGAGCAAGCTTTCCTACACTCACCTGGTCGCCTGGGCCATCGTGCGCGCCATCGAAAAAGTTCCGGCGCTCAACGATGCGTTTTCCGGCAACGGCCATGACTCGTTGCGCATTCACCGCGGCCACGTTAATATCGGCCTCGCCGTGGACGTCGCAGGCAAGGACGGCGCACGATCGCTAAAAGTCCCTTCTGTCAAGAGCGCGGAAGCGATGAACTTCGCCGAATTCCTCGCCGCCTACGACGACATCGTCACCCGCGCGCGCGGCAATAAACTGACAGTGGCGGATTTCGAAGGCACCACTATCTCGCTCACCAATCCCGGTACCGTCGGCACCGTGGGTTCGGTTCCGCGGCTGATGCCCGGACAAGGCGCCATCATCGCCACCGGCGCCATCGACTACCCGCCGGAATATCGCGGGATGACCGAAGACGCACGCGTTGCGTTGGGCCTCAGCAAGGTCATGACCGTAACCTGCACCTACGATCATCGTGTGATCCAGGGCGCTGAGTCGGGCCTGTTCCTGGCGCAGATGCAGGCGCTGCTCGAAGGCGAAGACGCGTTCTACGACAAGATTTACGCCGATCTCGCCATTCCATCCAAGCCCATTCGATGGGAAGTGGAGCCGCCCTCCGCTCCATCCGTCAACGCCGACCCCGCCAAGCAAGCAGCAGTAGCGAATTTCATTCAGGCTTGGCGCGAGCGCGGCCATCTGGCTGCCGATATCGATCCGCTCGGCATTCCTCGGGTGCCGGCTCCGGATCTCGATCCCTCCGCGCACGGCCTCACCATTTGGGATCTCGATCGCACGTTTGACGCCGGCTCCTTCGGCGTCGTCACGCTGCGCAACTTGATCGATCGCCTGCGTCTCACCTACGCCGGCAAAATGGGCGTCGAGTTCATGCAGTGCGAGAATCCCGACGAGCGCCGCTGGTTCCTGCAGCAACTGGAGCCGGGCGCCCACCTATGGAAGCTCGATGCTGAAGCCAAGCGCCGGGCGCTGATGAGCGTCATCAACGCGGAAGGCTTCGAAAGTTTCCTTGAAAATCGCTTCAAGGGCCACAAGCGTTTTTCCCTCGAAGGGGGCGAATCCATTATTGCCGTCATCGACGAATTGCTGGATCGCGCCACGCTCGGCAACGTCGACGAGTGCGTCATCGGGATGGCGCATCGCGGCCGTCTGACTGTGCTCGCGAACGTCATTGGCAAGGGCATAGCGCAACTGTTCTCCGAGTTTGAAGGCGAGATTTCCGAAATCGATTTTGAAGGCGCCGGCGATGTGAAGTATCACCTTGGCGCCAGCAACCGGCGTCAGATGCCCGGGGGCGGGGCTATCCGCGTTTCCGTGGCTCCCAATCCCAGTCATCTCGAAGCTGTGAATCCGGTGGTCGAAGGCATTGTGCGGCCCAAGCAGGATCGCCTCGAAGATCATTCACGCGAGCGCGTGATTCCCCTGCTGATTCACGGCGACGCGGCTATGGCGGGGCAGGGCATCGTAGCCGAGACGCTGAATCTGTCGCAGGTTGACGGCTATAACACCGGCGGCACCATTCATCTGATCATCAATAATCAAATCGGCTTCACCACCAATCCCAGCGAAGGGCGTTCTACCGGCTATTGCTCGGATGTGGCGCTGATGGTGCATGCGCCCGTGTTCCACGTCAACGGAGATGACCCGGAAGCGTGCACCCGCGCCGCGCAGATGGCTTTCGATTTCCGGCAGCGCTTTCACCGTGACGTTGTGATCGATGTCCTCTGCTGGCGCAAGCACGGCCATAACGAAGGCGATGACGCCAGCTACACGCAGCCGGTGCTCTATCGCCAGTTGAAAGATCACAAATCTTCGGGGACGCTGTATGGCGCGCGCCTTCAACAAGAGGGCGTGATCACTGCTGACGAGATCACCGCTTTGCAGGAAGCGCAGAAAAAGTATCTCTACGAGATCTACGACCAGACGCAAAAGAACAAGGAAGAGTGGGAGTTGCTGGAGCTCAGCCCGGTCGAGCCGGGTTCGATGCCGCAGGACCTGCCGCTCACCGGCGCCAGCCACTTGGCGCTCGAACAGGTCCTCCTCACCATCACGGAGTTCCCCGCCGGTTTCAAAGTTCATCCGAAACTCGCGCGTCTGGTGGAGAAGCGTGCCGCGGCGCTGCGCGATAACTCTGTCGACTGGGCGCTCGCCGAGACGCTGGCGTTCGGCAGCCTGATGCTCGAAGGCACTTCGGTTCGTCTGAGCGGTCAGGACGCGGCCCGCGGTACTTTCAGCCACCGCCACGCCACTTATCACGATTACGAATCCGGCGCCGTTTACGTGCCACTGGCGCACTTGGTGCCCGGCTTGGCGGACTTTGAAGTTTATAACAGCCCGCTCAGTGAATACGGCGTGGTGGGTTTCGAATTCGGCTATAGCGTTGCCGATCCCTTCAGTCTCGTGGTGTGGGAAGCGCAGTACGGCGATTTCGCCAACGGCGCACAGATCATGATCGACCAGTTCATTGCCTCTGCGGAATCGAAATGGGGACAGCCCAGCGGCTTGGTGATGCTGCTGCCTCACGGCCAGGAAGGCGGCGGGTCCGAGCATTCGAGCGCGCGTCTGGAGCGCTTCTTGCAACTATCCGCTGAAAGCAATCTTCAGGTAGTGAACTGCACCACTCCTGCGCAGTACTTCCATCTGCTGCGCCGCCAGATGCGCGGCGGCTCTGATCTGCGCGGATTGCGCAAGCCCCTGATTGTCATGTCGCCCAAGAGCCTGCTGCGCCATCCGCAGGTAATTTCCACCGTCGACGATCTCACCAAGGGCGCCTTCCATCCCGTGCTCGACGATCCGACAGTGGCGAATCCCGCGGCCATCCGCAAGATCCTGTTGTGCAGCGGCAAAGTCTATTACGAAGTGCTGGCCGCCCGCGAGGCGCGCAAGGCTACCGACGAAACCGCCGCCTCGACCGCCATTGTGCGCATCGAGCAGCTTTATCCGTTCCCCGAAGCCGAAATTCGCGCCGTCATCGAGCGCTACAAAGCCGCGAGCGGCGTCGTGTGGGTTCAGGAAGAGCCGAGAAACATGGGCGCCTGGATCTTCATGCGCACGCGCCTGCAGCGCATCATGGCCAACGAAGCCCGCGCGCTCGGCTACGCGGGACGTCCGGAGAGCGCCTCCACCGCGCCCGGCTCCGCCAAACTGCACACCCGCGAGCAAACCGAGTTGCTGGACCAGGCCTTCGCCACGCCTTCCATCGCCCGCCGCTGGCGCAAGCGCCTGGTCAAACGTCGCAAGACCAAATAGCCAAAAAGGGGACAGACGACATTTTGATCATTCGCGGCGCCACCAGTCGCCCCTCCACCTTCGCTCCACTATCCCGCTCGCTTACAATGAACCGTTGGCCGATGAATCCGCGGTAAAGCACAATTCGCCCTGGCTATTTGGAATTTTAGGGATTCCCAACGGCCTCTCCAACGCGATCATCGTCATCCTGATGCCGTACGTGCTCCGCCGCCAAGGCGTCGCAGTGGATCGCATCGCGGAAATCGTTGCACTCGCCAGCATTCCAAACGTCTGGTATTTCCTCTATTCGCCGGTGGTCGATCTCGGCCTGCGCCGCCGCTCCTGGATACTGCTCTCCGCCGCCGGCGCTGGATCATTCGCGGCTCTTGCCGTGTTGTCTTCTGCTGGGTCCTTGGGCATCCTGACCGTATTGCTCGTCGCATCCGGCACAGTCGGCAGCCTGATTTCGTCGGCGAACGGCGCGCTCCTGTCATTCCTTGATCCCCGTGTGCGAGGGCGCGCCAGCGGCTGGTATCAGGCCGGGAATCTCGGCGGCGGCACTGTCGGCGGAGGCATGGCGATCTGGCTGGCGGACCGCGTAAACCTGCCGGGACTCGCGTTCGGCGTGTTCGTGCTGATCTTTCTGCCGGCCACCGCCGCGCTTCTGATCCGCGAGCCGGCCCCGCATCGGCGCGCCGTGATACCGGTCTTCAAGGACTTGTTTAAGGATCTGCGCGATGTCCTCTGGTCCCGCCGGACGCTGGTAGGTTTGGTCTTTTTTCTTTCGCCAGTCGGCAGCGCCGCCGTCGCCAATCTAGCCTCCGGACTGGGACCCGATTACCACGCGCCCGCCGGCGAAGTAATGTGGATTTCCGGAATCGCCGGAGGCTTGCTCAGCGCCCTCGGCAGCCTGGTGGGCGGTTTCGTGTGCGACCGTATGAATCGCATGCAAGCCTACGCGCTTTCGGGCGGCTTATCCGCGCTGTTCGCGGCGTACCTCGCCTTCGCGCCGCATACGCCCTGGACCTACGCGCTGGGTTATTCCGGCTACTCGATTGCCGCCGGTTTCGCGTATGCGGTTTTCACGGCGCTAGTGCTCGAAGTGATGGGACGCCGCCACCACGCCGCAGGCACCGCCTACGCGTTGTTCGTCGCCACCGGCAATGTCCCGATTCTCTACATGACGTGGCTGGATGGCGTCGGATACAAGTACGGCGCCGTGCGAGGCTTAATGACGGTCGACGCCCTTGCCAACGGAATGGGATCCTTACTGCTACTGCTTGTCGCCCACTCCGCCGCGCGCTATTTTCGGGACTCCGAACCGGCGCCGCAACCTATTGCGCCGTGACCTCTGCCGCCGCCGAGTGCGCGCTCTCGTTTCCAGTGCGATCGACGGCAGTGATCGTGTAGCTGTACTTCTTGCCAATCTCCACGGTGCGGTCGCTGAAATTCGGCGCATCAACGGGTCCGGCGATTCTCTCCGGCGCGCTGCCCTCGACCGAGCGGTATACCTGATAGCCCGCCAAATCCTCTTCTGTATTCGGCCGCCACGACAACTCAATCGAGTTGACGCCCGCCACCGCCGTGAGTTCCGCCGGCACCGCTGGAGGAAACGTATCCGCCGGCGTGACACCGACGGTGGCGGAAACCTCGCTCTGCCGCAGCTCTCCCACTAGTGCCTGCACGAAATACCGGTAGGGGGACCCGAAGTCCACCGCGGTGTCAAGATACTCCGGCTTGTCTGATTCCGCGAGCCGCTGCGGCATGGCATCGCCCGCGCCTCTAAAAATTCGATAGCGCCCGCCCGCTTCACTCCCAAACGAACCGACCCAGGTTAAGCGCACACCTTTTGGATCCGAAACAGCTTTGACGTCGGCCGGAGTCGCCAATGGCTCACCCACCGCCAGCGCCACCGGGTTCGACCACTCCGACGCTTTCCCCTTCGGACCCGTGGCCCGCACCGTCAGGGTCACCTGCTTTCCCACCCAATCTTTCGCCGGGAAATTGTCATCTACTGGTCCTGGCCCGCTCGCCCGTATGCGCAGCACTTGCGGCGAAACCCCTCCGGCCACCCGTAGTTCCACCGTTTTTACACTCTTAAGCGCGAGACCGTCGGTAGTGAGCGCCCCGATTGTGAACTGTACCAGAATCTGATCGCCATACTCGGCGGCGCGAAGGTCGGTAATCGGCGCGGGAATCTCGAGCGCGGGCGGCTTCGGCGGGCCTATGTATGCGCAACCCGCCAGCCAGAGTATGCAAAACAGGGCAGCGGCGCGGGTCACAAAATGTAACGGCTCAGGTCCTGATCCTTCACGATATCGGCAAGTTGCTTGCGCACGTAGGCCGCATCGACCTTCACGACTTTCTTCTTCAGATCCGGCCCGTCGAACGATACTTCTTCCAGCAGTTTCTCCAGAATCGTGTGCAGACGCCGCGCCCCGATGTTCTCCATCGATTCGTTCACGCGCGTCGCGAAGGATGCAATCTCCTGGATGGCGTCCTCGCTAAACGTCAGCTTGATCCCCTCGGTATCGAGCAGCGCCTGATACTGCTTGATCAACGCGTTCTTCGGCTCTTTCAGAATGCGGATGAAATCCGCCTCATTCAGCGATTTCAGCTCCACGCGAATGGGAAAGCGCCCCTGCAATTCCGGAATCAGATCGCTGGGCTTCGATACATGAAACGCACCCGCCGCGATGAACAGAATATGATCCGTGCGCACGAAGCCGTAGCGCGTATTCACTGTGGTGCCCTCGACGATTGGCAGGATGTCGCGCTGCACGCCCTCGCGGCTGATATCAGGGCCGTGACCACCCTCCCGGCCCGCGATCTTGTCCACCTCGTCGAGGAAGATGATGCCGCTGCGCTCCACGCGTTCGATCGCAATGCGCGTAACCTGGTCCATGTCCACCAGCTTCTGCTCTTCTTCCTGGACCAGATAATCCATGGCCTCGCCCACGCGCATCTTGCGCTTGCGGGTGCGTCCGCCGAACAAACCCGGCAGCACGTCCTTGAGGTTGATATCCATCTCCTCCATGCCGCCCAGCGTGGAGACCTCAAACGTGGGGCCACGCTCCTTCACATCCACTTCCACCATGCGGTCATCCAGCTTGCCGGCCCGCAGCCGTTCGCGCAACTTTTCGCGAGTGCGGTCGACGCTCTCCGGCGCCTCCGTCGTCTCGCCCGGAGGAGGCATCAGCAGATCCAGCAGCCGCTCTTCAGCGTTACGCTCGGCGCGCTCGCCGATTTCATTCAGCCGTTCCTCGCGCACCATGTCGATCGCGATCTCCGCCAGATCGCGGATCATCGATTCGACATCGCGGCCCACATAACCCACCTCGGTGAACTTGCTGGCTTCCACCTTCAGAAACGGCGAATTGGCCAGCTTCGCTAGACGCCGCGCCAGCTCGGTTTTGCCCACCCCGGTCGGCCCGATCATCAGGATGTTCTTGGGCATCACCTCTTCCGCCATTTCCGGGTCGAGCTTCTGGCGGCGGATGCGGTTGCGCAGAGCAATCGCGACAGCCTTCTTCGCGTCGCCCTGGCCGATGACGTACTTATCCAGCTCGCGTACGATTTCCCGTGGCGTCAGCTCATCGAGCAGCGGCGTATCCTCGGACGTCTGGGCAGGGAGATAGATCACCACTCGCTACGCCCCCCGCCGGTGAAATGCTTCATAATTGTTATCAAACTTCCAGTGTGGCATACCCAAAAGGAAGCCGCGTCAAACCTGGCCGGCTGGGAAAAAGCCCTCAGCCCAGCTCCTCAAAAACCACGCTCTCGTTGGTGTAGATGCAGATCTTGCCGGCAATCGCCATGGCCTTCGCCACGATCTCATGCGCGGAGAGCGCGGTGTTCTCCATCAGCGCCGTGGCAGCCGCTTTGGCGAAAGCCCCGCCCGAGCCAATGGCCGCGATATTGTCGTCGGGATCGATAACGTCCCCCGTGCCGCTGAGAATGAAAGTGTTGGTCGGATCCGCCACCAGCAGCAGCGCTTCCAGATGGCGCAGCATGCGGTCTGTACGCCAGTCCTTCGCCATCTCCACTACCGAGCGCGACAGGTTGCCGTTGAACTGCTCCAGCTTGGTTTCAAAGCGCGTGAACAGCGCGAAGGCGTCCGCGGTCGAACCCGCGAATCCAGCCAGAATCTTGCCGTTAAACAAGCGCCGGAGCTTCTTAGCAGAGCTCTTCAATACCTCCGAGCCCAGCGTCACCTGCCCATCGCCGGCCATCACTACCTTGCCGTCGCGGCGGACACACAGGATCGTCGTCGACCGAATTCGTTCTCTCATGAGTGTGAATTTCAGTGTGACACAAGCCCTCGCCGTTCGCGAAGAGTGAGCGGGATGCTCTATCGCTCTGCAGCCTTGAAGAGATTTTCGATATCACGGGCGCCGTGTATCACACGAACGACATCAATGCCGCCGGGATGTGGCAGATAGAAGATTAGGTAGTTCTCGAATCCCTTGACCGCTATACGCCGCAGTCCTGCTAGCTCAGAAATATTGGAATCATAAGTTCCGCCGAGCCGTGGTTGTTTGACCAGGAGGGCACACGTCTCGTCCACGGCTGTAAAGTATCGCTTGGCCAGCTCAATGCTCTCCTCCTCGCCGAAATAGACGAACTGCTCCAGCAGATCAACCCGCGCCCGCGGCCTGGGTGACGGACTGCATCATCTTTTGGTGCTTTTTTTGCGCGCAGCCAGCTTCGTCATCGCTTCCTGTTTGAGCTCGTTCCAGAACTTCGCATCGACTGGAATCGAATCGCCAGACCTCAATCCCTCAACCAGCATCGCGTCCAGCTTGTCCTTGGCGCGCCGCCTTTGGTCTGCGCGGATCAGTTCGCGAACATACTCACTAGGTGTGCTGTAGCCATTCTTGGTCTGCTCCTCCGCGAATTCTTTCAACTCCTCCGGCAACGAAACATTCATCGATGTCATACTCATAACATGCTCCAATGGCAGATTCTGTCAACTGCTGTCATTATTGCAGACCGGTAAGCCCACGACAAGGCTGCGAATTTAACCCCAGGGTTACTCTTCCGGAAGCTTGTCCTCGAGCTCACTCGCCAGCTTGTGCACATCGGTCGTTTTACTGAACGATTGGACCTCTTGCTTGGAGGAGTCTACATTGACGCCCACATGCTGGCAGAGTTTCTGCAGCATCTGAAGGATGGTCGTGAGTTCCTGCTCGGAAAGCATGCCGACTTGAAGATCCAGATGCGACCTCCTTTCGGCCTGGCGCGCCATTCGGCCCTGACTGATGAGCACGAAGATGGTCAAGAACACACTTTCCGAAGAGACCACGAGGGCTAAGATGCCGAAGGGGAATGGATCAAATGGCTTGATTCCCGGGATCACGCGGAGGTTCAACACGCTCCAGCAGGCGATCACGATCAAATGAGCCAGCAGGAAACCCATATTGCCGACAAGCTTCGTCATGACGTCGCTAAGCCGCTCCGTAAGAGTCCGCCGCTCGAGGGCGTCGTGCTCCAGTTTGGCGATTGCCTCAATGTTGTACTGCGTAGGATTCTCAGCAGCTCGGCGGGGCAATGGGTGATCCATGGATTGGCTCCTTGCAGACACCTCTAATTTCCCATTAAAGTTCGATCAGATAGTCGAATAATTAAATGTCTGGAAGCGTACTCGATTTCGGTCCATAATCGATATCGGCGGATAGGAAGAAATGCGCTCGAACGAAGTTCCTAAATTTATTGACGATCCCGAGGGCCTCTATCTATCCGAAGTTCAGAAGGTTCCACCATTGAGTCCCGATGAAGAGCTTCGTTGTCTTCAGCATGTTCAGGCGGAAGATGAGCAGGCGGAAGTCGCGAGGAAACGTCTGGTAGAGGCCAATCTACACTTGGTTGTTTTTATCGCGGAACGAAATCGTAACGATCGCATTCACTTTTTGGACTTGATCGTAAAGGGTAATGAAGGCTTGATGGGCGCACTCCAGGATTTTGGCGAAAGCCGTGAGGGCAGCTTCTCAGCTTACGCCACCGCCTGCATCGAACGCGCCATCGCGGAAACCCTTGCTTCTCCAAGATCCGCTTAGAATTCCACCGGCCCACCTGAAAGCCCCGTAAATCGCCGGTTACAAGTTCTAGGGGTTGCATGTTACACGGCGAAGTGGCTAAGTTCTAGATTGGTCTTACCCTGCGCGACTGATGGTTACCGCTCCCGCTCTTAGGCTTTCCTCATTCCGATCGCGACAAAGAACCAGGCGACGGCCAGGCTGGCGAAGGAGACCACAACCGGCGCAAAACCCTCCATAAAGACGGCCCCTACAATGCGAACTCCCGCCAAGTCGAGTCCGTTCATCATGCTGACCGCCTTGCAGCCGTTGGCCAATGTAAGAGCAACGTTGCCCAGAGCGACAAAGAGCGCGCCGAGTGTCAGGGGCCTCATCAGGGACAAGCGGCGTTCGCTTGGGCTGAAGGCAAACCACGCTCCGCCAATAGCCGGAACGATACATATGAGCATTCCCAATAGCGCAAGACCACCTGCGCCTTTCAATCCACGCATACCGACCTCCTTGAATTCCAACCAGCGTTACACTCCGGAATAACGCCTGGACTGCCGAAACGTGACGGTGTCACGATTCAAGGGCCGCGGCGTTATGTCCTTATGGAGCGGGAACTCGAAGTCGCGCTGGTGATCCGATTGCGAGCAGGTGACATCAGCGCCTTTGACGAGATCTACGATGTCTTCAACCATCGGCTTCTGAGCTTTCTCACGAGAATGGCGAAGAACCGTTCCGTCGCCGAGGACCTATTGGAAGAAACGTGGCTGCGATTGGTTTCGAGTGGCGAGGATCTTCATGCGGAGACGCGCCTCGGTCCGTGGCTCTTCACGGTAGCTCGCAACCTTTATCTCAGCCATTGCCGCTCCAGAGCTCGCGAACATTCCTACACAGCCGATCTGATCCTGCTTTGGCCAGGCGGGCTTCCCCAATCACCCTACGACTTGGCCTCCCTGAATGAGCTCGAGGAACGCCTGGAAGCAGCCATCGCATCGCTGCCGCCCATCCATCGCGAGGTGCTTCTGCTGGTCGCGGTTGAGCAACTCCGCCCCGTGGAGGCGGCGAGAGTGTGCGGCATCAGCCCGGAATCCCTCCGGCAGCGCTTGAGCCGAGCGCGTGGGCAGGTATCACGGTTCTTAACGAACCACGACCCGTCAATAAAGGCGGTTGCAAGGAGGTGACCCATGACACAAGACGATGATCGAATACTCAAAGCTTTAGCCGGTCTGCCGCCGATTGCTCCGGATATCGAACGGGAAATTCGTGTCCGGGCGCGTTGTCACGCGGTGATCGCTCGGCGCGCCTTGCGACAGGCGCTAGCCGGGCAAGACCTTCGCGGTACGGGGCTAATCGATCTGGCCGCCGCTGCTGGCCTCATCTTCTATCTAGCGGCGGTCATCGCAGAAGCCGCGCGGTTGGTGGGCTTAGTCTAGAAGCCGGGTCAGTTCCTCACTGACGCCGTAGCGTTTACGAATTCACTTGGTCGAGAAGTCGGCACGCCTTATAAGTCCCATCAACCGCTCGCACAAGTCCTCATTCCCGCCTGCTCACATGTCGTTCACGCGTCCCGTAACTCCTCTTTCTCCCTCCCTATCAACAACCTCCCACTTCGCCTTCCCGCCTCCCGCCAACCACCCGCGCTACCTTGCAGGCGTGAGAGTCCGTCCCACCCACCGGGGGGCAAGGACCACGTGAGCGGAATTCTAGACCCTTTCGCGGAGCGTACAGCGGTGAGGTAGTAGCGGAGAACTAAAACTCCGCCCCGCACGGTAGGTGGTCC
>Ga0207667_10005353_pt1 | contig 15641 bp, 20 predicted proteins | sample KBSCornC52_FD_184301 | JGI IMG/M metagenome (GOLD analysis project Ga0207667, IMG submission 184301) | Corn rhizosphere microbial communities from Kellogg Biological Station, Michigan, USA - KBS Corn C5-2 (SPAdes) (version 2) | ecosystem: Host-associated > Plants > Roots > Rhizosphere > Soil ... | reverse complement strand
CCCCCTGAGCCACCACTGCCGCCAACTGCCGCAACCGTATGCCCATCGACCTGCAAAGGAATCGCCGCCGACCGATGCCCCAGAAAGGTCTGCTGATCGTTTGATCGCATACCCCTGCGCCCGCATCTCGACCAACTCGCGCTGCAACGCCTTCACCGACCCGACAATGTTGGGCGTGAACTGCTCGATAGGCATGTTCTTGTACCGCTTGCGCAACTCAGGGAAATCGCGCACAGCAACGACACCCGGGGAGAAGCCTATGCGGACCTCAAGAATGCGGCGACGATTGCGGTTCTGGAGACAATCGCGGAAATCGGCCTGCGCGGGTTGGCGGAGGCGACCGATGATGCGAGAATTGAGATTCTGGAATATTACATGACCGCGACCATGTGGACATTTGATTGATCGGGAGGGTTGAGGGGCGCGATGCGACCGGATTGTGGCCAGCTGGTGGTGAGTTGGGTGCTGTTGGTGGGTGCCGTGACGCTGATGGGCAGCCTGGGTCACATGGGATTCCTGCTCGCGCTGCCTCTGATGGTCATTGTGCAGCGGGTTCGGGGAGAGCATGACCGCGCGTCTTTGGAGCGTTATAAGCAGAACTCACTTTATATGGGGATGGCGCTGTTTTATTACCTCGTCGTGCTTACGCTGGCAGGGGTCTCCTTGATGCGTCATCGGGATTTGCTGTCGATGAATTTTGGGTTGTTGATGGTGGTGTTCTTTCTTCCGGTGATGGTGGGGATGTTGGCGGCAGATCATGCGGTGTGTGGGGCGCGGCGGAGTCATTGAATGCGTCGGTGAGACGTCGAATCTCAGAAAAGCGTTTGGAGCTGGAGCGGGATGCCAAGCGAGCGTAGGTTTCTTACCAATGAGTAGTCACGCTGCTGCCCCAAAGAAAACCAAGAGTGTTTCGATGGCGGAGCCGTTGCTAGCCGAAGCCAAGGCTCTGGGAATCAACGTCTCTCAGGTGGCTGTTCTGCCTGTCGTCGTGAGACGCCTGACGATCTTGCCTGATCTGGGCCCGAGTGCGCCCTCCTCCAGCTCCCCGTCTCATCGGGTCGCGGCGAAGCGTGCGGCACTGACCGAACTGCAAAGACGCCTCGAAGCGCGTGCTGAGATCACCGATTACCTGAGAGATTGAGACGCCCCCCGTGGAGGGCGGGACGTTTGATTGCATGATCGAGCGTAGCGTGTGAAACCCACTCAGATTCCCTTTCGCTCGTGGCATCTGCCTTCGCATTGCAGGGTTGCCGGGTCTTCGAGCCGCGCAGGAATGACCCCCAATTATGAATAAGCTACTTCAGGCGGCGACGATGTCCGCAATCTTCGTGAGCTACGGCCAATTGGCGTCCGCACAGAGTGCCTGGCTGTTGACCGAGCAGGACAGCCACAGCTATCTCTCCAAAGAGGTGAATTCCGTAGCCAGTTTCCAGATCGACGTCGGCGTGAGCGCGATCTATGGAGACGCGGGCTCGAACCTTGCGGTCCTCTATTATGACGAAAAGCAAGAGTCAGACATCTTATCCTTGATCGACAAGGCATCCGGAACTGTCGTTTCGACGTGGAGCGGCCGCTTCGCCAAACTCAACTCCGGGCCGTATGCCGGCGTAACGGTGATCGGCAAGTATGCGTACTACATCGCCTATGCGGCACCCACACCGAGCGCCAATGTTGACACATTCCTCACAATCAAGCCGGTGGTCTGTGGAACCTCAAGAGAGTATCACTGGCGGACGGCAGCCAGCAGACGTATGACCTCCCGAATGAATGTGTCGATCCCCTCGTGGTGCGCTACCAGGGCGTTCCAGTCATCTATTCGTGGGATGGAACCGCCGCGTACGAGTTTGATGCCGCGGCACAGAATCTGAAACAGGTGCTCTCCAGCGTCGACATTCCGGACATCGATGCTAGAGAGAAACACGCTGAGCGACGTGGAATGTTGCGCCATCCGGGAACGTACGCGGATTATGTGGCGTTGCCTGGATTCGGCGTCTATCGACTCTCGAAACTCGGTCGCCTGCAACCAGGTACTCGATGCCAAGCTCCAACCGGTGAAAGTGGCACGACCGTCGATCAAATTGGGACCTGAGTCGGCAGTGGTCAAGGTGTTCGCGGCCACATTGGACCACGCGCCAGTCATAGGTGCTATTCGCAAGCTCTCGGGAACCATGGAAGTGGTGTTCATCAATCCGACCACGCTGTCGGTGGTATGGCAGGCACCGCTGAGCGAAGGTGTCGTGCCCGAGAGCGTGACCGCTGTCGACAACGGCATTATGTACGCGGATCAGAACAGTGGCACGATCTCTGAGCTCTCTCCCAACGGAGCGAAGACCGTGTGGAAACTGCCTACGAATTCGAATGCCTGGTTTGCGCGGATCGTAGCCCTAGTTGTCGCCAAGTAACGGGGGGCGCAGGACGATCCTCGGGCTTCGAACAAGAAGGGTATGCACTTTGATTCGTGTGCTCATCTGGGCCGTGGTCGCCTGCGCCACGACCGCTTGCTCCGACCCTCCTCGCGAATCGGTTGTTTCGACGTACGAAAAGCTGTCTGAACTGGTCTTTTCGCGCTCAGTTGCGACCAGTGCGGTGACGGACGCGTTCATCTACAAGGACTTAAATTACCCCTTTCAGAGTCTGCAGGACATCAATCTATATAACCGTGAGTCGGCACATCGAGTGGATGGAACCGCGCAGCGTTGCCGCATGACTTCAGGACGGCGCTCAGATCTGCTTGTGACTTGGCATACGACGCTTGGAGAGACTCCAACTCGCTCCTTTAACTGAGGCAGGCCGCAGGAACAGGTTGACTGTCAGTCCTGTTGCGTGGTGACTCGAGGGTGGGTTTCTGTTTGGAAACGACCGCTTTCAGCTCTGCGTTCTCAGCCGCCAGGTCCTTGTAGGCCCTTCGTAGAGCAACGAGGTCAGTCTGCGCCTTGACGAGCGTGTTTCTTTCCGCGATGGGGATCGGCTCGACCTTGTAGCGCTCATCGCTCCACTTCACTGCCGCAATGCTGCGGTGAATCCGGTCGCAACCGCACCCAGAAACCAGAGGGCCACGTTTGATTTGATCCGCTCTTCGAGAGAAGACTTCGGGTGTACCTGGTTATCCTCGGTTGACATGACTTACTCCATCGTGCCGCCCATTCAGCGACGGAAGCCAACCCGCTATTTCAGACAATGCCGCCAGGTGGGAATCTGTCCCACAACGCGTTCTGCCATCCGCGGATGGAGCCGTTGTCGTGGCACACGGGACAGTACCAGCGGATGCTGTCATGTTCGTCTGGGGCAGCATAGGACACCACGATACCCCCTCGCAACGCCGATGACTTGGCCCTCGGCGGCATCGAACCGATACGCTGCGAGAGTGCTCCTGCTGCGTTCGTCCGCTAGAGGCGGAAACGTGGCGGGCACGAGGAATTCTCAAGGAGCGGGGACAGCAGTGCGTCACAATGCGGCTTCCTCGAGCCCAGCCAGATGCTCTTCCAGAGCACTTGCCATCGCACAGAACAACATCTTGTGGCGGCTGCATGGACAGGATCGATCCAACACTGCACGGCGCTTTGTGCATCGTATCGCGAGCGCGGGTAATTCCGACCCTCCATAGCGCGCCTTTGGAGCGGAGGAACTACTTCAGCTTCTGCGTTGAGATTCCAGCCAGGACCGGGTGTTGTTGAACGCTCGGCCGCGGTTCACAGAGACTCTGCGCCGGAATGGAGTTTGGATGGCGGCTCCAGCGTTACCCGCGCTCAGCCGAAGTCGTTGTCTTTCGGGGGCCCGCCGTCGTTGTAAAGCGCGACCTCCTCGCCGCTGTCCAACTGCTGTCGAATGTGCCGCGGGAAGACTGAGCTCGGCGCTCCCTCATTCAGCTGGCCGCTGAAATACTTCCGGGTGACCGGCTGCCCTGGGGTCGCTGTTGCGCCCTCCCGCCCAAACGGCAGATTTCCCACGTAGATTTTGGCCACCTTCGATACCTCACCTAGCGAATACCACATTATGTCGAGCTGCCTCAAAGGAGTTTCAATATCTCCGACGAGTCAGCGTAAGCAGCGACGTAGCTGCTTCGGCCACCAGGCTCACCAATCCTAATCGGTCCAGCGCGGGGGTTCCAGCCAATACCGCGCTTTCCAAGGTACCGCGAATCCCGACCCTCAGCAGGCCCAGACTCGAAGAACCAAGCCCTGAGGCTCGGACGGGAGCCATCGCCAAGATACGCTCGTCATCGCAGAATTCCCGGTCGGCATCGTCCGCCAGTTCCCCGAGATCCTCGCGATCGGCACACACGGGGGTGCCCCACCACGCGAGCCGTCCAAGTCCGCGTGGTGGACGCCGTGAGATGGCCGACGGGGACAGCGAGTCCGCCTTTGAGATGCCCTCCAGAATTTGTGCATCCGCAGCAGAAGGCACGTACAGGTCGATCCTGAACAGCGTGTGCGACAGCCGCTGCTTCAAGCAAGCCGCTGCCGCAGCAATCGAGGACACTACATCTTTACGCGCCGCCACTGAAAACATGGCGCACTCCGGCTCGGGGGGCTCGTCGGCGGATACCGGCCATGTCACGTAGTACACGAAATGCGGCAGAGGAAACGGCACACTCAGCTCGAAAATCGCCCGACCGCAGAAATCCAGGGACTGCTCCAGCTCGGCGAGCCGCACCAATTCACCCGGCCTGGTGGGATCTTCAGCCAACACCTGTACCTCCTCGGTCGCAGGCGCATACTTGTAGGGTAGCTGCACTGTTATCGACAGGGACTCGAGCTCATTGGCGGCCCGTATGGCGGCATATTCGCGGCCCGCCGTCCTGATGGGATCGGCCTGAAGCCCCTTCATGGCTTGGAGGTCTGACTCTGTCAGTGCTCCACCGGCGTACCAGATCCAACTGGAAGTAATTCTCTCGGCTTTCTTGCCACCGCCGGAACCGGTAAACCGAACGCTTCCTACGAATCGATCCCGCTCATCCAGCTTCGGAAAGAATTCCTCCTGGTATTCCGTCAGGGGTCCATTCAGCCATTGGCATTCGACAAACAATGGGCTCAACCGGCCGCTACTGTTTCGTGTCACCTGGGTCCATTCATTGCCAACCACCCAATCCGTGCGCGTTTCAGTTATTTCGATATCCCGCTGCTCGTGGAAGCGCACCAGTTTCTTCAACCGGCTTCGCGGGAACCCGCGGGCGTCGTCCCCGCCGCCGGACAGGCGGTTGCGTCTGACGAATCGCGATTGTCGGACGTCCTGGGGCCTCAGCAGTTGACGCCGTTCATTGATGGCCCCCAGAGTCCCCTTGTTATAACCGATTTCCTGCAGCCAGACGGAACGGTCGTCGCTAAGTTCAATGACGTTGAAGTGCACACGACTCAATTCGAAGTCCTTCCCCGTATCCGCTCCGGTGCCGGAGCCCGCGGCAATGACCACAAGATTACTGGCCCCGTCGTCCAGGCTTCCGAACCGGGCTTGGTTCCGCATGTGCTCATGACCGTGGAGCACAAGGTCCACATGAGCTGCGGACAGAAAACTGAGCAGGCTGCCGGAGTTGAGCAGCCCAGTCACGTTTGGAAGCAGTTTCAGCCCGGCGTTGGTCCTGCCACGGTTGATCTCGAGTTGAGGGATTGGCAGCACGTGGTGGTGCACGAGTGCGATGACCAGGTCCCGGTCCGGCCGCTCCCGTGCCGCTTCAGCGGCTTGAGCGATCGAAGGCTGTGAAACAAACCCCTGCGCGAAATATTGTGAGGCGTCGTTGGAATCGAGGCCGATGATCCGCAGCTTCCAGGTCGCGCGACTCGTGGGAATCTCGAAATCGAACGGCTTGGCGGCCGAGACGATCTGGTCGGTGAACGTCGCAGCGAAACGACCCGCCTTGTCCCGGAAATGCCCGAAGACACTCAGCCATTTCCATGTATTTCCAAGGAATGCGAAGCGATCGTGATTGCCCGCCACGATTCGGAAGAGCTGCGAATCACCTTCGACATGACGAGCCAATTTCTTCAATTGGTCGCTCGCGAGCTCAAACTCCTCGCGCTTCGCATCGTCGGTGACATCGCCGGTAATCAGGATCAGGTGCGGCTTTACCTTCTGATTGAGATACTGCACAACCTGATCCCAGACCGCGAGACTCTTACCCGGCTTGAAATGAAGATCGCTGATGTGAGCGATTTTGACTGCCGACATCCGGTTCCCCCCATCCTTCGACCAACCGCTTTTTGATTTCAGGCGAACGCGGTTTGTGCGTTCCGACTATATCGCGCGTGCCAGCCGGTCGAAAGTGTTCTTCTCGATCTCAACGACACGGCCGCTGACGGGTCCTTGCGGATTGCCATCCGGAACGCATTTGCCATCTTTCGAAGCTTATGCTTCTTGGACCGAGGGCGCTTCCAGGCATTCGGGCTTGTGCATTACGGCCCCAGGCATCGACTTGCAGCGAGGATCCATGGACGCGGTTCTCTGGGGTGTTGGTCAGGACCGGCTTGCAACGGGCCATTTGACGGATAGGTTCTACACGCTCACTCCGAGGCCCGATGTGGGTCGCCGCCATTAGGACATCTTCGAAATGCGCAGCGCTCGTGTTCTTTGTTTTCACTGGCAGCCCAGCTCTGTGGAGCACACGTCGATCAACGACGTCCAGCAGGAAGCCCATTCCTGCGCTCCTATGGCCTGGAGCCGCGACATCGGGCACTGCTTACCGAGCCGGTGAACCGAAAAAACATCGGTCGCCGGCGCGATTGCAACTGGCCTGAGGATCCCTTTGTTCGTGGTGCGCTATGACACCGTCATTGATAGTTTCCTGAGCGAGACGAGCAGCCGTCTGAAGCGCCTGTTTGATTTTGTGCGTACGCATCAGTGGATCCTGCTTTTCGACGAGTTCGACACGCCTGGAAAAGAGCGTGGGGATACGCATGAGACGGGTGAGATCAAGCGGGTAGTTGGCTCGCTGCGCTTGGACGGGTCACTCTGAGCTCTACCTGCACGGCCTCAGCGTCTACGGTGCATGGAACGCTGATCAGTCCCGGTGTGGCGCGGCGCTCTGCCATCTTTTCTGACAGAGGCGCTCACGCTGTTCGTCAGGATTGCGCTCAGAATAACGTCAAAAAGATGATCGGCCCGAGAGGCAAGCGCGGGTTGATCGTTCAGCCATGCAAGGGCTCCGACCAGCGCAAATAGATCAGCACCGTCGATATCCTTTCTTGCCATGCCCTCGGCTTGTGCACGAGCGAGGAGCCGCGCGCCCGACGCGCGCATCGTGATGCACGCTGCATGCAGCGCGGAGTCCGGATCGGCGATGGCGGCTGCCATCGAGGCGATAACACCCCGGTGGCTGTGTGCGACCGAGACCGTCTCCCGTAACCACAACACGAGCGCATCCCCCGGGGAGTCCGATGTGTCGAGCTCGCCGGCTCTCGCCGTTAGCGTCTCGAAACGCTCGCGGAGCAACGCAGCGAGCAAGGCCTCTCGTGTTGGAAAATGCCGATACAACGTGCCCAACCCAACGCCAGCCTTGCGGGCGACATCGCGTAACGATGCATCGGCGCCCTGCTCGGCGACGACCTCACGCGCGACTGTCAGCAGGTGGTCGTAATTTTTCTTTGCATCAGCTCGCATAAAAGTCAGCTTTGACAAACGGAGCAGCGCTCCGTATATTTGGAGCAGTGCTCCAGTTAAGATACCCGATTTGCGGCGAAGGGGAAAGCAATGGCCACGAAGACGATGAAGGCGGTTCGACTGCACCAGTTCGGCGGCCCGGACGTGTTGCGCTACGAGGAAGCGCCCCGGCCCGAATTCAAATCGGGCGAAGTGCGGGTTCGGGTGCACGCCGTCGGCATCAATCCTCCCGACTGGTATCTGCGCGAGGGCTACAAAACGCTGCCGCCGGATTGGCGGCCGGCGGTCCCCCTCCCCGTCATTCCGGGCACCGATGTCTCGGGCGTCATCGAAGCTGTGGCACCGGATGTACACAGCTTCTGTGTCGGCGACGAGGTGTTCGGCATGGTGCGCTTCCCCAGCTTCGGAGAAAGCGCTGCTTACGCTGAGTACGTCGCCGCGCCAGCATCCGATCTCGCACTCAAGCCGTCCGGCATCGATCACACGCAAGCTGCAGGGGCCCCGATGTCCTTACTTACAGCATGGCAATTCCTGGTCGAGCTAGGACACGATCAGCCCAACCCACTTCAGGCAGCGTCACATCGTCCGGTGCCGCTCGACGGCAAGACGGTGCTCGTCAACGGCGCGGCGGGCGGTGTGGGGCATCTTGCAGTGCAAGTTGCCAAATTGAAGGGAGCGCACGTCATCGCGGTGGCCTCTAGCGGGCACCAGTCATTCCTGCGCGAGATCGGTGCCGACGAAGTGATCGATTACACCAGGACGCGTCCCGAGGACTTCGCGCACGACCTGGACCTCGTTGTCGATACAGTCGGCGGGCTGGCTACCGGTCGCTTCTTGCGCACGCTCAAGCGCGGTGGCGCGTTGTATCCGGTCTATCCCTTGGGATTCTCCGGCGCGGAGCAAGCCGAGAAGTTGGGTGTTACTGTTTCGGCGACCCAGGTAAGATCCAACGGTGCACAGCTCGCGCAAATGAGGGCGTTGCTGGATGCGAGAACGATTCGCGTCGCCATCGATAGCACCTTTCCGCTGGCCGATGCTCGACAGGCGCATGAAAGAGCGGCCCGAGGGCACATTCGAGGCAAGATCGTGCTGACGGTTCGGTGAGCCCAGCGCCATTGGCTCCCCGTCGTCGCCGCGAGCTCAGCGGCCTCGACCCACGGTGCCCCCAGCGGGTGACCAGCGCACACATTACGAAATCACCGTTCCGATCTCAGGCAAGGTGATCGCCCGCATGCTGACCCAACTCTGTACACGTGTGAGGGTCGATTTCTCTTGTCACCGCAAGATTCATTGCTGTCATCCAGGTCCCTTGCGGAATCAAGAGCTTCTAAGTCGATGATCCGGTTGCTCGGGCCCAAGCGGCCCGAGATGCTTGCGCAGAAGACTTGAGGCAGTTAGCGACCCGGCGTATCGCCGAGCTGCCACTGCCAAACTGTTCAGGGCGCGGTCGTCGCGGGCTGCGTATTCAGGCTCGACAGATCGTAGACTGCAATCCCGTTGCTGGTCTCAGCCACTGAGGTAACTATGGCTGCTCTTGAACCTTCACTGCTTGGCAAGTGGGCGACCACCACGCCCGAAGAAGCTGCCTCCTGGTTTTCATCCCTGACTGTCCCCTGGTGGATCGCAGGCGGCTGGGCGCTGGATCTCTTTCTTGGTCGGCAGTTCCGCGCGCACGGAGACCTCGACGTCGGTGTCCTCCGGCGCGACTCGACTCAGTTGCTTGCTACGCTATCGAACTGGGAGATCTTCGAGGCCCAGAACGGTACGCTCTCGCAACTTCGCTACGGCGTGGCGCCCAGACAAGACGTAAACTCCTTATGGTGTCGCCCGGCCGGAAGCATGTTATGGAGCGCGGAAGTGCTACTTGATGCCGGTGACACGCAGTTCTGGGTGTTCCGCCGACAGCCAAAGATCCGGCGGCCATTGAATGAAGTCATCCGCCGAACGCTGCAAGGCCTGCCGTACGTCGCCCCGGAGATCCAGCTCCTTTACAAGGCACGCGCGCCTCGACCTCGCGACCAAGACGACTTCGCGCATGTTGTCCCGCGCTTGGATACTCCCGCGCGAAAATGGTTACAAGAGTCTCTACAGTTGACTCAACCGGGACATGACTGGTTGGCCGTCCTGGACGAGACAAAGTAACCTAGAACTCGGTACTCTCAAGCATGCCAGCACTTTCAACAGTTCTATCATTTGCCGCTGTCGCTTTCCTCATGGCGCTTTCGCCAGGGCCGAATCTCATCTATCTTGCCTCCCGATCCATCTGTCAAGGCCGCTCTGCAGGGTTCGCCTCTCTCGGAGGCGTGTGCACGGGCATGTTCTTCTACATGCTTGCGACCACAGCTGGCCTGTCAGCCATCTTCAAAACTGTACCTGTTATGTACGATGTCGTCCGATGGGTTGGCGCCGTCTATCTGCTTTGGCTCGCCTACAAAGTGATGACTTCGCAGTCATATAGTTTGGCTCCCACGGCACTGCCCCCTGAAAAAAAAGCCCAGCTTTATCGCCATGGCTTATTGACCTGCCTGCTCAATCCCAAGATTGTCGTCACATACGGTGCATTGCTGCCCCAATTTGTAGATCCCGCATCGGGCCACGTCCTGCGCCAAACCGCTGCGCTCGGGTTGGTACAAATCGGGGCGGCGGCAAGTGCTCACTCTCTCGTTATACTTTCAGCAACGGCAATGGCATCGGTACTTTCCAAGCGTAAAGCCTATTTGAAGGTCCAACGTTACTTGCTTGGTTCGATTCTCACCGCCTTGGCTGTGCGCCTGGCGATGGAGCGTCGTAGCGTGGTCTAACGATCTGTCGGCAACGCTCGGGGGGCAGGGCCGGCAGCTGCTGTGCGGCTGAGCCATAACTCAAGGGTCAAGCAACCCGTCCACCCCTGCTCCAGGGAGTCCAGATGCGGGCGGCTAGCCCAATGACCGTTGAAACAGCCATGAGAAGATACAGCGCGGCTACGGGACCAATCCGACTCTCACTACCAATGAGTAGACTATGGGTGAAAGCCAGGCTGTAGGCTGGAATCACCGCCCAGTGTTGAATCCGCCAAATCCGACCGACCATTCGGCGCCCTGCCGCGCTCACAACGGCGATGAGGAGCAGAATTGCCGCGATGATCCCGAACGTGATGATGGATCGATAGTATCCGCTCGAAAAGGTGGGGGTGAGGTACTGGGAAGCAAAGTGATGGGTTCGAATCGATGAGCCTGTCACGAACAGGGCAACATGGGTCGCGACGAGCACCATTACGAGGACGCCCAAGGTGCGATGAAATGCATGCCCGCACTCGACTTTGAGACGCCTGCGTCCACTGGCTCCAAGCAGTCCGTACATCAATTGCAACCAGAAGGCGACAAACGCGTACAAACCTGCGAGCTTGGAGAGGAGGTAGAGCACCTGCCCTGGTGCCACCTCGTAACGCCAATAGTCGGCAAGATTACCCACGGTCGAAATCCAAGTGACTCCGGGCAACGCGAGGCACACGATCAAGACTGCCTGTAGGACGCTCGGAGGGGGAGCCCGGAAGCCTCCGGTGAGCGGGTGGGATTGGATGCGGTTGGTCGTGTTCATCGCGCTGCGCCACAATGCGCTTCGCCGTGGACGCAGGCCGCAAGCATCAATCGGGCCTCGCTCTCCGAACGTTTACCGGCAATTACGGTCGGCAATCCACGCTGCTTCCAGCCGTTGATGCCCATTTCCATCAGATTGGACGCCTGCGCGACTCCCGCATGCTGGAGCGCCTTGGCAACCTCGAAGCCGCGAAAATCCTTCAGACAGTAGGCAACGATCAGGTCAGGGTTGCCCAGTGCCTTTCGATCGAGATGCGCAACATCTCGCAAGGTCATATCGATCGCACCAGGAATGTGCTCGTCCTCCCATTCGCGCGGCTCACGCGCATCCACGAAAAGAACCTTCTTGCCTCGGCGGATCAGATCGAGGACCTGATCGGTCGAGGCCACCGGCACGATGCGGGGTTGGCCGGCCACGCTCGGCGGCTCGTGGAGCTCACGATGGACCTGAATGGCGTAAGCGGCCAGCAGGACTGCGAAGACTCCCAACACAATTCGCATCATCGTGGCATCCTCTGCGACATGCCCGCAGAATGCGCGGCATCGTTTTGTCCTTGCACGGGAATACAGGCTGAAGGTCTCGGTATCAGATCCGCGTTGGTTCGTCCTGCGCGTAGCCAACTCTCAACGCCATCGAAAAAGGCGATGAAGCAGCTCATAGGAATACCTTTGTCACCGTACGCGGTCCCGATCTCCTTCACGCGGGATTCGATTACTATGCTCTCCGGAAAGCGCTTCGGTTGCCAGATGTTGATCTCGATGTCATGCATCAGCAGACCCAGTTTCGCGATGATCGGATCGCTCGAGGGATAGTCCCGGAGTAGTGTCTCCAGTGTCGAGGCGTTCTGAATTCTTCGATAGTGACCCTGCGGTGCATCGAAAACGGTTCCCGACTCGAAAAGATATCCCTCGGGAGCCGTCTGGAAGATCGCTTGAGGATCAACGTGTCGTTTGATGTACCAGGCCGAGGCCCCTTTATCCGGCTCCGCGCCGATCCAGGTCACGTATAGATGTGACACTCCAGCCGACCGCGCATCGCCCAAAGGCCAGCCCGACGCGAGCAATCCGACCCAGACCAACCATTTCCGTGCATCTCGACCGAGCATGCGGATCAACTCCGGACCGGGAGGCATAGAGCCCCGGCGGATGCCATGCTCGACCGGCTCGTACAACGCAGCTCGTTCGGTAGCAGTCGCACACGCGTGTGCCCCTCCTCCAGCGCAAACCATTGGGTCGCATGTCGCTCGATCCACGCCGTATCATGCGTTACCGCGAGGACGGTCCCTCCGGACTCCCGTCGCCAATCCTCGATGACAGTCCACACTACATCCGCCGTGGTCTTGTCCAAATGCGCGAAAGCTTCGTCGAGGAGCACAAGCTGTGGATCGCGTACAAGTGAACGCGCAATGGCGACGCGCTGCTGCTGCCCTCCAGAGAGCTCCGCAGGATATCTATGTGACAACTCTGCAATTTGCAGCTCGGAGAGCCATCGCCGTTCCATTCGCCGCCGATCCGCTCGCGTCAGCTCACGTCGTGAGCGCAGCACGAACGCCAAGTGGTCCGATACCGTCAGATGGGGCCAGAGCCCAAGATCCTGGAACACCATCGCGAACGGTCGCTGCCAAGGACTGACCCATGTGTTGGGCCCGCTAAGGGGCTCGGTTCTCCAGCTGATCTCCCCGGACTCCGGAGGTTCGAGCCCGGCAATGAGGCGTAGGAGCGTAGTCTTACCAGCACCGGATGCACCCGATATCACGCCGATTTCCTGTTGGCCGAGAAAGAGACTCGAGCGGTCCAATACTCGCCGGCCGCCTAGAACTCTCGAGACCTCGCTGAGCTGCAGCATCTATTGTCCTGACAAGCGGGTTTGCCATCGCCGCATGACCAGCAAAAGTGCGGCTATCGGCACCAAGAGGAATACAACGTGCCACAGGCAAATCGCTGCGAGCAGTGACGGCGACCCATAGTGCACCGTCTGGAACATGCGCAGCGTAAGCGTCGACAGGCCCGGCGGCGCCAACAACGTGACCAAGGTCAGCTCGTTGAATGAGAAAACAGTGATGAGCAGGAACGCCACACCTAAAGCTGGCCCGAGTTGGGGTAAGAGTATTCTTCGCAGCGTCGGCAGCCATGCGACGCCGCAAGCCAGCGCGGCCTCTTCCTGTGGGGAACCGACCTGTCGCCAAGCAATGATCAACAATTCGAGACCGAGGGGAAGCCAACGCGCACTCAACGCGAGCAGCAACGCCAGCCCACAGTCATAACCCCACCCGAGCAGTGACGATTGGTTCCACGCCCGAATCGCCCAAAGCCCCAGGAGCGATGCCGGCACGGCAAATAGCAAGCAGACCAGCAGGCGAATCCACAGCCCACCAGGCAGAAGTCGTCTCTGGATGGCGTAAGCGGCAAACAGCGCAATCACTACGGTCAAAGCCGCAACAGAGAGTGCGAGCAGGTATCCGGTCGCCGCATCATCCTTGATCATGGAAAGGGCCTTCGGGAGGACATGAGCGGTCCCGGTCATGCGCACGAGACTCCCGAGTGGAATGATCACAATCGAAAGAACGAGCGCTCCGGCCAGAACTCTCGCCATCCATGGCGACCTCGACATCTCTCGCGGCGATCGCTCGACGGCGGGCAACCCATATGATCCCATCAGCGCGAGCCTTGCCGACATACGCGCCAACACGCCAAAGCCCACAAGAACCACGATCATCACCGGTACGACGAGACCCATCGCGCCGGAAGTATCCAGATAGCTGCTCACCTGCACGAAAATCCGTGTGGCGTAGGTGTCGATCTGAAAGAAATCCGGTACGGCGAAGTCGCCAAACACGAGTAGAAAGATTACGAGAAACGCGGCGAGGGCTGGCGCGCGTAGGTATTGCATCCGAAGGCGGCGGACCGCATCGGGCCCTTGTCCGTGTGCCCACGCACTCCACGTGAAGCGATCGTCCCAACGACGGAGCGCCGCGAGAATAACCAACATCGCCACCGGGTAATAGCTGACCGTCAGTACCCAGATCGACAGCGACCAGGAGGCCATGTCAGTTACAGGGCCGGCGGCGCGCCGCAACCACCGGCTGTCGCTCAATAGACCAGACCAGCTCAAAGCATGGATATAGCTGGGTATCAGGAGTGGGATGACCAATAAGCCGATCAGCACTCCACGTTGCCGATCGACACGGTTCAGCGCTCCCGCTGCCGCGGCACCGAGACCTGTTGCCAGCGCTGCAGCGAGTAAACTGAGGATGAGACTACGGGCCAGCAGCGCGGCAGAGCGCGTCCAAATCATCAAGTCCGCGTTTGCGACAGCTTCGAAAGCCAGCCAAACGACCGGAACACCGCATATCGCGACAACGAGGGCTCCGGAAAGGGTTGCGGCCGTCGTCCGAGAGTCCCAACTCAAGACTGCCATTCTGCGTCCACCAACTCGAGCATCCTCCGATAGGCCTTTCCGACCTGCTCGTAGTCGACCCTCATCAGCCTCAACGTTGCAAGCGGAGGTAAAATCGACGGGCCAGGCACGGAGTTGCGGATCGGAATCTGCACGCTGTCACCCTTCGCGAGGCCCGCCTCCACCTCCGGTGAGAGCAGGTATCTCATCAGCTTCCGCGCATTTTCGGCATGGGGACCGCCGCGAACGAGCGCGATCGCATTCGGGATGACGAGTACGCCGATCTCCGTTGCCCCTTGATCTGGCACCACAAGGTGCACCGCCTTGCCATCCCTCAGCGCCTCGTTCACGTCGTCTGTATCGGTAAGGCCGAAATCATACTTTCCCGCCGCCACAGCATCTTTGACCTGCGCATTGCCAGGGAGCACCGCCACGTCATTCCGCCTCAACTCCCGCAGCCACCCCCGAAAGCGCGGCTCCCCCCAAACCGACAGGAGTGCGGCGAAATGCATGCCCGTGCTGCCAAAATGCGGGTTGGCAATCGCGGCCCTTCCTTTCCACTGTGGGTCGGTGAAAGCGCCAATCGAGGCGGGCTCCTCCTGCCTTGCTCCTTCCATACGATGTACTATCAAAACACGCGCGCGCGCTGCGAAGTCTTCCCAAGGCCGGTCAGGGCCCGAGTGCGAAATAACGCCTACATCGTTCAAGCGGGTCAGTTGCGCTGTCTCGTTGTCCCAGAAGAGATCTGCGCGAGGCCGTGGCGCCTCGGCAATCAGCCGATTGACCAGACCGCTGGTCTTGTTTGCCTCCGCATCGAATACGGCGTTCACGCTGATGCCTGTCGCTTTTTCGAATTCCCTGAGCACGGGCTCCGCTATCTCGCGGTCCGCTGCGACGTACACTGTCACCCGATCGTCAGAGCGACCGCTACACGCACTGATGATCAAGACACCGAGCAACGCTAACCAGACGGAAAAGTTGTCTCGATGAATCAATGTGACCGCCAACGGGCATGCAGCCTAGCAATGTTGACCCAGAGTATAGAAGTCAGGTACTACATGATCCCGACGCTGCGAATG
>Ga0207667_10005350_pt1 | contig 15645 bp, 9 predicted proteins | sample KBSCornC52_FD_184301 | JGI IMG/M metagenome (GOLD analysis project Ga0207667, IMG submission 184301) | Corn rhizosphere microbial communities from Kellogg Biological Station, Michigan, USA - KBS Corn C5-2 (SPAdes) (version 2) | ecosystem: Host-associated > Plants > Roots > Rhizosphere > Soil ... | reverse complement strand
GTGCTCGACCTCGAGCTCCGCTTTCGCGTGCACGCGAAAGCGGAGCTCGAGGTCGAGCACGGCTTCGCCGTATTCGACCAACAGAAAATCGTCCCCCGCGGGTCGATACACGACCTTTGGAGTGTCTCTTTGCTCGGGCAGCCGACGCAGCACCGCATCGGCAATGGGCACGGCCGCGAGCGGAACGCGCGCTTGTGCCTTGCGCTCCGCGATCGCGCGATCTTGCTCCGAGCTCGCGAGCTCTGCGGCCGCGCGCGCGATGGGCACGAAGCGCACGCGATTGCCCGGGCGCAACTGGCCGACCTTCCACAGCTCTGCGCGCACGATTGTCGCCGGACAAACGAAGCCACCCAGGCTCGGGCCGTCCGGACCCAAGATGATCGGCATGTCACCGGTGAAATCGATCGTGCCGAAGGCGTACGCGTTGTCGTGAATGTTCGACGGGTGCAGCCCGGCTTCTCCGCCGTCGCTGCGCGCCCATTCCGGCTGCGGCCCAATCAAGCGCACACCAGTGCGCGCCGAGTTGTAGTGGATCTCGAAATCGCTCGCAAAAAAGCGTTCGATATCGGCGTTGGTGAAGAAATCCGGCGCGCCGTGCGGACCGTACAGCACACCGATTTCCCAGCGCTCAGTGAGCTCCGGCACGAGCCGCGCGTCGAGCTGCGCCGGATCGCAATCGACGTTCCCGGCCCTCGCTACGCGAAGCACGTCGCCTTTGCGGAGCGCGCGTCCAGCATGCCCGCCGAAGCCACCCAACGTAAACGTGGAGCAGCTACCTAAATACTCCGGCACGTCGAAGCCGTGCCGGATCGCGAGGTAGGTGCGACAACCCGGGCCGACGATGGCACCGATCTTCAATGTTTGCCCGGCGCGTACCCGGATGGGCTCGAAGTAGGCGACGGGGACGTCGTCGAGCTCCGCCTGCATGCGCGCGCCGGCGAGCGCGATGACGGCGTCGAGCGCGAAGCACAGCGTGGGGCCGGTGATCGTGAGCTCGAGCGCCGGCGCGCCCGCGAGGTTACCGACGATGCGGTTGGCGAGACGAAAATCGAGATCGTCGATCGGCCCCGAGGGCGGAATGCCGACATCCCAGTAACCGAGCCGGCCGGGGTAGTCGACGACGATGCTGAGCGTGCCAGGCGCGAGCACTTCCAGCGTCGGGCTCGCGTACTCGAGCGTGCCGAGGAACGCGGTAGTCGTGCGGCCCTCGCGGAAGACCTGCGTTTCGAGCACGTGCGTGAGATAGGGAAGGTTCGTCTCGGTGCCCGCGATGCGGGTATTTTCCAAGGCCTGGCCGAGCTTTTCGAGCGCCGCCTCGCGGCTCTCCGCGTGGGCCATGATTTTGGCGATCATCGGATCGTAAAAGCCGCTGATCTCGCTGCCCTGCTCGACGAACGAATCGACGCGCACGCCCTCGGGAAACGACACTTCCGTGAGCGTCCCTGGGCTGGGGCGGAACCCGCGCGCCGGATCCTCGGCGTAGATACGCACTTCAATCGCGTGGCCGCGCGCCTCGGGGACGGGGCTCAGGCGCACCGGCTCACCCGCGGCGAGCTGCACCATCCAGGCCACGAGATCGACACCGGTGCACAGCTCGGTCACGCCGTGCTCGACCTGCAAGCGCGTGTTGACCTCGAGAAAATAGAATTCTTCGCGATCGTCGTCATAGACGAACTCGACCGTGCCCGCCGAGCGATAGTTCACGGACTTGCCGATGCGCACGGCGGCCTCGTGCAAGCGCGCGCGAACGTCCGCGCGCAAGCGCGGCGCGGGCGTTTCCTCGATCACCTTCTGGTGCCGGCGCTGCGCGGAGCAATCCCGTTCGCCGAGCGCGATGACCTCACCCTGGCCGTCACCGAAGAGCTGCACCTCGATGTGCCGCGCGTGCTCGACGAAGCGCTCCAAAAACACGCCGCCTTCGCCGAAATTCTTGTGCGCGAGCGAGCGCACCGAATCGAAAATTTCCCTAATCTTCTCGGCATTTCGGCACACCTGCATGCCGATGCCGCCGCCGCCCGCAGTGCTCTTGAGCATGACCGGGTACCCGACACGCTCCGCCGCGGCGACCGCTCGATCCGCGTCGGCGAGCAACGGAGTGCCCTCGAGCAGCGGTACGCCGAGCACTTGCGCGAGCTCACGCGCGGTGTGCTTGACGCCGAAGCGACGCATCTGCTCCGGCGTGGGCCCAATGAACGCGATACCCCGCGCTTCACAGGCTTCGGCAAAAGCCGCATTTTCGCTCTCAATCGCGATGCGATCTTAGATGCCGCCTGCGCCGGTGCGCTCGGCGGCATCCAAGATCGCATCGCGATTGAGGTAGCTCTGCGCGGCGGGCGCCGGGCCTACGCGCACGCTCTCGTCGGCCTCGAGCACGTGCAAAGAATCGCGATCGGCGTCGGAGTAGATGGCGACCGATGCGACGCCCAGTTGTCGAAGCGTGCGGATCACCCGACAGGCGATCTCGCCCCGGTTGGCGATCAAGACTTTCTGAAACATGACTCACCAAACCAAGATTCGCACGGGCGTCGGGTTATAGCCGTTACACGGGTTATTGAGCTGCGGACAATTCGAAATCAGCACGATCACGTCTTCGTCCGCGCGCATTTCCACGTAGCGACCGGGCGCGGAGATGCCGTCGTCGAAATCGAGACCGCCCTCCGGCGTGACCGGCACGTTCATGAAAAAGTTGATGTTGGCCGTGAGATCGCGCTTACTGAGCTCGGGCCGGCGCTGCTGAATTTCGAGCAAGAAGTTGTCGCGGCAGCTATGCATGTACTTCTTCTCGATCGCATAGCGCACCTGGTTCGATTCAGCGGCGCACGCGCCGCCGAGCGTATCGTGGCGGCCACAAGTGTCGGCGACGATGTTCAACAGCACGCGCCCCTCCGTCGACATCAGGGGCGAACCGGTGCTGAGGTAGATGGCCCCTTGCTCGCGAATGGTATCGACCGCGCTGTAGCGCTCCGACGGATCGGCCGCGCTGAAGAACAAGGTATCGACGGCCTGGTTTCCCTCCAAGTCGACGATGCGCAAGGTTTGTCCGCGCAGCACCACGTGACTGAAGCCGAGCCCCGACCCGAGCACGGTATCGAAGCTGGCCTGTTTCGGATCGAGTGAGCTTTCGAAGAGCGCCATGTCGAGACCTCAGCTGAAGTAAGCTTCCGTGAGCAAAAAGCCGCGTTCGTTTTCGGGGCAAGATCTGCGGCAGCGGTCGTCGGGCAAGGCCGGCTCGGCCCAGCGCACGGCGATATGCGCAATTTTTGGGGTATAATTGAGAGTCGGGTCGAGCGGGTGCGGCGTGTTCGACAGCACGACCAGCGTGTTCATCTCCGAGCGGAGCTCGACCATGGAGCCCGGCTTCGAATGCTCGGGCACCCAGCTCAGCTTGCCTTCCGCGTCGGGCACGACCTTGACGAAAAAATTCACCGTCGCGCCGAAATCTCGCTTAGCGAGCCCGTATTTGCCGAGTTCGACCAACAGATTGTCGCGGCTGTTGCGGTGCCATTCATTGCGCAGAGTCTGGTAGTCACCCGCGCCGTATTTCAGCAGGCTCTGCTTGGCGTCGCCGACACCGGTGATGGTGTCGTGCCAACCACAGCTGTCGCTCACGACCGAGCACAGCACACGCCCCATGTCGGAATAGAGCACGTTGCCCGCGGTGATGCGCGCGATGTGCTGCGCCTTCAACGTGTCCGGCATGTTGTAGCGCTCGAGCGGCTGGTCTGCGTTGAAGAACAGCGCCGCCACCGAACCGCCACCCGCGATGTCCGTCAGCCGCAGCGATTGGCCGCGTTTCAGCACGCGCGACCACATTTGTCCGCCGCGCAGCGGCTCATCCACGATCGACTCCTTGCTCTCGTCAGCCATGCTCGAGTTCTCCCTCGCCTTCGAGCGGCGAGTCACAGCGATGAATCAAATCTTCCAGCCTTTTTTTGGTCGCCAGAAAATGCCCAGACAAAAACTGTTCGAGTGACCGCGGACGCGGCACGGGCACATCGATGATCTCCAAGATCCGCCCTGGCCGTGCGCCCAACACGACGATGCGGTCCGAGAGATAAATCGCTTCTTCCAGATCGTGAGTGATGAACAGCACGGTCACGTCCGCGGCTTGCCAAATGCGCAGCAGATGGGCCTGCATGCTGGCGCGTGTCTGCGCGTCGAGCGCGCCGAAGGGCTCATCCATCAGCAAGATGCGCGGATCATTGGCTAGTGCGCGCGCGATCGCCACGCGCTGCTTCATGCCACCCGAGAGCTGCGCGGGATAGAGCTCCGCAAAATCGGACAAGCCGACGAGTTTCAGCCACTCATCGGCGGCTTTGCTCGCCTTGTCGTCACGTAGCCCCTTCATGCGCGGGCCGAAGAGCACGTTTTTGCGCACGGTGAGCCAGGGAAAAAGCGTGTAATTCTGGAACACCATCCCGCGATCGGCGCCGGGACCCGTCACCGGGATGCCGTCGACCGCAACGATGCCGGAGCTCGGCTCCTCGAGCCCGGCAACGATGCGGATGAGCGTGGACTTACCGCAGCCGGAGGGGCCGATCACGCTGATGAACTCGCGCTGTCGCACCTTGAAGTTCACGTCCTTGAGCGCGACGAGTGGGCCGTCTGCGCTCGCGAACTCGCGCCCCAAGTGCTCGATGCTGAGCACGACCTTGCGCTTTTCGACCTCCGAGAAGTATTCGGCAACCTCTGGCGGATGATCCAGATAGCTTGGAAGCTTGATGCTGTCGTCAAACATGGCGCACGCTGATTCGCCGCGAGCTCTGCGCGGACCTTGGTTCGTAACTCAGATTCTGGCAAGAACGCGCTGGGGCAGCGCGCGGCGCATGGCGCGCATCACGCGAAAGAGCTTATTTTGGCCCGTTTCCCAGGGGAACAAGTAGCGCGCGAGCATGGCCAAGAACTGGTCCACGCACAGACCGACCACACCGATGATGACGATCGCCGCGTACACGTTGTCGAAATGGCGGTAGCGCTGCTGTTGGTAAATGAACGCGCTAAGACCGGACTTTTCGCCGATCAGCTCGGCCACGACCAGGTACGTCCAGGCCCAACCGATCAAGATCCGCATGTCGCGGTAGAGGCCCGGCAGCGCGCCCGGCACGACCACGTGCCATACCAACTGGCGCTTGTTCGCGCCCAAGGTTTGCGCGGCGTGCAGCAGCGAAGCGTCCACCGAGCGCGTGGTATTCGAAACGATCAGCACCATTTGAAAGAAGGTGCCGATGAAAATGATGGCAATCTTGGGCTCGTCTGCCAAGCCGAGCACCGTGACCATCAGTGCGCCGAAGACCGGCGCCGGCATGTAGCGCACGAAATCGACGAACGGCTCGAACAGCCGCGCAAAGAACGGGAAGGTGCCGCACAGGATGCCGAGCGGTACGCCGAACAGCGCCGACCAGAAGAAACCCCAGAAGATCACCTTGCAGCTCTGGAGCAGGCTCTCGTGCAGCCAGGCGTCGCCCGTGCGCTCGGGCGCGGTGGTGAACGCCGTATACATGGCGCGCGCCACCTCGTGCGGCGCTTGCAGGTAAATCGGGTTCACGCGCTTGCCTTCGGCGAGCTTGGCGTGGGCCGCCGCGAGCTCGCGGTTGCGCATGACGAACACGTCGAGATCGACGGTATCGCCCTCGGCGACATAGCTGTACTCACCCGTGACCTTGGTATCGCCCGCGCTCGAGACCAACACCTGCGGGTGCCAGATGAACGGCACGTAGCTCACGGCGCACCAGCTCAAAAAGGGCAAGGCAAAGGCCAGCACTCCCACCCAAAATCGCGCCCGCGCGTCGAGCGGTTTCCGCACCCCGAGTAAGCGAGCGAGCGGCTCGCCCGTCTGTGGGGCCGAGGGCGCGAATTTGGAGGGGGAGCTCATGGCATCACTTCGCTTTGTTCAACTCTTCGACGAAGCTCGGGTCGAAGTAGTCGTCGACCTTTTGCGGCGCCTTGTACACCGTGTTCTTGACGTTGAAGTCGTCGACGATCGTGCTCGAGCCGAAGATCGAATCGAAGCCTTCGGCCTTCTTGTAGTGCTTGATGTTCTCGGCCAGGTTGAGCAGATGCGTGCCCTTCATCAGCGGCTTGTATTGCTCGGGTGTGAGCCCGACGCGCGCGCTCATGATCTTTGCCGCCTCATCCAGGTTCTTCGGGTCGGCAATGAAATCGGTGACCCGGAACCAGGTCTTCACGACCTTCTGCCAATCGGCCTTGTGCTCGGCCAAACTGCGCGGGTTCACGCACAAAAGGTCGTAAATTAGGCCAGGGACATTGGCGCTGGTGAAGATCGCGGTCGAACCGGGCAGCTCTTTCAGCGCGTTGCCGCTGTTCGGCTGCCAGGCGGCAATCGCGTCGACGGTGCCGGATTTGAGCGACTGCGGCGTCTGGTCGGTGGGCACATTGACGATTTGCACGTCTTTGTCGGTCATGTGCGCGGCTTTCAGCGCGTTCATCAAGAGCAAGTGATCGACGAAGCCGACCTCCACGCCGATCTTCTTGCCCTTGAGCTGCTCCATCTTTTTGATGCCGGGCTTGGCCACGATCATGTCGTTGCCGTCGCTGTAATCGTTGGCGACGATGCACGTGCTCTTGCCGCCGCTGCTGCCGGTCACCAGCGCGTCGCCGTTCGTGACCGCGACCGCGTCCACCTTGCCCGCCGAGTACGCTTCCATGGACGGCGCGTATTCGAACCACTTGAAGTCGACGTCGACGCCGGCCTCTTTGAACCAGCCTTTTTGAATCGCAATTTCCCAAGCCACCCAGCCGGGCCAATCACTGTAGGCAATCCGCAGTTGGCCCGGCTTGGCAGGCGCGTCGCTCGAGGCCGCGGGCGCAGCCGCGCTGGCGCTCGCTGCAGGGGCTGCGGCCGGAGCGGCCGCCGGGGCCGACGCGGTTTCTGCGGGGGCGGGCGGCGGAGCGGGCTTACTGCAGCCGGACGCGCCCGCTAAGAGCAGACTAAGAATGCCAATTGGGCGCGAGAATCGAAGAGAAACTGCCATAATGAAGACCTCATCTGTGAGGGGCGTGTAGGGCGTAGAGTCCCCCCGTTCATGTTGCGGCTAGATGTCAGGAAGACTTCAAACCGAAGTGCAACAGCGGCGGCTCGTGGCGCCGCGAAAGTGCGGCGCGGCGCGCCACTGATGCGCGTGGCGCGCGTAGCATTCCGCGCCAGTGGCGGAGTCCTGCTGCCCGCGCGGTTGTTTACAGACTGGCGCAGATCCCGTCTGGCGCGGGCCATGACGCGCTGAGACGCGAGCGCCCGCTCGCGCTTCGTCAGACAGCTATGAGGGGTGACCGAGCGCATGCGCCCTGCCCTCGAACAGCAAGGCGCGCTTGCGACGGGTCGCGCGGCACGTCGGCGGCTGCGCCGTGTTTACGGCGAGCCACTCCGCACCACCAGGCGATCAGAGCGCGAAGCGTTCGCTGCACGCGCTGCGCGCTGTTCGTGACTCGGCGGCAACGCGCGCACGCGCAGCAGCGCGACGGCGCAAGGCGCGCAGCGCGAAGCCGTACCTTCGCTCGGCGGCGCGCTTTGGTCTGCACCCGCCGCTTGCGCGCACCGCGGGCAATTGCCCGCGTCGCAGCGCGCCGAACCTCGTCCGCAACGCGCCCACGCCCAAACTCTCGAAGATGAACTCCTTGCCAGAATGGTTGTTTTGATGGTCACGCGGCGCGCCTCCGACCGGCCCAGCCTTCGGCGGCGCGGACGCCGGCACGACGCTCGCCCGCAAGCACTCGGCTGGGTGGCAGTTTGTCACGCAGAAAGCCGCACACTTTCGGCCCGACAGAGCGCAAGCTCCGGCATTGCGACCATATTTGTAGGGGGCTTTCCCGGCGCGCGCAGCAGTTCTAGAACATTTGTCTGGAAAATTGCTCGGTGCTGCGCGGCTGAGCGCGCCATAGTGATCGCGAAAAGCTGAAACATGAATTCTGAACTGACCGCAGCCCGGGTGGAGCAACCCAAAGCCACGCGCTGGATTTTGGGTGCCGTGGGTGTCGCGGCCTTGCTGGGCGCGGGGCTATTCGTGCGCCATCAAAAGCCGGGTCAGGGCGGCGCGCCGCCCGCCGGAAGCGCGGGCGCAGAAGCTCGTCCGGTGCCCGTAGTCGTCACCACGGCCAGTCTGCGCGATGTGCCCGTCTTTCTCGACGGCCTCGGCAATGCCGTGCCACTCGTGACGGTCACCGTGCGCCCGCAGGTGGACGGCCCGCTCACCGAGATCGCGTTCAAGGAGGGCCAGAGCGTCAAGAAGGGCGATTTGCTAGCGCGCATCGACCCGCGCCCGTTCGCGATTGCGCTCCATTCCGCGCAAGCGGCACGGGCACGCGATCAAGCCCAATACAAAAATGCGCAGGTCAACCTGACGCGCTACACGGCGCTGCACGAGCAAGGCCTCGCGACTCAAGAGCAGCTCGACGACCAGCGCGCTACGGCCGAGCAGCTCGCCGGCACGATCAAGGCGGACCAAGCGCAGATCGAGAACGCGAGCTTGAACCTCACCTACACCGAGGTGCGCTCACCGGTCGACGGCGTGACCGGCGTTCGCCAAGTCGATCAAGGCAACGTGGTGCACGCATCCGATCCGAACGGCCTCGTGGTCGTGACGCAGCTCGATCCGATGGCCATCGTTTTTACGCTACCGCAAGATGATTTGCCGCAGGTAACCCAGCAAATTGGCACAGGCTTGACGATTGAAGCCTATAGCCGCGACGGGAGCACGCTGCTCGGCAAGGGCCAGCTCACGCTGATCGACAATCAAGTGAACACCGCCACCGCTACCGTGCGCCTCAAAGGCACCGTGCCCAATCCGAACAAAGCGCTCTGGCCGAACGAGTTCGTGCGCGCGCGGCTGGTGCTGGCGGTGCGCAGCGGCGTGCTGGCGATTCCGTCGCCCGCGGTGCAGCGCGGCCCGCAGGGCACTTTCGTCTACGTGGTCAATCCAGATCAGACCGCCACATTCCGAAATATCGAAGTCGATACCGTAGAAGAGCAATGGGCCATCGTCACGAAGGGCCTGGCCGCCGGCGATAAAGTGGTGGTCGAAGGCCAAAACCAGCTCCGTCCGGGAGCGAAAGTCTCGGTTCGCCCGAGCGCGGGTACCGAGCACAAGGCGGCGGAAGGCGCGCCGGGCTCGCCGGATAGCGTGAGCAGCAAGCCCAACGGCGCCGCCAATCCGGCCGGGGGAGGCGGCGCGGGCAAGCAGCACGGCGGAGCTCCAAGGTGAGCAGCATTTCAGAGCCGTTCGTGCGTCGCCCCGTCGCGACCACGTTGCTCGTGCTCGGGATCTTGATCGCTGGCATCGTCGCCTTTCGCGCGCTGCCCGTCTCTGCCCTGCCGCAGGTCGACTATCCGACGATCGTGGTGTCCACGTTCATGCCCGGCGCGAGCGGACAAACCATGTCCGCCACCGTGACGACACCGCTCGAGCGCCAGTTCGGCCAAGTGCCAGCGCTGACGCAAATGACCTCGGTATCGAGCTTTGGTAGCTCGCAGATCACGCTGCAATTCGCGCTCGAGCGCAACATCGACGCAGCCGAGCAGGACGTACAGGCGGCGATCAACGCGGCCTCCAACCTGCTCCCCAAAACGCTGCCCACGCCGCCTTCGTACAGCAAGAGCAACCCCGCGGACACGCCGATCCTCACGCTGAGCGTGAGCTCCGATACGCTCGCGCTGAGCCAAGTCGACGACTACGCCGACTCGATTTTGGCGCAGAAGATTTCACAGGTCTCCGGCGTCGGCCTGGTCACGCTGAACGGCGGGCAGAAGCCGGCCGTGCGCATTCAGGTCGATCCGGAATCCTTAGCCGGCACGGGGCTCGGCCTCGAAGACGTGCGGCAAGCCGTGATGGCGGCCAACGTCAACCAGCCCAAGGGCACCCTGGACGGCCCGCGCCAAAGCTACACGATCGCCACCGACGACCAGTTATTCAAAGCCGAGGCCTTTCGGCCCCTGATTTTGGCTTACCGCAACGGCTCGCCGATCCGCTTGCAGGAAGTCGCGAGCGCCACGGACGGCGTCGAGAATGCGGAGCTCGCCGGCTGGGCCGACAAGAAGCGCGCCATCATTTTGAACGTGCAGCGCCAGCCCGGCGCAAACGTGATCGAGGTTGCCAACCGCGTCAAAGCGCTGCTCCCGCAACTGCAAGCTTCGCTGCCGTCGAACATTCAGACTCGCGTGCTCAGCGACCGCACCGAGACCGTGCGCGCATCGGTCGACGACGTGGAGTTCACGCTGCTACTCACGATTGGCCTGGTGGTCGGCGTGATCTACGTCTTTTTGCGGAGCCTGCGCGCGACGGCGATTCCGAGTTTGGTCGTGCCGCTGTCGCTGGTCGGGACGTTCGGCGTGATGTACCTGCTCGGCTACAGCCTCGACAACTTGTCGCTGATGGCGCTCACGATTTCGACCGGTTTCGTCGTGGACGACGCGATCGTGATGATTGAAAATATCGCGCGCTACATCGAGCAGGGCGACTCACCATTCGAGGCGGCGCTCAAGGGCAGTAAGCAAATCGGCTTCACGATCGTCTCCTTGACGGTATCGCTGGTCGCCGTGCTGATCCCGCTTTTGTTCATGGGCGGCATCGTGGGCCGGCTGTTTCGCGAGTTCGCGGTCACACTCAGCGTCGCGATTGGCGTCTCCGCGTTGCTCTCGCTGACCCTGACGCCGATGATGTGCGCGTTCTTGCTCCGACCCGAGCCGCCGCTCGCAGAGCGCGGCGCGTTTCACCGCTGGTCCGAGCGCGCCTTCGACGGCATGGTGGCGATTTACGATCGCGGCTTGAAATGGGTGCTCGCCCACCAGCGGACGACCCTGCTCGTGACCATCGCCACGCTCGGGCTCACTTTGTTCGTGGCCTGGCTCGTGCCGAAGGGCTTTTTTCCGCAGCAAGATACCGGGCTCATCACCGGCGTCACCGAGGCCGCGCCCGACGTCTCATTTTCGCGCATGATGGCGCTAGAACAGCAGCTTTCCGACGTGGTGCAGAAGGACCCCGACGTCGAGCACGTGATTTCGTTCATCGGCGCGGACGGCACCAATCCGACGACCAACAGCGGACGGCTGTCGATCACGCTCAAACCCCGTAAAGATCGGCATTCCTCCAGCGACGAGATCATCGAGCGCCTGAAGCCCGAGCTCGCCCAGGTGACCGGCGTCGAGACGCACCTGCAATCGGTCCAAGATCTACAAGTGGACAGCCGCGTCGGTCGGACTCAATACCAATACACGCTGGAGGACGCGGACGGCGCCGAGCTGAACGAATGGTCGAGCAAGATGCTCGAGCGCATGCGGAGCTTGCCCGAGCTGACCGACGTCGCGAGCGACCAGGAAGCCGCGGGCCCGCAGCTCAGCCTGGACATCGATCGCGACACCGCGTCACGGCTCGGCATTTCACCGCAGCTGATCGACGACACGTTGTACGATGCCTTTGGCCAGCGCCAAATCTCGACGATTTTCACGCAGCTCAACTTGTATCGCGTAATTTTGGAGGTGAAGCCCGAGGCCAAGCAAGATCCGAAATCGCTCGAGCGCGTGTATGTGCGCTCGGCGACGGGCACGCAGATCCCACTTTCGAGCTTCGTGCACTTTTCGAACACGAGCGCGCCGCTCGCGCTCAGCCATCAAGGGCAATTTCCGGCCGTCACACTGTCCTTCAACCTCGCCAAAGATTCGCTCGGCGAGGCGGTCGCGGCCATTCACGGCGTCGAGCAAGACATCGGGCTCCCGCCGGGGATTCACGCGGATTTCACGGGCACCGCCCGCGCATTCAGCGACTCCTTGTCGAGCGAGCCGGTGTTGATTTTGGCCGCGCTGATCACGGTCTACATCGTGCTCGGCGTGCTGTACGAAAGCTACATTCACCCGATCACGATCCTATCCACGTTGCCCTCGGCTGGGATCGGCGCACTGTTGGCGTTGATCGTGTGCGGCAGTGAGTTCAGCGTGATCGCCCTGATTGGCATCATTTTGCTGATCGGCATCGTGAAGAAGAACGCGATCATGATGATCGATTTTGCGCTCGAGGCCGAGCGCGACCAAAATTTGTCGCCCGAGGACTCGATTCATCAGGCCTGCCTGCTGCGCTTCCGGCCGATCATGATGACCACGCTGGCCGCGCTGCTCGGCGGGCTCCCGCTCGCGCTCGGCTCGGGCACCGGCTCCGAGCTGCGGCGTCCGCTCGGCATCTCGATCGTCGGCGGGCTCTTGATTTCGCAAGTGCTCACTTTGTACACGACGCCCGTCATCTACTTGTACATGGATCGGCTCGGGCGATTCTTGTCTCGCAAAAAAGGTGACAGGGGCCGAACTTCGCCCGCAGCCGAGCCCGCGCCGGAAGCGACATGAACCTCGCAGGGCCGTTCATCCGCCGGCCTATCGCGACCACGCTGCTCGCGATCGGCGTCTTACTCGCCGGCGCTTGGGCGTACACCTTGCTTCCGGTAGCCCCGCTGCCGCGCGTCGATTTCCCGACGATTTCGATCAGCGCCAATTTACCCGGAGCGAGCCCGGAGACGATGGCTTCGGCGGTCGCGACGCCGCTCGAGCGCCGCTTCGGGCGCATCGCCGGCGTGACCGAAATCACTTCCACGAACACGCTCGGCGCGACCAACATCACGCTGCAGTTCGACCTGGATCGCGACGTCGATTCCGCGGCGCGCGACGTGCAAGCGGCGATCGCCGCAGCTGGCGGTGAGCTACCGACCAATCTGCCGTTTCGGCCCACCTATCGTAAGGTGAACCCCGCCGATTCGCCGGTGCTGATCCTGAGCATGACCTCGGACACGGTGCCGCTGGCGCAGGTGTTCGAAGCCGCCAACAGCATCCTGGCGCAGAAGATCGCTCAGGTGCCGGGCGTCGGCCAGGTATACGTGGGCGGCGGGCAGCAACCGGCGGTGCGCATTCAAGCCGACCCCAAGGCGTTGGCGGGCATCGGCCTGAGCATGGAAGATTTGCGCACCTCGGTCGCGTCTTCCACTGCGCTCGAAGCCAAGGGCAGCATCTCCGGCATCCAGCAGACGCGGATCATCGGCGCGAACGATCAACTGTTCGGCGCGGACGCATTCCGTTCGCTCGTGATCGCTTATCGCGATGGCGCCCCCGTGCGGCTCAACCAAGTCGCCAATGTGTTCGACGACGTCGAAAATAACCGCGTCGCCGCCTGGCACAACGGAAAACGCGCGGTTTTGCTGATCATTCGCCGGCAGCCGGGGTCGAACATCATCGAAACGACCGAGCGCGTGGAAAAGCTCGTACCCGAGCTCGTCAAATCGATTTCGCCGGCGATCAAGACCGTCGTCGCCGTCGAACGCACCAAATCCATCAAGGGCTCGGTAGCGGACGTCGAGCGCACGCTGGTGCTCAGCGTGCTGCTCGTGATCGGCGTGGTGTTCGTGTTTCTGCGCAGCTTCCGCGCCACGCTGATCCCGAGCGTGGCCGTGCCGCTGTCGCTCGTGGGCACGTTTGGCGTGATGTATCTGCTCGGCTACAGCCTCGACAATCTGTCGCTGATGGCGCTCACCATCTCGACCGGGTTCGTGGTCGATGACGCGATCGTGGTGACCGAGAACATCACGCGCTTCATCGAGCAGGGTAAGAGCCCGCTCGAGGCCGCGCTCGAGGGTGCGAAGCAAATCGGTTTTACGATCTTGTCGATCACCGCGTCGCTGCTGGCAGTGTTCATTCCGCTGCTGATGATGGGCGGGATCGTCGGGCGGCTGTTCCGCGAATTCGCGGTCACGCTCAGCCTGGCCATTGGCTTCTCGGCCGTCGTGTCGCTCACTCTGACGCCGATGATGTGCTCGCGCTTGCTGCGGCCAGCCGGGCACGACCACGGCAGGTGGTACGATTGGTCCGAGCGTGGCTTCAAGGCGCTATTGAAAGGCTACGAGCGCTCGCTCGATTGGGTGCTCGATCACCGACGCTTGGTCCAAGCCATCATGCTCGGCACGATCGGGCTTACCGTGTTCTTGTTCATCGTGCTGCCCAAAGGCTTGTTTCCGCAGCAGGATTTGGGACAGCTCATGGGCTTTTCAGAGGCCCCACAGGATGTCTCATTCAAGAGCATGTACGACAAGCAGCTGGCCGTGAACGCGATCGTGCAGTCGGATCCAGAGGTCGCCTCCGTGGTCTCGTTCATCGGTTCCGGCAACGGCTCGACCGGCAACACCGGCACGGTGTTCGTCGATCTGAAGCCCAAGCCGCCCCGTCTGGCCAGCGCCGACGGCGTGATCGCGCGGCTACGGCCCAAGCTCGGCAAGCTGGTCGGGGTGAACCTGTTCATGCAGGCCATTCAAGACGTGCGCGTGGGCGGCCGCTCGTCGCGCACGCAATACCAGTACACTCTCCAAGACGCAGATTTGGACGAGCTCCGCGATTGGGCGCCGAAGGTCATGGAGCGCTTCAAGAAGATCCCGATCTTGAAGGACGTGGCAACCGATCAGCAGACGTCCGGCTTGACGCTGCAGCTCGGCATCGACCGCGATACGGCAGCACGCCTTGGTTTGACGCCCGCGGCCATCGACAACGCGCTCTACGACGCCTACGGGCAGCGGCAAATCGCGACCATGTACGGCCCGTTGAACCAGTATCGTGTGGTGATCGAGACGAAGCCGGAATTTCAGCGTGGGCCCGAGAGCTTGAACGAGCTGTATGTGGGCGCGCCCGGCGGAGCGCAGGTGCCGCTGCCGGCAATCACCCACTCTTCGGTCACGTTCACGCCGCTCGCCATCAATCATCAAGGACAATTTCCAGCGACCACGCTGTCCTTCAATCTAGCGCCCGGCAAATCCCTGGGCGACGCGATGAAAGCCATCGACTTGGCGGAGCGCGAGATCGGCATGCCGCCCAGTATTCACGCGGCCTTCGCTGGCACGGCGCAGGCGTTCTCTTCCTCGCTCTCGAGCCAGCCCATGCTGCTGATGATCGCGCTCCTGACCGTGTACATCGTGCTCGGCGTGCTGTACGAAAGCTACGTTCACCCGATCACGATTCTGTCGACGATTCCGTCCGCAGGGGTCGGCGCTTTGCTCGCGCTGCTCTTGTACAAAACGGAGTTCAACGTGATCGCGATGGTAGGGTTGATCCTCTTGATCGGCATCGTCAAAAAGAACGCGATCATGATGATTGATTTTGCGATCGAAGCGCGCCGCGACAAAAACCTATCCGCTCGCGAGGCGATTCGTGAAGCTTGCCTGCTCCGTTTTCGGCCGATCTTGATGACCACGATGGCCGCTCTGCTGGGCGCGCTGCCGCTCGCGTTCGGGACCGGCATCGGCTCGGAGCTCCGCCGCCCGCTCGGCATCTCGATCGTGGGCGGCTTGATCTTGTCCCAGCTGCTCACGCTCTTTACGACTCCCGTCACCTACTTGTCGCTCGATCGCTTCACCCGCAAAAAGAAGTACCCAACCCGGGCGCCCGAGCTCGATACGGCGACGGCACACGCGGAATAGGGATCGGCTCCGCGTGCTCACCCGTGTGCCGAGCTGTGCCGCGCGCGAACGCGCAGGCACGCTATGAGCAGTTGTTCGTCGCGGAAATCGGCAGCTCGACTCGTTTGGGCGGACCGGCACTGATCTTGCTAAAGTGCGCGCATGCAACGCCTGACCTGCGCACTCACCCTCTTGCTTCTCGCCGCGTGTAGCTCAGAATCC
>Ga0207667_10005348_pt1 | contig 15649 bp, 13 predicted proteins | sample KBSCornC52_FD_184301 | JGI IMG/M metagenome (GOLD analysis project Ga0207667, IMG submission 184301) | Corn rhizosphere microbial communities from Kellogg Biological Station, Michigan, USA - KBS Corn C5-2 (SPAdes) (version 2) | ecosystem: Host-associated > Plants > Roots > Rhizosphere > Soil ... | reverse complement strand
TTCCATCTCGATATCCGTGGCATGCCACACCTCGATGGCGTGCAGTTCGCCGGACGTCGCCTCAAAGAAAATCCCGGCGTCCCACCCGAGCGCCTTGCAAATGGTGCTGATGATCTGCGGCCGCGCTTCTTCCACCGTGGCCGAATCCCCCAGCACGCGCGCCAGCGCATATTGCAACCGCCGGCGCTGCTCGCCCCACCACACGTCGGACACATCCTCCACCGTGCCCTCGAGATAGCGCAGCCCGCCTCTTTCATCGCGGATGGCGCGCACATTCTCGCGCACCCAGATGAGGCGCCCGTCCGCGCGGACCACTTCGAATTCGAAATTCGACACCGTATCCTCCACGCGCAGGGCATCGAGCAGCGCCTGCCGCTGGGTGGAATCGACGTAGAGCTGGGCGGCGACGTCGGTCACTTTTTCAATGAGATGACCTGGCGAATCGTAGCCGTACATCCGCGCCAGGGCGCGATTGGCCGTGAGGATCCGTCCATCGGGTGAGGTCTGAAAAATGCCCTCGATCGCGTTATCAAAAAGCGAATGGAATTCGTGTTCCGCGGCCCGCTGCGCCTTCTCCAGCACGTCCAGGTCCACGACATTTTTCCGCACCTCGCGATGACGCCGCAACAGGCTGCCGACACCGGTGAGGAAAATGAGGAAGAGCACGCCGCACACCCCGTAGGCGAGGTTGTGGTACTTCTGCGAGAGCTCAAGCCGTTCTTCGCTCAGTTCCGCCGCGAAATTCCGCTCGTGTTGCTGCAGGCGCTGCAAAGCCTTGGCCGCCTCCTGGTAGCGGCTCTGCAAACCGGCGAGCGCTTCGTTCAACCGCCCGCGATCTCCGGGTTCGGTGTCGCTCGGCCGATCAGGCCCACGCAGCGTCGCCACCCGCTCCAGCATAGCCAGGGCCGCAGTCTGGATATTGTCCACTTCCTTCAGCACCGCCGTGCGATCCGAGGCAATCGCCAGGCTGCGCACCCGCTCGGCCACGATGCTGTATTTGCCTTCGTAGGTTTTACGAATCGCCGCGACGGCGTCCGGATTTCCCTTTTCGCCCGGGGGCAATGGCTGGACGCCGAGCGCATAGATGCTGGCGAGGACGGGCCCCAGTTCCCCCGAAGTCTCGGCGGCCTGCGTCCAGGCATTCATCCGGTCCTCCACGTGCGACCACTCGACGTCAGTCTGCCAGAGCATCCAAAGGCCCAAACTCAAGACTGCGATGAAGGCCGCAACCAACCCAAAAGCGAAGGCATCGCTACCGATGCGGCGATGAGAAGAAGATGTCGAAATGTGGATATTGGAACTCACAAGCAGCGGCGAATTACCCGTCGCGGAAGCCTAGCCCGGGGGCGACCCGGACCAAAGGGATGGGAAGCAAGGGAACTGAAGCCGACAGCGAACGCCAAAGTAGGCGGCTTTTTTCCCCCCTTCAAGTCGCATCGCAAGACTTTGTGTCAGTAAAAACACGGGGCCGCAGGCGAGTTCCGTGATCTGATCGTTCCTCGCATCTCTAAAAGGCAGCGAAGAAGCAGTTGCCGCATCCTGCCGCAACGAATCCCCACCGCGTCATCGACACAGACGCTGGATATCGACCACCGCTTCGGCCTAAAGTCGCCCGCAAATGAAATCCGCCTCCGCCCTGCGCCGCCTTGAAATTCCCGGAATCGCCATCTTCGAACCGGGCGAAGGCGACCTCCCGCGCCTGGCCGTCCGCTCCGCCCTCGCCGAGGCCCACATCTACCTCCACGGCGCGCACGTCACCCATTTTCAGCCGCGTGGAAAAGACCCGGTACTCTTCCTGAGCCAACGGAGTCTCTTCGCCGCCGACAAACCCATCCGCGGCGGCGTGCCAGTCATCTTCCCCTGGTTTGGCCCACGGGCGAACCATCCCGAATCCCCCGCCCACGGTTTCGCCCGCACTGCCGAATGGCAGATCGAATCCCTGACTGAGGACGGCGATGGAGTCGTCACCGCCGCTTTCGAGCTGGCCGCCGATGACCGCACCCGCGCCCTCTGGCCCTTCGATTTCAAGCTCGGCTATCGCGTCGCCATCGGCCGCACCCTCACCCTCACCTTCGAAGTCAAAAACACCGGTTCCGAAGCCTTCACCTTCGAAGACGCCCTGCACACCTACTTCACCGTCGCCGACGTCCGCCAGACCACCACGTCCGGCCTCGAAAATGCCGAATACGTCGACAAAACGGACCAGTTCCAGCGCAAGAAGCAAGGCCCGGAGCCCATCCGCATCACCAGCGAAACCGACCGCGTCTTCGAAAGCACGCGCACGACCTGCGTCCTCGATGACCCTGAGATGCACCGCAAAATCACCGTCGAAAAGAGCGGCTCCCAAACCACCGTCGTCTGGAACCCGTGGATCGCCAAAGCCGCCACCCTCGCCGACTTCGGCGACGACGAATGGCCGAAAATGCTCTGCATCGAAACCTGCAACGCCGGCGCGAATGCGATTACCCTTGCTCCGGGAAAGACGCACTCCACGCGGGCGGTGATTTCGGTGAGTTAGCTTGCGCCAGTGCTACAGGTAGTAATCAGGAATCGCGTGCGGCGCGATTGTTACACGCTTTCACCCGCTCCGGCTAACCGCGCTGCAACCACGCGCCATACGCCATTGCCATTTCCTCGGCTGCAAGTTCCACGGGAACCCGCCCAGTCAACGTTGCTAGACCCGGACAGAAAATATCGGCGTTCAGTTCCGGATATTGATCCACCAAACGCAGAATCGCGCGCATAGCACGGCCACTATGACTGGCAGGCACCGCTTCCGGCATTTCCATGGTCGGCGCGACAATCAGCCAGGGAACACGCGCATGGCCAGTCGGAACCAGCAATGAAGCGCCGACCGGAAGCATACCGTCGCGTCGACGAAGGATGGCCGCTTGTACTGTCTGCTCGATCTGCGGACCAAAAAAGAGCCGGTATTGATCATCAATCCCTCCATCCATGAAGCCATGGCTGTTTGCCGGAGAGACAAGGCAATGGTGGGAAACAGAAAGGATGTCAGCGTGCGCGATATCGACCTCGGGAAACGGAGCGAAAGCTTCACGCCAGGTCCGCACCAAATCGGCGTTAATATCGACAAGGTGAAGCTTCATCCCCTCATTTCTCTTCATGTGCTTTCATCCAAGCCTTTTCCGCCCCGACACATTTCGGACATAAAAAGACCTTACCGGTCTTTGGCGATCCATCAGACACTATACAGCCTCCGACAATCCAATCGCGCGCAAACGGAAACCTGGTCTCTCGTGTCTTCGAATCCGGCTGCGGCTCTTTCACGGCCAGTAGTCCGAAGGCAATTTGGGTTTCTTTGATCTGCATCTTGATGTGATGAACCGGGCAGATACCACTCTCGCCTTTCGTGAGATCGAACGTCTCTTTCTCCAGCTGATCCATCCGCTTTTGAATATCCGCGAGCTTGCCGGGATTGGGATTTGGATCATGCGAAAGGACGAGTAGTTCGTCTTTCAATTGCTCGAAGACCTTCGCGATGTAGCGGTCATGGCCACTCTCTCCGGCGCCGGCGACCGCCACGAAGAATGCAAACAGAAGGCAGGCAGGGAGAGATGATTTCATGGCATCGACGGGGTTATTCAGCGGTCACTCTTCCAGATTTGCTTCCGATTGCCTGTACGGGTGATTCGCATACGCGGGCACGCTACTGGGTTATCGGCGTCCCAAACATAATCCGGTGCCCATCCACTGTCACGATGCCAAACTCCCGCATTTGCCAAGGCTCGTCACGGATCGTCTTGCAAATCTTGGTGCCCGTAGCGCACACCGACTCGTAGAGGGCATCGACGTCCGCCACCTGCAGATAGGCGAAATAGGAATGATCCCCGAGTTGCGAGGGCGGATCGCGTCGCGGCATTCCCCGGCCATGATCGTGCAATCGCCGCTCCGGTAGAAGAGCCAACCGGGATCGGGAATCGAGTGAATCGTGAAGCCGAGGACGTCGCGATAAAAGGCCGCGGATTTTTGTAAATCCGGAACCGCGATGACAAAGCTGGATTTGGTAACCTCGGCCATACGCAACCGAGGGCTACCGCATTCCAATGCGTCTGTGAAAGCTACGCTCGGACGGGCAGTGCCCTGATTGGCAGGTTTCACCAAATCAGCCGCATTGGCTCCGGAGCAAAAACAGAAGCGCCGCAATCAAAACAAACTCGGAAAGCCATCACGGAGAGAGATTTCGTCGAGGATCACAGCGCGCTCAGCGAGCGCGCTCGACCTGTTACGCGACGATACCGCCGGGGGCGGAGCTGCTGCCGGCGCTGAGATTCAGGCGGGCGAGCAGGCCGGTGGTGGCGCTTTCGACGTTCGTCCCTTCGAGGAGCACGCGCTTCAATTGGCGCTTTCCGTCCTTCAGGGTGTAAGTGATGTCGAAGGCCGCGACGTGGCCGATCATGGCTGTGGTCCACGTGGAGCCGGCGATCTTCTCGCCTTGTTGCGTGAGCCACTTGGTGAGGTCTTCCTCGCTCGTCGCGGTCTGGCGCCAATACTCGAGCGTGTCGAACGGCAACTCGCGGAAACGTGGGATGACAAAGTTGGGCTCGAGAAAGGCCAGCAGATTACCGGCCTTCGGGCCCTGCTCACGGTCGAGCAGCACGCGGTAGATAGCCTTGAAAGCGACCGGCTGATCGATGGGCGTGAGGCGCGCGGTTTCGAAAATCTTCGTCTGCAGGTTGTCATCGTCCCACAGCGTCTGCGGCAGAGCATCGGCGAGACGATGGAGGAAGGCACGTTGCGCGGCGGTCAGTTCCTGCGCACGGGCCGGCAGGGTTTCCTGCAGGTGTGTCTTCTCTTCCTCGCTGGCGTAATTTTCCACCCAGGTCTTCGCCGAGGCGATGCGCTGGTCGAGGTGGCGCTGCTCGATCTCGGTGAGCGGGCCGCCCTTGCGCTTGGTGATCTGCTCGATCACATCGAGATGCGGCATCTGCACGAGGGCGGACACGACCTGGAAATTCGCGTTGTAGTAATCGCCCTCGGGCTTCAGCTCGGAAAGCCGATAGACACACGCTTCGTCAGGCGAGGCATTCTTCTCATGCACGCTGCGCGTGAGAAAACGGTCGAACTCATTGTAGAGCTTCACGATTCCCTCTTCCTTCACATCGAAATTCACCGGCGAGAGCGGCTTCGTGCGAATCATGAGGAAGCGCAGCAGTTCCGGTGGCAACAGGTCGGCGATATTGCGCGCCGCGGCGCCAATGCCCTTGGAACTGCTCATCTTCGCGCCGCCGACGAGGAAGAATTCGTAGGGGACATTGAGCGGCGGTTCCTTGCCGAAGATCGCCTTTAAGCAAGCCGCGCTCACATCGCGCGAACCACCCTTGGTCGAGTGATCCTTGCCCGCGCCTTCTATGGTCACCGGGAAAGTCAGCCACTTCGCCACCCACTCCAGCTTCCAAGGCAGCTTGCCCTTGCCATCGAAGGGCGAGACGCGTCCTTCATGGCCGCAGCCGCGCGCCCACTTCACCATGTCCGGCCGGCAGCGATAGCTCACTTCCCGGCCATCGTAGGCGAAGACCTCGGTGGTGCCGATGCGACCGCAATTCTCGCACACCGCCTGGAACGGGTACCACGTCTCCGGCCGGTCCGAATTGCTCACTTCCTTGTAAACGCGGCGCACGGTGGCGGCGTTTTGCAAAATCGTGTCGATCGCCTGGTTGAAGCGGCCCGACTGGTAGACATCGCGCATGCGATACTTCTCCACCTTTACCCCGAGTTCCTCGAAGATCTCGAAGAACTCCTGGATGTAATGCTCCGCCATGTCCGTGGCCGGAGAATTGTCCGGCGGCGGCACGTTGCACAGCGGCTGGCCGAGATACTTCTCGAAATGCTCGCCCTTGCCCGAGGGGATTTCATCCAGCGGATCGTAGTCGTCCACGCCGAAGAGATACTTCACCTCGATCCCCTTCTCGCGCAGCGTGCGGAAGATGGCGTCGTGAATGAGCACGCCACGGAGCGCGCCTACGTGAACGCGCCCGGAGGGTGTCTTCGAGTCATTGATGATTTGCGGGCCACTGCACTTGGCGGCCACATCTTCGGTCCAAAACATTTTCGTGATTGGTCAGTTTGCTGCGTAAAAATGGGGGCGCAAACTCTCCACGAATCGCGCGCCGCATCAACACCTAATATGTCCCCTGCAGTCGCCGGTTATTTCGAGCCACCGTCCGGTTCGGTCGTCTTCACCGAGGTATTCGGGTCCGACGTTTGCCGCGGCACGGTCCACATTTTCTGATTGTCCACCTGCTGCAGCACCACCTGGTCCTGACTCATGTCGATGACCTTGTAGTTTTTGCCGCCCTCGGTCGGAAACGTGAAAACATCGCCGCGATGCACCTTCAGGCTCGATTTGCCGTCGTTGGTCGTGAGCACGGCATTCGAGGCCGAAGTCTTCGCCGGCATATTGTTCATGAGGACGTATTTCTCCTTCGTGGTCGCATCCTCGAGCGTCACCTGCGAGAGATCCACGGGCTCGCCCGTCTTGTCGATCTCATGCCGGGCTTCGATCTTTACGACCTTCAACGGAAGCCCGTGCACCGTGTCACCGGTTTTCACCGACTCCCATTTGCCGTCTCCGTCGGTGCGTTTCAGCTTCGCCTTCTCGCCATCAATGGCCTCGAGCATGATCGGCAGCCGCGCCTCGTTGTATTCCTTAAGCTTCAAAACCCGGCCCGGGTCGGTGTACGGCGGATGCGAATTCGAATCGAGCGGGTTGGTATTGGCGAGGAACTCCTCGCGATTCGTGAAGCCGTCGCCATCCGGATCCGCATCGAGCATCTTCGGGTCGTTGAGATCGAGACCGTATTTCTTGAACCACGCCTCGTAGGCGTCCTTGTCGTTCGCCGTCACCGCGGCGGTCGCCACCACCGGCGCGCCGGCTTCAGTCGGCTTTAACGCGCCGGCCTCGTCCTGTTTCGGCGCGGGCGCCACTTCCACTTGTTCCTGGGCCGGCAGCTTGTTCTCCGCTTCCTGCGCTACTTCGTTCGCCGGTGCAGAAGCTTCCTTTTTGCCACAACCCGAGACGAGCGAAAGGCACATACCCGCAAGAGCCAACGGACGAAGGGGAATTTTCATAAGGCCGGGAACTGTAAGCAGCACCGTCGAATCCCGCAAACCTCTTGTCGGGTAAACCACGGTCCTCCGATAAGGAAAAGACAACGGCGCGAACGGGAGGAACGGGCCGCGGCAACGGCCCAAGATATCGACTTTCGACGACAATTCAGGAGAGACCGCGTGGATTTTGGCCCTGCCGGAGGGCGCGTCCGTATATTTCCATTACGTATTAATACAAGTAGCGTCAAACGCTACCGTCGGTTTCCTCCAAAAGAAAACCGCTCCACTCGTGCTTGTGACTTTCACGAATAGAGCGGAATTCCGACGAAATCTCGATTGGGAGATTACGCCTACCCGACTTTTTACGTATTCGCTCCCGCCGGTCAATAGCAAATCAATCGGATTTTGTCACGGATAATATAGTGTTTTCCTTTACAATACAAAAACACCAAGCGATACGTGTGTTTACTACAATAGCCTGGCTCGAACAACGCTTTTTTCAGCACTGCAACGCCAAGCCCTCGCGCTATCTTCTCACCCGGGAAGGCGAGCCTTGGCAGCAGGAATTCAAATGCCTCCTCGGCGCGATGCTCCATGCTGCTTCCCTCATCGAAGAGCGCACCCCGGTCACGTTGTTCAACGAATTCGGCGTGGCCTTTCAGGAACGCATCCTCATTCCCAATCCAAAGTCACTGTTCCCGGCGAGAATCGAACTCGCATCTAGCGTTTAGGAAACGCTGGCTCTATCCATTGAGCTACGGGAACGCGCACGGGAATTTCCTGTTTTTGGCCCCATCCGGCAAGGCGGAAACCGCGCGGCGGCGAGTTTCTCCGCGACATTCGACCACGTCTTCCGGGCAATATCCCTCGGTAAATCGTAGATGGTAACCCTCCGGCGCGAGCACGCGGAAGTCTCTCGAACCAATGGTCTCCGATGCCCCTCCCCGGAATCCTCGGCGTGGGTCACTACGCCCAGTTTGAAAACGGCCCTGCGACAGCAATGAGAACGAATACTCTTTTCATGACGCAACGCGCTCATCGTGCGAGGCGGCCGGTATTCGACAAGCCCTTTCCTTGCCTCGCTGGTTTAAGCCTGCCTCCCCCACGCCCCGGCAACCATCCGCCGCTCGATTTCCGAATCATCCGATGAGTCGTTCATTCACTGCGTTATGATTGCTCCCAAATTCGCGCTGTCTGCCGGAGCAGGAGCCGTCGTGTATCTGATTCTCGCGGTGCTCGCCGAAGGTGGCTGGGCCGCCTACGCCTCGCATCCGCCGCTCGTCGCGCTGGCCATCGCCTTTCTCGCGCTGACCGTCGGTTCCTTCTTCTCCAACGCCAACCTGAGTTCCGGCGAACGCGAGGATCGCGGCAATCGCTGGGTGCTCACCGCCTTTGGTATCATCGGCCTCGTCTCCGCGTTCGTTCCTGCCTACACCGATCGCCACGATTTCTGGACCTTCGGCGGAGAAACAGTGCGTTGGATCGGCGTGGCCGTCTTCGTCGTGGGCGGCATCCTGCGCCTCTGGCCCGTCTTCGTCCTCGGCCGCCGCTTCAGCGGCCTGGTCGCGATTCAACCCGGCCACAAGCTGGTCACGACGGGTATCTATAGCATCATCCGGCACCCGAGTTATCTGGGTCTGCTCATCAATCCGCTGGGCTGGGCGATTGCCTTCCGTTCCACCATCGGCATCATCCTCACCGCCCTCCTGCTCATCCCGACCATCGGTCGCATCCGCTCCGAGGAAGCCCTCCTCCTTTCGCAATTCGGTAGCGAATACGAAGCCTATCGCGCCCGCACATCGCGGCTCATTCCCGGAATCTATTAGGCTGCTTACGGCGAGCTAATCTCCACTCGGCAAAATCGCGCACTCTCACCGGGCGAGAGATCCGTGACGGTGCGTTCGTTGCCGTTGTCAGAGACAGTCAGGTCGGTCAAAGTCATCCAATCGGCCGCGTTCAGATCAACGTCAGGCAGTGAACGCGTTGCGCCCGGACTCACCCAGCCCGGGCGGCCGTTCATGGAGGCAGGACAGGGTAGCTCCTTCCCCCTGGCCGGAAATGTGCGAAGCCGCTAATTTCCTTCCCCATGGCGGGTTGAATCAATCACCCTGCGCATCCCTCCCACCCCCAAAACTCCATCCATGAAACGTCTCCTCCCTGCCCTGTTCCTCTCCCTCACCGCGGCGCTTTCCCTGGCCGCCGCGCCCTCCGGCTACTTCTCACGATCCATCTTCTCCGATGACTTCTCCGGCAACGGCTTCGGCCCGCGCTGGGGACACTACAAAAGCGGTAGCGTGGTGAAGGATGGTGTGCTTGTGGGGATCACGCCCGAGGGCTCCGATCACAACGCCGTCGACAGCGTGAAATTCGACCCGGAGCGTGACCTCGAGGTGTCGGTGAAATTCCGTTTCGTCAGCGACCAGGCCAAAGGTTTCAACGTGTGGTTCGACGACAAGGACTACAAGGGCTCGCACGCCGGCCACATCTGCAGTGTCAACGTGAGCCCCACCAGCGTCGCCGTCGGTGACGGCAAAACCGGCAATTTCCGCAACGACATTTACGAAAAGAAAAAGGCCGTGCCGCCGACCATCACGGCCGAGGACAAGGCGATGCTGGCCAGCAAGAACAAGAACTTCCCGGTGAAGATCTCGCTCCAGGATTGGCACACACTGGTCGCGGAGACGAAGAACGACGAACTTACCGTGATCATCGATGGCAAGGAAGTCGGTTCCTTCAAGATGGAAGGTGCCGCTCACGACCACAAGACGCTGGTCAGCCTGACGACTAACAAGGTGGACGTGAATTACGACGACTTCAGCATCAAGGGGCCGGCGAAGTAAGGCCGCGCGCCGCTCAATCATTCGTCATTCGTCATTCGCTCACACATCCTCTCATGAATAAACCACTCGGCTTCGCCGCTATCATCCTCGGGCTCGTGACCTCCGCACGGGCCGAACTCAAACTCCCCGCGATTATCAGCGACCACATGGTGCTGCAGCAAAAGCAGACCAATCCCATCTGGGGCTGGGACACCCCGGGCACGAAGGTCACTGTGACCTTTGCCGGCCAGACGAAGTCTGGCGAAGCGGGCGCGGATGGCAAGTGGACGGTGAAACTCGACCCGGTACCGGCCAATGCGACGCCGCAGGCCATCTCCATCTCGGGCACGAACAAGAAGGATATTCAGGACGTGCTCGTCGGTGAAGTGTGGATGTGCTCGGGCCAGTCGAACATGGGTTTCACCATCAGCCGCGAGCGTAACGGCGACCTCGAAACCGCCGCCGGCAAGAGCAACACGCTGCGCCTCATCAAGGTGCCGCTGGTCGGCGCGCAGGAATTGAAGACCGACTTCACTGGCGCGTGGAAGTATTCCGACTCCGACTCCATCCCGTCCTTCACCGCCGTTGGGTTCATGTTCGGCCGCTATCTGCACGATATCCTCGGCATTCCGGTCGGTCTCATTGATAACGCGTGGGGCGGTTCCGCGGCCGAAGCGTGGGTTCGCCGCGAGTCTTTGGAGAAAGATCCGCGCTTTGCCTTGCTGATGGAAAACACCCGCCAGCACGAAGCGCAATTGCAGACCGAAAAGGCCAAGACTGATTACGCAGCCGCGACGGAAAAATGGAAGAAGGATGCGGAAGCCGCCAAGGCCGCGCACAAGACACCGCCGCGTGCACCGCAATCACCGGAAGCCTGGCTCACGGGCAACGCCCGCCCGGGCAACATCTTCGACGGCGTGGTCTATCCCACACTCGGCTACGGCATGAAGGGCGTGATTTGGTATCAGGGCGAGACGAACGCCGGGCGCGCTTATGAATACGCGCAACTCTTCCCCTTCATGATCGAGCAGTGGCGCAAGGAATGGAAAGAGGGTGACTTCCCCTTCTACTGGGTGCAACTCGCCGATTACATGGCCGAGAAGCCGGAGCCCGGCGAAAGCGCCTGGGCCGAACTGCGGGAATCGCAGACCAAGACGATGAAGCTGGCGAACACCGGCCAGGCGGTGATCGACGATCTCGGCGAAGGCCGCGACATTCATCCGCGCAACAAGCATGACGTGGCCGCGCGCCTCGTCCGTTGGGCGCTGGTCAAGGATTACGGAATGAAAATTCCCTACCGCAGCCCGGAATTCAAGAGCGTCGACTTCAAGGACAACAAGGCAGAACTCACCTTCGATACCTTCGGCACGAATCTCTACACGTTCGACGTGACCGAGGCGCGTGGCTTCGCCGTATGCGGTGAGGACAAGGTGTGGCACTGGGCCAAGGGCCAACTGACCGGCCCAAACAAGATCGAGGTCTCCAGCGACCAAGTCGCGAAGCCGATCGCCGTGCGTTACGCCTGGGCCGACAATCCCGTGTGCAATGTCTACGGAGACGATGGCCTGCCGCTCACGCCCTTCCGCACCGATGACTTCCCGATGATCACCAAGCCGGCCCAACCGGCAGCGACCACGAAGAAGTAATCGCCGCCGACAGCGAGGCTGACATTTCAAGCCCGCGATCGACTCGAAGCACGGAACAGGCGCCTGCGCCTGCCGTGTCAGGTGGATCGCGGGCTTTGTGTTTTAGCGAATTGCAGGAGCAGGCTGTGACATGCCTCGCTCTACGCAATTCGCCGAGACCACCTGCTGCTCTAGCATTCGTCGAATGCGGATATTTACGATCACTCCATGCGCAACGCAGCCTACTCGGCTCGATCATCCGGCTGCCCGGATGAAGCCTGGCGATGACGGTGCCGGCGACGGCGACGCCGCGAGCGCTGTTTCGGTATGAGTTGCCGATAAATGAGATAACTCAGCACGCCCGCGGCGACCATTCCACTGCTTCCGACGAGGAGTTTTTTGTGATTCTCCTCCGCGGTCACGTGCATCTCCTCGGCGTAGTGTTGCTTCCATTCGGCGCCATAGCGCTGCCGAAAAGCGATCTCCGCCCAAGCCCGATCGAAAACCTGACGGCCGATAAACCAGTAGAATATCCCCAGCACCACGAGGGCGATGAGGATTTCGAAAAACAACTGCCTGGTGACGATTAGAAATCGGGCCTGCGGCATGGCGCGTGTTTAGATGGTTCGTCCTCGAAAGCAAGCCGCGCTTCGGCCGCCACTCGTGTCAATTGGATGGCAGAATCCACCCGTTTCCCCTAAACCCATTTCATGCGCATTTTCAGTCCCCTGCTCGCGGCACTGCTTCTTGTCATCGGCTTCCCGCTGCTCACCCGCGCCGCCGACGTGCCGGCGCCGGCCGCCCCGAAAACCTCCCAGTGGAACGGCTACGAGAAACTCGACTTCGAAGTCGCCGGCAAACCCGCCTTGCTCGTCAAACCGAAGACCCCGGCTCCCGGCAATCCGTGGATCTGGCGCACGGAATTCTTCGGCCACGAGCCGCAGGGCGACATCGCGCTTCTCGGGCTCGGCTGGCACGTCGCCTATCTCAAAGTCAGCGACATGTATGGCGCACCCGCGGCCATCGATTTGATGAATCAGTTTCACGACTATGTCACCAAAACATATGGCCTGAATCAACGCGTCGTGCTCGAAGGCTTCAGCCGCGGCGGTCTCTATGCCGTGAATTTCGCCGCCGCGCATCCGGACAAAACCGCCGCTCTCTATCTCGACGCGCCGGTGCTCGACATTCGCAGCTGGCCCGGCGGCAAAGGCGCGGGCAAAGGCGATGCCCGTTGCTGGAAACAGGCGATGGACATCTACGGGCTCACCGAGGAAACCGCGAAGGATTTCAAAGGCAACCCGCTCGATCACGTGGATGCCCTCGCCGCGGCAAAAATCCCGATCCTCGCCATCTGCGGCGACGCGGACAAGACCGTCCCGTATCCCGAAAACACCGCTCTCCTCCAGGAACGCTACAAGAAATTAGGCGGCAATATCCAGGTCATCCTCAAGCCCGGCGGCGACCATCATCCGCACAGCCTGAAGGATCCCCAGCCGATCGTGGATTTCCTGACGAAGTACGCGTATCCGAAGTAGCAGAGAAGTAATCAGCGGCCAGTCTCAGCCCTACCATTACTGATTACTAAATACTGATTACTGCGCCTACTTCCCACCCGGCCCGTAGCCCTTGGCCGGCGTGCCGTCGTCGTTCAGGTGCCCCGTGGCCCACAGCAATCCACGCGTGACGAGATCGAGATAGACATCGCTGCTCATGGTTTCGTTGCTGTGTCCGAGCGTGGTGCCGAAGACCTTGCCTTTGCCGTAGGTATTCGCCCAGATGCACACGTGGTCCTTCTTCGTGTCCTGGCCGTAGGCTTGCGCGAGCGGGACAAAATTGGGCCACAGCTTTTCGTTTTTGTAGAGCTCATCACCCGCGTCGTGCCACACGGCGGGGAAACCTTTCATGATCGGGTGCTCGGCATTGATCGTCTTCACGTCGAGATCGCGCTGTTTCTCGTGGCTGAAGGAGCTTTGGCCAATGAGCTTCCGCCATTCGTCGGTCGACGCCTGGCGATAGCTGTGGGTCGAGCAATGCAGCACCACCGCGGGCAAGCCCTCGAAATGCGGCTTCGCGATCTGCTCGACGAAAGCGTCATCCTTCACGAAGCCGAAGCACTCGTTATGCAGCACCACGTCATAGCCCTTCGCCCAATCCGGCTTCTCGTAGATGCTCACGCGATGTTCTCGATCCGTACCTTCGCACACGATCGTCCATTCGACATTCGCGCGTTTGCTAATGCCTTCGGAGAGGATCTTCTTCTGGTTCTCGTAATCGTGGCAGCAGCCACCGCAGACCATGAGCGCGTGAATGGGTTTCGGCGCGTCCTCGGCGACAGCAGTGATGGCGAAGAAGGCGGCAAGGAGGAAGGAGAGAAGACGACGCATGAGTTTTGGGGTTAGATGAAAGGCTTGGAGACTGCGAAACAAAATATTGCGTAGATTTGTTTGGCCCGCGAATCACGCGAATAACACGAATGAGAGCTTTCTATTCGTGTTATTCGCGTGTTTCGCGGGCACTCTTTTTACAGCCTATCGGAGGGTGTACCGAAGACCGGATGAACGGAATTGGGACCACGGATTACGCGGATTTCATGGAATCAATAATTCCGAGAATCCGCGTAATCCGCGAAATCCGTGGTTGATTTTTTGTTCGAATGAGTTTTGCCCCCCTCTTAGGGCTTCGCCGCGCCAAGCGTGAAGTTCCATTCTTTGATCGGGCTGGGCGTATGTTCGCGGGCGATGATCTCGCGCGCCTTGGCGACGATTTCCGGATGCTCCGCCGCGACGTCGTGCGACTCCGTGCGGTCGCTGGCCAGGTTATAGACTTCGAAGTTCGCGTTGGGATTCTTCTTGATCTTGTTCGCGATCGCCTTCCAGTCGCCCATGCGGACGGCCACGGCGCCACCGGCGCTCTGGTATTCCCAGTAGAGAAAGTCGTGCTGTTTCTGCTGCGCTGGTTTTCCGAACAGGGTCGGCAGATAGCTAATGCCATCGGTATCCGCGGGCGGAGGCACTCCGTTCAACTCCGCCATGGTTGGCAGAAAATCGTAAAACACCGAGGGTTGGTCGCTCGTCACCCCGGCCTGGATCTTCCCCGGCCAGCGCGCGATGAGCGGCGTGCGAATACCACCTTCGTAAAGGTCCTGTTTGTAACCGCGGAATCCACCAGTGCTCTGGAAAAAGACCGGATCGGTGCCAGCCAGCGGAAAGACCGCGCCGTTGTCGCTGGAGAAAAAGACCAGCGTATGGTCATCGACGCCGAGTTCCTTCAGCAATGCCATCAGCCGGCCGACGTCGCGGTCCATACGGGTGATCATTCCGGCATATGCGGCGCGCGGCGTTTCGTTGTTCGCGTAGTGCCTGGTATTGCGGAACGGCGTCTCGGTCCACTGGCCTTGATATTCCGCCATGGAATCCTCCGGCACCTGCAGCGAGAGATGCGGGATGGTGAAGGCGAGATAGAGGAAGAACGGCTTATCGTGATGATCGCGCACGAATTTCAACGCGTCGCTGGCCATCATGTCGTGCGAGTAGATTTCGCCCTTCGGCTCGATCACGCCCTTCATGCTCACGTCGTAGGAGGGATTGCCCGCCAGCGTCTCGCGCTCGTTATTCCGCCAGAGATACGGCGGGTAATAAGTATGCGCCATGCTTTGGCAGAGATAGCCAAAGCTATAGTTGAATCCCATGTCACGCGGGCTGCTGTGATCCTCCGGCATGCCGAGCCCCCACTTGCCGATGATGCCGGTATAATAGCCGGCATTCTGCATCAGCCGCGCCACAGTGAAGGTATCCTGTGGCATCGGGCGCTGCCCCTCCTCGCTCGGGCCGCGCTGCGCGTTGTCGCGGATCGCCGCGTGCCCCATATGTTTGCCCGTCATGAGCGCGCACCGGCTGGGCGCGCAGACGGAACATCCCGTGTAGTGTTGCAGGAAGCGCATCCCATCCGCCGCGAGGTGATCGATATTCGGCGTGCGGATTTTCTGCTGCCCGTAGCAGCCGAGGTCACCGATCCCGAGGTCGTCCGCGAGGATGAAGATCACATTGGGCTTCGCCGGCGTGGCGGGCTCTGCGGCAAAAGCACAGCCGGCCAGCGCGGCGAAGAAGAGGGCGGTGAGACGGTTCATGGGGGGAG
>Ga0207667_10005347_pt1 | contig 15650 bp, 11 predicted proteins | sample KBSCornC52_FD_184301 | JGI IMG/M metagenome (GOLD analysis project Ga0207667, IMG submission 184301) | Corn rhizosphere microbial communities from Kellogg Biological Station, Michigan, USA - KBS Corn C5-2 (SPAdes) (version 2) | ecosystem: Host-associated > Plants > Roots > Rhizosphere > Soil ... | reverse complement strand
TTTCAGGTTCTGCCCTGATGCATCTTCCATTGCTTTGCACAGATCGTCGGTAATGGCATTCTTTCCTGCATACCGGCTATAGTATAAGCGAATACCTTTCCAGAAAAGCGAATCGCCCAGTTGCCTGCGAAGCATATGTAAAACCCATCCTCCCTTCTGATACGAGTTGGCATTGAGCAATTCCATATAATTGGTTACGGAGGAATCTACCACAGGATGTAATCTCTTGCGGGCGAAATCAATTACGGTATTGCGGTTCTGCGAAAGCATATACTTTGCGGTATCGGGGCCATAATTGTTTTCGAAATACAAAATAGTCATATAGGTGGCAAAGCCTTCACTCAGCCAAAGGTGACTCCAGTCGGCTTCTGTAGCCATATCCCCAAACCACTGGTGGGCTATTTCGTGCGCCAGCAGCGATTCACTTTTACGGGTGCCGGTAATAGAAATTTCATCTGAATAAAAGATGGCGCTGGCATTTTCCATGCCGCCAAACATGGTGGTTGATTCAACGTTCGCGAGTTTTTTAAATGCATACGGACCAACATTCTTTATAAAAAAAGGCAGAATATCAACCGCCAGGGCATAGTCGTAAAACCCTTTTTCTTTCTCTTCAGGATACACCCAGCTATATACCGGAATACCATTTACTGATCCCGATTGCTGTACAGCAAAATCAGCTACGCCGATGACCATTATTTTGGTTGACAAAGGAACAGTTTCTTTATAATGTGTACGGTGAAGTTTGTTACCTGCAACCGCATCTTCTGTTTTAATACCGTTGGATATTACCTGATAATGATCCGGTGCAGTTACAATAAAGTCTATCGTTGCTTTATCTGACGGATGGTCAATACATGGAAACCAGTTGTGTGCCCGGTTTGGCCAGTTGTCGGCAAAAAATCCACGATGACCGTATTTGTTGTTTGTAATGATCAGTCCATCGGCCGGAATTCCTTCGTAAGTGATCACAATATTTTTTTGCTCACCACTTTTAACTATTGCAGGAAAATTAATTGTCAGCTGATTATTGTTATGTGTGTAGGAGAGGGGGTGACCCTTTTCTGTTACCTGCAGAACAATCATTCCCTTTTGAGTATTAGTTAGGGAAACAAGATCCAGGGTAATTGATTGGCTGTTGGTTATAAATGAAATATCGATCGCTGCCTGGCCTTTTATTTTATTCGTAGTGTCGCTGAGTGTTAAGGCAAATTCATAATGTTTTACATCAATTGCCGCACCTGGTTTTTGGGCATGCAGATATGCGGTAATAAAACAAGTTAAAAGAAGCAGCGATGTTATTTTCATGAAAGCGGATTTGCTGCAATGAAGTTATGGCAAATGGAAGAAGTGTGCCTATAATTTTTCAAGCATATCCACAACGTTTTCCCGTTTTAAGATCAGGTACCCTAACCGGTCATTGCTGATACCCTCGCGAAGCTGGTAACTGAATTCCAGTTGATCTTCTTTCACGGTCGTTTCAAAAAAGCGGAAACTGATATTGGGATATTGTTTCAGCTCTTCGCCAATTTCGTACAGATGGGTTGATAAAATAAACAGGGAGGTTTTAATTTTAATCAGGCCCTTTATAACTGTTGACGAACATTTCATGGCATCCTGTACATTGGTTCCTTTGAATAATTCATCTATCAGCACCAGCCATTTTCGTCCGTCATTTATTTTTAGGATGGTATTTTTTATACGTTGTACTTCATTGAAGAAATAGCTTTCGCCTTTTACAATGTTATCTACCACGTTAATATTACTCAGCAGTCCATCAAATAAGGTAAGCCGTAAAGCTTTTGCCGGCACTCCCATACCCAGATGAGCTAAAAACACCGTGCTGCCCACTGCTTTTATGAAGGTGCTTTTGCCAGCCATGTTGGCCCCTGTTAAAAACAGGAAATTGGTTTCACGGCTTAACAGAACATCGTAAGGAGTAGGAGTAGGCAATAAAATATGATATAGATCTTTGGCTTCTATTAATGGTTCCGGCAGATCGATAAACTCAGGAAAGCAAAGGTTGAGCTGTTTCGTAGCTACAGCCATCGAATACCAGGCATCGAGCCGGCCATAAATGGCAATCAGCTCAAAAGCCGCTGATTTAAACTGGTCCCTCACAAAACGGCCAAAGTACAGGGTTTCGTTCCAGGAAAATTCTTTTCCTCTTTCATGTTCTGCCAGTTTAAGCAGAACCGGTTTATCTATCAGACTGTGGGCTCTGCGCAAAAAGGTGCGTATCATTAACGGAGCATCATCAGTATCCAGAAAGCTGATCAGTTTTAGCATTCCTTTTATAAGATCAGCAAAATGCGATATCGAATATCGCACCAGCGAAAAATCGGGCGCATGAAAGATTTTATAGGCGAAGGCATTTATAAGATAGGGATCGGGAATAGAATCGATATTGCTATCGTAAAATTTTTCAACGACCATTAAAGTCCCATTGGTTATTTCTGCAGGCCATTGATCTATATTGGCAAGTATCGACCGTAAAATGTGCTGAGTATCCTTAATAGGCTTGAGATCGCTGAAGGGATTGCTGAAGAATTTTAATAGCCAATCGCGACCCTGTGAGGTTCGGGTAAAAGCAAGCCGATGAAAAATGGAAAATTCTTCTTCGTGCTGGAAAACCGAAAGGTCGTTATAGGTTGTATTATCTAATTCCATGCTGTTGTTCTCCCTGTTGTTTTCGTAAGTTACCGATTAAATAACAATCGCGCCCCTTTATGAGATTCATTCCACTGCCCATTTCCATAAACCATATTGCCGTTTACAAAAGTATTGGTAACCGTGGCCGGAAAAGTGAATTGTTCCAGCGGGCTCCACCCACATTTAAACAGAATGTTGTCCTTTGTAACGGTGGTAGGCGTATTCATATTAACCATTACCATATCGGCCCAATAACCTTCGCGGATATAACCTCTGTCGACCACCTGGTAACAGGTTGCAACCGCATGACTCATTTTTTCAACGACTTTTTCTATGGTAATACGTCCTTCTTTTACATAATGAAGCATCAGTAACAGAGAATGCTGAACCAGGGGCAGACCGGCATGACCTTTTTCAAGTTCTCCTTCGGGTGTTCCCGGCGAAGGCACAACAAGCAAACCTGCGGCATTTCTGATAACGCCTTTTTCTTCAAGTGTATGGGGCGCGTGATCGGTAGCAATTACATCAAGACGATCGTCGAGCAGTGCCTTCCATAATGCTTCCCTGTTATGGGGTGCTTTAATGGCCGGGTTGCATTTTATCAAATTACCCAGGCGGCTATAATCATTACTGGTAAAATGTAAGTGGTGTACACATACTTCTGCCGTGATATTTTTCTGCGCCAGCGGCATCATATTCGAGAACAACGCCAATTCCTTTTCTGTACTGATATGGAGTATGTGTAATCTGGTATTATACTTTTGGGCAAATTGAATGGCTGCCAGGGAGCTTTCAAAACAACCCGACTCATCGCGTACCAGAGGATGATCAGCCGGCTCCAGTGTTCCTTTTTCTTTTTTTAGTCTTTCGTAGTTAGCTTTGATTATCTTTTCGTCTTCGCAATGGGTAGCTATCAGCACCTCGCTTTCCTGAAAAATTTTATCAAGTGTGAGGTAGTTATCTACCAGCAAGCCACCGGTGGAAGAACCCATAAAGATCTTGATACCGCAAACATCTTTTTTACGCTCATTTGTTTTCAGAGCTTCCGCTGCATTCTCGTTCGAAGTACCCATATAAAAAGAGTAATTGGCCAGTGAACTGTTGGCCGCAATAGAATATTTTTGCTCAAGCAGCTCATGTGTAAAAACGGGAGGAACGGTATTGGGCATTTCCATAAAAGAGGTGACACCCCCGGCTACTGCGGCTTTTGATTCGGTATAAATGGTAGCTTTATGGGTGAGTCCCGGTTCGCGAAAATGTACCTGGTCGTCAATGGCGCCGGGTAATAAATGTAACCCCTCACCGTTTATTTCCGAAACTAAAATCGATGGGTTAATGGTATTGTCAATCTTTTCAATACGCCCGTTTTTGATTAATACATCTTTTACGGCCGATAACCCTTCATTGACTACCAGGATATTTTTAATCAGGTAATTTTGCATATCTTGAAAAAATAATATAATTAATTACTCGCCATGCAATATATTATAAAAACTATTGTACCCTTAACGTTTTTATTATTCCCTTTTTCATTGTTGGCCCAATCTACTTATTTACCGCAGGGTACAAAGCACCAGGCTTTGCTCGATCGCCTGGAAATATTGCTGCAAAGTAACGATGATCTGAATCTTTCTACGGTAAAACCATTGAGCCGTAAAATTGCTGTTCGGATAGCGGAATATGCTGACTCTGTGCAAAAAGCCTCAGGCGGTAAATTATTATCCCGCACAGATGAATATAACCTGCAAAGTTTACTGATGAACAATTCTGAATGGGTAGATGGCGATTCAGTAAAATTTCCCAGTAAAAGAAGCTTGTGGAATGTCTTCTATAAAACGAAAGCCAATTTTCTGGAAGTAAATCAAAAGGATTTTTTCCTGGTGTTAAATCCTATAATACAGGAGCAAATATCAGCTGGAAGCGATAATTCGGATAAACGCATTTTTTTAAATACCCGTGGCGCTACATTACGGGGAATGATTGCAAAAAGGCTTGGATTTTCAGCCTATGTAACCGAAAACCAGGAACGAGGACCGCTTTTTGTACAGGACCGTATACTACAGTATAATGCAGTACCGGGTGTAGGATTTTATAAGCCGTTTAAAACAACCGCCGTTGACTATATAGATGGAAGAGGATCTATCAATTTTACCGCTGCCAAATACCTCGATTTTCAGTTCGGGTACGATAAAAATTTTGTAGGCAACGGTTACCGCAGTTTGTTTTTGAGCGATTACAGCAACAGTTATTTATTTTTAAAGATCAACACGCGCATATGGAAGTTTGACTATATGAACCTGTTTACCCAGTTAATACCACAAACAATAGCTATTAATTCCGGTAATAAGTTGCTTGATAAGAAATACATGTCTATGCATCATTTAAGCATGGATGTTACACATTGGCTGAATGTAGGCGTGTTTGAGGCAGTAGTGTTTGGCAGATCGAATCACTTTGATTTAAGTTACCTGAATCCTGTGATCTTCCTGCGATTGGCCGAACAACAAAATGGCAGTGCCGACAACGCTTTTGTTGGAATTGACCTGAAAGCCAACGTGGCTAAAAGACTGCAGTTTTACGGGCAGGTATTACTTGATGAATTTAAGCTGAGTGAACTGCGCGCCGGAAACGGATGGTGGGGTAATAAATTCGGTATACAAATGGGCGGTAAATATATTAATGCGTTTGGTGTCAAAAATCTTGACCTGCAGGGCGAAATTAATGTTGTGCGTCCGTTCACCTATTCACATTCTGATAGCATTGCCAATTATACTCATTATAATCAGCCGCTCGCTCACCCGTTGGGTGCTAATTTTGCAGAAGCTATTGGAATTGTGCGTTATCAACCGGCGCCGAAATGGACAGCTTCTGCCCGCCTGATTGTATGGAAACAGGGAATCGATACAGCCAACAGTAATTTTGGTACCAACATATTTATACCTAATGATGTTCGACCCGGTGGCGATTATGGCTATAAATTACCCAGTGGTCCGCGTGCTACAGGCGTTAATGCACAGCTGCTGGTGTCGTATGAAGTAAAAGAAAATCTGTTTCTTGAAGCAAGCACCTTTATCAGAAACCTGAAATCGGGCGCAGCTACTATACCCGACCGAAATACGTCACTATTTACTGCAGGAATAAGAATGAATATGTTCAGAAGAGAATATGATTATTAGTAAATCCTTCGACTACGCTTAGCACACTCAGGGCAATAAAAAAAGCAGGGAGCATTTCTGCCATCCTGCCTTTTTCAATCGGTGATACACCGACCGGGTTTGGGGTATCACCTTGAGAACCACCTTTTAAGAATACCTGTTAAATGACCGAACATTCCTCTTGAAAAACTATAGGGATTAAATATGCTTGGGAGTAGCCTCTATTATTTACTCCTTACTCTGTGCTTCTGAGAGTGCAAAGCTAACACGGGGCCCGGTTATCGGGCAGGCTTTGTATGTAAACAGCGGGTTTTTGTATGCAAACGACGGAGCGCGTAACGCAAAATGCATAACGCTTAATGCAATAATACAGAGCAGTGTGTTTAAGCCTCCTGCCTTTTCTGCATTAAACGTTTAGCTAATATCTTATCTGAAATCAAAATTCCGAAGAAAATCTTCTTTATAATTTCTTCCGATAGGAAGCTGCTGCTGGTTTATTTCTACTTCCTGGTCGTTGAACGACTGAAGGGCATTGATATTTACAGCATAGGAACGGTGAATACGTACCAGTGGTTTATAATTTATTTTGTCGAGTAACTGGCTGAGTGATAAACGGAGTAAAAACTTTTTTTCACCGGTAACGATTGCGGTATAGTTGTTATCGGCTTCTACATACAATAATTCGTCGAGTTTTACTTTTACAAAGGCATAGTTGCTTTTTACAAAAATATGGTCGTTCATCCGCAGGATCATTTCCCTTTCGGGCGAAGCGGTATTGCGTGATGTACTTTTATCGAGCTGAATGATCTTACCTGTTTGCTGCTGTTCCCGCGCTACGGCGAAATTGTTTACAGCCAGATCGATGGCAATACGCACATTAGTAAGGCTATAAGGCTTTGATAAAAATGCGGCAGGATGGGTTTGTTTAATGCGCTCAATAGTTGCAGCATCAGTAAAGGCGGTAAGATAAATAATGGGAACCGGCTTTTGTTTGAGTATTTCTGTGGCGGCATCAATACCATCTTTATCGCCGATAATGTTTACATCCATTAATATAATATCCACTTCATTTTCACTGAACAGTTGTTGCGCTTCATTGGCATTATCGGCAATACCGGTTATATGATAGCCATCTCTTTCGAGACCGCTTGCCAGGTCGAGCGCCACTATGGATTCATCTTCTACTATTAATATGTTTACTTTTTCTGCAGCCATTTTGTTTATGCGGCCTTTGGTATAGTGATCGTAAACCGGGTGCCTTCATCAACTACCAGCGTTTGCTGCGCCCGTAGCTGTTTGCATAAGGCAGTTATTAATTGCTTGCCAAACGAATTGCCTTTCTGCTTCCATTGCTGTTCATTAATTCCAATGCCATTATCTTTTATGTCGCAGATCAGTTTTGTGTCTTCGTCGGTAAGCGAAATGTGCAACGAGGGCTGGTTTACATTACCATACGCATATTTGAGGGAATTAGTTACTATTTCATTTATGATAAGTCCAATAGGAAGGGCTTTATCAATATCCATCATTTCTTTTTCTACCTTTATATAAAGATCAAAATCATCGCGGTTAAAACCGTATGACGATACCAGCGATTCTGCCAGGTCGGTCAGGTATTCTTTCATGTTTACGGCTGTGAGTGTTTCAGTTTTATAGAGCCGCTGATGGATGAAGCTCATAGCCTGTACCCGTTGCTGACTTTCTTTTAATACCAGTACGGCCCCTTCGTCCTGCACTTTATATGTTTGAAGGCTTAACAGACTGCTTACGATCTGCAGATTATTTTTTACCCGGTGATGCAGTTCCTTCATCATTACTTCCAGCCTTGCCGATTGTTCAGCTATTTGCTGTCTTTGTTTTTTTATACGCTGATATAACCAAAGCATGCAGGCTGCTATGGCGGCAAACAATACCATGGCTGCTACCAGCATTACGATCTGCTTGTTTTTAGCCCGGCTTTGCGTTTCGAGCCGTTGTATTTGAAGTTCTTTTTTTCCTGTTTCGTATTTTGTTTGCAGATCAAGTACCTCGCGCGTTTTGGCCACATTGTTTAATGAATCATCCAGTGCATCAGCTAATCTGTAATATTGAAGCGCCGAGTCAGGATGGCCGGCGGCCAAAAAGGCTTCATACAATTGCTCATATGCATTGCGTAGCCGTTCGGGCCGGTTTAACTCATTGGCTGTTTCAACCATTTTTCGTGCATACAGCAGTGCCTGCGGGTAATTATGCGTTCTTATGTAAACACTCGAAATGTTGTTGTAATTAAAAGAAAGACTTGAAAGATTGCCATTTTGTTTATTAACGCCTACTGCCCTGAATAAATACTCAAGGGCTTTTGTATAATCTTTCCTGTACTCATTATAGATCTGGCTGATGTTGTTGTACAGTTTTCCTCTATTTTCAACTCCTTTGCCTGATTGTTCAATAATTGCGAGGGCTTTAGTATAGGCAACAAAAGCAGTATCGTAAAAAGTTTCGTGATCATGCGTTTGTCCAACGTCACGACATAGAATTCCCAGTTCATTTAAACTGTTGGCCATACCGGCTGTATCCCGAATACTTTCATAGATCTGGTACGAGCGCCGGCTGTACCAGATGCCTTTATTAAGGTATTCAAGTGTATTGTTGGGGCCAGACATGTCTTTATATACCTGTGCTATTTCAAGATAATCCCGGGCCATAGGTGCAGTGGCCTGTATACTTTCACAAATCTTAATGCCATGTAACAGGTTGTTCAGTGCTGTTGTGTAATCGCCTTTCAACCTATAGAACATCGCCCGGTATAATTCAGCAATGGCCTCACCCCTGGAATAAGCTAACTGTTTTGACAGATCAATGGCTAAACCCGCGTAATACCCTACCGAATCTGTATTGGTTTGAATATAACCGGATGCGAGATTAATAAGAAGATTGGCTTTAACCGTATCGTTTGGCCGGGTAGCGATCGCCTTTTTGATACTATTCTGTTCTTCGGAGCGCTCCTGACCAGATGCAGGCAAAAAGCCATACACGAACAGCAAGGCAGCAATTACCGTAGGGTATATTCTATTACTAATCAGAGGACGTGAGCATTTGGGTTATTGCAAATTTAGCAGAAAAGCCAATGGATATGCGTCTTATTTATAATCTGTGCATATTAAAATAGAGTAAAAAGGTGTCAGTTCATAGCGCTGCACCGAATTTATTTGGAGAAATGAAAAAAGAACAGGTATTGACTCTAATTAATATCCCTATAAACATTTAAAAAATAAACTAATTGTATTAAGTATTAATATTTAATAAGTGTAATATTGACCCCAATCTTAGAATATAAGCTAGCGATTTACGCTTTCTAACCAAATTCTAATGAGATTCTAATGAGATTCTAATCCTGGTATTTATGAAACACCTTTTACTTGCTCTTACTAGCCTTTTCCTGATTTCTCAATCTTCTTTTTCCCAATCGCCGGGTATTATTGTGCGGCCCACAGGACCTTATACCGCTACGACTCTTAATCCGGATGGAAATGGATTGGCTTCTTCTTCCTCTTACCCCAACGGATTTGTGAGCAATGATATAACAGAAAGTGAAATACCCTTTAAAATTGTTCCGCCTGCTTTTTCGGAACCCACCTCTGATTTGTTGCGTGGGCCTGGTACGCTATATAGCGATTTGGTTACCTCTGTAGACGGAAGTGGTTTTTACGTTTACAGCGATGGCACTAACCTGATGTTCAGATTGCGTGTGGGAAGTATTGTGAGTGGTTCAAAGGGATATAGTATATTAATTGATACAGATGGTAAAATGGGTAATACCGGCCCATATGCAGATCCGAATTATCAGGCTGCTACTACAGGTGTAAATGGTAACCCGGGATTTGAACTGGAAGTAGATCTTGAAACAAATTTTCAGGTTGCGGCCTATAATGTAGATGGTACCAGCACACCTGCATTGATCAGTGCGTATGGCCTCAATTCCAATTCACAAATTTCAGTTGCCCTTTCAACCGTATCGGGCAACCCTGATTATTTTTATGATTTTTTTGTTCCCATCAGTGCACTTGGTATTACAAACAGCACGCCGTTGCGCATGGCGGCTACAACAGTAATGGCGCCCATGCCTGCTATTGGTGGCCCCAAGTCTGATATATTTGGTGTAAATGATGCTTCGTATAATGACCCCATGAAAAGCTGGGAAGCTGCTATCAATAACACACCTACTTTTACATTAACTAATATTACCAGCGGCGGTAGCGGTATCGGTTCTGTTTGTACAGCAGCGCCTACTCTTACGAGTCCTGTTACGGCTGGCAGTGGCATTACTATTTCCGGTGGCTGGACAGCCCTCGATAATACAAAACCTCAAACAGCTACTATCACATTATATAAGAATGGTGTTTCAGCAGGAACAACTACTGCCACTTCAGGCAATACCTGGAGCATTAGTGGTATCACTGTAGCCGCCAATGATGTTTTGTACGCCAAGGCAGTGGCAACCGGTGAATCGCAATGTTTGCAGTCGCCTAACGTAACTGTAATGAGCTGCTCTGCAGCGAACACTTCTTCTTCATCGGCGTTAACCAATACCTGTGCCGGTTCGGGAAGAGGATTTGAAGGTGCCATGGCATTGGGCGCCAGCGTAAAGATCTATAAGGTAACTTCAACGGGTGTCACCTTGTTTGCAGATGATAACTCTACTACCTATAAGGTAACATACCCCACAACTACTACATGGAGATACGATGATGTTAACGGACAGGGCAGCTCCAGTGCATGTAGCGGTGGTTCACCTGACATTCCCAACGGTTCATATATGATCACATCTACCGACCCCGGAAAGTGTGAATCAGCAGGCATCTATACATGTATAAGCAGTAGCGGTACCGGCGCTAATGCTTCAACTACTGCTACCCCCACTATTACACAAACTGCATTATATAATGGAGCAAGTACTGTATCAGGTACGGCAACAGCCGGCTCTACAGTTCGCTTATACAAAAACGGACTACTGCGGGCAAGCACTACTGCCGACGGCTCAGGTAATTATTCCTTTACAAGTTTGGGCCTGGTAACAAGTGATTCGGTTGCTGTAATGGCACAAACCTCCGGCAATTGTATTAGTGCTGTAGTAAGCAGAATCGTCAATTGTTTTACTACCCCTCCCGTTATGACTGCAGATAATTCCGGTAACCTGTCTGCCGCCGCGACGGCTATTACAGGTACATCAGGTGAACCTACAGGTACCGTAGTAACGATTTATGAAAATGGCGTAAGCAAAGGAACAACTACAGTTCAGTCGAACGGCAGCTGGAGCTTTACATATACGCCGCTGGTCGGAAAAGGTTATACTGCTACCCAACAGAATGGCACCTGTTCGGCCAGTGCTGCCTCAACAGCTGATACCGCCCGCACGGCAACTACAATTTGCCCCACTATAACAGGATCATATGCTGCCAATACTACTTTTGTGCAGGGTACTTTACCCAGTTCATTTACCGGTACTATACACCTGTATCTTGATGGTGTTGATATTGCCGATACTGTTGTAACCGCTGTTACGAGCTGGAAGATCATAAATTTAAATTCAACCTACAGCAAAACCTTATACGCAGGCGGTGTGTTAACCGTAACTTCTCAGGTTACCGGTGGTGCCGAAAAAACAGATTGCAGCTCAAGTGTTACATTAAGTTGTGCGCTTCCGGCTACACCATCTATAACACCTACGTCGTCAACAATACTTACCGGACAAACAGTTACCTACACAGTGAACAGTTCAGTTTCGGGTATTCTATATGGCGTAACCAGTTCAACAAGCAGTACAACTAATTACGCCGTTTCAAAATGGGGAACAGGCAGTAATTTATCGGTGCCCACTACTACATTCAACACGGCAGGTACTTATAATGTATTGCTTAGCGCAATTTCATTATCAGGCGTGGGATGTACAACAAGCGCCTCTGCTGTTATTGTTGTGAACAGCGCTCTGCCGATTAAATTATCTTATTTCACGGGCCGTTACGAAAACAACCAGTCGCAGCTGGAGTGGGAAACGCTTACCGAAGACAATGCAAGTTACTTTGCTGTTGAACGCAGCGACGATGGCCGCCAATATACCCAGATAGGCACCGTAAAAGCAACCGGTAACAGCACAGCTCCTGTTAAATATTCGTATGTTGATAAAGTACCTGTTAACGGATCGGCCTGGTACCGCCTGAAAACGGTAGATATCGATGCGCGATATGAATACAGCAGCGTGATCCGTATCACTAATAACAACCGCAATGTTAACGTGCTGTCGGTAATGCCTAATCCGTTTGAAAGTAATGTTCGTGTGCAGATGTATGCCGATAAATCATTCCCTGCAACTGTTCGTGTTGCTGATTTAACCGGTCGTGAAATGTACAGAGTGTCTACTATTATTACAGCAGGAAATAACCTCATCTCACTAAACCTGCCCCTTTCATTGTCAAAAGGAATGTACCTGCTGCAATTGATCAGTAATAATGAAGTTATATGGAAGCAGAAGATTGAAAAGATCAAGTAAAACAAGTCAAAAGATATACAAACAAAAAAGAGCCTCAACGGCTCTTTTTTTATTGATGTTGATGTTTCTGCGAATCAAGTCGATGCCTTAACGAGTGCGATCAGACCTTCAATTCAGATTATTTATAACCTATACGCTAAACCAATCTGAACAACACGATGATAGCCGTCTTTTCCTATGCCCAGGTTGCTGCCGTTATTGTCGGTAAGCATAACACGATCAAGTGCTGAAAGGCCAATAAGAAATCGTGTTTCAATGGTAAGACCGGAAGTTACATCGTAGTCAATACCGGCATCGGCATCTACATTAAAACGGTAGTTTACATAGTCGGTAATACTATACGAGCTGCCGTTTACATGCGATCTGGCAAACAACATGTAACCGGGTTCGGGCCCTATCAGGAACGACAGATTTTTGACTGGTTTGTATCCTGCGAGTAAGGGCAGCGACAGATAATTAAACCCTACATTTCCTCCCGTTGAAGGACCAGTGGGTGGTTGGTGATAACCCCGTAGAGAGTATAATAATTCGGGTTGAAAAAAGAATTGACTGCTTATTTCAATATGCTCAGCGAAACCGCCATACCAGATAGCGCGTCCCTGGTAACCGGCGTCGGCGTTTTTAAAATGCAGATTGGCAAAACCGCTGCCTGCTTTTATTAAGGTAGCGTTGGTTTGGGCAAACAAGCCCGTTCCAATGAATAATAATAACAAAGAAAGGGTGAGTTGTTTCATAGCAGCATTATTAATGCGCCTGTTCTTGTCCCTTGCGTACTGGTTTTATTTTGGAACCTGTATCCTGAATGTGGTTCTAATATAATTCTATCCTTCAAAAATAAGCGAAAATATAACCATCCTCGAATTCAGCTTATCGATGGTATTAGAAAATTTGAGGCTCGGGTCGCGGGAGTGAATATTGGAAAGACCATTGCTGATCTTAATTTCCGGCGACAGAATAAATACAGGGAAGTAAAAGTTAAATCCAAATCCTGCCTCAACACCAAAATCGTATTTATTCAGCTTAACCAGGTCATCAGCTTTACGGGCTGTTGAATTGGATGCCAGGTCATAATCGAATTTGGCGCCGCCAAACATATAAACACGAAAGTTTCCGATGCGGTCAGAAAGGAATTTAACATGAACCGGTACACCCAGCAAAATAGATTCTACCCGCTTGGTCATTACAGGCGTTTCATTTTTAGAAGGGTCAGGATATTTTAAATGATAGGTGAGGTTCTTATACGAGAATAATAACTGGGGAAAAATGGCCCGCACTTCCAAATGGTTCGAAATGCGTAAGGTATGCATACCAGCCAAACCAAAACCACCGGTATTTTCAGGGTCTATCACCATCACACTGTCGTTTTGTAAAAACTGTGGATGCTGCGATACCTGAAACCGCGAATTATTATAGATAAGTGCAATACCCAGATAGTATTTCTTGCTATCGTGGTCAGGAAGATTTAGATAGTCCCTTAATTGTGCATTTACCTGATGCGAGGCGAATAATAGCATTAGCCCAGCTGTCCATCTTATTAATTGGCCTTTTTTCTGCCGCAATAAATTGTACATATTCCTAAACTCAGCCGTTTTAGTGTAGTGTGTGTAAACCCAACTTGTTGTAAAATATGTAAAAATGTTTCGCCTTCGGGAAATGCTTTAACAGATTGATTTAAATATTGATACGCGTCTTTATTCTTCGACACCCATTGCCCCGCACGCGGAGCGATGATGTTCATGTACAGGTTGTATAAACTTTTGAAAGCCGATTTACGCGGCTTCGAAAATTCAAGGATCACTGCTTTTCCACCGGGTTTCAGCACACGGAACATTTCGCTTAGTCCCTTTTCAAGGTTTTCGAAATTCCGCACGCCAAAAGCTACGGTAATGGCATCAAACGTTTCGTTTGGAAAATTTATTGCTTCGCTGTCGCCCTTTAACAATTCTATTTGCTTATTAAGCAATAATTTATCAATCTTCTGCTGGCCCAATTTGAGCATTCCTTCAGAAATATCTATGCCAATAATCTTTTCGGGATGCAGGTATTTCCATGTCATTATGGCTACATCAGCCGTACCGGTGGCTACATCCAGCACCTGGCGGGGCTGCAATTCTTTCAGTTCGGCAATAGCGCGCTTGCGCCAGTAGACATCAATACCTCCCGATAAAAAGCGGTTGAGGAAATCGTACCGGAAGGCAATCTGATCAAACATAGCCGCCACCTGTTGCTTTTTGCTCAGGTTTGAATCATCGAACGGCACAATATTATCGTGTGAATATTTCGCCATGGGCGGCAAAGATAACTCATAGTTCATTAGTTCTTAATTCTTAGTTGATTAGTCAGGGATTAATGAAAGAGCCAAAAAACTAAGAACTAACACCTAATTTGCACTATGATCATTCAATCAGCTAACTACCTAATCAGTAGTCCGGATTATACAAAATGTCCAAAGCCCGACAGACCGGAGTATGCATTTATCGGGCGCAGCAATGTGGGCAAATCGTCGCTGATCAATATGCTTTGCGACAATCACAAGCTGGCCAAAATTTCTTCATCGCCGGGCAAAACACAAATGATCAATCATTTTGATATTAAAAGCCTGCCAGCGGTTGTTTCCGGTAAGCCTGCCACCGGGCCTGCCATCCCATGGTATTTAGTGGATCTTCCGGGATATGGATTTGCCAAAGTATCTCAGTCACAGCGAAAGCAATGGGAAAAAATGATTGAAGATTACCTGCGGCGCCGGGAAAACCTGATGACTATTTTTATACTGATCGACAGCCGGCATACACCGCAGAAATTAGACCTTGAATTTGTTGACCAGCTGGGCGAGTGGCAGATCCCTTTCAGCCTGGTATTTACAAAAGCCGATAAGGAAACACAAAAAGAGGTAAGTAAAAATGTGAAAGCGTTCCTTGATGCCATGCGTGAAACCTGGCAGTTTTTACCACGGCATTTTGTAACAAGTGCGATAAAGAAAATGGGTAGGGATAAAATGCTGGGATTTATAGAGGAGTGTAATCTTTCTTTCAATCTTCCGAAAGATGAGGGGTGACAATGCCCTGAGCTGTGGAAACACCACAACTATACATTAAAAAACCCTCCTGTTATGCTACAGCGAGGGTTCTAGTTTACTACTTTGTTGGCACAGCTGCTACTGGCAAAGGCTTCCGGTTTGGCTTTAAAGGCAAAGCCCATTCCCAGGATGTAGCCCATTGCTTCTTTAAGCGCATCATTGCTTTTGAAGTGCGGATTGGTATTGATATCCGCATGCACCTCCATGTCTACATTATACCTTGTAAACAAATGACAGAGGT
>Ga0207667_10005345_pt1 | contig 15655 bp, 8 predicted proteins | sample KBSCornC52_FD_184301 | JGI IMG/M metagenome (GOLD analysis project Ga0207667, IMG submission 184301) | Corn rhizosphere microbial communities from Kellogg Biological Station, Michigan, USA - KBS Corn C5-2 (SPAdes) (version 2) | ecosystem: Host-associated > Plants > Roots > Rhizosphere > Soil ... | reverse complement strand
TGACAGACAACGCAATCGCTGTCATGCAGTCGATGGTGGTGGTTGCCCGGTATCTCGGCGTGAACAGGCGCGATGTGAGAGCTGGCCTGCTCCGCGTACCCATCGCTGACGGCGAATGTCCCCTGCAGACCGATTTGCAGCAACGCAAAGGCGAGCGCGAAGACTCGAAGCCCCCGCGACCGCCCGCGCGCGCCGGCGCGCATCGTCGTCATCCTGTACCGCACGCTAGACGTGCAGTTCGTCGTGCTCGCGCGATACCATCAGATACAACACCGGCATCAGAAACACACTCAAGAGCAGTCGTGAAAAGAGGCCACCCACGATCACCATCGCGAATGGGCGCTGGGAATCGGATCCCACCCCGGTAGAGAAAGCGGCAGGAAGCAGGCCCAGCGCAGCAACGAGCGCGGTCATCATGATCGGTCGCAACCGCAGCAACGCAGCGTCCAGTGTCGCTTCGGAGATCCCGAGCCCGCCAAGCCTCAGCTCATTGGCGTACGAGATGTAGACCACCGCCGTCTGCACCGATACACCGAACAACGCGAGGAAGCCGATTCCGGACGATACCGAGAACGGTGTTCCCGATATCCACAACGCCACCAATCCGCCCAACGGTGCGGACAACAGCACGCCAACGACCGTGATGAATGGAAACTTGAAGTTCCGATACAACGCGAACAGCAGGATGAAGATCACGGCGAGCGTCAGCGGCAGAACTATCTGCAGCTGACGACGCGAAGCGGTGTACTCCTCGAACTCCCCACCCCAGACTATGGAATATCCGGGCGGCAGTTTCACCTTGCGCTCGACCTGCGCTCGCGCATCATCGACTGCGCCGGCCAAATCTCGACCGGTCACCGAATACTGCAGACCGATGTAGCGCGAGTTGTCCTGCCGGTAGATGAAAGACGCACCGTTGTCGATCTTGAGCGTGGTCACCTCACGAAGCGGAATCTGCGCGCCACTCGGCGTCGCGATGAGAATGTTGCCGATCTCGTCGGCTGTCTCGCGGAACTGTGGCTGCAAGCGCACTACGAGATCGTACAACTGCTCTCCCTGCACGACCTGCGTTGCCGCTGAGCCGCCGACAGCGGCCTCGATCAGCCCGTTCACATCCGAAACGTTGAGGCCGTAGCGCGCCATCTTTGCGCGATCCGCGGTTACGGTCAGCGCAGGCTGGCCCAGCTCCTGGACCAGCGTAACCTGAGTGATACCACGCACCTGGTCGAGAACCTTCTTGATCTCTGTTCCCCGCTCCTGCAGAACTTTCAGATCGGTCCCGAATATCTTCGCGTCGAGCGAACTCTTGAGACCCGTTTCGGCTTCGTCAACAGCGTCTTCAGCCGGCTGAGTGTAGTTGAACGTGATTCCGGGATAGACGCGCAGCTTCTTGTCGATCGCCGCAATCAGTTCGGCTTTCGTGCGATACTTGCCGTGCCATTCTCCATACGGCTTGAGTCCCACGTAGAACTCGGCGTTGAAGAATCCGGTTGCGTCGGTTCCGTCATCCGGCCGGCCGTGCTCGGACGCTACCAGCGTGACTTCAGGGAACGACTTGATGATCGCCCTTATCTGCGGGACGATCTTCGATGACTCCTCGAACGAGATCGTGTACGGCATCGTCGCGCGCACCCAGAGCGCGCCCTCGTCCAGCTTTGGCATGAACTCGCCGCCGATGCGCGTGATCAGCAGCAGACACGCCACGCCGATCGCAATCGATCCCCAGAGCACGATCTTCGCGTGCTGGAGACTCCATTCCAGGCCACGCCTGTACTGCAGGAGAATCCATTCGAAGGTCGCATTCCGGCGTTCCTTCACACCGCCGCGCAACACCACCGCGCACACCACCGGAAGCAGCGTGATCGTCACAAGCAACGATCCGATCAGCGCAAAGATCGTGGTGTCCGCCATCGGCTTGAACAACCTGCCCGACGGTCCGGTGAGCACGTAGATGGGCGAGAAGCCTGCAATGATCACGGCTATCGCGTACACGATCGGACGATCCACTTCCGCGGCAGCGTCTGTTATCACCGCCTTTATGTCATACGCGGTGCCGTGTCGTCGTGCCAGTTGTCGGTGGATGTTCTCGACCATCACCACGGCGCCGTCGACCAGAATTCCAAAGTCGATGGCGCCGATCGACAGCAGGTTCGCCGGTATCCCCTTGAGATCCAGACAGATGAACGCGAACATCAACGCCAACGGTATGGACACCGCGACGATGAGCCCCGAACGGATGTCGTACAGGAAGAAGATCAGGATCACCACCACCAGAACGATGCCGCGAAGGAGATTGTCCTCCACCGTCTTGGTCGTGAGCTGTATGAGATCGCTGCGATCGTAGAACGGGACGACCTTGACGTCCTTGGGAAGGATTTTTGTATTGAGCTCGTTCGTCTTCTGTTCGACGCGCTTGAGCACCGTCTGCGCCTGCTCGCCGGTGCGCATCAGGATCACGCCTTCCACTGCGTCGTTCTGATCGTTGAAGCCGAACTGACCGAGCCGCGGTGCATAACCGATCTCTACGGAGCCGACGTCCTTCACAAGCACCGGCGTCCCGTTCTGCACGGCGACCACGGTGTTTGCGATGTCCTCCAGCGTGTTGATTCGACCGAGTCCGCGAACATAGTAGAACTGCCCGCCCTCGGAGTAGAAGCCGCCGCCCGCGTTCCCGTTGTTGTTCCCGAGCGCGTTCGCCAGAGTGGACACGTTCAGTCCGGCCCCTGCGAGCTTGGTGGGATCGACCAGCACCTGATACTGCATCGTCTGACCGCCAAGCGATGACATGTCGGCAACACCAGGTACGGCCTTGTACTGTTTTTCGAGAATCCAGTCCTGAATGTTCTTGAGCTGCATCGGTGTGCGGTCCGGACTCTGGACCACGTATCGATACACCAACCCGGATGGCGACGACATCGGTGCGACGGACGAGGACACACCGGCAGGCAGACTCAAATCCGGTATGCGCTCGAACACCTGCTGCCGTGCGAAATACGTGTCGGTCCGATCCTCGAACGTCATCGTCACATCGGACAGGCCGTACAGCGAGACCGATCGCATGACCTTCAGATTCGGCGTGCCATTCATGCCAGCTTCGACTGGCACCGTGATCAGTCGCTCCACCTCTTCAGCAGCATGGCCCGGCCACTGGGATATGATCTCGACCATCGGGGGCGAGACGTCGGGATACGCATCGACCGGGAGTCGGGAGAAGGACCATGCACCGACTCCTATCAACACAATCGCGAGAATCCCGGTCAACAGGGGCTGCGCCAGTGACGCCGCCACGACGCGATTCACGAACGATTGCGCCGCGCCCTCCATCGAACCCGGCTCCTCTATCTGGGGCAGTGCGCTGCGCGGATGGTCCGCGCCGGACCCGTCGGATGGTCCAGTGGGATCGGAAGGTGTCACAGGCTCTCCGCGAACTGCAGGAACAGCGCGCCCTCTGCAACCACGCGATCGCCGGCAGTCAGGCCGGACAGTATCTCGTAGTCATCGCCGATACGCGCGCCAAGTGTGACGCTGCGCCGCGCGTACTGCACGTTGGGCGAATTGCCGGTTGCGACAAAGACGAAAGGAAGATTCTGATCGTCGCGAAGCACGGCGCTTACGGGTGCCAGGATTCCCGACTTCTGGCGATCGGCCCTGATCGAGACGTTCACGTACATGTCTCGCTTGAGCAGATCGTCGCGGTTGCGCACCACGAGACGCACGGATGTCGCGCGCGTGGACGAATCGACCAGTGCGCCAACGTAGTCGACAGTGCCGTCGAATGGCGTTGGACTCACGGCGCTCGTCACGGTCACGTGCTCGCCCTTGTGCACGCTCGCTAGATCGGACTCGAACACGTTCGCCATTACCCACACCGTCGACAGGTCGGCGATGGTGAACGCTGGCGTTGCCCCTGCCTGAAGCAACTGTCCTGGTGTGATGAGCCGCTCGACAACCGTTCCGGCAATCGGTGCACGAATTACACCCGGTATCGCTCCGGTACTGCCACCGTTCGTCGCGTTCGCGATCACAGCGGGATCGATGCCGAGCGATCTTATCTGCTCGAGCGCCGCCTCCCGATCAGCGATCGCAGACGCCGCGTCGGTCTGAGCCTGCTCGAGATCCCGGCGCGACAACGCATCGGTCTTGAAGAGTTGCGCGTCCTGGTCGGCAATTCGCTGAAGGTTCGTCGCCGTCGCAACCGCCTTGCGATAGGTACCGACTGCCGCCGCGAAGTCCGGAGACGAAACCGTGGCCAGTGCGGCGCCGCGCGCGACTACGGTGCCTGGCTGCACCAACAGTCTGGTTACGGGCCCCGAAACCGGTGACAGTACCTGCGTCGATCTGTCACCATTGAACGCGACTGTACCGGTTGTCGATACGCTGGAATAAAACTTTGACGGAGCAATGGTATCCAGATGGATGCGCGTCTGTTGCTCCGCCGTGAGCGTGAGGTTGGACGGCTTCGCCGATGCCGGCGTCACGGTATTGGCTGATTCGTCCGACCCGCCGCAAGCCGACAGGAGAACGAGGCCGGCAATCAAACAGAATGACTTCATGTTCATTGGTTCGGTCCGGAAGCGATGGTTTCGAGTGGCACACTTACAGCTCGTTCCAGATCGGATCTGGACGTGTTGGCCGCAGCCAGTGCGTCGGAATACTGACTCTCTGCAGCGAGCAGAGTGCGGCGTGCGTCGATGACTTCAAACGCCGACGATCCGCCGATCGCATAGCTCGCGGCAGTCGATCGGTACGCTTCACGTGCGGCCGGAAGCAACTCATCACGTATGTAGATCGCCTGCCGTAGCGACGTGCTCGCCGCGGTATATGCGTTTCGCACGTCCTGGCCAACCTCCGCTTCGAGATCGCGGTACGACGCGGCCAACTCCCGCTCGAAATGCAGCGACTGCCTCACCTCGCCTTTCGTATGCTGCCAGAACAGCAAGGGAAGCGGGAATGCGAGCCCGGTAGAGAAAACACCCGGCCCGCTGTTGCCCGAGACATCGCGCGAAACGCCGAGTGTGAGATCGGGAAGCCAGAATTCACGCGCGAGAGTGGTGGCGGAGTGTGCTCCCTTGCGCTGCGCCATGAGACCGGCGAGCTCTGGCCGCGCATTCAACGCCTCGCGCTCGAGCACGTCGACCGACGGGAGCGACGGAGGTACCGTCAGCGAATCCGTCGCGACGATTGGAGCGCCAAGCCGCCGCCCCATGAAGCGATTCAATCCCGACGATGCATTCGCGATGGCGCGCTCGTTCGATATCAGATCGTTGGTCGCCGCGGCAACGTCCACCTGCGCCTTGATGACGTCCAGCCGCGGTGCCGTCCCGGCATCGAACCGCGCCTGCGTGCGTTTGAGAAAGTCGTTCGCGAGTGTCTGTGCTTCTGTAAAATCTGTTCGATGTCGCAGCGCGACCAACAGCGAATCGTATTGCTCGGCGGTCAGTGCAGCGATCTGGCGCTGGAGCGCAGCGTAGTTCGCCTGCGCGTTGCGTATGCCGGCACCCGCAACGTCGCCGCGCAAGCGGAACTTGTCTGGAAACGGAACCTGCAGCGTCGCACCGATATTCTTCTGGCCGGTAGCCGAGGAGCGGAACAGACCGGGCTGCCCATCCAGCGAAGCCGTGACAGCCGGATCGGGAATGGCGACCGCCTGCACCTTGGCTGCGCGAAGCTCGGCGATCTGCTCGCGCGCAACGTCGAGCTGCGGGTTGCGTTCGAGCGCCAGCTGGACCGCAGCCGCGCGAGTCAGTAGAAGTGTATCAGGAGGTTGTTGGGCAGACGCGCCGCTTGCACACAGTGCGAGCAACGCAGTCCAGCGTGCTGGGGACATGCGATCTCTCTCGTTGTGTTGACACGCCGGCATGCGCGCGGGTGCGGAAATGCACCCGGGCTACCGGACGTGGACTACACAGACGCGGGAGGCGCCCTGGGCTGGACCGATTTGAGCTGAAGGGCTTCGATCCACCCTTCAGCGGTAGTGACCGGCCTGAAGACGGGCTGGCCTGGCGGCGCGGGGACCGCCGCCGGATGCGAGCTCAATGCGTGGAGCGACAGCACCGAGCACGCGGCGCACGACGCAGCGTCGTGCGTGAAATGACCCCGATGGTTTCCCGCCGCCTCGACGTGCGCGGACAGCCCAAAGCCGCGGCTCTCGGAGAGAGGAGCCACCGCTATCCAGCATTGGGCAAGAATGGCCAGCACAGCTGCCAGCCGCCATCCCCACCGGCCGCTACTACGTCGTACGCTTTGGGTCGGTCTGAGCATCCGGTCTAATCGTATACCAGCACACGTATTACGCACCAGTGGGCAAAACGCTACGGCACGCCGCCCACTCCGGATGCGTCGCGCCGGGCTCTTGCCCGTGGGACGCCCGGGCGGCCAGCCCCGTCGCGGGGCGCAAAATGGCCGCAGGGTGGCGCCACGACCCCCCGGAGTGCGATCTTTGGAAGCCTTAGATGAAAAGACAAGACGCTCTCGAATATCACAGCTCGGGCCGGCCCGGCAAGATTGCCGTTGTACCAACCAAGCCGCTAAACAACCAGCGTGACCTCTCCCTGGCCTACACGCCCGGGGTCGCTGAGCCGTGCCTGCAAATCGCGAAGAATCCCGAGGATGCCTGGCGCTACACCGCGCGCGGCAACCTCGTCGCCGTGGTGACCAACGGCACCGCGGTCCTTGGCCTCGGCAACATCGGCGCCCTTGCCGGCAAGCCGGTGATGGAGGGCAAGGGTAATCTCTTCAAGCAGTTCGCGGACATCGACGTCTTCGACCTCGAAGTCGGCTCGGAAGATCCGGATGACATCATCCGCTTCTGTCAGCTGCTCGAGCCCACGGTTGGCGGCATCAATCTGGAAGACATCCGGTCGCCCGACTGCTTCTACATAGAAGAGACGCTCCGGAAGACGATGAAGATACCGGTCTTCCACGACGACCAGCACGGCACTGCCATCATCTCCGGTGCCGCATTGCTCAATGCACTGGAGATAGCCGAGAAACCAATCTCCACCGTGCGCGTGGTCTTCTCCGGCGCCGGCGCCGCCGCTATTTCCACCGCCGAGCATTACGTCCGACTCGGCGTGCTGCGCGAAAATATCGTGATGTGCGACCGCGAAGGCGTCATCTACGCCGGCCGGCCCGGCGGGATGGATCCGTACAAGGCGCGTTTCGCGAATGAAACCGAGGCGCGGACGTTGACGGACGCGCTCGTCGACGCCGACGTCTTCGTCGGCCTTTCAGTTGCGGGCGCCGTGAGTGGCGAGATGGTTTCTCGCATGGCTCCGCGCCCGATCATATTCGCGCTGGCCAATCCGATGCCGGAGATTTTACCGGACGAGGTCCGCTCGGTGCGCTCCGACGCAATCATCGCGACGGGACGCAGCGACTATCCGAATCAGGTCAACAACGTTCTCGGCTTCCCGTTCATCTTCCGCGGTGCGCTGGATGTGCGCGCAACGGAAGTGAACGAAGTGATGAAGATGGCCGCGACTCGCGCGCTTGCCCACCTCGCAAAGGAAGACGTACCCGAGAGCGTGGCACGGCTCTACGGCTTGCACTCGGTTCATTTCGGCCCGGATTACCTGATTCCATTCCCGTTCGATCCGCGCGTTCTGTTGTGGGTCGCGCCCGCCGTGGCGTGGGCAGCGGTTGCGAGTGGCGCAACAAACGAATTCATCGACCTCGACGAGTACCGCGATCAGCTGGAAGGAAGGCTCGGCCGTGCTCGCGGAATCGTGCGCGGCCTGATCAATCGCGCACAGCGCGACCCCAAGCGCGTCGTCTTCACCGAAGGCTACGAGCCGAAGATCATACGTGCCGCACAGCAGGTGCTTGACGAGGGTATCGGTGAACCGATCCTGATCGGAAACCCGCGCGACATCGAGGACATCGCGCGTCGTAACGGCATCAACATCGCCGACATACGACTCGAAGATCCAGCAACCTCGCCGCTCCGCGACAAGTACGCCGCGTATCTCTGGAAGCGGCGCCAGCGCAAGGGTCTGAGCCTTGGCGAAGCGCATCACCAGCTGTACAACTCGAACTACTTCGGCATGTGCATGGTAGCGTGCGGAGACGCCGACGCGCTGCTGGCCGGAGTCAACATGCATTACCCCGAGACGATCCGCCCCGCGCTGGAAGTGATTGGAGCGCATCCCAAGGCCGGCCTCGTCAGCGGCATGTACATGCTCGTATTCGACAAGCAGGTTGTGTTCTGCGCCGATACGACCGTAAACATCAACCCGACATCGGATCAGCTGGCACAGATCGCATACGCTGCGGCGCGTGTGGTGCGCACTCTCGGAATCGAGCCGCGTGTCGCCATGTTGTCATTCTCCAACTTCGGCTCCGTCCGCCATCCGGACGCGCGCAAGGTCAGCGATGCGGTCGCCATTCTGCGCGAGCGTCATCCGGACCTTATCGTAGATGGTGAGATGCAGGCCAATACGGCGGTGGATGAAGATCTCCTTCGCTCGACGTACCCGTTCAGCACGCTGACAGAGCCGGCGAACGTGCTGATATTTCCGGATCTCAGCGCCGGCAACATTGCCTACAAGCTCCTTAATCATCTCGGCGGCGCCACCGCGATCGGCCCGATTCTGGTGGGAATGGATCGCGCGGTTCACGTACTCGAACAGGGCGCCGACCTCCAGGAGATCGTCAACATGGCTGCGGTGGCCGTGATCGACGCGCAGCAGCGTGAACAACGCGACCGGCTCGAGCCGGAGCTGTGACCACATTCACATTCAATTGAAGAGAACATAGATGTCCGCAAATTCACTCAAGGATCAGGGCCTCGCACCCACCGGCACTGTTCATTTCAACATGGTGCCGCCGGAGCTCTTCGACGCAGCTGCTCGGCGTCAGGAAGGCCAGTTCGCCGACATGGGACCGTACGCTGCCGTCACCGCACCGCACACCGGCCGCTCGCCCAAGGACAAGTTCCTGGTCAGCAACCCTTCCACTGACGGCGATGTCGATTGGGGCGATGTGAATCGCAAGATGGACCCCGCGCACTTCGCCGCTCTCCTTGCGGACGTCCAGGCGTACCTCGACAAGCAGCCGGAGCTCTTCGTTCAGGATCTGTATTGCGGAGCAGATCCCAACTACCAGCTCTCGGTTCGCTACGTCTCGCCAAACGCATGGCAGATGGCATTCGTGCGGAACATGTTCATTCGTCCCGATCGCAAGACGCTCGAAACCTTCGCGCCCAACTTCACGGTGCTTCACGCACCCGAAATGCAGGCCGATCCTGCGAAGCACGGTACGCGTACCGGCACCTTCGTGGTATTGAACCTCGCCAAGCGCATGATCCTCATCGGCGGCACACGCTACGCCGGCGAGCTCAAGAAGGCGATGTTCACGGTGATGAACTACATGCTCCCCAAGCAGGGCGTTCTCTCCATGCACTGCTCGGCGAACATCGGCAAGGCCGGCGACACCGCTCTCTTCTTCGGGCTTTCAGGGACGGGAAAAACCACGCTTTCGGCCGATCCATCGCGCGACCTCATCGGTGACGACGAGCACGGCTGGTCCAAAGAGGGCGTGTTCAATTTCGAGGGCGGATGCTACGCCAAGGTGATCAATCTGTCGCCGGACACCGAGCCCGACATTTATCGCACGACGCAGATGTTCGGCACCATCCTCGAGAACGTCGTACTCGACGATCAGAAGCGCATCAAGTTCGCCGATCAGTCGATCACGGAGAACACCCGCGCTTCCTATCCGCTCACCTACATCCCGAACCACGTGCCGAGCGGGCGCGGTGGACATCCAAAGAACGTAGTCCTGCTCACTGCCGACGCATTCGGCGTGCTGCCGCCAATCTCCAAGCTCACCCCCGAGCAGGCGATGTACTACTTCCTGTCCGGCTACACCGCCAAGGTCGCAGGCACCGAGCGCGGTGTGACCGAGCCGCAGGCGACCTTCAGCGCTGCATTCGGCGCGGTGTTCCTGGTCTGGCCAGCAGCGAAATACGCGGACATGCTCGGCGAGCTGCTGCGCGAGCACGGCTCTAACGTCTGGCTCCTCAACACCGGCTGGAGCGGCGGCCCGTACGGCGTCGGCAAGCGCATGAAGCTGAGCTACACGCGAGCCATGGTCAACGCGTTGCTGAGCGGGGCGCTCGACAAGGTGCCGACCACCACCGATCCGATCTTCGGCCTCAACGTACCGCAGTCGGTGCCGGATGTCCCCAAGGAGATCCTGAACGCGCGCGGTACGTGGGACGACAAGGACGCGTACGACAAGCAGGCACGCAAGCTCGCCGGCATGTTCCGCGATAACTTCGCGCAGTTCAAGGGTGCCTCGGAGGCGATCAAGGGCGCGGGGCCAAAGGGATAACGAACGCTCAGCCCGGCTAACGCCGTGCACCGCTGGCGGCGTTAGCTTTCGGGTCATGGAAATCATCCGCGACCCCATCTGGAACAACATCCGCGTCGACTCGTTGGCGCTGGAACTGGTGGACACACCGGTATTCCAGCGCCTTCGTTACGTCCGGCAGCTGGGGCTCGCGTATCTCGTATATCCCGGCGCAACTCACACGCGCTTCGAGCATGCGCTCGGCGCGTATCACCTGTGCCGGATTGCGATCGGCCTGCTGCGCGAGCGCGGGATCGCCGACGTACCCGAAGAAGAGTGCACCGTGACTACGATCGCGGCGCTGCTGCACGACGTCGGCCACTACCCCTTTTCCCACGCTCTGGAAGAGATTGGCGCGACCAATCACGAAGAGGTGGCGACGGCGCTCGTGACGACCGGACCGGTTGCGTCGATTCTCCGCTCCCGGATCGGAGAGAATGCCCCCGAGCGAATCATCGCGCTGATTCGTGGCGAGGCGGATTCCCCGCTTCAGGGACTGGTATCGGGATCGCTCGATCTGGACAAGATCGAATACCTCAAGCGCGATGCACACATGTGCGGAGTCGCGTACGGCGAGATCGATGTGGATCGACTAATCAACTCGATGGTGCTCGTGGGCGATCCAGTCACGGGACTCCAGACTGTCGGCGTCGCCGAGAAGGGATTGTCAGCACTGGAATCACTGCTGTTCGCGAAGTACCAGATGTACCGCAATGTGTACTGGCATCATGCAGTGCGCAGCGCTACGGCGATGTACAAGCGTGTGGTGGAAGACGCGTGCGAGAGCGGAACACTGACGCAGGAGAAGCTCGTCAGCTTCACCGATGAGGGACTGCTCTACTTTTTGCAGGATCGTGCGCCGTCGCCGCTGCTGGCCGCGCTTCGCTCACGTCATCTCTTCAAGCGCGTCGCAGAATGGCCCGCATCCGAGCTCGACGACGGATTCGGCGACTGGATCGGCAACGACCGCAAGCGCACGCGTGCCGCGGAGAACGCACTGGGCTCGATGCTCGGCTTGAAGAGCGGCGAGCTGTTGCTGGACTACCCCGAGAAGACGCAGATGCTCGGGCTGGACATAGCCGTATTGCGACGCGATGCAACCGTCGAGACACTCACCAATCGCGGCATCTCCGGTGCGATAAATCTCCCGCGACTGTCGGAAGAACTGTATCGCTCGGCGCGCTGGCTCCGTGTGTTTACCGCGCGTCGGCTGGAAGCGCCAGCGGATGAGATAATGCGGAGCATCGCGGCTTCCTGAGTCATTTACGCCGGCTACAAAATTAGTTGACTTAGTCAACTATCTAACACTGCCTCGGTAGCGCGAGCCCCACCGCCGTAAACGTTAGCGCTTCCTTAATGCGCTATCACCGCACAGCTCTTAACACAGCGCCGAGACTTGGCGTCACAGATGGCGAAGTCGGTAAACGCCGACGGCGCGCAAGACACCGTTCAGTGCGCGGATTGTGAACCTGGCCCTCGTGGCACGGAGCTAATACGATGAAAACACGTTCCCTGTTATCAACGCTCACAGCGGCGCTAGTGATAGCCGCGGGCGTAGCGTGCAGCGACTCGACTGCACCGGGCGCATCGTCGCCATCATCCTCGGCATCATTCGAGGCGGCGGTGACGCCGGACCTGGCGCCGAGCGCGGGTGAGGATATCGCAACTGACTATTCGTTCATGTCCGGCGCCGATCTCACCGGATCCGGCGCGTCATTCTCCGTGAACGCTCCCGGCGCAACGATCGCGGGTGCGGGCGTTTCTCCGATAGTCAACGCGCCCCCGTCGGGCGGATCCGCGGCGTGGATCAGTCCGTCGTGCGTATTCAATGCTGCGACCGGACGATTCAACTGCCCGCCGATGAAGCGCGGTACTCAGACGTATACCGTCAGTTACGCGTTGTTCGACGCGAATGGCACCACGCTGTCTGCGTATAACAAGTCCACGACTGCATCGATCAACTTCATCGTCGCCGATACCGGTCAGACGAGCTTCAGCGCCAACCAGAATACATTCTCCGACACCACATATCGGTTGCATAACCGGACCGTCTCCACGCTCCTCGGTGATACGGTGCACACCTGGAATGGCAGCGGCACCGGTTCAGTCCACTCCACTCGCACCGGCCAGATAACGAAGGATTACACCTTCACATCGACAGATACGGCGTCCGCGATCAAGTTCCGGCAGCCGCGCGACATCAACCCGTATCCGCTGAGCGGGACGTTCGTGAAGAACTACACTGTGGTACGGACTCGCGAGGCGAGTGACACCACGACGCACACGACGACGCGAAAGGTAGTGGTGACGTTCAACGGAACCGCGAACGTGCCGATGACCATCAACGGCACCGCCTACACGCTCAACCTCGACACGCACAAGGTTACCAAGCAGTAGCCGCGCGGATGGACAGAAGCAAGGAGGGCGCGGATCGAGTGAGATCTGCGCCCTCCTTGCTGCAGTTATAACGGTTGTGTCAGTGCCCTATCGCATCCAGTGCCTTGTTCACGTCGGACGTCAGCTGCATGACCTTGTCCTTTGTCAGCGCCAGCGCGATCTGCTGATCGCTGACCGCGTCGCCGACATAGAATCCGAATGCCGTCTCACCGGTTGTCGTCGTGGTGACATTGAGCGTGAGCGCGAGGCCAAGGCCGCGCATCTCGCCCATCTTGGGTGCTGCGCTGGAAGCAAGCTCAGCCGCGGAAGCGGCCCAAGTGCGGACCGAGTCAGGGGTGAAGTCCGAGGTCGTGACGGCGGTGGCGCCAGTGCGGCCACCAGCTACGAAGCGGACGCGGCCGTTCAGGGTCTCGGTGGTGAAGAGCAGATCGCCGATCGTATCGGCGCGTACCGCGTGCCAGGCCGGCTCCGTGTCGGCAACGGCAACTGGGGCACTCTGCATCGCCGGCTGCTTGACCGGAGACGGGCTCGCGACGGCCATAGTGGCGGAGGCGAACAAGGCGATGAAAATTGGCATCCGGGTAACCTCGCGAAGGACGGGCGGAATCGCAACTGGTCGGCCGAGGGATAGTCGGCGGCAGCAGCAATTCCAGGGCAGTAGGCCCATCCCTTGACGCCGTACCAGGCCGGTGGTCGATTCTGTCTGGCCGCGGAGCGTTCGCAATAACAGTCGACCCTGCTCAATGGATTACCGTGTGCCAGACCGTAGCAATCACGGAGCAATCATCGGAGTGGCTCTGCTGCTGGCGTTTGCGCCGCACATCGGCGGGGGCCAGAGCGCTTCGATGCGATCAAGCGCGAGTGCGACGCCAGCCAGCAGGCAGGTTGAGCGCCTCGCAATCCGTGCCATACACGAGGAATTCGCGAAGAGAGGCGTGACAGATTGGGCCACCGTCGGCCTGGATCCGGATGTGGATGCAGCGCTGAAACCACTGTCTTCGAAAAGGGACTCGGCGCAGGTGCGGGAGCTCCTTACGGAACTGGATGGACGACGGTTTTCCCGGGATTCAGTTGCGCCAAACTCTTTTCACTGCAGTCCAGACGGGCTTACCAGGCTAGTCTACCTGAGCGCCCCAAGTGTCGTTGATGATAGCGCGACGGTTCGTGTTCTCGACAATCTTGAGGATGAACACACCAAGTGTCGTTTTTTCATCGAGTCGAAGACTCTATCGTTCACGCGACGCTCGGGGGTGTGGGTGTACACCGGACAAGGGGCGGTGATTCACAGCTGAATTCGTGCTTGGTTACGAACCAGCAGTCATCCCTATAACGCAGTCGGTATCACGACACGATCCCAGTGGAAATGCGAACTCCTGCGCCGTACGCGGTCACGTCAACGCGTAGCGTGGCGACAGGCCGCGATCAGTGGGAGCGGCGCACGGGGCAAGACCTCACCCCGACTGTGCCTCATCCTCTGCATGCGCCGATATACTGTCCAGCCTGCTTATCTCAAACCGTCAACGCGGCGAGATCTCGATACAACTCCAACGCCCCCGGATTCGCGAGCGCCTCGACGTTCTTCACCGGCCGTCCGTGAATAACCTCGCGGACCGCGATCTCGCTGATCTTGCCGCTCACGGTTCGTGGTATGTCGCCGATCTGAATCACTACCTTCGGCACGTGCAGCGGCGTAGTGTTGCTCCGTATCTGCGTCTTGATCCGCGTCACGAGATCGTCGGACAGGCTCACGCCCTCCCGCAACCGCACGAACAGCACGATCCTCACATCCCCGTGCGCACCGTTCCCGATCTCCTGCCCCACCGCAACGCTCTCGATCACTTCTGGAAGCTGTTCGACCTGGCGATATATCTCAGCCGTTCCTATCCGTACTCCGCCCGGATTCAAAGTCGCGTCGCTGCGTCCGTAGATGATCATCCCGTCATGTTCCGTGAGCTCGGCCCAGTCGCCGTGACGCCATACGCGCTCGTAGAAGTCGAAGTACGCAGCGCGATACTTGGCGCCGTCCGCATCATTCCAGAACCCCACGGGCATGCTCGGGAACGGTCGCGTGCACACCAGCTCGCCCGGCGATCCCGCGATGCCGTTGCCGGAAGGGTCGAACACATCGACCGCCATTCCCAGTCCGCGGCACTGGAGCTCGCCGCGATACACCGGCGCGGTCGGATTGCCAAGGGCGAAGCATGAGATGATGTCGGTGCCGCCGCTGATGCTGGCGAGATGCACCTCGCTGCCGACTTGCTGATACACGTAATCGTAGCTGTGATCCGCGAGCGGGCTTCCAGTGGACAGAATCGTACGCAGCGACGCGATGTTGTGACTCGTCTTCGGTACCAGATCCGCCTTCTCCGCCAGCGCGAGATACTTCGCGCTCGTTCCGAACACCGTCACGCGCTCACGCTCTATGACATCCCACAGAATATCCACTCGCGGCTGCAGCGGAGCACCGTCGTACAGCACGACCGTCGCGCCGACGGCGAGCGAGCTCAGCATCCAGTTCCACATCATCCACCCGCAAGTGGTGAAGTAGAACATCCTGTCATCACGCGTGAGATTGGTGTGCAGCACCAGCTCCTTGAGATGCTGCAACAACGTTCCACCAGCTCCGTGCACCATGCACTTTGGAAGTCCCGTCGTTCCGGACGAATACATCACGTACACGGGATGATCGAACGGCAATCTCTCGAAGGCGGGCGACCGTCCGATGCGTCGCAGCGAATCCCACCGCACTGCGCGCGGAACCGTCGCGGCATCCACGCGATCGTTGAGGTATGGAACGATGATGACGTTGGTAATCGAAGGAATACGAGCTGCAATCTCACGTACGCGCTCGAGGCAGTCGATCTCCTTTCCGGCGTAACGATAGCCGTCGGCGCACACCAGCACC
>Ga0207667_10005343_pt1 | contig 15657 bp, 13 predicted proteins | sample KBSCornC52_FD_184301 | JGI IMG/M metagenome (GOLD analysis project Ga0207667, IMG submission 184301) | Corn rhizosphere microbial communities from Kellogg Biological Station, Michigan, USA - KBS Corn C5-2 (SPAdes) (version 2) | ecosystem: Host-associated > Plants > Roots > Rhizosphere > Soil ... | reverse complement strand
CGTGCCGATGACGCTGCCGGACGGGCGCTTTCGCATCATCCACGTCGAGGCCGAGCCCGAGTTCGACGAGCACGGCCACTGCTGCGCCTACACGGGCATCGTGCAGGACGTGACGGACCGCCGCATCGCGGAAGACCGCATCCGCCACCTCGCCAACTACGACGCGCTCACCAACCTGCCCAACCGCCGCCAGCTGATCTGGCGCGCCGAGCGGGCGCTGGAATTCGGCCGCCGGCTGGGCCACCAGGTGGCGCTGCTGCTGATCGACCTCGATCGCTTCAAGGTCATCAACGACACCCTGGGCCACGCCGCCGGCGACGAGCTGCTGATGGAGGTGGCGTTCCGCCTGCGCGGCTGCGTGCGCCACTGCGAGCAGCTGTTCGAGGGCGTGATCGAGACGGCGGGTTCGCGCTCGCATCGCACGCTGGAGGCCGTGGGCCGCCTGGGCGGCGACGAATTCGTGGCGCTGCTGCCCGAGGTGGCCGACGAGGCCGACGCCCAGCGCGTGGCCACCCGCATCCTCGAGGCGCTGCGCGAGCCGGTGGTGGTGGCGGGGCAGGACTGCTTTGCCACGGCGTCGGTGGGCATCGCGCTGTTCCCGCGCGACGGCAACACCGTGGCCGACCTGCTGCGCAACTCCGACGTCGCGATGTACGCCGTCAAGAGCCAGGGCCGCAACGACGCGCTGGTCTACACCCCGCGCCTGGCCGGCCGCGGCCGCGAGAAGCTGGCGCTGGAGAGCGCGCTGCACAAGGCCATCGAGCGCGACGAGCTGGTGCTGTACTACCAGCCCAAGGTGGACGTGGCCAACGGCAAGATGGTGGGCGTCGAGGCCTTGATGCGCTGGCGCCGCGGCGATCTCCTGATCCAGCCGGCCGACTTCATTCCCGTCGCCGAGGAAACCGGCCTGATCGTTCCGATGAGCGAATGGGCGCTGCGCCAGGCCGCCAAGCAGGCGCGCATCTGGGCCGACGCGTTCGGCTTCGCCGATTCGATCGCCGTCAACATGCCCAACCGCATGTTCGAGCGCACTGACCTGATCGAGCAGATCTCGTCGGCCGTGCGCGAGGAGGGCATCCCGCACAGCATGATCCAGCTGGAGATCACCGAGACGGGCCTGATGAAGGACCTGCAGCGCGTGATCCCGTCGCTGCACCGCCTCACCGAGATCGGCGTGCAGATCGCCGTCGACGACTTCGGCACGGGCTATTCGTCGCTGGCCTACCTCACGTCGCTGCCGATCGCCGAGGTCAAGATCGACCGCAGCTTCGTGCGCGACCTCGGCGTGCTGCCACAGAGTCTTGCGGTTGTTACCGCCATCATCGCGCTGGCGAAGTCGCTGGACCTCAAGGTGGTCGCCGAAGGTGTCGAAAACCAGAGGCAGCAGGATGTGCTGTACGGGGAAGGCTGTTCGCTGATGCAGGGATTCCTGTTCAGCAAGCCGATGCCGCCGGAGGACGTCCAGGCCTGGATGGAGAGTGTCGCGCTGCCGCGCAAGGTGGTGGCCTCGCCTTCCGCTGCGAAGGTGCGCGCCAACGCCGGCGAAGTGGTCGACGTCGGGCGGCGCTTGTAATTTCACGCGGCCAGCGCGCCGCCAGCTGCCGACACCGCCATGCCCAAACCCTCCGCTGCCGAGACCGCCAAGGCCGCGCTGCGCCGCCTGGCGTTGTCCAAGCAGGAGCCCACGCCCGAGAACTACGCCCGCGCCTGGGCCGAGGAAGGCGGCGCGCCGCCGGCGGCCGCGCCCGCGCCCGCCGCCGCCGCGGCACCGGTGGCGTCCAGCGCCAAGGCCAAGAATGTCCACGACCGCATCGCCGCGCGCCTGTTCGACGACGGCACCCTGCGCGAGGAGTTCGCCCAGGCGATGCAGCGCGCCGACTGGGACGCGGCGCGCACCCTCGTGGAGCGCGCGGCCGAGGCGCAGACCGCGCTCGCCCATGGGTGGACGCTCACCATCGAGAAGCTCGCGCGCGGCCTGGAACGCGGCGGCCGCCAGTGGACGGCGGCGCGCAAGAAGGACAGCCTGCAACGCGTGCTGGAGGCCAACCGCAGCGATATCGCGCGGCTGCACCAGCGCATGAAGCAGCTGGTGGCGTCGTGGGACGGCGATGTCGCCGACGACGCGGTGGCCGTGGACGGGAACGGCATGCAGGACGCGCCGCCGTCGCGCCCGATGGAACTGCTCGACCTGGGCAGCGGGCCGATCTCGCAGGGCGGCTCGATCGAACTGCAGGGCGGCATCGGCCACGCGAGCGCCGAGCGCGCGCAGGCAACCCACGGCAACTGGCCGCCGGTGCTCGCGCAATACGACGCCACGCTGCACGTGGCCCTGCCCGCCGACGACGCCCGCGCCGTGGCGCTGTCGCACGAGCTGAAGGACCTGCAGTCCGACCTCGCCCGCGACGGCGCCACCGCGCCACTGCGCGCGCTGGCCGAGGCGCTGTGCGAGCGCGCGCGCCGGCTGCTGGCGCATCGCCACCACCTGGTCGACGAGCTGCACCGCCTCACGCTCGAGATGAGCGCCGGCCTGGCCGAGGTGGCCGAGGAGGGCAGCTGGGTCAAGGGCCAGACGGAGAGCCTCAAGCAGAGCCTGGGTGAGTCGCCCAGCGTGCGCTCGGTGCGCGCCGCCAGCCAGATGCTGGCGCAGACCCGCACGCGCCAGCAGCGCGTGCGCGCGGAGCGCGACAGCGCGCGCGTGGCCCTGAAGGACGCGATCTCGCAGATGCTGACCGAGCTGGACGCGCTGGGCGAGCACACGGGCCAGTTCTCCGACAGCGTGGCGCGCTACGTCGACACGATCTCGCACGCCGATTCGCTGGAGAGCCTGGCCAGCGTCGTGCGCCAGATGATGGAGGAGGGCCGGGCCGTGCATGGCCTGGTCAGCGAGACGCAGGGGCGCCTGAACGAAGGCCGCCAGCGTGCTTCCGAGCTGGAGGATCAGGTGCGCGCGCTGGAGTCGGAGCTGCGCCGGCTGTCCGACGAAGTCTCCACCGACGTGCTGACCGAGGTCGCCAACCGGCGCGGCCTGATGCAGGCCTTCGAGGTCGAGACCGCGCGCCTGGAGCGCCAGGGCGGCGAGCTCGCGATCGGCCTGCTGGACATCGACAATTTCAAGAAGCTCAACGACACGCTGGGCCACTCGGTGGGCGACATCGCGCTGAAGTCGCTCGCCGGCCATGTACAGAAGCAGCTGCGCGCGGTCGACATCGTCGCGCGCTTCGGCGGCGAGGAGTTCGTCGTGATGCTGCCGGGCGTGATGGTGGACGAGGCGCAGGTCACGCTGACGCGCCTGCAGCGCACGCTGTCGGCCAGCCTGTTCATGCACGACGGCCGCGAGGTGTTCGTCACCTTCTCGGCCGGTGTCACCCGCTACCGCCCCGGCGAGCCGCTGGAGGCCGCGCTGGAACGCGCCGACGAGGCGCTGTACGAGGCCAAGCGCACGGGCAAGAACAGGACGTGCATCGGCTGACGGCGCACGGCACGCACCCGATCGAACGATGAGGCGGCCGGTTGCGCGGGCGAAGGGGTCTGGCATCTCCTCGCATCGCGCTGCTGCCTGTCCATTGCCCATGCCGGGGCCGCGATCGAGGCAATGCCAGACCCCGTGTTCGCAAGGGATCGGGGTCTGGCATTGCCTCGCCCGCGGCCGGCATCGGTCGCCATCGGCGAGCAACATGGCGCGGACGAGGAGATGCCAGACCCCTTGCCGCGCGATGCATCGGAAGCTCAGCTCGGCGCCCCGCAGCCCAGCCCTTCGAACTTCCACGCGGCCACGTGCCCGTCCTTGAGCACGAAGTGCGTCGTGCAGGTGATGGGCACGGGCGGCACCGCGAGCGCCGGCGTGGCCGTGGTCACCGTGGTGCCGGAGCCGCCCGCGCGGGTCACCGCGACGATGGGCGGCGCGCCGGAGGCGGCGCGGCTGTCGATGTCGGTGCGCACGATCCAGGTCAGCACCTCGCCATCGGGCGTGACCTCGGCCAGCGTGGGCCGGCCCCAGGATGCCTCCAGCTGCACGCGCGTCGCGCCCTGCCAGCGCAGCAACGAGGCCTCGTAGCGCGCGTCCATCGCGCCGGCGGGTGCGGCACAGCCCGACGCGGCCAGCGCGCACGCGAGTGCCCCGGCGGACGCGAGGGCCAGCACCGGTTTCGGGGCGGCGGGGCGGGTCATGCACCCATTGGACACCCGCGGCGCGCGAATTGCCGAAGCAGGGTATCTTCCCGCCCGAGGAGCCGCCGATGAGCATGCACGCCGCCGATGTCCACGCCCTGTCCGATGCCGTGCGCGCGATCGAGCGCCCCGGCGTCGGCGCGCGCCTGGCCAACCTGGCGGGCGCGCCGATCGAGCGCCTGGTGGGGCTGCTGCCCAGCCGCGCGTCGGGCGTGATCTCCGCGGCGGCGCGCAAGGCGATCCACGGCGCGCTGAACCTGTCGCTGCGCACCCTGGCCACCAACGACCCGCTCGCGCCCGGCGCGCCCCCCGCGGCGTCCAACGGCTGGCACAAGGTGGCGAGCGCGGCCAGCGGCGCGGTGGGCGGCGCGTTCGGCCTGGCGGCGCTGGCCATCGAGCTGCCGGTGTCCACGACGATCATGATGCGTTCGATCGCCGACGTCGCGCGCAGCGAGGGCGCGGACCTGGCCGACCGCCAGACGCAGCTCGAATGCGTGATGGTGCTCGCGCTCGGCGGCAACGCGACGAGCGACGACGCCGCCGAGGTCGGCTACTTCGCGGTGCGCGAGGCGATGACGCGCGCCGTCTCCAGCGCCGCGTCGCACCTGGCGCGCCACGGGTTGGCCAAGGAGGGCGCGCCCGCGCTGGTGCGGCTGATCACGCTGATCGCCGAGCACTACTCCGTCAACGTCACCGAGAAGGCCGCGGCGCAGATGGTGCCGCTGATCGGCGCGGTGGGCGGGGCGGCCGTCAACACGGTCTTCATCGACCACTTCCAGGCCGTGGCGCGCGGCCATTTCGCGGTGCGCCGCCTCGAACGCAAGTACGGCGTGGCCACGGTGCGCGCGAAGTATCGCGAGCTGGCGGCGGCGCTGGGGTAGGAACGCGTGGACGTGGGGCCGGCCCGCGCCTTCGCCGCGCCAGGACGGATCTGCCTGGCGTCGTCCCGGCGATGGCATGCGCTGCCCCTCGACCGGTGACGCCGGCTCACATCGCTCCAACACAAGGAAGCACTCGCCGTTTCCGGGCGTTCAGCGCGGGGTCGTATATTGCGGCCCTGACCTCGCGCCACTCGCCCCGCATGAAGACGATCCCGCTGCCGCTCCGCCCGTCCCTGGCCGTCGCCATGGCGCTGCTGCTTGCCGCATCCGCCGCCGGCGCCGCCGGCGCGTCGCGATCCGCCTGCACGCCCAAGCCGGCGAGCGACGACGTCAGGTCGCAGGTGGCCGACGCGCTGTCCGCGCATGTCGACGCCGCGCAGCCGATCGCGCTCGCGAACTGGGACGTGGGCTGGTGGCAGCGCCGGCGCGTCTGGATCACGCTCGCTGCGAGCAACGCGGGCGACGCCGCCACGCAGGTGCTGCCGCAGATGGTGATCGACGCGCGGCCGGACGGTGGCGCCGCGCTCGCGCTGTTCGGCCTGCCGCTGGCGCTGCCCGCGCACGGGCACGCCACGCAGCGCCTGGCGCTCTACATCCCCGACGACTCCAGGACGCTGGGCGTGCGCACGCTGGTGGCCACGCCCGCGCAACCGGTGACGGCGTCGTTCACGCTCGAATGCTCGGACTCGCGCTACGACCCGGGCGAGTTCGCGCCCGCCGTCGCGCGGCTGCTGGACGAGGCAGTGATGACGTACTTCAACGGCGCCGTCGATTCGCTGTCCGACCCGAACGCCGCGCTTCAGACCGTGCGCCAGCTGTCCAGCGGCGCGCAGGACGCCACCGACGTCGCCTGGACGATGCGCGGGCTCATGCAGGCGGTGCACGACGATCACGGCTTCTACGCGCTGCCCGGCGAGCCCCTGCCCGCGCGGCGCGTGCTCGCCACGCGCGCGCCCGACCTCGAACTGCGCGCCGACGGCACCGCGGTGCTGCGGCTGCACGCCGTCGACACCACGTCCGCGCCGGCCGCGCTCGCCTGGGCGACGTCGCTGCACGACGGCATTGCCGCCGTGGCGGCGCGCCATCCGCGCGGCTGGATCATCGACCTGCGCGACCACGACGGCGACAGCCCGTGGCCGTCGCTCGCGGCGCTCAGCACGCTGCTCGACGGCCCGGCCGTCGGCAACTTCACCAGCCGCCAGGGCAAGCAGGAATGGATCGTCGAGCGCGGCGCCGTGCGCATCGCGGGCGGCCAGGCGCTGGTGGACACCCAGCCCCCGCCCGAGCCGGACTACCGCGGCCCGGTGGCGCTGCTGCTCGGGCCCGGCACGCGCGATGCCGGCGAGGACGTGGCCGTCGCGTTCCGCGGCCGTCCCGCCACGCGCTCGTTCGGCAAGCCGACCGCCGGCTTCCCGCTGCAGGGCGTGCAGGTGCACCGGCTGTCGGACGGCAGCATGCTGGGCGTGCTCGAGACGCGTGCCGCCGACCGTACGGGCGTCGTCCACCGCGTGCCGCTGGAGCCCGAGACGCTGCTGCGCGAGGACGCCACCGCGCCCGTCCCCCAGCCCGTGCTGGACTGGCTGTACGAGACCCGATAGGGCGGGCTGGCCGCAGGCGCCACCCGCCTCCGCGGCCCTGCTTTCTCGGGCTTCCGGTGAACTCGGTCACGGGTTCGCTGGAAATCTCGTTCGCGCGCCGGGAAACTGTCGAGCAGACGCCAGAATCGCCCGCGTGTCCGATGCGTCCCCTGAAATCGCGATGAAGCTGTTGCCGCTGCTGCCTGTCCTGCTGGTTCTCCTGGCGCTGGCCGCCGTCGCCGCGCAACGGCTCAGGGGCGGCGCCCGCCGCGGCCCCGTCGCGTTCAAGGCGACGCCGTTGATGAGCGCCCGCGCACAGGCCATGTACTGGCGCCTGAAGGAGACATTCCCGGCGTCGATCGTGCTGGCGCAGGTCGCCTTCTCGGCACTGGTCACCAGCGAGTCCAGGCACCGCAACTACTTCGACCGCAAGGTGGCCGACTTCGTGCTGTGCGACCCGTCGCTGAAAGTGCAGTTCGTCATCGAGCTGGACGACGCCTCCCACAAGGGCCGCGCGCGCGCCGACGCCGCGCGCGAGAAGATCCTTGCCCGCGCGGGCTACAAGCTGCTTCGCTTCGCGAACGTGCCCGACCAGGACGACCTCAAGGCCTACATCCGGGCCCAGGGTCCCGAGGAGACGCGCGGCACGGCGTCGCGCGTCACGACGCGGGACGGCGGGATGCGGGCGACGCGCAGCATGGCACTGCAGGATCACTGAGCCCTCGGGCCGTCCTCCCCGTCGGCCGTCATCCTGCGCGCAGCTTTGGCCGTCATCCTGCGCGCAGCCTTGGCCGTCATCCTGCGCGAAGTCGCAGGATCCACCCCTGCCGGAACCTCGCCCCTTGTCCGTCATCCTGCGCGCAGTCGCAGGATCCACCCCTGGCAGGGCGCGGCCCTTCCAAAGCCATATTTCACCGCCCCGGGAAGAAACGAACGAGCGCCGGCGTTGTACCGGATATGACCCGCCAACCCGCCGGAACCTCCCCATGACGCCCAACCCCCGAACGCCTCGCGCCACGACCGCCGCCACCGTGCTGGCGCTCGCCGCATTGCCCTGGCCGGCCCACGCGGACGCGCCGCCCCCCAACGACGGCATGCGCTACGTCAGCGCCGGCGCCCAGGCCGACAACCACGGCAACCAGCAAGTCCTGTCGACGCTGAGCCTGCCCGTCGGCCAGCACGCCTGGGTGCAGGCGGGGGGCGGCAAGTCCCGCAGCGACGCGGCTTCCGGCGGCCGCAAGCCGGGCATCGTCACGGCCGGTGCGGGCGTGGCGGGCAAGTCGCTGCAACTGGCCGTCAACACGGCCCAGCGCTTCGACGGCAGCCGCTACCGGCAATCGGACGTCGGCGCCTCGCTCGACTGGAAGCAGGACGGCAACGACGTGGGCATCGACGTCACCCACCGCCGCTCGCGCGCGGCGGGCACCGTCGTGGCGTCCAACGGCCTTGGCGGAACGACCACCGTCCCCGCGCAGGCGCGCGTCACGGGCACAGGCGCGGGCGTGCACGGCGCGCTGCAGGTGAGCGACCACGTCAGCCTGTACGGTGCCGTCACCCGCAACCATTACACGACCCGCACGCAGCAGGGCGACCCGGCGGCAGGCGGCCTGCTCGGCTCGAACCAGATCCTGGCGCGCACGCTGCTGGGCGCCACGTCCGTGGTCAATCGCGACGAGGCCGACCTCGACCACACGGCCACGGTCGGCGCGACCTACCGCTGGGACAAGGTGGCCGTGTCGGGCGAGTACACCACCGGTGCGGTGCATGACGGCGGCGGCGCGCTGCGCAGCGTGGACCTGAAGGCGGCCATCGACGTCGCCCCGGGCTGGCGAGTGGCGCCCGGGGTGGGGCGCGGGACGACCGACCAGGGCGCGCACGCGACCTATGCGTCGGTGGCGGCGACGTACGGCTGGTGATCGAGCAGCCAGGCTTGTCGCGGGCGGTGTCGCCGTCGCCCGATGCGCACTGGCCGCGTGCTCAGGGGCCCAGGTAGAAGTCCATGGGGATGAGCTCGACAGCCCACCCGGCTTGCTCGCCCAGCGTGGCCGCCGGATGCATGGCAGCGATGCGCAGCGCCTCGTCCCGGCTGTCGGCGTCGATGATGAACAGGCCGCCGACCACTTCCTTGGCTTCGGTATACGGCCCATCGACGACCTGCGTCTTGCCGCTGCGCGGGCGAAGCGTTCTCCAGCTGTCCAGGTCGCCCAGCGACGCGGACACCAGCACCTTGCCGGTCGCCCGCATCTTCTCGTCCAATGGCGGACACTGGCTCACCAGTTTCTTGATGTCTTCAGGCGCCATCGCGGCGAACCGTTCGGGCGTGAAGTAGGCGAGTCCGAGGTATTTCATGGGAAGTCCTTCGAGGTGGTGACCTGCTGACGACGAACGAGCGGACCGGAAATCGACACGGTCACGGAAGAGTTCGTCGCGGCTCCCGGCACCATGCCCGCATCCCTGGTTGGACCGATTCTGGCAGCATGACGACCTGGCGCGTTGGCGGAGGCGGTCACTGCCGGGTCGCCGCCAGGCGTCCTTCGACCCATGGCCAAAGGATGGGGTGTGGGCTTTCATGGGCCGTTCAACGGTAGTGGAGTGAGTTTGAAACAAGCGCTGATTTCGTTCGTGCTGGCCTTGGCGGCGGCAACCCGGGTTGCAGCGGTCGATGCCGCGGTGGCGTTCCCGCCGCAGCTGGAGCCGCAAGCGCAGGAGGCCAGGGCGGCCCACCTGACCGCGGAAGTGCTGTCACGCTTCCACTACAAGGCCGTGCCGCTCGACGATGCGTTGTCGAGCAAGGTGTTCGACCAGTATTTGAAGGCGCTCGATCCGGAGAAGCTCTACTTCCTGCAATCGGACATCGACCGCCTCGCCCTCGACCGCACCCGGCTGGACGATGCGATCCTGACCGAGGACCTGCGCGCCCCGTTCGAGATCTTCAACCTGTACGAGCGCCGCGTGGTCGAGCGCCTGGCCGATGCACGCAGCCTGCTGCAAAAGGGCTTCGATCTCGAGCGCGACGAATCGTTGATGGTCGACCGCAAGGACCAGCCCTGGCCCGCGACCGAGGCCGATGCACGCGAGCTCTGGCGCAAGCGCGTCAAGAACGACTGGTTGCGGCTCAAGCTGGCCGGCCAGGATGACCGGACCATCGCCAGGATCCTCGACAAGCGCTATGACAGCACCACCCGGAGCGTGGGCAGGATCACCAGCGCCGACGCCTTCCAGGCATTCATGAACGCCTACACGATGGCGATCGACCCCCACACCAACTACCTCGGGCCGCGTGCCGCCGAGAACTTCGACATCTCGATGCGCCTGTCGCTGGTGGGCATCGGCGCGGTGCTGACCGAGATCGACGGCTACACCACCATCCGCGAACTCGTGCCCGGCGGGCCCGCGAGCGTGTCGGGGCAGTTGAAGGTGGGCGACCGCATCGTGGGCGTCGCGCAAGGCACGACGGGCCCGATGGAAGATGTCGTGGGCTGGCGCCTGGACGACACGGTGGCGCTCATTCGGGGCACGATGGGTTCGACGGTGCGGCTGGACATCCTGCCGGCCGACGGGGGGCCGGATGCGTCGAACCGGACCGTGGCCTTGGTGCGCGACACCATCAAGGTGCAGGACAGCGCCGCCAAGGCCAAGGTCTATGCCGTCGCGACGGGCACCATCAAGCGCCGGGTCGGCGTGATCACCTTGCCATCGTTCTACGAGGATGCCGCCGCGCTGCAAAAGGGCGACAAGGACTACCGCAGCGCCACGCGTGACGTGGCCAGGCTGCTGGCGGAACTGAAGGCCCAGAAGGTGGATGGCCTGTTGATCGACCTGCGCAACAACGGCGGCGGCTCGCTGCGCGAGGCGGTGAACCTGACGGGCATGTTCGTCGGCAAGGTGCCGGTGCTCCAGACCCGCAATGCCAAGGGCGACATCACCGTGGAGAGGAATGCCGACACCGGCCTGACCTGGGACGGGCCGCTGGGCGTGCTGATCAACCGGGGCTCGGCGTCGGCGTCGGAGATCTTCGCCGCGGCGATCCAGGACTACGGACGAGGCGTGATCATCGGGGAAGGCAGCTTCGGCAAAGGCACGGTCCAGACCCTGGCCAACCTCGACCAGATCGCCAAGAACGCCACGCCCGAGTATGGCGAAGTCAAGATGACGATCGCGCAGTTCTTCCGGGTGAATGGCGGCACCACCCAACTGCGTGGCGTCACGCCGGACATCGCCTTTCCGCAGACCAGCGACGACAGCCAGTTCGGAGAGGCCAGCTACGACAACGCCCTGCCGTGGACGCGCATCAAGGCGGCCGACTACGTGCCCGTGGGCGACGTGAAGACGCAGCTGCCCCGCCTGCTGGCATGGCACTCGACGCGCACCCAGCATGACCGCGATTTCCAGAACCTGCTGCAGGACGTGGCCACGGCCAGGGAGCTTCGCAAGAACAACGTGATTTCACTCAACGAAGCAGTTCGCCGCAAGGAGCGCGCCGCCTCGGAAAAGCGCATGGCGACCCTGCTGGGCGCGACCGGAACGGGCGCCAGCAGCGCGCTGATGGACGACGGCCTGCAGTTCAACGAGCGCCGGCTCGACAAGAACCTCGCCGTCGAGAAGACCCGCAAGACCTTCGACGATGCCCTCCTCGACGAGGCCGTCAGCATCGTGTCCGACAGCGCGGCATTGAAGGAAGGCAAGTCGCAGGTGGCGGCGAGCGCGTTGCCGGTCCGTCCCGAAGTGGTCATGGCCTGGCCGAAGGAGTCGGCGGCGAAATAGGCGCCTTGCGTGGCCAGGCGGCACCGGTTGCACGAGTCTTTGCCGCGCCGGTGTTGACGACTGCTCGCATGGGAATGCGGGCGCTGGCGTTCCAGGTTTCGGGCGGACTCATGGCACTTCGCAGTGGGTCGCATGAGCCCGCCCGAAACCCGTCATCGCATTGCTGCACTCAAGCCGTCGCCTGAGGTAGCAGGCCAGCGGCCGCCAGCACAAGCGCAACGAGATAAGCACCTACGACGATAGAGGCGATAGCCCAAACAATCCGGAACTTGACTCCGCGTGTGCCCACCGCCAGGCACCGAACGTGGCGCCCAGGAACGCGGCCGCCAGCGTCAGCATCGTCAAAGCAGCTCTGTGAATGTCGCCGCCCAGAGTAGCGATGAAGAAGAAAAGGATGAAGACGCCAGTTACCGCCACGCTCGCAAGTGCGGCAAACGGTACGAGCGCGATCATTGGCGCCCAAGGTGACGATTCGCGACGCCGCGCCACCACGAACGCAGCGAGCAAGTATGAAAGCGCAGCAACCGCGCTTTCGACCAAGAGAAGCAACTTCTCATGACGCAAGTCCTGCAAGACGGATTGAATCAAGTCGTTGCTCATGGCGCGTGCAGCCTCCTTGCTTGTCGCAGCCTGTCAGCCTACCTGAAAGCCGACGGCAGCCAGGTCGCCGGCCCTGGCGCGGGAGGACGGGTCCAGTCAGGCGTCGCCGCTGGCGGCAGGTAGCCGATCCGGCAGGCGTCAATCGCATCGCTTTCGCTTGCAGACGACGCCGCCCGCTGATAAAGTTAGCCAAATGGATAACTATGGCGCCTCGCTGGATTCGATCTTCCATGCGCTCGCCGACCCGACGCGCCGGGCCATCGTTCAACGGCTCGGGCAAGGGCCGGCGACGGTGACCGAACTGGCGCAACCGTTCGCGATGGCGTTGCCGTCGTTGATGAAGCATGTCGGCGTGCTGGAAGAGACGGGGCTGATCCGATCGACGAAGGCCGGCCGCGTACGGACCTGCGTGCTCAGGCGCGAGAACCTGGCCGCCGTGGAACGGTGGCTCGGAGAACAACGAGCCGTCTGGCAAGCCCGCTATGGGAACCTCGACGTGCTCCTGGAACAACTCAAAGGAGAAGACAGTGAAGATTGATCCGCGTTTCGAATTCGTCGTGGACAAGGCCCGCAACCGCATCACGGTGGAACGGGAGTTCGCGGCGAACCAGCAACTGGTATGGGACTGCCACACCCGGCGCGAGTACCTCGACCGCTGGTTCGCCCCTAAGCCGCTCACGACCCGCACGAAGCACATGGAGTTCAAGGTGGGAGGCTACTGGCACTACGCCATGGTCATGCCCGACGGACAGGCGTTCTGGAGTCGCCTGGACTACCAGTCGATCACGCCGATCGACGGCTACGTCGCCCTCGATGGCTTCTCCGACGAGACGGGCGCGGTGAACCCGGAGTTGCCCCGGTCCCGCTGGGACGTGGCCTTTGCCGGAGCGCAGGATCGAACGACGGTGACGACGGTCATCCAGTACGACTCGGCGCAGGGCGTCCAGAAGGTCATCGACATGGGCATGCAGGCGGGCCTCACGTCCACCCTCGAGCGACTCGACGAACTGCTGGCGACGCTGCAGGCGTGAGCGCAGCCCGGCCCGCGCGCGGATGCCGAGGGCCGTCATTCCCTGCCGATTGCCGGCCAGTAACTCTTGGCGGAAGCAGTCGCTTTCGAGCTTGCGTAGGGCGCTGGCGATCGCCGCTCGCATGGGAATGCGGGCACCGACGCTGCTGACGACCCCGTTGCTGTCATGAGGCTCACCGGTTGAGCCGCCGCAAAGCAGTCATGCAGCCGTGTGAAGGCCTACATGAATAGCGATCGGGCACATCAGGGGCGCCACTGATGATAGGAAGGTCGAGGAATTGCGTTGCAGCCTCCGATATCGCGGTCGAAGAGGCTTAACATAGATCGATGCAATACGTCCTGCCGAAGTTCACGTCCATGGAGGTCAATGCCGCCGGCAAAGCCCTCATCGCGCCCCAGTCTTCAGGGCCTATGAAGTGGCAGGAGCTTGACGAGGCAGTGCATACATACGTCGTGGTGAATAACTGGCGCGCGTGCCACGCTCGGCCGCTCGCAACGTTCGCCATGACATTGAAGAATCGGGCGCTCAAGATCCACAAAGAGTCTCTGGTTGCACAGCGCATTAAGCGACTGGACTCCATCGTCAAGAAGTTGGAGATCCAGGCTTCGATGAAGCTCACAGATGCAGGACATCGCCGGCTGTAGAGCGATCATGCCGACGATCACGCAGGTGCGCCGCCTCGAACAGCGCTACCGCGGAGAGTCAGATTTTTCGCACGAGTTCAAAGGCTGCAAGGACTACATCCTGCAGCCAAAGGCGAGCGGTTATCGCGGTATTCACTTGATCTATAGATTCAAGCTGCGCGAATCGTCTCCCTACGAAGGACTGCAAGTGGAGATTCAACTGCGAAGCAAGTTTCAGCACGTTTGGGCGACGGCGGTCGAGGCTGCTGGGACATTTACCAACCAGGCGCTCAAGTCAAGCCAAGGCAGTGCCGAATGGCAGCGGTTCTTCGCACTCATGAGTTCGTACATCGCGCAGTTGGCGAAGTCGCCGCTTGTGCCGAACACACCTACAGACGCCGACGAGCTTCGGGAGGAATTGCGCGCACTTGTGGTGAAGCTGCATGTCATTGGCACGCTGCAGACCTACAACGCGACTCTGAACAAAGTTGAGAGAAGGTCAAAGGTCAAGTACTACTTGATGGATCTTGATCCTGAGGGCAGGACGGTCAAGGTAACAACCTTTTCCGCGACGGAGAACGAAGAGGCTAACGAGGCATACACCGCGACTGAGAAGGGGCTGCCGAAAGATACCAACCGGCAGGTCGTGCTCGTATCAGTCGATTCCATTCAGGCTTTGCGGCAGGCCTACCCCAACTACTTTCTGGACACCACGCGATTTGTGGAGATCGTTGAGAACGCCATAGCTGGCTGAGTCGAATTTCTTTGATCAAGCCCGCACATGTCTGTGAAGACATTGTGCGCCCGGTGGAAGCGGTCGCATTCGAGCTTGCGCCGGGCCCTGGCGGTTGCCGCTCGCATGGGTCAATGGGGTCAGGTCTTGCCCCTGCAACTTCCGGGAGTTGTTGAATATGCAAGACCTGTCCTCAACTCCTAAGCGTCGCCCAGCTCCAAGGAGGGGTAACCAAGGAGGGGTCACGTTTTGACCCGGCATTCCTTTCTGGCGCCAGTGCGGCGTCTTGGGAAGTTGCGAGGGCAAGACCTGATCCCAGAGCCGCGCGGTGAGCGGGTGCCGTTGCATCCAGAGTGCTTCGGCACGTGGGATCAGGGTGGGCGCGCGACGTATGTATCGCGGCGGAGACGTACGGCGGGCGAGGCCCGCGCCCGCTTACCGCACGGTCGCGATCAGGACGACGAACACGACGCCCACTGCGAGGAAGACTTTTGTCCGCCAAGCCAGCCGCAGGGCAAGTTCGTCAGCGGCCTTCGCAAGTTCCCTGATGTCCCTGTTCGACAGCTCGCGGGCGTGTTGCCGCTGGATCCTGGCCTTGAGCGACAACATCCAGATCATGCCGAGGAACAGATACAGGATGAATGCGATGGAGATGATCGATTTCATGTCAAAGAGGTGGCAGGGTCAGGTCTTGCCCCGCAACTTCCGAGAGTTGTTGAATACAAGGAGGGGTCAGGTATTGACCCAGCAATCATTCTTGTCTTCCCTGACGGAATCTGGCTGCTCGGCGCGCGTGATGAACCTAATGCACGTTCGCTAGTGCGGCGTCTCGGGAAGTTGCGGGGCAAGACCTGACCCCAAAGCCACAAGGCGCATCCGCGCTGATGAAGCAGTTCAATGACCTTGCCCCTGAAGATCGGAGCCTTGCTGAGTGGCCGAATTCAGGCAAGGGGAACCGCAAGTGAGCAAGGCCTAGAGGGCACGGTACGCGCGGCGCTCACGGGTGCTTCGAATCGGCTCCAAACGACTGCGTGCGCAGGCCGCGTCGTCGACTCTTTGGTGTGCCGAGCGCACGCCTGGGGCGGCGCTTCCCGGAAGCGGCGGTGATGAGCCTGCTGCACTCGGCGCGCATCAACGGGCATGATCCTTCTGCGTACCTGCGAGACGTGCTGGAGCGGCTGGCGCTGCAAGCAGCCAGCCGGATCAACGAGCTCCTGCCTCATCGCTGGACACCACCGACGATCAGTTTGACTCCTTGCGGCACAGGCAGTAGATGAACTT
>Ga0207667_10005341_pt1 | contig 15665 bp, 13 predicted proteins | sample KBSCornC52_FD_184301 | JGI IMG/M metagenome (GOLD analysis project Ga0207667, IMG submission 184301) | Corn rhizosphere microbial communities from Kellogg Biological Station, Michigan, USA - KBS Corn C5-2 (SPAdes) (version 2) | ecosystem: Host-associated > Plants > Roots > Rhizosphere > Soil ... | reverse complement strand
CGCGGCTGGTTTGCAAGATTTAATACCCACGGCGAGGATGAAGCCGCGCTGCTCTCGACCTGCAACCGCACCGAGATGTATGCGGCGAGCTGCGCGCCCGATCCGCTCGACGCCTCCGCGCGCTTCCTCGCGGACTATCACAACCTGAATTTTGCCGAGCTGCGTCCGCACCTGTACATGCTGCCGCAGCATGACGCCGTGCGCCATGCGTTCCGCGTCGCCTCCGGCCTCGACTCGATGGTGCTGGGCGAAGCGCAGATCCTGGGCCAGATGAAGGACGCCGTGCGCGTCGCCGACGAAGCGGGCGGCCTCGGCACCTATTTGCACCAGTTGTTCCAGCGCAGCTTCGCCGTGGCGAAGGAAGTGCGCACCACCACGGAGATCGGCGCGCACAGCGTATCGATGGCCGCCGCCGCCGTGCGCCTGTCGGAACGCATTTTTGATCGCGTCAGCGAGCAGAACGTGCTGTTCATCGGCGCCGGCGAGATGATCGAGCTGTGCGCCACGCACTTCGCCGCCCACAATCCGAAATCGATCACGATCGCCAACCGCACGCTGTCACGCGGCGAGGTGCTGGCCGCGCGCTTCAACGGCAGCGCGATCGGCCTCGCCGACCTCACCGAACGCCTGGCGCAGTTCGACATCGTCATCTCGTCCACCGGATCCACGCTGCCACTGATCGGCAAGGGCCTCGTCGAACGCGCCATCAAGGCACGCCGGCACCGTCCGATGTTCATGGTCGACCTGGCGGTCCCGCGCGACATCGAACCGGAAGTCGGCCGCCTGAACGACGTGTTCCTGTACACGGTCGACGACCTGGCCGAGGTGGTGAGAAGCGGCGTCGAAAGCCGCCAGGCCGCCGTCGCCCAGGCCGAAGCCATCATCGAGACGCGCGTGCAGTCGTTCATGCACTGGATCGGCGACCGCGCCGTCGTGCCCGTGATCCGCGACCTGCACGAGTCGAGCGAAGCGATGCGCCTGGCCGAGCTGGAACGGGCCCGCAAGCTGCTCGCGAAAGGTGAAGACATCGACACGGTGCTCGACGCCCTGTCGAAGGGTCTCACCGCGAAATTCCTGCACGGCCCGCAACAGGCCCTGCACCGCGCCCAGGGCGACGAACGCGCGCGCCTGGCAAGTCTCCTGCCCCAGCTGTTCCGCGGCCGCCGTTAGCGGCCTGCTATCCTTCGTCTGTGCCGCCGCGGCTTGCCTGACGCCGCCGTGCGGCTTGTCCGTCGTCATTCCTGATAAGAACACTATGAAACCATCCATGCTGGCCAAGCTGGACCAACTGGCCAACCGCCTCGTCGAACTGGACGAACTCCTGATGTCCGAAGGCGCCACCGCGAACATGGACAGCTTTCGCAAGCTCAACCGCGAACATGCCGAGTTGAGCCCGCTGGTCGCCGTCTATCGCCAGTACCAGACCGCGCAGGGCGACATCGCCGCCGCGCAGGAGATGCTCGCCGACCCGGACATGAAGGATTTCGCGCAGGACGAGATCGACGCAGCCAGGGCGCGCATGGCGGAACTCGACATCGAGCTGCAGAAAATGCTGCTGCCCAAGGACGAGAACGACGAACGCAACATCTTCCTCGAGATCCGCGCCGGCACGGGCGGCGACGAATCCGCGCTGTTCGCGGGCGACCTGCTGCGCATGTACACCCGTTATGCCGAGCGCAACCGCTGGCAGGTGGAAATGGTGTCGGAATCGCCGTCCGACCTGGGCGGCTACCGCGAAGTCATCGTGCGCATCGTCGGCCAGGGCGCCTACTCGAAACTGAAATTCGAATCGGGCGGCCACCGCGTGCAGCGCGTGCCCGCGACGGAGACGCAGGGCCGCATCCACACGTCGGCCTGCACCGTCGCCGTGATGCCCGAGGCGGACGAGGTCGAAGACGTGCAGATCAACCCGGCCGACCTGCGCATCGACACCTACCGCGCCTCGGGCGCCGGTGGCCAGCACATCAACAAGACCGATTCCGCCGTCCGCCTGACGCACTTGCCGACCGGCATCGTCGTCGAATGCCAGGACGACCGCAGCCAGCACAAGAACAAGGCACAGGCGATGAAAGTCCTGGCCGCGCGCATCAAGGACGTGCAGTTGCGCGAGCAGCAGAGCAAGGAAGCCGCGACACGTAAAAGCCTGATCGGCTCGGGCGACCGCAGCGAGCGCATCCGCACCTATAACTTCCCGCAGGGCCGCCTGACCGATCACCGCATCAACCTGACGCTCTATAAACTGGACATGATCATGGACGGCGACCTGGGCGAACTGACGGGCGCCCTGTCGGCCGAGCACCAGGCGGAGCAGCTGGCGGCGCTGGGCGATTAAAAATTCGGGGTCAGGGCCCATTTCAAAAAAGTGCTCTGCCCCCGAATTAAGACGGTTATAAGTTGCTAGACTGAAAATAACTCTTTCGATAACGTCCACAGGAAGCCCATGTCCTCGTCCCGCAATCTCCTGCTCGCCATCGCCGCCGCCAGCATCGCCCTGATCGGCGCCGCCCTGTACCTCCAGCACGCGAAGGACATGCTGCCCTGCCCGCTGTGCGTCATCCAGCGTTACCTGTTCATCGGCATCGCCATCTTCAGCCTGATCGGTGCGCTCGCCGGCAAGATCCGCGCCGGTGCCGGGCTTGCGCTGCTGTGCGGGCTGGGCGGCCTTGCCGTCGTGGGCAAGCATTTATATGTGCTCGCGCACCCGGGCTTTTCGTGCGGCATCGATCCGATGGAGACGACGCTCAACAAGATCCCGACCGCCACCATGCTGCCCTGGCTGTTCCGCGCCGACGGCCTGTGCGAAGCGGCCCAGGAGACGGTGTTCGGCCTGAACGTGCCGCAATGGTCGGCCGTCTGGTTCACGATCCTCACGCTGGCCCTCCTCTGGACGCTCGTGCGGCGCGCGCGTTGATGGCCATCCAGCCCGGCACCAGCATCGCGGCGGTGCAGGCCGGCCTGCCGCTCGATCCGCTGGAAAACCGCATCCTGTTGTGCCACGCGACGGGCCTGACCCGCGTCCAGCTGATCACGCAAGGCGACCGTCCGCTCACGCCCGACGAAGCGGCACGCCTCGATGACCTCGTGGCGCGCCGGCTGCGCGGCGAGCCGATCGCCTACATCGTCGGCCGGCGCGAATTCTTCGGCCTCGATTTCCAGGTCGGTCCCGCCGTGCTGATTCCCCGTCCGGACACGGAGCTGATCGTCGAACTGGCGCTGGAGCGCCTGCCGCAGGAGCGCCTGCCGCAGGAGCGCCTGCCGCAGGATCGCCTGCCGCAGGATCGCCTGCCGCAGAATACGCCCCGCCTGCTCGACATGGGCACCGGCAGCGGCGCGATCGCCGTCGCCGTCGCGCACACCCGGCCAGATACCGCCGTCACCGCGCTGGACGTCAGTCCGGATGCACTGGCCGTGGCCCAGGCCAATGCGGCCGCCAACGGCGCGCGCGTGCGCTTCCTGCACAGCAGCTGGTTCGATGCGCTCGCTGCCGGCGAGATGTTCGACGTCATCGCCTCCAACCCACCCTATATCGCGGCCGGCGACGACCATCTCGCCCAGGGCGACCTGCGCTTCGAGCCGGTCGGCGCGCTGACCGACCATGCGGACGGCCTGTCCGCGCTGCGTACCATCATCGCAGGCAGCCCGCGCCACCTCGTGCCCGGCGGCTGGCTGCTGCTCGAACACGGCTACGACCAGGCAGAAGCCGTGCGCGCGCTGCTGGCGGATGCCGGCTATACCGAGGTGCAAAGCTGGTGCGACCTGGCCGGCATCGAGCGGGTCAGCGGCGGCCGGTTCGCGCATTGACGGTTCGGGATTGACAGCGCGGCGCGGCGCCCTCGCCCGCTTTGTTACAATTCCGGGTCCACCATCCGGAGCCAAGTCATGCGTCGATTTTTCGCGACCCTGATCCTGCTGGGCCCCCTGGTTGCACTCGCGGCGGATGTCGCCGGCACGCCGGCCGGCGCCGCCGAACAGGCGCGTGCCCTGTTCGAGCGCGACTGGCAATGGCGCCTCAAGCACCAGCCCGAATTCGCCACCAGCGTCGGCGCCAACCGCCACGCTGGGCAACTCTCCGACACGTCGCTCGCCGCCAGCGCCGCCGCCAGCGAGCACGCGCGCCGCATGCTCGATCTCGCGCGCCAGATCGACCGCGCCCAGTTGACCGGCCAGGACCGGCTGTCGTGGGACGTGTTCACCGCCGACCAGGAGCGCATCCTCGCGCGCGCGGACTTCGTCGCCTTCGACCCGCAACCCATCAGCGCCCAGGACGGCCTGCAGATCCGCTTTCCGCAACTGGTCGCGCAAATGCCCTTCGTCACGGAAGACGACTACCGCAACTACATCGCGCGCATCGAAGCCCTGCCCCGCCACGTCGACGGCATCATCGAGCAGATGCGCGAAGGGATGCGCACCGGCTGGACGGCGCCGAAGGCGATCATGGCCGGCCTGCCCGCGCAGCTGCGTGCCATGCGCGAACACCTGCAGGACGGGCCGCTCGGCGCGCCGTTCCAGCGCCTGCCCGCGACCATCCCCGAAGAAACGCGCACGAAGCTCGCCGCGGACGGCGCCGCCGCCCTGCGCACGGCCGGCGGCGCGCTGCAAAAGCTGGAAGACTTCGTGCGCACCGATTACCTGCCGGCCGCGCGCACGACCATCGGCGCCTCCAGCCTGCCCGGCGGCGCGGCCTGGTATGCGTACCTCGTGAAGACCGTGACGACGACGACGCTGACGCCGGCCGAGATCCACGCGCTCGGGATGAAGGAAGTCGCGCGCATCCGCGCCGAGATGGAGACGACGGCAACCCGCACCGGCTTCAAGGGCAGCTATCCGCAATTCGTCGCCTTCGTGCGTACCGACCCGCGCCTGTTCCCGACCAGCGCCGACGCGCTGCTGGACCGCTACCGGCGCACGATCGCGCGTGTGGTCGCGCAGCTGCCCCTGCTCTTCGGCGTCGTTCCGGAGGAGGAGCTTGCCGTCAAACCCGTGCAGCAGGAAAGTAGCAACACGCAGGGCGGCGCCTATTACGAAGCCGGCACACCAGGGCGCACCGCGGCCCTCGTCGTCAATACGAGCCGCCTGGAGACGCGGCCGCTGTGGGAAGTCGAAACGCTCGCCCTGCATGAAGGCATGCCCGGCCACCACCTGCAGGTCGCGCGCGCCCACGCCATCGACGGCTTGCCGGCATTCCGCCGCCATGCCTGGTACCCAGCGTTCGGCGAGGGCTGGGCGTTGTACGCCGAGGGACTGGGCACGGAGCTGGGCCTGTTGCGCGACCCGTTCTCGCAGTTCGGCCGCCTGGCCGACGAGCAGCTGCGCGCGGCCAGGCTCGTCGTCGACACGGGCATCCACGCGCTGAACTGGTCGCGCCAGCAGGCCGTCGACTACCTTAACGCAAATACGGCCAATCTCCCGGCCGACAACGAGGTCGAAGTCGACCGCATGATCGCCCAGCCGGGCCAGGCGCTGGCTTATAAAATCGGCCAGCTGCGCATCGTCGCGCTGCTGGCGCGGGCGCAGGCGGCACTGGGGGCGCGCTTCGACATCCGTGCCTTCCACGACGCCGTTCTGGAAAACGGCGCCCTGCCGCTCGACCTGCTGGAACGCCGCATCGACCGCTGGATCGCCGCGCAGAACGCGGCCCCGGCGCCCGCTTCTCCCGCAGCTGCGGCAGCGGAGCCGGCCCTGTTCCAGTAACGGAAAAGTCATATTGATAGGTGCCCGGCGCGCTTGGCCGTTTTCGGTTACTCTCTGCGTCTCAAGGCAGTATAAGAAAGGAAATCCCGTGTCGAACCAACTGACCCGCCGGCTGGCCCTGCTGGACGACGATGCCCACCGCGGCCTGTTGCTGCAAGGCCTGCGCGGCATCGAACGCGAGACTTTGCGCGTCGACAACCAGGGCCACCTGGCCCGGACGCCGCATCCGGTCCGGCTCGGCTCAGCCCTGACCCATCCGCAGATCACGACGGATTACGCGGAAGCGCTACTCGAATTCATCACGCCGGCCGAACACGACATCGCGCTGGCCCTGCACCGCCTGGACGCGGTCCACCGCCATGCCTATGCGATGCTGGACGGCGAGATGCTGTGGAGCCAGTCGATGCCCTGCGAGCTGCCGTCGGAGGAAGAGATCGAGATCGCCTGGTACGGCAAGTCGAACATCGGCATGCTCAAGCACGTGTACCGGCGCGGCCTGGCGCTGCGTTACGGCAAGGCCATGCAATGCATCGCGGGCATCCACTACAATTATTCGCTGCCGGAAGAACTCTGGAAGCTGCTGGCGCAGCACGAAGGCATCGCGGAAGAACGCCGCAACGCCCTGCGCGACTTCCAGTCCGAAAGCTATATCGCGACGATCCGCAACTTCCGCCGCTACAGCTGGCTCCTGATGTACCTGTTCGGCGCCTCGCCCGCGCTGTCGAAGGGCTTCCTGCGCGGCCGCCAGCACAACCTCGAGACGCTGTCGGACGACACGTTATACCTGCCGTACGCGACGAGCCTGCGCATGAGCGACCTGGGTTACCAGAACGATGCCCAGTCCGGCCTGCGCCCGCACGAGAACAGCCTGGAAAGCTATGTGACATCGCTGATGGACGCCGTGAAGCGCCCGTATCCGCCGTATGCGGAAATCGGCACGAAGAAGGATGGCGAGTGGATCCAGCTGTCCACCAACATCCTGCAGATCGAGAACGAATACTATTCGACGATCCGCCCGAAGCGCGTGATCCGCACGGGCGAACGTCCGGTGCAGGCGCTGTGCAACCGCGGCGTGCAATACATCGAGGTGCGCTGCCTGGACGTCGATCCGTTCGAACCGGTCGGCATCGCGCTCGAGACCGGTCGCTTCCTGGACGCGTTCCTGCTGTTCTGCGCCCTCGAGGAGAGCCCCATGATCAATGCGATGGAGGGGCAAATCCACGCGCGCAACTTCGCGCGCACCGTGAAGGAAGGCCGCCGTCCGGGCCTGACCCTCACCCGCAACGACCACGAAGTGCTGCTCAAGGACTGGGCCGAAGACCTGCTCGAACGCATCCGCCCCGTCGCCGAACTGCTGGACCACGAGCACAATTACAAGGGCGCGCACGTGGACGCCCTGGAGGCGCAAAAGGCCAAGGTGCTCGATCCGGACAAGACGCCGTCCGCACGCGTCCTGCAGGAAGTGCGCACGCTCGGCTCGTTCGCGCAATTCGGCCTGCGCCAGAGCGAGCTGCACGCGCAGGCCTTCCGCGCCGAACCGCTGATGCCGGCCGAGACGGCGCTGTTCGACGAGATGGCCCGGGCGTCGCTGGCCGAGCAGGCGCAGATCGAAGCGACGGACACGGGGTCGTTCGACGATTTCGTGGCGGCGTACAACAGTAGTACACTGTGCCGTAACAGCTAACCCAGGCTTCGACATCACCGGGCGCCGGTTCGCACTGCCCGCCCGGGCGTCACGCCTCCACCCGAGGCTCTCTTGCTGACCTTTTTCAACGAGCATCACACGCAGCACACCGGCCGTTTCGCGAACGAGCCGGCAGCGGAACGGCCCGAGCGCATCGACCTCGTCGCGGACGAATTCACGCGGCGCGGGCTCGGGCGCATCGTCACGCCGCACGGCGTGCCGCTGACGTCGCTGGAACGCATCCACACGCCGCGCTACCTGCACTTCCTGCGCAGCGCGTGGAGCGCGTGGCTCGCGCTCGATCCGGCCAACGCCGAACGCGATCCGCTGCCGTCCGTCTGGCCCGTGCAGGGCATGCGCCGCGACATCGAGCCGGACAATTTTACGGGACGCCTCGGCCTGTTCGCCTTCGACGCCGACACGCCGCTGACGGCCGGCACGTGGACCGCCGCCAGGACGGGCGCCGACTGCGCGATCAATGCCGCGCACGCGCTGCGCCTGGGCGAACGCGGCACGTTCGCCCTCACCCGTCCGCCCGGCCACCATGCCGGCGCCGATTATTTCGGCGGCTTCTGCTTCCTGAACAACGCGGCGCTGGCGGCCCAGCACCTGCTCGACGACGGCCTGCAGCGCGTGGCCATCCTCGACATCGACTACCACCACGGCAACGGCACGCAAGACATCTTTTATCAACGCCGGGATGTGTTGTTCGTCTCCCTCCACGCCGATCCGCGCACCGACTACCCCTATTACAGCGGACACGCGGACGAGACGGGCGCCGGCGCGGGCGCGGGCTGTAACCTGAACGTGCCCTTGCCGCGCGGGACCGGCGCGGCGCAATGGTTCGCCGCGCTGGAGACGGCCTGCATCCGGATGGCCGCGTTCGCCCCGCAGGCGCTCGTCGTCTCGCTCGGCGCCGACGGTTTCAGCGGCGACCCGCGTTCGCACTTCGGCCTGTCGAGCGGCGATTTCCTGCGCATCGGCGAGCGCATCGGCTACCTCGGCCTGCCGACCGTGTTCGTGTTCGAAGGCGGCTCGGTCGTGCCCGAACTGGGCATCAACGTGGTCAACGTGCTCGAAGGTTTCGAACAATGATCGAATGGCAGTGGAGCAGCTTCGCCGACCTCGCGGTGGCGGACCTGTACGAGATGCTGGCGCTGCGCCAGCAGGTGTTCGTGCTGGAGCAGACATGTCTGTACCCGGACATCGACGGCCTCGACCCGGGCGCGTACCACCTGCTCGGCTGGCGCACCGCCGACGGCAAACGGGAACTCGCGGCCACCTTGCGCTGCCTGGCGCCGGGCACGAAATACGACGAGATGTCGCTGGGCCGCGTCGTCACGAGCCCGTCCGCGCGCGGCACGGGCCTGGGACGCGAACTGGTCGCGCAAGGCATCGCCCGCGCCGGGCAGCTGCATCCGGGCCACGCGATCCGCATCGGCGCCCAGGCCCACCTGGAAGCCTTTTATGCCGGCTTCGGCTTTCGCACCGTGTCCGCACCGTACGACGAGGACGGCATCCCGCACATCGACATGCTGCGCCCGGCCGCCGTCATTTGAGCAGGCCGGATTTCGTCGGATCGGGCATGCGGATCGCGACGAGGCAGGCCAGCGCGCACATGACGCTCACGTACCAGTAGAAATACGGCTCGTGGCCGGCCTGCTTGAACCACAGCGCCACGTATTCCGCCGAGCCGCCGAAGATCGCATTGGCGACGGCATACGACAGCCCCACGCCCAGTGCGCGCACCTCGACGGGGAACATCTCCGCCTTGATCAGGCCGCCGATCGACGTGTACAGGCTGATGATCGCCAGCGCGCAGATGATCAGCGCGCCGGCCGTCAGCGGACTCGACACGTTGCGCAGCGCCATCATGATCGGCGTCGTGAACACGGCGGCCAACGCACCGAACCAGATCATCGACGTGCGCCGGCCGATGCGGTCGGACAGCGCGCCGAACGCCGGCTGCAGCGCCATGTAGACCAACAGGCAGACCGTCATGATCCGGCTCGCCGTCTCGGTGCTCATGCCGGCCGTGTTGACGAGGTATTTCTGCATGTACGTGGTGAACGCATAGAAGATCAGCGAGCCGCCCGCCGTGAAACCGAGCACGGTGACGAAGGCGCGCCGGTGGTGGCGCAGCAGGGAGGCGACGCTGCCCGCGGCCTCGCTCTTGCGCTCGGTGGCCGTCGTCGTCTCGTGCAGCGAGCGGCGCAGGTACAGCGACACGAGGGCGGCGGCCGCGCCGACGACGAACGGGATGCGCCAGCCCCAGGCCTTCAGTTCGTCGTGCGACAGGAACAGTTGCAGGACGCCCAGCACGAGCAGGGCCGCCAGCTGGCCGCCGATCAGGGTCACGTACTGGAACGATGCGAAAAACCCCTTGCGGCCGGGCTCGGCCACCTCGCTCATGTAGGTGGCGCTGGTGCCGTATTCGCCGCCCACGGACAGGCCCTGGAACAGGCGCGCCACCAGCAGCAGCGCCGGCGCCGCCGTGCCGATGCTCGCATACGTCGGCAGCGCGGCGATCATCAGCGAGCCGCCGCACATCATGAGCACGGAAATCATCATCGCGTTGCGCCGGCCGTAGCGGTCGGCGACGCGGCCGAACAGCCAGCCGCCGATCGGCCGCATCAGGAAGCCGGCGGCGAAGATGCCGGCCGTGTTCAGCAGCTGGGTGGTGGGATTTCCTTTCGGGAAGAAGGCCGACGAGAAATACAGCGCGCAGAACGAATAAATATAAAAGTCGAACCACTCGACCAGGTTGCCGGACGAGGCGCCGACGATGGCAAAGACGCGCTGGCGCGGTGTGAGGTCCTGGATGGCGTGCGCGTCTGCCGTTTCCGTCGTGGTCATTTGCTTTCTCCGAGTCAGCGATAGCCAGGCCGCGGCAAGGTCCACCTGGCCGGCACGGCCGGAGACTCACAATAGCATTTTCCCAATTTTGCTGTCGCCACGGGTCAGGCGCCACAGCAGCATCGGCATGCCTGCCAGCAGCAGCAGGGCCGTCGACGGTTCCGGCACCGGCTCCGTCACTGGCGTCAGCAGCACCGGCGCGCAATAACCGAAGTCGTTGCAACTGTTGGCCACGATCTGGCCGGCATCGTTGATCCCGACCGCGTCCATCAGCACCTGGATGCCGAGCCCGCCCGTGACGTCGTTCAGGTCGACCAGGTTGCCGTCGGCATACTCGAACGCGTGCGAGAAGCCATCGTCGACGAAGCTCGAATAGCCGACCACGACGCCAGCCGCGTTGATCGCATGGGCTTCGCCGTAATCGCCGCCGAACGAACCGAGGTCGTGCATCACGCCGTCGCTGTACAGGAAGGGATGCCAGGCGGCGTCGCCCGCGATCAGGCTGTATCCGGCCACCTGGCCCGCGTCATTGATCGCCTCGGCCCAGCTGAAGCCACCGCCCAGCGTGCCCAGGTCCTGCATGGTGCCGTCGCGGTACTGGAACGCGTGGGCGCCGTCGTTCGGAAACGCCGGGCCCGGCTGGGAGCCGCCGACGATCAGGCCCGCATCGTTGATGCCGTTCGCCTGCGCGGTCGTGCCACCGAGCGTGCCGAGGTCCGTCAGTACGCCGCCGCTGTACAGGAAGGCGCGGCTGTTGCCGGCGGCGTCCGTGGCGGCGCCGACCACCTGGCCACTGGCGTTGATGCCGTAGGCGACGCTGTCGCCGCCGTACAGCGTGCCGATGGGCTGGATATGGCCGTCGCGGTAGATGAAGCCGCGCGTGAAGTCGCCGGACACGGAAGCACCGACCACGGCGCCGCCCGCCGTCGCGGTGGCATAGGCCGACGGGCCGCCCAGCGTGGGCAGGAAGGTCGTCGTGCCATCCTTCCAGACGAAGGCGCGTCCCTCGAAATCGGCGGTGATGCCGCTGCCGACGACGCTGCCATCGTTGCCGATGCCATAGGCCGTGAAGTCGGCAGGCAGGAACGTGGCGCTGTACAGCGGAACGGCCCACGCGTGCGCGCTGGCGAGCAATGGCAACAACAGCGCGAACAGGCAACGGCGTATCGACATGGCAGGCTCCGGATGAGATGCAGGCGTGCCAACGATACGGGGCGATGCGGCGCGCGGACCTGAGCAAAATCAGGCGTGCGCGCCGTATTCAGATGGCCGGGCTGCCGGTGGCGGCCGCGGTGGCGTTGGTGGCCACCCTGCGCCACGCGCCGGCGGCGCTGCGCATCCGCCCCGCTGCCGCGCTGCGCGAATGAATCAGCAGGCCGCGCTGCCGCAGACTTTCACGAGCTCGACTTCGAACACGAGGCCATTGTTGCCCGGGATCGCCCCCGGCACGCCGCCCGCGCCATAGGCCAGGCTGCTCGGAATGAGGACGGTGCGCTTGCCACCGGCCTTCATGCCCGTCACGCCCTGGCCGAAGCCGGGGATCACGGACTCGTTGGTGCCGACGGCGCCGATGACGAAAGTGAACGGCTTGCCCGGCTGGGACGCGTCGAACTTGCTGCCCTTGAAATCGGCGGCCGCCGCGCTGTACAGCCAACCCGTGTAATTGACCTGCACGCGCGCGCCGTTCACGGCTTCGGCGCCGGTACCGATCGAGATGTCGGTCTTCGTCAGCGCGGCGGGGTTGTTGACGACGGACGTGCCGCCCGATCCACCGCCGCCGCCGCAGGCGGACAGGCTCAGGATGGCGGCGAAGGCGGTGGCCAGCGGGAAGGACAGTTTCATGGGACTCCTACAGGACAGGTTGGGTTAGCGGGTGAGACCCGAACCTTACCAACCGGTCCTGCAAGCGTCTGTCGAAGCTCTGTCAAGGATTTGTACCCCTTTGTATTTAAATCTCGACCTGGGTACCGAGTTCGATCACGCGGTTGGCCGGGATCTGGTAGTAGTCGGCGGCCGTGCGGGCATTGCGCTGCATCGCCACGTACAGGTGCTCGCGCCACGGCGCCATGCCCGTGCCGGGCACCGAGATCACGGTCTGGCGCGCGATGAAGAACGACGTCTCCATCATCTCGAATTCGAGGCCCTTGGCGGCGCACAGGCGCATGATGTCCGGGATGTTCGCCTCGTCCTTGAAACCATAGGTCACGTTCAGCTGGAAGCAGTTGTGGCCCAGCGGGACGACCTCGACCTGCTCGCTTTGCGGCACGTACGGCTCCTCGCGGATGTGCACCGTGAGGAACGCGACGCGCTCGTGCAGCACCTTGTTGTGCAGCAGGTTGTGCAGCAGCGCGTGCGGCACGCCATCGGTCTCGCCGCGCAGGAAAATGGCGGTGCCGGACACGCGGTCGGGCGGCGCCACGAACAGCGACTGCAGGAAGTCGTCGAGCGGGATCGCATGTTTTTCCAGGTTCTCGAACACCAGTTCGCGGCCGCGCTTCCAGGTCAGCATCGTCGTCAGCAGGATCGCGCCGAGCAGCAGCGGGAACCAGCCGCCGTGCAGCAGCTTCAGGGTGCTGGCCGAGAACAGCATGACGTCCATCGCCATGAAGAAGCCGGTGGCGCCGAAGCACAGCCACAGCGGCAGGTGCCAGCGGTAGCGGATCACGAAGAACGTCAGGATCGTCGTCGCGAACATGGTCGCCGTCACCGCGATGCCGTAGGCGCCGGCCAGCTTGTCCGACGAACCGAAGCCGACCACCGCCAGCAGCACGACGATCAGCTGCAGCCAGTTCACGGCCGGGATGTAGATCTGGCCGATCTCGCTCTCCGACGTGTGCATCACGCGCATGCGCGGCAGCAGGCCGAGTGCGATGGCCTGGCGCGTCATCGAGAACGTGCCGGAGATCGTGGCCTGCGACGCGATCACGGTCGCCATCGTCGACAGCAGCACGAGCGGCAGCACGCTCCAGCTGCCCAGCTGGTGGAAGAACGGGTTCTCGAGCGCTTCCGGATGCGTGATCAACAGGCCGCCCTGGCCCAGGTAGTTCAGGGCGAGCGCGGGGAACACGACCATGAACCAGGCGAAGCGGATCGGCTTCTTGCCGAAGTGGCCCATGTCCGCGTACAGCGCCTCGGCACCGGTAAAAGCCAGCACGACGGCGCCCAGCGCGATGAAGGCGATCAGGCGCTCGCGCAGCATGAACTCGAACGCGTGCAGCGGATTCAGGGCCTGCAGGATCACGGGCGCCTGCGCGATGTTGATGACGCCCATGACGGCCAGCACGGCGAACCACACGACCATGATCGGGCCGAACCAGCGGCCGATGCCGGCCGTGCCGTGGCGCTGCACGCTGTACAGCCCGACGAGCACGACGATCGTCAGCGGCACGACGTATTTTTCCAGGCCGGGCGTGGCGACTTCCAGACCCTCGATCGCGCCCAGCACGGAGATCGCCGGCGTGATCACGCTGTCGCCGTAGAACATGGTGGCGCCGAATACGCCCAGCACCATCAGCACGTAGTGCCAGCGCGACGTGCGCGTGACGGAATTCAGCGCGAGCGCCATCAGGGCCATGATGCCGCCCTCGCCACGGTTGTCGGCACGCAGCACCAGCGTGACGTACTTGAGCGAGACGATCATCGTCAGGCCCCAAAAGATCAGGGAGACGATGCCGAGCAGGTTGGGCGTGGTCAGGGCCAGGCCGTGGACAGGATCGAAGATGGTCTTGAGTGTGTACAGCGGGCTCGTGCCGATGTCGCCGTAGACGATACCGACCGCGGCCAGCGTCAGCGCCGCGAGGCTGCTTTTCTTGTGTTGCGACGTCAAGGTTTCACCGTTTTGTTGTTCTGGTGCGTTGCACCATAAAATAATTGACAAGGAAAGACAAGGCGCATCTTTACAGACGGGATGCTATTTTCTCAGAGTTTCTTGCTGCCTTTGCATTAAACGTGCACGCACGCCAGATGTGGCCGGCAGCGAGGGAAACTGGAGCGCCGCCAGCAAGGGCCCGCGCGTTCAGGGATAATGTCGACCCGATCACTCGCACCACCTCCCCATGAACACCGGCATCCTGTCCGCCGCCCTCGCCTTCCTGTGCTGGGGCCTGTTTCCGCTGTACTTCCACGCCATCGGCGACGTGCCGCCGCTGCAGATCCTCGCGCACCGCATGGTGTGGTCGCTGCTGTTCCTCGTGATCGTGCTCGCCGTGCGCCGCCAGTGGGCCTGGCTGAGCCTGGTGCGCCAGCCGCGCGTGTTCGGCAGCTTCGTCGCGTCGGCCCTGCTGCTCAGCGTGAACTGGCTGATCTATATCTGGGCCGTGAAAAACGGCCACGTCATCGAGGCCAGCCTGGGTTATTTCATCAATCCGCTCGTGAACATCATGTTCGGCTCGGTGCTGCTGAAGGAACGCCTGCGGCGCACGCAATGGATGGCGATCGCCGTCGCGGCGCTGGGCGTGGCCTGGCTGACGTGGCAGGCCGGCAGCGTCCCGTGGGTCGCGCTGGCGCTGGCCGTGTCGTTCGGCGGCTACGGCCTGCTGCGCAAGACGGCCGCGCTGGGCGCGCTGGAAGGCCTGTCGTTCGAGACGATGGTGCTGTTCCCGCTCGCGGCCGGCTACGTCGCTTGGCTCAGCATGCACGGCCAGAACGCCTTCATCAATACGGATTCGAACACCACGCGCCTGCTGCTCGTCGCGGCCGGGCCGATCACGGCGATCCCGCTGCTGCTGTTCGCGTCGGGCGCGCGCAAGATCCCGCTGTCGATCGTCGGGCTGCTGCAGTACATGTCGCCCACGCTGCAATTCCTGCTGGGCGTCTGGCTGTTCCACGAAACATTTACGCCGGACCGCCTCGTCGGCTTCGTGCTGATCTGGCTCGCGCTGGCCCTGTTCGCGGCCGAGGGCCTGCTCAACCGGCCGCAACCCGTTGCCAGGGAAGCCTGATATTTTATGGCGCGGCGCTGCCGGTCGGCGCCGTTCTACAGTATCCTGTCGTCCTCATTTCCCATCAAAGCATTAAAACATTACTAATGGCCAATTACGTCTACACCATGAACCGCGTGGGCAAGATCGTCCCACCGAAACGCCAGATCCTGAAGGACATTTCGCTGTCGTTCTTCCCGGGCGCGAAGATCGGCGTGCTGGGCCTGAACGGCTCCGGCAAGTCGACGCTGCTGAAGATCATGGCCGGCATCGACACCGACATCCAGGGCGAAGCCCGTCCGATGCCGGGCCTGAACATCGGCTACCTGCCGCAGGAGCCGCAGCTCGATCCGGAAAAAACCGTGCGCCAGGAAGTGGAAAGCGGCCTGGGCGAAGCCTTCGAGGCGCAGGCGAAACTGGAAGCCGTGTATGCCGCCTATGCCGAGCCGGACGCCGATTTCGACGCGCTGGCCAAGGAGCAGGAGCGCCTGGAATCGATCATCGCCGCCTCCGAC
>Ga0207667_10005340_pt1 | contig 15665 bp, 13 predicted proteins | sample KBSCornC52_FD_184301 | JGI IMG/M metagenome (GOLD analysis project Ga0207667, IMG submission 184301) | Corn rhizosphere microbial communities from Kellogg Biological Station, Michigan, USA - KBS Corn C5-2 (SPAdes) (version 2) | ecosystem: Host-associated > Plants > Roots > Rhizosphere > Soil ... | reverse complement strand
AAAGGTCAGGTGAAAGTCAGGCGAAGGTCTGGTAAAGGTCAGGTAAAGATATCGTGTGTGTCATTCTACAAAAGGGAGCCTGTAATAATTGTTTTAATAACACTGACCTAATGTAATATACTAAAATTCCAGTGACAAGCCTGACATAAACGAAGCAACCCCGCAATCGGAGGTGACGTATATTATTTAAAACTGATAAGAAGAAAAGAAAATAAGGGATGATTGCAAAGGGAATGGACAGTCGAATAACAATGTAACTAATGTTAGCGCTTACTGATTGATTAAAACGGATATGCGAATAACGAATGGAATTAAATAAACTCCATATCAAGTATTCAGCAAAAATAGAATTATGCGAGAATGGCCATCAAACTGTAAATAATAACATAAGCTACAAAGATGAAGCCGAAGAAGAGACGTACGGGATTTTTCATTGCTACAGATTAATCAGGTTAACGATGGTTTTAACATTTTATTTTATCAAAAATGTGTGCCAAATTCGAGTTATTCACAAATGAGTTATACTCATTCTAAAAATTACAGAAAATACGGTAGGACACTCGTAACAATACCAGGAGCTAATTAGGGGTTTCTATTAAGCGGTTATTGGAACTCTGTAACAGCGACCGTTTACCTTTTGCACGATGTGCCGCTTTACTTGTATAACGCTTATCTGCAACAAATATATATACCGCAATCGGTCTATTATAACAGTTATGGGTATTTTAAATATCCACATTTTGAGTCGCCAGGTAATTGAAACAGATAATTAGAAAAAAGAAAACATGGAAGCGTATGAATCAATTGATTATTCCTTATTGCAATCGGGTGTCGTAAATTTACGATACTGTTTAAGTGTGACAAATACGAGTAATAAATGTTTCATAGTATACGTTTCTAAATTAATCGCAGAGCAGATTGACTTATACAACAGAATGCTTTACTATTTAAACTAATTATTACATTTTTACAATGGCAATCAACAATGCTACTTAGTTCTTTTCTTTGTGCCGGTTTTAAAGTGCAACATATTATATAGCCGAAGTTTTTTTGTGATGAGAGCTTATGTTTTTGAAATGCGTTTATAGTTAGGGGTTTATTCCTAGACGCAAATAAATTTACTTCGGAGAAGAGCAAATGAAGCGAGCGAAATGTTAAAAAAAGAATATAATATGTCGATCTTTATGCAAGCAAACAGATAGTCCAATTATAGTCCTTTGTCCGTTTTGAAAAAACCAGTCCAACGTCCGAAAAACCAGACCGTATTCCTGTGTGAAACCATCCAATTCCAATGTTCGTGAAAACCGTATCCGAGAGTCCTTTGAAAACCAGAAAAAATCCGAGAGTCCTTTTTGAAAACTAATCCAGCTATCCTGTGAGAACAGAACCGTCTCGCAAAAAATTGTCCCCGCTTTCCGTTGCGGGGACATTTCTTTTTATACCTCCATTATCAGTAGCCTCCTGAAATTATCTGATCGTTCGTCTTCTTGAATATTCATGTTCAATAGTCATACTTATCCAGATTTGTCAAAAAATGCTGAGTGGTTTCATCTAGTCGGTTCAATATGCTAAATTGTATACAACTTATGCGGCCTGTACTTATAATATGGTTTATTGCCCTGGTAGTGCGGGTGGAAGCTCAGATTCCACGTACTGTTTCGGGCCAGTTTGAATATTCGGGTGAAGTAGCTGCAGATACAGTCCGGATCATGGAAAGGGCTGCTTCTTTTTTTAATCAGCCATTTATGGTGCATTGGGATTCTATCGTGCGTCTTGACCAGCCCGGAGATATGGTGGTTAAGGGCACCGGCTATATAAATGTATTAGCTAAGCACCATGACATTTCCACACCTACTCCGGTACCGGTTTCATTACAATTAAGCATTGAAATAAAAAAGGGTCATTACCGCTATACGGTTAATCATTTTGTGGTTGATGGTAAGGAAGGCCGGCTGAAATACCCGCTGGAAGCAAGACCCGATTCTGTAAAACCGCTTGTATACGATCAGCTGGTTCATAATACCCATAAACGGGTGAGCTTTATGATCGGGTGGTTAAAGAAATATATGAAGGGAGAGGAAGGGAATAACGAATAATGAATATTAAATGAAAAATGTTGAAGTAAAGGCACTTCGACATTTGAAGCTCCTGGTTGATTATTAATATTAAAAAAGTCCCGTCTCAAAAAGACGGGACTTTTTTAATATATCTTATTTCTTACCTGTAAGCTTAGGCAACAGCCTTATTTACCAGAGCGGCGGCTTCGCTTAACAGGATAGCAGATTGTACTTTCAGTCCGCTTTCTTCGATCAGCTTTTTAGCTTCTTCGGCATTGGTACCCTGTAAACGTACAATAATAGGAACAGTAATATTACCTATTGATTTATACGCATCGATAACACCCTGCGCAACACGGTCGCAACGAACGATACCACCAAAGATATTGATGAGGATGGCTTTTACTTTGGGGTCTTTTAAAATGATGCGGAAGCCGGCTTCTACAGTTTGTGCATTGGCAGTACCTCCTACATCAAGGAAGTTGGCAGGTTCTCCGCCGCTGAGCTTGATCATATCCATAGTAGCCATAGCCAAACCAGCGCCGTTTACCATACAACCTACATTACCATCGAGCTTTACAAAGTTCAGGTTGTATTTGCCTGCTTCTACTTCGGTAGGATCTTCTTCATTGATATCGCGCAGCGCTTCCAGTTCAGGATGGCGCATCAGTGCGTTATCATCGAGATTCATTTTACAGTCAACTGCAATGATCTTTTCATCTGCTGTTTTAAACAGCGGATTGATCTCAAGCATAGAGCAATCGAGCCCTACGTATGCATTATATAAGTTGGTAACGAACTTTGTACAGTTCTTAAAGGCTTCGCCTTTCAAACCCAGGTTGAAAGCAATCTTACGTGCCTGGAAGGGTAATAAACCTCCGGCAGGGTGAACCCACTCTTTATAAATCTTTTCGGGAGTTTTATGAGCTACTTCTTCGATATCCATTCCACCCTCTGTGCTGTACATGATCACATTTTGTCCTTTTGCACGGTCGAGCAGAATAGATAAGTAAAATTCTTTAACCGGGTTGGGACCGGGATAATATACATCCTGGGCAACCAGTACTTTATGTACCACTTTACCGGCTGCACCGGTTTGAATGGTAATGAGGGTACCACCCAGTATATTGGAAGCAATTTGTTTTATTTCCTCGGCATTTTTACCAACTGCCACACCACGTTGTTCAGTGCCTTTGATTTTGCCTTTACCGCGCCCGCCGGCATGTATTTGTGCTTTTACAACAGCGAAGCTATTGCCAAACTGCACTTTTAAATTTTTATATGCTTCTTCTGCTGCGTCGGCCCTGTCTACAGGAATGCCTTCCTGCACCGGTACGCTGTATTTTTTTAATAATTCCTTTGCCTGGTATTCGTGAAGATTCATGCCGTAAAAAATTTTGGGCGAAATTACTGAAAAAGGCAATTCGATTTACTATTGCCCTTCTGCCCGCCCCCGATTGGAGTTATCCCGAGCGGAGTCGAAGGATTGCATATTGCCCATAGGCACTTATATTTGCACGCATTTTATACCATCAAAACGGCCATCAATGCCCAATTTAATTCAGCAATTACAAGAAACCACTTCCTATATTAAGAATATATATCCGCATACGCCTGAAACCGGTATTGTTTTAGGCAGCGGGCTGGGAAATTTTACCGAAGAACTTACCGTTGAAAAAGAGATTGCCTACGATACCATACCTCATTTTCCTGTTTCTACAGTAGAAGGCCATCAGGGCAGGCTGATCTTTGGCGAACTGAAAGGCAAAAAAATTGTGGTAATGGCCGGCCGGTTCCATTTTTACGAAGGATATTCTCCCGAACAGGTTTCATATCCCATTCGTGTAATGAAACAACTGGGCATCAGGCAATTATTATTGTCGAATGCTGCAGGCGGCGTTAACCCTGCCTTTAAAGTCGGCGACCTGATGATCATCAACGATCACATCAGCTTTGCCACTGTAAATCCCCTGATAGGAAAAAATTATACAGACCTGGGCCCTCGTTTTCCCGATATGAGCGAGCCTTACAGAAAAGATCTTATTAAAAAGGCCCGGAAAATCGCCGATAGTTTGCAGATTGCTGTACATGAAGGCGTTTATTTCGGCGTAACAGGCCCCACCTTTGAAACCCGGGCCGAATATAAACTGATCCATCGTTTAGGTGGAGATGCAGTAGGCATGAGCACCGTGCAGGAAGTGATCATTGCAGTGCATATGGGACTGCCCGTTTTTGCCATAAGCGTAATTACCGACATTGGTATTCGGGAAGACGATAATGTTATCACTCACGAAGAGGTACTGCAGGCTGCGAAAGAAGCCGAGCCGAAACTTTCTGCCATTTTTAAACAACTCGTGGCTGAGCTGTAAATCATACAATTAACTTTCTTATAACCGGTAACGGTTGATTAATCATTAATTTGTCGCCTTGTTTACTAATCGTTCATACTTGTTAAGGATCTGGTTCATATTTATTGGCATGATGATCATGCTGACCTGCTTTGTGAATAGTGCAAAGGCTCAGGGTGGTTTTATTAACCAGGCTCAGGGTCGTTTTAGTGGATTAGGCGGCGGAAAAGGCGGCGGCGACAGCATTGCTCACCGCACAGGTTTGGAAGACTCGATCACTATTCATTTCCGTTACCTCGATACCAGCCGCTTTCAGAATTTCGATTCAACACTATACGATTTTCCCAGTCGCATTTCAGTTCCCTGGTACCATGTAACCCTGGGTAATTATGGTACAGCATCCCGAAGCTTACTTTTTTCGCCTATAACGAAATCGGGATTTGATCCCGGTTTTCATGCACTGGATATTTATAACTATACAGTAAGCGAAGCGCGTTTTTATAGTTCAACAAGGCCTTATGCCGAATTGAACTATATGCTGGGCAGCAGATCAGAACAGTTGATTCGCCTCATGCATACGCAAAACCTGAAGCCTAACTGGAATATGGCTTTTGAATACCGACTGATCAATTCGCCGGGCTTTTTTCAGAACCAGAATACCAATCACAATAATTACAGGTTCACCTCGTGGTACCAGTCGCGGAATAAGCGATACCAGAATTTTGTTATTATTGTTGGTAACAAACTGCAATCAGGCGAGAGCGGCGGTATCAAAAGCGATTATAATTATTTAGACAGTGCAGGTGGCGCTTATAACGAACGGTCGAATATTCCCACAAAGATCGGTGCCGATCAACCTGGCAGCCGCAATTTTTTCAGCACCAATATCTCAACCGGTACTTTTTATACCAATGCTACCTACATGCTGCGTCAGCAATACGATTTGGGGCAGAAAGATTCCATTGTAACCGATTCATCTGTTATTCCATTATTTTATCCACGCCTGCGGCTGGAGCATACAATTGATTTAACTACCTATAATTACCGGTTTAAGGATGGCTATGTCGGAGACAGCAATTATTATTCCCATAATTATTACCTTGACCGGTCGAACAGAAGCTCTGATACATTTTACATCCGCGATTCCTGGCAGGTGCTCACAAACGATTTTTCAATATATACCTTTCCCGATAAAAAGAATGTATCGCAATTCCTGAAGCTGGGTGCCGCTTTTCAAAGCATGCACGCATATTTTGATTCAACGATATATCAGGGTAACAGCAAAAATACCTATAACTTTTTTGCACATGCGGAATACAGAAACCGTACACGTAACCAGAAGTGGGATGTTGAAGCCTCGGGTAATTTTTATGTAAATGGATTTAATGCCGGTGATTATAATGCGAATATCAGTTTACAAAGATTGATCAGTAAGCAAATTGGATATTTACAGGTAGGGTTTAAAAACACGAACCGTACGCCTTCTTTTGTATTCGACCCTGGCAGTAGTTTTTATCTGGATACAACCGCTGTAACTTTAAAGAAAGAAAATACTACGGTGTTTTACGGTTCTTTTGTACAACCCAAATTAAAGCTGAAATTAACGGGTAGTTATTACCTGCTTACCAATTATGCCTATTTTACGAATATTGATTCAATACTTCGGGTGCAGCAGGCAACTTCACTGTTTAATGTGTTGCAGATAACGGCCGAAAAAATATTCAAAATAGGAAGGAAAGGATGGAACTGGAAAACGTGGGTAATATTGCAGCAGCGGGTGGGTAATGGTCCGGTTAATTTACCGGGTTTTTCTACCAGGAACCAGCTGGGATATGATGGCAATTTGGGCTTTAAGAATCTGCGTATAAGTTTTGGCGGTGAAATGCGTTATTTTAGTTCGTATAAGGCGCCGAATTATTCTCCGCTTACCGGGCAATACGTTTACCAGGATGCAAACACGGTTAGTTTGAAATTACCTGACATCAGTCTGTTTTTACATTTCCGCATAAAAAGTTTCAGCGCTTATGTGCGTGCTGAAAATCTTAATACGCTCAATCCTTCGAAGGGTGGGTTTACAAAAAATAATGTACCTACTATCGATTATCCCTATCCCGGTTTACAAATAAGGGTTGGCATTTTCTGGAGCTTTGTGAATTAAAAAATTATTATAACCGCAGAGTCACGGAGACGCAGAGCCCTTCGACTCCATTCGGGATTCTCAGTGCCTCTGCGGTAAACTCCCCGCCTGCAAATCAGGAGAAGCCAATATGATGACCCAGTAATGTATTATGTTTTCTCAATCTTGTTCCCAGCGATAGTAATATAACACCGATGGTGATCGCATAAATACCAAACAAATAGCTGATGGTAAGAAGACCTGCCGTAGGCAATACCAGCAAAAGAAAACTAAAAGCTATACTTAATATGCCCGAGGCAATATACCATCCTTCACCTCTGATCACACTGCGAAGACGAATGGCCCAGATAATTTCTGCCAGGCCGATCACGAGCGCCCAGAATGCAATAAGTGTTATAATAGCCAGCGCTGTTGCAAAAGGATTGAAGAAAGTAATGATGCCTATTATAACGCTTAAAAGGCCTGAGCCCAACAACCAGGCCCAGGTACGCATCGTTCGGCGGGCATTAAAAGCTGCTACGATAGAAAAGAGCCCATCTATAAACATATAGGCCCCAAAAAACATTACCAAAACAGCCATAGTACTGCCTGGGAATATAATTGCCAGAACACCTAATACAATGGCAAAAAGTCCTCTTACTAAAAAGAGCCACCAATAGTCACTGAAATGTGGATTCATGGTTTATTTTTTTTGACGTTAAAACTGATGAAGAAAATCTGATAAGGAACAACTTAAGTAAGGAGTATATAATAACGGCATCAATTATTATACCCCCTGCATTGCCTGAATACTGTACTGGTTTTCAATATCCACGAATCGCATGGGAAATTGTTACACACTGCTATTGCTGAATGGCCCCTTTGATGGCACAGAATTTTCAGCCTTTTACTCGTAAATATTAGTGGTTTGGTTCATTACAGCAGCATCTCTCTATAGTTTTACTTCTGAATCGCCGGCAAAAACAAAGTATAGGAAAAAAGATAATATAGTCCCGGCATAGCGGAAGGTGTATGTTCAATACGACAATGGGCAATAGGCATAAGGCGATTGCCCATTGTCCATTGTTATCCTGAGTGAATCCGATAGCTATCGATCGAAAAGTTGCCTGGTGCTCATTGTTTTAAGATGTCGATTGATTGCCTGCTCCCGCGCCTAATTTTATAAATCATATCAATAATTGTATAACAATATTCGCTGTATTGGCAGATAGCTTTGTAGTCATATTTTTTACTTATGGAAACAACTACAGGCAATACAGTTAAGAAAATATTACCCGTAACGGGTATGAGCTGTGCTTCCTGCGCCATTAGTGTAGAAACGATGATACAGGCGCAGCCGGGCGTAAAGCAGGCAGCCGTAAATTTTGCTGCTCAGCATTTACAGGTTGAATATAATCCTTCACAGATCGGGTTACCCGAAATGAAAAAAGTTATACAGTCGATCGGGTACGATTTAATTATCGATGAGCAAAACGCCACAAGTCAGCAACAGGATGAACAACATAAAGCATACAAAACTTTATTACGCAAAACCATTGGCGGAGCCATATTAACGCTTCCTGTTGTAATCATTGGAATGTTCTTCATGCATATTCCTTATGCTAATTATATCATGCTGGCTTTAAGCACGCCCGTATTATTTGTGTTTGGCCGGCACTTTTTTATCAATGCCTTTAAACAGGCAAAACATGGTAAAGCTAATATGGATACATTGGTAGCGCTTAGTACCGGCGTAGCGTGGGTTTTCAGTGTTTTTAATACGCTGGATCCGCAATTCTGGTTAAACCGTGGTCTGCATCCCAATGTTTATTTTGAAGCTGCTTCTGTAGTGATCATATTTATCATGCTGGGAAAATTGCTGGAAGAAAAAGCACGTTCGAACACATCTTCTGCTATTAAAAAACTAATGGGCCTTCAACCCAAAACTGTTCGTATCATCAAAAACGAACAGGAAACAGAAGTGCCTGTTGATCAGGTGCAGCCTGGTGATGTAATACTGGTAAGACCCGGAGAAAAAATTCCGGTAGATGGCGTAGTGCTCGATGGTAATTCATATGTTGACGAAGCAATGATCTCCGGTGAACCGGTTCCGGTAAACAAAATCAAAGGAATGAATGTGTTTGCCGGTACCATTAATCAAAAAGGAAGTTTCCGCTTTACAGCAAAAAAGGTTGGAAAAGATACCATGCTGGCACAGATCATACAACTGGTACAGGAAGCACAAGGCTCAAAAGCGCCGGTTCAAAAACTGGTAGATAAAATTGCCGGCATATTTGTTCCGGTAGTGATTGGAATAGCCATCCTGGCGTTTGTTGTTTGGCTGATCTTTGGAGGACAAAACGCTTTAACACAGGGATTGCTTGCATTGGTAACGGTATTGGTGATTGCTTGTCCGTGTGCATTGGGCCTTGCTACACCTACCGCTATTATGGTTGGTGTAGGTAAAGGCGCAGAACAGGGAATTCTGATCAAAAATGCTGAAAGTCTTGAACTGGGATATAAAGTAAATGCTATTGTTCTGGATAAAACGGGTACAATTACCGAAGGTAAACCAGAAGTCACTGATGCTGTTTGGGCGCCTTCTGCCAATAACGCTATCAGGCAACTATCAGGTATTTTATTGTCGATAGAATTACAGTCTGAACACCCGCTTGCCGAAGCAGTAGTCAGATATCTTAAACAACAGGGCGTTACGATTGTTCCTGTAAGTAATTTTGAAAGTATTACCGGTAAAGGAGCTATGGCTTTCGCAGATGGTATTGTTTACAGGGTAGGCAGTGAAAAAATGATTGAAGAATTAAAACTGCCTGTTCATGGCTCATTACAGCAACAGGCGAAACAGTGGGAGGCAGCAGCAAAAACAGTAATATATTTTTCGCGCGATAAAGAAGTGCAGGCTGTACTTGCTATTGCCGACCAGGTGAAAGCCACTTCTGTACAGGCTGTGCAGGCACTTGAAGAAATAGGCGTAGATGTGTATATGGTAACGGGCGACAGCCAGGCTACTGCTGCAGCAGTAGCAAAACAAACCGGTATTAAACGTTTTAAAGCCACGGCATTGCCCGCAGATAAAGCTGAGTTTATTAAAGGGTTGCAGCAGCAGGGAAAAATAGTGGCTATGGCCGGTGATGGTATTAACGATTCGCAGGCGCTGGCACAGGCAGATGTAAGTATTGCCATGGGCAAAGGATCTGATATTGCAATGGATGTAGCCCGCATGACGCTTGTTTCATCTGATCTGTTGCAGGTTCCGAAAGCATTGCAGTTATCGCGTAAAACTGTAAAGGCTATACGGCAGAACTTATTCTGGGCATTTATTTATAATGTGATCGGTATTCCTGTGGCAGCCGGGGTCTTATATCCTGTAAATGGATTTTTATTAAATCCCATGATCGCCGGTGCTGCTATGGCGCTTAGCTCGGTATCTGTAGTAACCAATAGTTTGCGGCTGAAAGCGATAAAGTTTTAACGGATAAGTACTAAGTTTTAAGCTTAGTTTTACTTTGCAGTAAGTAGTTGTAATTGAATTATTCACGATTTATGATTGACGATTCACAACATGATATTACGTATAAAAAATATGGTCTGCAACCGATGCAAATGGGTGGTGAAAACCGAGCTGGAAAAGTTGGGTCATGAAGTGATGGTTGTAAACCTGGGAGAAGTAGAATTAAAGAATGAGGTATCTGCCGATGAGTTACAGAATATAGAAAATAAACTACAGGAGTTTGGTTTCGAACTGATCAGTGATAAATCATCTGTACTTATTGAACAAATAAAAACACTCATCATAGAGCTTGTTCAAAAGCCGGATGAACTGGAAAAGCAGAATCTGTCGCAGTACCTGTCGCAACGGATGCATAAAGATTACTCCGCATTAAGTAAATTATTTTCAGAAGTAACAGGCATTACCATTGAGCAATATTTCATTCTGCAAAAAATCGAAAGAGCCAAAGAGCTGATAGTGTATGATGAGTTAAGTCTTACCCAAATAGCCTGGGAATTAGGATATAGCAGTGTGGCTCACCTGAGCAGCCAGTTTAAGAAAGTAACGGGGCTCACACCCCGCCATTTTAAAAATCTCAAGCATAAGCAACGTAATTCGCTTGACGAAATAGGAGAGTAGCAAGTTGCATGTAATAAGCAACCAGCTTTACCTTCTACACTTATTACATATTACTTATTGCATATAATTTATTACTTAACCCCTCTCCTCAATTATATAAATCCCATCCATAACCCTGTAACGTTCCTCCTTGCACATGGTCGTAGATTTGTGGCATAAAAATTATTGTTATGACACATCAGTATTCAGTTAAAGGAATGACTTGCGGCGGCTGCGTAGCCAATGTAAAAAAAGCATTGGAAAGTGTACCCGGTGTAACAAGTGCCGAAGTAAAAAGAGAAACGCCCAATGCTATAGTTACTATGGACCATCATATTGATACAGCAACCCTTCAAAAGGCTGTTAAACAGTATGGGAATTACGAGTTAAGTGACCTGCATCAATAGGATAAAAACCGAATTATGAAAAAAGTTATTTTGTTTGGAATGCTCAGTGCAGCCACCTTTACGGTAGCTGCACAACACGAGCATCATATGCCTGCTCAGTCATCTGCGAAAGACAGCTCCATGGCGCCCATGAAACATGATAATATGCCGCATCATGATATGAACATGATGAATCATGAGGATATGGACATGATGGACCATGGATCTATGGGAATGATGTCGCACTCATTCAGCCGCAATCTGCCCATGAACCGGAACAGCTCAGGTACTGCGTGGCTACCCGATAATTCACCGATGTACGGATATATGATCCATACGCCAAAGTGGATGTTCATGATACACGATAATGTGTTTCTGCGTTATACCAATCATGACATTGCGCGTGTGGGCAGCCGGGGTGCTTACAAATTCGATGCTCCCAACTGGGTCATGGGTATGGGGCAACGCCAGGTAGGCGAAAGAGGATTGTTTCGCTTTAACGTAATGATGTCGTTAGATCCCCTTACTGAAGGAGGAAGCGGATATCCGCTCTTGTTTCAGTCGGGTGAATCGTGGAAAGGAAAGCCGCTGGTAGATCGTCAGCATCCGCATGATCTTTTTGCTGAACTATCCGTTGCTTACACATATATGATCAATAAAGATGCAGATGTTTTTGTTTATCTGGCTTATCCCGGTGAACCTGCTATCAGTGCACCTACTTTTATGCACCGGCCATCTGCATTATTTAATCCCGATGCGCCGCTTGGCCATCACTGGCAGGATGCTACCCATATAACATTTGGAGTGGCTACCGTTGGCGTTCGATATAAAAACTTTAAGCTCGAAGGATCTTCCTTTACCGGGCGCGAACCTGATGAAGACCGATATAATTTTGATAAGGCGCGGTTTGATTCCTGGTCGGCACGACTGTCGTATAATCCAACTGCAGAATGGGCATTACAGGTATCGCAGGGATTTATTAAAAGCCCTGAAGCGTTGCATCCCGATGAAGACGTGTACAGAACCACAGCTTCTGTAATAAATTCAAAGAAATTAAACAACGATGGAATGATCAATTCAACGTTGGTATGGGGATACAACCGGTCCGATAGTAAACACAAAGAACATTCGGTATTACTTGAATCGGCATGGAGCCAAAAAAAGAATGCGATCTATGGCCGTTATGAATTTGTTGAAAAATCAGGAGAAGAACTGAACCTGAATGAAAACATCGTTAACCATGACGAAAAATTTCCGGTAAATGCGGTAACAGCCGGTGTTAACAGAAATGTATTTGCCATTGGTAAAACCAATATATCTATCGGCGCTCAGGCTACGTTCTATTTTACTCCCCGGGAATTGGAGAATTTATATGGTAAAAATCCCTGGTCTTTTGAAACCTTCATAAGGATCTCTCCCGGATTAATGAAGTAGCGCCAATTGGGGCCCGCGTTAAAAAATAATTAAGAATAACCCGATTGCCTGCCAGTTTTGTACCTTTACCGCGTGAAAAAGATAATTGCCATTTTTTTCATGGGTATTTATATGCTGTCGTTCTCAGAACTGCATCAGTTTTTGAGAATACCGGTATTAATACAACATTTTGTTGAGCACCGCCATCATGACCCCTCCATTTCATTCCTGGCTTTTTTGAACCTGCACTATATTCATCAGTATGTGGTAGATGATGATTACCAGCGTGATAAGCAGTTACCATTCCGTCATGTAGATTGTTGCGCTGCCACCCTAAACATCTCCTGGGAATGCCCCGTCAATACAGTTGTGCAATTGCCTGCACGTACAACAGAAACAAGGAATAAATTTATTGTATACGACGAAGAACATCACTCCTTATTATCTATAGCTGATATCTTTCAACCGCCGCGCCGCGCCTAACAGCTCACGAAACATTTAAATTCAGAACACGAACGCTTTGCGAGCCTTGCGTTAATTTTATTTACGCAAAGACGGCGAAAGTATGCTTCCATGTAATAATTGACGCGTTTTCCCTGAGCTGATCCGATAGCTATCGGATCGAAGGGTTCACGCATAAAAGGCATTTCATGATTAATTCAATCATCCGGTTTTCCATAAAAAATAAACTGGTAATAGGGCTATTTATTTTTGCACTGATCATTTGGGGAAGTTACTCGGTAACGCGATTACCCATTGATGCAGTTCCCGACATTACCGACAACCAGGTGCAGGTAATTACCGTTTCACCGGCCCTGGGCGCTCCAGATGTGGAACGATTGATCACTTTCCCGGTTGAACAGGCCAACAGCAATATTCCGGGCCTCAAAGAGATCAGGAGTTTTTCGCGCTTTGGGCTTTCTGTAGTAACTATTGTTTTTAATGATAATGTTGATGTGTTTTGGGCAAGGCAACAAATTAGTGAAAGGTTACAGCAAATTCAGGACCTGATACCGCAACGATTAGGAAGACCCGAACTCGCTCCTGTTACAACCGGTCTTGGCGAAATATACCAGTATGTTGTTCGGGCAAAAAAGGGATATGAAGATAAATACGATCCTATGCAATTGCGCACCGTGCAGGATTGGATCGTTCGCCGCCAGTTACTGGGTACAAAAGGTGTGGCGGATGTAGCGAGTTTTGGAGGGTTGCTGAAACAATATGAAATAGCGGTTAATACTACCAGACTTAAGTCGTACAACCTTACCATCAATGATGTATTTAGCGCACTGGAAAAAAATAATCAGAACACAGGCGGCGCTTATATCGAAAAAGGGCCCACGGTATTGTTTATAAGAAGTGAAGGATTAATAAGCAATGTAAATGATATAAACAGCATCGTGGTTAAAATGACCGATGCCGGTATGCCGGTGCTGATCAAAGATGTGGCCACTGTTCGATTGGGCAGCGCCACCCGTTACGGCGCCATGACGTATAATAATAAAGGCGAAGTGGCCGGTGCTGTAGTAATGATGCTAAAGGGCGAAAATTCATCAGCTGTAATAAAGCGGGTAAAAGAAAAAATTCAGCAGATTCAGCAATCGCTTCCCGAAGGCGTGATTATAGAACCATTTCTTGACCGAACAAAAATGGTGAACAATGCCATTGGCACCGTTGAAAAGAATTTGATAGAGGGAGCCCTGATTGTAATATTTGTGCTGGTACTGTTTTTAGGCAACCTGCGTGCAGGGCTGGTTGTAGCATCGGTAATTCCTTTATCGATGTTATTCGCTATTATACTAATGAATCTGTTTGGTGTAAGCGGCAACCTCATGAGCCTGGGCGCTATTGACTTTGGTTTAATTGTAGACGGGGCAGTTATTATTGTAGAAGCGGTGATGCACAGGCTGACCCACTCAAAACACTTTACGGGAATAAATTCATTCAATCAAAGCAAAATGGATGAAGAAGTGCATCAAAGCGCTTCGAAGATGATGAATGCGGCCATATTCGGGCAAATTATCATTCTGGTAGTTTATCTTCCCATTTTTACGTTGCAGGGCATTGAAGGAAAAATGTTCAGACCTATGGCGCAAACGGTAACATTTGCTTTGCTGGGCGCTTTTGTGTTGTCGTTTACCTATGTTCCTATGATTACCTCATTGCTCATCAGCAAAAAGATATCGCACAAAAAAAGCATTAGCGACCGCATGATGGTAAAGCTGGAAAAGTTGTACCATGATGCGCTTCAAAGAATGTTGCACTATCCCAAAACGATTATAGTGTCGGGGATAGTCTTCTTCGGTTTAAGTCTTTTTATATTTTCCCGCCTGGGAGGTGAGTTTATTCCGGAACTGGAAGAAGGCGACTTTGCTATCGAGACCAGGATGCTTACAGGCAGCAATCTGCATACATCGGTAAACACCTTATTAAAAGCGGCAGACATTTTAAAAAGCCGGTTTCCTGAAGTACAAAAAGTAGTTGGTAAAAATGGCAGTAGTGAAATTCCTACTGATCCTATGCCGCTGGAAGCAAGCGATCTAATAGTTATACTGAAAGATAAAAGCGAGTGGACGAGCGCCAGATCATTTGATGAAATGGCCGAAAAAATGAGCACGGCCTTACAGGACATTCCCGGTGCTACATTTGGTTTTCAGTTTCCCGTACAAATGCGGTTCAATGAATTGATCAGTGGCGCCCGTCAGGATGTTGTGTGTAAAATTTTTGGCGAAGACCTTGATACTTTGGCGCAATACGCGCTCAAACTGGGTGCATTGATCAAAGGCGTAAAAGGAGCTACCGATTTGTATGTAGAAACAGTAACCGGTATACCGCAAATTCTTATTAGTTATAACAGGGCTGCAATGGCACAATACGGATTGAATATTGAAGATATAAACCGGGTTGTAAATGCAGCTTTCGCCGGGCAAAGCGCCGGACTTGTATACGAAGGCGAACGGCGTTTTGACCTGGTAGTAAGGCTTGAAAATAGCCAGCGTCAGGATATAAGCGATGTGCAAAACCTGCTTATTCCAACGTCAAAAGGAACACAAATCCCTTTAAGCCAGGTAGCTGCTGTAACTATTAAAGATGGGCCCAACCAAATACAGCGTGAAGATGCCAAAAGAAGAATTATGGTGGGTTTTAATGTGCGTGGCCGCGATGTGCAGAGTATAGTACAGGAGCTAAATAAAAAGATTGCACAACAGGTTAAGCTGC
>Ga0207667_10005338_pt1 | contig 15666 bp, 6 predicted proteins | sample KBSCornC52_FD_184301 | JGI IMG/M metagenome (GOLD analysis project Ga0207667, IMG submission 184301) | Corn rhizosphere microbial communities from Kellogg Biological Station, Michigan, USA - KBS Corn C5-2 (SPAdes) (version 2) | ecosystem: Host-associated > Plants > Roots > Rhizosphere > Soil ... | reverse complement strand
ACTTCGAATTCGACCCGAAGGACATCCTGTTCTTCCGCGTCGACCGCCGCCGCAAGATGCCGGTGACGATCCTGCTCAAGGCCATCGGGATGACCTCCGAGCAGATCCTGGCGAACTTCTTCGTCTTCGACAACTTCAACCTGCACGCCGAAGGCGCGGACATGGAGTTCGTCTCCGAGCGCCTGCGCGGTGAAGTCGCGCGTTTCGACATCACCGACAAGTCGGGCAAGGTGATGGTCGCCAAGGACAAGCGCATCAACGCCAAGCACGTGCGTGACATTGAAGCTGCCGGCATCAAGCACATCTCCGTGCCTGAGGACTACCTGCTGGGCCGCGTGCTGGCCAAGAACATCGTCGATCCGGAAACCGGTGAAGTCGTGGCCAGCGCCAACGACGAGCTGACCGAAGAACTGCTGGCCAAGCTGCGCGAAGCCAACATCTCGGCCATCCAGACCCTGTACACCAACGACCTGGACCAGGGCGGCTACATCTCGCAGACCCTGCGCACCGACGACACCGCCGACCAGACCGCCGCTCGCGTGGCGATCTACCGCATGATGCGTCCTGGCGAACCGCCGACCGAAGAGTCGGTGGAAGCGCTGTTCAACGGTCTGTTCTACAGCGAAGACCGCTACGACCTGTCGGCCGTGGGCCGCATGAAGTTCAACCGTCGCGTGGGTCGCGATGAGCTGACCGGCACCATGACCCTGTCCAATGACGACATCCTGGCCGTCATCAAGATCCTGGTCGAACTGCGTAACGGCCGTGGCGAAGTCGATGACATCGACCACCTGGGTAACCGTCGCGTGCGTTGCGTGGGCGAACTGGCCGAGAACCAGTTCCGCGCCGGTCTGGTGCGCGTGGAGCGCGCCGTCAAGGAACGCCTGGGCCAAGCCGAGGCGGACAACCTGATGCCGCACGACCTGATCAACTCCAAGCCGATCTCGGCTGCCATCCGTGAGTTCTTCGGTTCGTCGCAGTTGTCGCAGTTCATGGACCAGACCAACCCGCTGTCGGAAATCACGCACAAGCGCCGCGTTTCCGCCCTGGGCCCTGGCGGTCTGACCCGCGAACGCGCCGGCTTCGAAGTGCGCGACGTGCACCCGACCCACTACGGCCGCGTCTGCCCGATCGAAACGCCTGAAGGCCCGAACATCGGCCTGATCAACTCGCTGGCGCTGTACGCCCGCCTGAACGAATACGGTTTCCTGGAAACCCCGTACCGCAAGGTCGAGGGCAGCAAGGTCACCAACCAGATCGACTACCTGTCGGCCATCGAAGAAGGTCGTTACGTGATCGCCCAGGCGAACGCGACCATCGACGGCGAAGGCAAGCTGTCCGACGAACTGGTGTCGGCCCGTGAAGCTGGCGAAACCATCCTGGTCTCGCCGGAACGCGTGCAGTACATGGACGTGGCCCCGGGCCAGGTGGTGTCGGTGGCAGCCTCGCTGATTCCGTTCCTGGAACACGATGACGCGAACCGTGCACTGATGGGCGCCAACATGCAGCGCCAGGCCGTGCCTTGCCTGCGTCCGGAAAAGCCGCTGGTCGGCACCGGCATCGAGCGTACCGTGGCAGTCGACTCGGGTACTACCGTGCAAGCCCTGCGTGGCGGCGTGGTGGACTACGTCGATGCAGGCCGTGTGGTGATCCGCGTCAACGACGACGAAGCGCAAGCGGGCGAAGTCGGTGTGGACATCTACAACCTGATCAAGTACACCCGTTCCAACCAGAACACCAACATCAACCAGCGCCCGATCGTGAAGATCGGTGACCGCGTGGCCAAGCATGACGTGATCGCCGACGGTGCCTCGACCGACATGGGCGAACTGGCCCTGGGCCAGAACATGCTGGTGGCGTTCATGCCCTGGAACGGCTACAACTTCGAAGACTCGATCCTGATCTCGGAGAAGGTCGTGGCCGATGACCGCTACACCTCGATCCACATCGAGGAACTGTCGGTCGTCGCACGTGACACCAAGCTGGGTGCGGAAGAAATCACCCGCGACATCTCCAACCTGGCCGAGAACCAGCTGGCCCGTCTGGATGAGTCGGGTATCGTCTACATCGGCGCGGAAGTCGAAGCCGGCGACACCCTGGTCGGCAAGGTCACCCCGAAGGGCGAGACCCAGCTGACCCCGGAAGAAAAGCTGCTGCGCGCGATCTTCGGCGAGAAGGCTTCCGACGTGAAGGACACCTCGCTGCGCGTGCCCTCGGGCATGGTCGGCACCGTCATCGACGTGCAGGTGTTCACCCGCGAAGGCATCCAGCGTGACAAGCGCGCCCAGCAGATCATCGATGATGAACTCAAGCGCTATCGCCTGGACCTGAACGACCAGCTGCGTATCGTGGAAGGCGACGCCTTCCAGCGTCTGGAGCGTCTGTTGATCGGCAAGGTCGCCAACGGCGGCCCCAAGAAGCTGGTCAAGGGCACCAAGCTGGACAAGGCCTACCTGGACGATCTGGACAAGTTCCACTGGTTCGACATCCGCCCGGCCGATGACGACATCGCCAACGCGCTGGAAGCCATCAAGGAATCCATCGCCGAGAAGCGTCACCAGTTCGACCTGGCCTTTGAAGAGAAACGCAAGAAGCTGACCCAGGGCGACGAACTGCCGCCGGGCGTGCAGAAGATGGTCAAGGTCTACCTGGCCGTGAAGCGCCGCCTGCAGCCTGGCGACAAGATGGCCGGTCGTCACGGTAACAAGGGTGTGGTTTCGCGCATTCTGCCCATCGAAGACATGCCGCACATGGCCGACGGTACCCCCGCCGACATCGTGCTGAATCCGCTGGGCGTGCCGTCCCGTATGAACGTCGGCCAGGTGCTGGAAGTTCACCTGGGCTGGGCCGCCAAGGGTCTGGGCCTGCGTCTGGGTGAGATGGTGCAGGCGCAAGCCAAGGTTGCGGAACTGCGCAAGTTCCTGACCACCATCTACAACGAATCCGGCAAGAAGGAAGAACTGGATACGTTCAGCGATGAAGAAATCATCGAGCTGGTGGAAAACCTGAAGAAGGGCGTGCCCTTCGCGACCCCGGTGTTCGACGGCGCGCATGAAGAAGAAACCCGCCGCATGCTCGATCTGGCCTATCCGGACCCGATCGCCAAGCAGCTGGGCATGACTCCGTCGAAGAACCAGGTCACGATGTATGACGGCCGTACCGGTGAAGCCTTCGAGCGCACCGTGACCGTCGGCTACATGCACTACCTGAAGCTGCATCACCTGGTCGACGACAAGATGCACGCTCGCTCCACCGGTCCGTACTCGCTGGTGACCCAGCAGCCGCTGGGCGGCAAGGCGCAGTTCGGCGGCCAGCGTTTCGGCGAAATGGAAGTGTGGGCACTGGAAGCGTATGGTGCCTCCTACGTCCTGCAGGAAATGTTGACGGTGAAGTCCGACGACGTGAACGGCCGTACCAAGGTGTACGAGAACCTGGTCAAGGGCGATCACGTGATCGACGCCGGCATGCCGGAATCCTTCAACGTGCTGGTCAAGGAAATCCGCTCCCTGGGTATCGACATCGACCTGGAACGCGAATGATGTAAAGGGGTGCGCGGCGCAGGCTGCGCACCCCGCCGGTTTTTCCGGCGAACCAAGAATTGAAGAATTCAGTATTGACGCATCGCTCCACGGGCGATGTGAACGAATCAAGAGATTCAAGAGATTCAAGCGAAGTACGGCAGTAAGCTGGGGAGGTCTGTCCCGGTATCGAGCGGCACCACGAAGCAGAAGCTTCGCTGGCTCTCCCGCCGATGCGAACAGGGTTAAGCAGGGTGAACCGGCCACACGTAAATTTAGTTTCTCACGCCAACCTGGAGTGATACATGAAAGCACTGCTCGATCTATTCAAGCAAGTCCAGCAAAACGAACAATTCGACGCGATCAAGATCGGTCTGGCTTCGCCTGACAAGATCCGCTCGTGGTCCTTCGGCGAAGTCAAGAAGCCGGAAACCATCAACTACCGTACCTTCAAGCCTGAGCGCGACGGCCTGTTCTGCGCCAAGATCTTCGGCCCCATCAAGGACTACGAGTGCCTGTGCGGCAAGTACAAGCGCCTCAAGCACCGCGGCGTGATCTGCGAGAAGTGCGGCGTGGAAGTGACCCTGGCCAAGGTGCGCCGTGAGCGCATGGGCCACATCGAACTGGCGTCCCCCACTGCCCACATCTGGTTCCTGAAGTCGCTGCCATCGCGTCTGGGCATGGTGCTGGACATGACCCTGCGCGACATCGAGCGCGTGCTGTACTTCGAAGCCTACGTCGTGACCGATCCTGGCATGACCCCGCTGAAGAAGTGCCAGATCATGTCCGAAGACGACTACGCCGCCAAGTACGAAGAGTACGGCGACGACTTCATCGCCTTCATGGGCGCCGAAGGTATCCGCGAACTGCTGCGCTCGATCGATATCGACCGCGAAGCGGAAACCCTGCGCCAGGAACTGAAGGACTCCAAGTCCGAAGCCAAGATCAAGAAGTACGCCAAGCGCCTGAAGGTGCTGGAGGCGTTCCAGCGCTCGGGCATCAAGCCCGAGTGGATGATCATGGAAGTGCTGCCCGTGCTGCCGCCGGAACTGCGTCCGCTGGTGCCGCTGGATGGCGGCCGCTTCGCGACCTCCGACCTGAACGATCTGTACCGCCGCGTCATCAACCGCAACAACCGCCTGAAGCGCCTGATGGAGCTGCGTGCTCCTGAAATCATCACGCGCAACGAAAAACGCATGCTGCAGGAAGCGGTGGACTCGCTGCTGGACAACGGTCGTCGCGGCAAGGCCATGACCGGCGCCAACAAGCGCCCGCTGAAGTCGCTGGCCGAAATGATCAAGGGCAAGGGCGGCCGTTTCCGTCAGAACCTGCTGGGCAAGCGCGTGGACTACTCGGGCCGTTCGGTCATCGTGGTGGGCCCGCAGCTCAAGCTGCACCAGTGCGGCCTGCCCAAGCTGATGGCCCTGGAACTGTTCAAGCCCTTCATCTTCAACAAGCTGGAACTGATGGGTCTGTCGACCACCATCAAGGCCGCCAAGAAGCTGGTGGAAGCGCAAGAGCCGGTGGTCTGGGACATCCTGGAAGAAGTCATCCGCGAACACCCGGTCATGCTGAACCGCGCGCCGACCCTGCACCGTCTGGGCATCCAGGCGTTCGAGCCGGTCCTGATCGAAGGCAAGGCGATCCAGCTGCACCCGCTGGTTTGCGCGGCGTTCAACGCCGACTTCGACGGCGACCAGATGGCCGTGCACGTGCCGCTGTCGATCGAAGCGCAGATGGAAGCCCGCACCCTGATGCTGGCCTCCAACAACATCCTGTTCCCGTCCAACGGCGAACCGTCGATCGTGCCGTCCCAGGATATCGTGCTGGGTCTGTACTATGCCACCCGTGAAGCCATCAACGGCAAGAACGAAGGCATGATGTTCCAGGACGTGTCGGAAGTCATCCGCGCTTACGACAACAAGGAAGTCGAGCTGGCTACCCGTATCACGGTGCGTATCGTGGAACACCCGAAGGATCCGGTCACCGGCGAATTCGTGCGTACCGTCAAGCGCTACGAGACCACCATCGGCCGCGCCATCCTCTCGGAGATCCTGCCTAAGGGCCTGCCGTTCTCGGTGCTGAACCGCGCGCTGAAGAAGAAGGAAATCTCCAAGCTGATCAATACGTCCTTCCGCAAGTGCGGTCTGCGTGCCACCGTCGTGTTTGCCGACCAGCTGATGCAGTCGGGCTTCCGCCTGGCGACCCGCGCCGGTATCTCCATCTGCGTGGACGACATGCTGGTGCCGCCGCAAAAGGCTACCCTGATCGCGGCTGCCGAATCGGAAGTCAAGCAGATCGAACAGCAGTACTCCTCGGGTCTGGTGACCGCAGGCGAGCGCTACAACAAGGTCGTGGACATCTGGGGCAAGGCCGGTGACGAAGTCGGCAAGGCCATGATGGACCAGCTGAAGGTGGAAGACGTCATCACCCGCGAAGGCAAGAAGACCACCCAGGAATCGTTCAACGCGATTTACATGATGGCCGACTCCGGCGCCCGTGGTTCGGCTGCCCAGATTCGCCAGCTGGCCGGTATGCGCGGCCTGATGGCCAAGCCTGACGGCTCCATCATCGAAACGCCCATTACCGCGAACTTCCGCGAAGGCCTGAACGTGTTGCAGTACTTCATCTCGACGCACGGCGCCCGTAAGGGTCTGGCCGACACCGCGCTGAAGACTGCGAACTCCGGTTACCTGACCCGTCGTCTGGTGGACGTGACCCAGGATCTGGTCGTGATCGAAGACGATTGCGGCACCTCCAACGGTTCGGCCATGAAGGCGCTGGTGGAAGGCGGTGAAGTCATCGAAGCCCTGCGCGACCGTATCCTCGGCCGTGTGGCTGCGACCGACATCGTCAACCCGGAAGATCAAGCCACCCTGTACGAAGCCGGCACCCTGCTGGACGAAGACAAGGTCGAAGAGATCGAACGCATGGGTATCGACGAAGTGAAGGTTCGTACTCCGCTGACCTGCGACACCCGCTATGGCCTGTGCGCCAAGTGCTATGGCCGCGACCTGGGCCGTGGCCTGCTGGTGAACTCCGGCGAAGCGGTTGGTGTGGTGGCTGCGCAGTCCATCGGTGAGCCGGGTACCCAGCTGACCATGCGTACCTTCCACATCGGTGGTGCGGCATCGCGTGCAGCGGTGGCCTCCTCGGTGGAAGCCAAGTCCAACGGCACCGTGCGCTTCACCGCCACGATGCGTTATGTGACCAATGGCAAGGGCGAACAGATCGTCATTTCCCGTTCCGGCGAAGTGCTGATCACCGACGACCTGGGCCGTGAGCGCGAGCGTCACAAAGTGCCGTACGGCGCCACCCTGATCGTCAAGGATGGCCTGACTATCAAGGCCGGTACCGCCCTGGCTACCTGGGATCCGCTGACCCGTCCGATCATCACCGAGTACTCCGGTACCGTGAAGTTCGAGAACGTGGAAGAAGGCTCTACCGTGGCCAAGCAGATCGACGAAGTCACCGGTCTGTCGACCCTGGTGGTCATCGATGCGAAGCGTCGTGGTCCGTCGTCCAAGGTCATGCGTCCGCAGGTGAAACTGCTGAACGAACAAGGCGAAGAAGTGAAGATCGCCGGCACCGAACACTCGGTGACCATCGGCTTCCAGGTCGGCGCGCTGATCACCGTCAAGGACGGCCAGCAAGTGCATGTGGGTGAAGTACTGGCCCGTATCCCGACCGAATCGCAGAAGACCCGTGACATTACCGGTGGTCTGCCGCGCGTGGCCGAGCTGTTCGAAGCCCGTTCGCCCAAGGATGCCGGCATGCTGGCCGAAGTCACTGGTACCGTTGCCTTCGGCAAGGAAACCAAGGGCAAGCAGCGTCTGGAAATCACCGACATGGAAGGCACCAAGCACGAGTTCCTGATCACCAAGGACAAGCAAGTGCTGGTGCACGACGGCCAGGTGGTGAACAAGGGCGAAATGATCGTCGACGGTCCGGCCGATCCGCAGGACATCCTGCGTCTGCTGGGTATCGAAGCGCTGGCCCGCTACATCGTGGACGAAGTGCAGGACGTGTACCGTCTGCAGGGCGTGAAGATCAATGACAAGCACATCGAAGTGATCGTGCGCCAGATGCTGCGCCGCGTGCAAGTGGTGGAGCCGGGCGACACCAACTACATCACCGGTGAGCAGGTCGAGCGCTCAGAGCTGCTGGACGAGAACGATCGCGTGACCGCCGAAGGCAAGATCCCGGCGACCTACGAAAACGTGCTGCTGGGTATTACCAAGGCATCGCTGTCGACCGACTCCTTCATCTCGGCCGCATCGTTCCAGGAAACCACCCGCGTGCTGACCGAAGCCGCGATCATGGGCAAGAAGGACGGCCTGCGCGGCCTGAAGGAAAACGTCATCGTCGGCCGCCTGATTCCGGCTGGTACTGGCCTGGCCTTCCACCGCGCCCGCAAGGAAAAGGATGCATGGGAAGCCGAAGAGCGCGCAGCACTGCTCGAAGCCGAACGTGCCTCCCGCTCCGAGTTCGGCGACGAGGAAATCTCCTCGACCGAATCCATCGGTGGTCTCGAAGGCGAAGCGTAAGTCTCGCATCGCCCGGGTGGCTTGGTTGTTTCGGCCACCCGACACGGCAACAGCTAGCAGCTGCAAGAGAAGCGGCGTCGGAAGTCATTCCGGCGCCGTTTTTTTTCGTCCTGCAGGTCCTTTGTCCTTGCAGGGCGTAGGGGGAACGCAGCGCAGGCATTGCCAACGAAGAGCGAATCTCCTATCATCTTCAAATAATAATGATTCTCATCTGTGTGCGGCAAGGGTGAGTGAAAGACAGCATTCATGGCGGCCTGCGTATGCAGGTCGTTTCTTTTCCAAGAGGTAGCCAGCAGTCGCTAGTAACCGATCCAATCAAGGGGTGGTTACAGTGTCTCCATGCAAATCGAGGTGTGCGGCAGCCGTGTTCCTGGCGCTGCAGCAGTGGCTATGCGTCGGCGCCTATGCGCAAGCGGATCAGCCGCAATCCGTTCAATCCAGTCCATCAGATCCTTCCATCGTGCTGGCGCAGGCCAGTGGCAAGAAGCTGCAGGAGGTGGTCGTCACGGCCAATCGTTCTGGCAGCAGCGATACCGACCACGCGGCGGCGACCGTGTCGGTCATCAGCTCGGAAGAGATCGAGCAACACAACGCGCGCGACATCAAGGACGCGCTGCGCTACGAGCCAGGCGTGGAGGTGAAGCGCTCGGTCTACCGCATGTCCGGCATTACCGGGCCGGGCGCCACCACCGGACGGGGCGGCAACGAGGGCATCAGCATCCGCGGGCTGGATGGCAATCGTGTGTTGATGCTGGAAGACGGCATCAGCATGCCGCGCTCTTTCAGCCAGGGCGTGGCCAGCGTCGGGCGCGGGGCGACCACCGATACCGAGCTGTATCGCCGCATCGAGGTGCTGCGGGGGCCGGCCTCTTCGCTCTATGGCAGCGATGGCCTCACAGGCGCGGTCAACTTCATCACCAAGGATCCTGCCGACCTGCTGGCGGTGTTCGGCAAGAGCAGCTATTTTTCCTTCAAGCCTTCCTATGACTCCGGCGACCACAGCAGTGGCGCCAGCGCCAGCGCGGCCTGGGGCGGCCAGCAGTGGCAGGGGATGCTCATCTTGAATACGCGCCACGGCAGCCAAGCCGACAACAAGGGCAGCAACGACGTATTCGGCACGGCGCGCACCACACCGGACCCGATGCACTACAACACCCGTTCAGCGCTGGGCAAGCTGGTCTTCCGGCCCAATGGCGTGGACCTCTTCAAGCTGACCCTGCAGGCCACCGAGCAGCGGGACAGTGGCGACAGCCTGTCGGCGCTCACCAATGGCGTGACCCAGTACCACACCAGCAGCAAATCCACCGGTCAGCGCGCCACCTTCGCCTATGAGCATGTGGATGCCGAACATCCCTGGGTGCAGAAGATCAAGGCCAGCCTCACCTATCGCAATGCCGACACCGACCAATATACCTATGAGGCCGGGGCCAGCGCCGGCAGCATCGTGCGCCCGCGCTTCCGGGCGGTGGCGTACCAGGACCGCATGAGCGCAGGCAGCCTGCTGGCCGAGAGCAATTTCGGGCCAGACTATTGGCGGCACAAGCTGGTCTATGGGATGGACCTGAGCCTGTCGACCCTACAGGTCAATGCCAACGGCACTGGCTGGAGTACTTGCACCGGCACCCAGTATTGCCAGTATTTCCCCAAGACCGAATCGAACCTGCTGGGCGTGTATCTGCAAGATGAGATGCGTACCGGCGCCCTGACCACCATCGCCGGCCTGCGCTACGACAGCTACGAGCTCAAGCCGCAGGCCAGCGCCAAGTACGACGCCCAGGCCATCGCCAATGGCCAGCCTGCGGTGTCCAGTCGCGACAGCGCCTTGTCGCCACGCCTGGCCTTGCTGTATGAAGTGACGCCGGCGTTCATCCCGTACATCCAGTACGCCCGGGGATTCCGCTCGCCTTCGGCGCAGGAGGTCAATTCCTTCTTCAACAATACGGTCTACCGCCAGGTGTCCAATCCTGATCTCAAGCCCGAGACCAGCAATACCGTCGAGCTGGGACTGCGCGGCAAGCTTGCGTTGGGTGCGGGGGCGTTGCGCTACAGCGCTGCCGCCTACAAGGGAAACTACAGCAACTTCATCGACCTGGTCACGGTCGGCGGCAACTTGACGGTGGCCAACCCGACCATCTTCCAGTATCGCAATGCCGCCAAGGCCGAGATCCACGGGCTGGAAGGGCGGCTCGACTACCAGATGGACAACGGCTTCTCGCTCAAGAGCGGCTTTGCCTGGACCAAGGGCAGCACCACCAGCAACGGCGTCGAGCGCGGGCTGGAGTCGGTGGCGCCATTGTCGGTGGTGACCGGCTTGCGCTATGAGCGCAGCCAGCAATGGTTCCTCCAGAGCGACCTGGTCTACAACGCGGCCAAGAAGAAGGAAGACATTCCTACCGCGACCAATTTCGTCTCACCCGCCTTCTTCGTCATGGACATCTCAGGCGGCTACTACCTGAACCGCAACATGACGCTCTATGCCGGCATCCGCAACCTGTTCGATCGCAAGTACTGGAGCTGGACCGACATCCGCGGCTTGTCGCTGGCCGACAGTGCGGTCAACAAGGACGCCTATACCGAACCCGGCCGCAGCTTCAACCTGAGCCTGAAAATCGAATACTGATCAACGCAGCCACCTGAAAGGAATTTCCATGAAACACCGTAGCGCCCGTACGCTGCTGCCAGCCGCATTGACCCTCGCCTTGACCCTGGCCGGATGCGCCGCCAATCCACCCACGCTCTCCCAGCGCTGGACCCAGCTGCAGCAGGCCCAACCCCGCTTGCATCTGCGCGAGGCTGCGCGCCAGCTGGGCGTGTCCGAGGCAGAGCTCCTGGCCAGCGGCGCGAACTGGCAGGCCACGCGTCTGAAATCCGACGCCCAGGATATCCAGGTTCTCTATGACCGGCTGGCTGAACTGGGTCGCATCAAGGCCGTCATCCGCAACGACGATGTGATGCTGGAGCGCACTGGCGCGGTGACGCCGGTGCGCCGCGATGAACAGGGCAGGGTGGTGCCGGGGACCGGACTGGCGGGCGGCCCGATCGACCTGCGTATCGGCGGCGTCCAGTGGAGCAGCGCTTTTGCCGTCGCCCAGCCTGGCCGCGATGGCAAGACCCTGCGCAGCCTGCAGTTCTTCGATCAGCATGGCCAGGCGATCCACAAGATCTACCTGGACAACGACGAGCACGTCGCCGCCTATGAACGCGTGGTGGCCGAGTTCAGGATCGCCGGGCAGCCTGCCCCCTTGAATGTGCTGCCAGCCCCGGTGCAGCCAGCCGCCGGCGTGCGCAGCAATCCATCCGCTGCTGACGTGGCCCAGCTGCGCCAGGCATGGACGAAGCTGACCGACGTCCACCAGTTTCCTCGTCTGCTGCGCGAACTCAAGCTCAGCCGCGAACAGGCGCTGGAGCTGATCGGCGGCGATTCGGCCTGGCGTATCAGCGCGCAGGGCCTGCAGTTGTTGATGGACGACGCCCGCGCCCGGCGCCAGCCGATCATGGCCTTCGTCAGCCAGGGCGGCATGACCCAGATCTATAGCGGCATGATCGACGCGAGCAGCAATAACGGACCATGGTACGAGGTGCTGGGCGAGGATTTCCGGCTCAAGGTGCGCAGTGCGGCCATCGACCACGGCTGGGTGGTGCGCCGCCCGACCGACCATGGCATGGTGACCTCGGTGGAGTTCTATGACGCAGCCGGGCGCCAACTGGTCAACTTCTTTTCGCGCCGCGATCGGGGCCAGCCCGAGACGGCCCAGTGGCGGCGCATGACGGAGGCGCTGCCACGCAGTTGAGCAATGGGCAGTCATTGCATTCAGGAAAACATTGCCATTTCGCCACTGCAAAAGCGTGGCGAAATGGCCATAAACCGCGTCAAATCGGCGCTGCAGCTAGCTCCGGGTTGACCCGCTGGACATTCAGGCGTACACTCGCGAGTTCTCGAATTTAGGCTCTCCCGGGCTTATGCGTTCTTTGGTCTGAAACATCGCTTCTGCGACGCTATCCTCCCTTCCGGTCTTAAATCCGATTTGCGCGTTGTCTTGCGCACAAGAGTTTCCTGTGTGGTTCCGGGCAACCGATTCCGGAACCTGTTTTCAATGTTGTACTTTGTTGGATTAAAACGATGCCAACCATCAATCAACTGATTAGCAAACCACGTGTCCGCGCGATCGTGAAGAGCAAGTCGCCGGCGCTGGAAAACAGCCCGCAAAAGCGCGGTGTCTGCACCCGCGTGTACACCACCACCCCGAAGAAGCCGAACTCGGCGCTGCGTAAGGTGGCCAAGGTGCGTCTGACCAACGGTTTCGAAGTCATTTCGTACATCGGCGGTGAAGGCCACAACCTGCAAGAACACAGCGTCGTGCTGATCCGCGGCGGCCGTGTGAAGGACTTGCCGGGTGTGCGTTACCACATGGTTCGCGGTGCACTGGATACCCAGGGCGTCAAGGATCGTAAGCAAGCTCGCTCGAAGTACGGTGCCAAGCGCGCCAAGGCAGCGAAGAAGTAATAATTGGTGTTTATCATGACGCTCGCGCGTCGTGTGAACAGACTCAGAGTCGGTCCAGGACGGGCCGAGTAAGTGGAAGCCATGATGGCTCTCCGCGAGTGCAGGCGAAGTTGAAGCAGGGTTCGCCCACTCAACTGAAGATTGAAAGGAATCGAAATGCCACGTCGTCGTGAAGTCCCCAAGCGGGAAATTCTGCCGGATCCGAAGTTCGGCAACGTTGAAGTCGCCAAGTTTGTGAACGTGCTGATGCTGTCGGGCAAGAAGTCCGTCGCTGAAAACATCATCTACGGCGCCTTCGACTACATCCAGACCAAGTCGGGCAAGGACCCGCTGGAAGTGTTCTCTGCAGCCCTGAACAACTGCAAGCCGATGGTGGAAGTGAAGTCCCGCCGCGTCGGTGGCGCCAACTACCAGGTGCCCGTTGAAGTGCGTCCGGTGCGCCGTATGGCCCTGTCGATGCGCTGGCTGCGTGAAGCCGCCAACAAGCGCAGCGAAAAGTCGATGCCGCAGCGCCTGGGTGGTGAACTGATGGAAGCCGCCGAAGGCCGTGGCGGCGCCATGAAGCGTCGTGATGAAGTGCACCGCATGGCAGAAGCGAACAAGGCGTTCTCGCACTTCCGCTTCTAATCAAGACTGGACCTGGGCTTTTGTGATGATGAAGAGCCTGGGTCTGCATCTTAAAATTGGTTCGAGCCGAGCGTTTATTTGAAAAAAATGACGCTCGGTTTCGTGCATTAAAGACTTAGGAATAAATCATGGCTCGCAAGACCCCCATTGAGCGCTACCGCAACATCGGTATCTCCGCGCACATCGATGCTGGCAAGACCACCACGACCGAGCGCGTGCTGTTCTACACCGGTGTGAACCACAAGATCGGTGAAGTGCACGACGGCGCCGCCACCATGGACTGGATGGAACAGGAACAAGAGCGTGGTATCACCATCACCTCGGCTGCGACCACCTGTTACTGGAAGGGCATGGCGAACAACTTCCCGGCCCACCACATCAACATCATCGACACCCCGGGTCACGTTGACTTCACCATCGAAGTCGAACGTTCGATGCGCGTGCTCGACGGCGCCTGCATGGTCTACTGTGCAGTGGGCGGCGTGCAGCCGCAGTCGGAAACCGTGTGGCGTCAGGCCAACAAGTACAAGGTCCCGCGTCTGGCCTTCGTCAACAAGATGGACCGTACCGGTGCCAACTTCTTCAAGGTCTACGAGCAGATGCGCGCTCGCCTGAAGGCCAACCCGATCCCGATGCAAGTGCCTATCGGCGCCGAAGAAAACTTCGAAGGCGTGATCGACCTGGTCAAGATGCGCGCGATCTACTGGGACGACGCTTCCCAGGGCATGAAGTTCGACTACCGCGACATCCCCGAGCACCTGAAGGCTGAAGCCCAGAAGTGGCGCGAAAACCTGGTCGAAACCGCTGCAGAAGCATCGGAAGACCTGATGAACAAGTACCTGGAAGAAGGCGACCTGACCGAAGCCGAAATCAAGGGCGCGATCCGTCAACGCACCATCTCCGGCGAAATCGTCCCGATGATGTGCGGCACCGCCTTCAAGAACAAGGGCGTGCAAGCCATGCTGGACGGCGTGGTCGAGTACCTGCCGTCGCCGGTGGACATCCCCCCGGTTCCGGGCCTGAACGAAGACGACGAGCCGGTCGTGCGCGAAGCCAAGGACGACGAGAAGTTCTCCGCCCTGGCCTTCAAGATCGCCACCGACCCGTTCGTTGGTCAGCTGTGCTTCATCCGCTGCTACTCCGGTACCCTGAACTCGGGCGACACCGTGCTGAACTCGGTGAAGTCGAAGAAGGAACGTATCGGCCGTATCGTTCAGATGCACGCCAACCAGCGTGAAGAAATCAAGGAAATGATGGCCGGTGACATCGCCGCCGTCGTGGGCCTGAAGGACACCACCACCGGTGACACCCTGTGCGACGACAAGGCAATGGTCGTGCTGGAGCGCATGGTCTTCCCCGAGCCGGTGATTTCGCAGGCTGTGGAACCCAAGACCAAGGCCGACCAGGAAAAGATGGGCCTGGCCCTGAACCGCCTGGCTGCTGAAGATCCGTCGTTCCGCGTGCGTACCGACGAAGAATCGGGCCAGACCATCATCGCCGGTATGGGCGAGCTGCACCTGGACATCATCGTTGACCGCATGAAGCGCGAATTCAACGTCGAAGCCACCGTCGGCAAGCCGCAAGTGGCTTACCGCGAAACCATCCGCAAGACCTGCGAAGAATCCGAAGGCAAGTTCGTCAAGCAGTCGGGTGGTCGTGGTCAGTATGGTCACGTCGTGCTGAAGATCGAGCCGCAAGAAGCCGGCAAGGGCTTCGAGTTTGTCGACGCGATCAAGGGCGGTACCGTTCCTCGCGAATTCATCCCCGCCGTTGAAAAGGGTGTGCGTGAAACCCTCAACACCGGCGTGCTGGCGGGTTACCCTGTCGTTGACGTCAAGGTCACCCTGTTCTTCGGTTCGTACCACGATGTGGACTCGAACGAAAACGCCTTCCGCATGGCCGGCTCGATGGCCTTCAAGGAAGGTTGCCGCCGCGCCAGCCCCGTCATCCTGGAACCGATGATGGCTGTCGAAGTGGAAACCCCGGAAGATTACGCCGGTACCGTGATGGGCGACCTGTCCTCCCGCCGTGGCATGGTCCAGGGCATGGATGAAATCGCCGGCGGTGGTGGCAAGATCATCAAGGCTGAAGTGCCCCTGTCGGAAATGTTTGGTTACTCGACCACGCTGCGTTCGGCCACCCAAGGCCGTGCAACCTACTCGATGGAATTCAAGCACTACTCCGAAGCGCCCAAGAACGTGATCGACGCAATCGTCACCTCCAAGGCCAAGTAAGTTGCAGGAATGGCGATCCCTTCCGAGTGGAGGGGATCGCTGGCTGGATCACCAGCCACACATTGAATATTGAACATCGAACATATCGTTCTTTTGAAGGAAATCTAAAATGGCAAAAGGCAAGTTTGAACGGACCAAGCCGCACGTGAACGTCGGCACCATCGGTCACGTTGACCACGGCAAGACCACCCTGACCGCTGCAATCGCAACCGTTCTGTCGAAGAAGTTCGGCGGCG
>Ga0207667_10005335_pt1 | contig 15668 bp, 10 predicted proteins | sample KBSCornC52_FD_184301 | JGI IMG/M metagenome (GOLD analysis project Ga0207667, IMG submission 184301) | Corn rhizosphere microbial communities from Kellogg Biological Station, Michigan, USA - KBS Corn C5-2 (SPAdes) (version 2) | ecosystem: Host-associated > Plants > Roots > Rhizosphere > Soil ... | reverse complement strand
CATCACTGCAAACGGGATCGACCAGCTTTCGTACAGCGCCGCGAGGCACAGGAACACCACGAAGATCGACAGCCCGAACAGCATCGGCGCCTGCGCGCCGGACAGGATCTCCTGCAACGATTGGCCGGACCACTCGTAGCCGAAACTGGTCGGCAGGTACTTGGAGACAAGTTCCTGCATTGCGGTGATCGCGTCGCCCGAACTGTAACCCGGCGCAGCGGTGCCGGTGAGCGCGATCGCGCCGACGCCGTTGTAGCGGTCGAGTTCCGGCGAGGCCAGTGACCAACGGGTGCTGACCACGCTCGACAACGGCACCATTGCGCCGGTCGATGAGCGCGTGTAGAAGCTGCCGATATCGGCGGGATTCATCCGGAACGGTGCGTCGGCCTGCATTTCCACGCGCAGCACGCGGCCCTGGTAATAAAAGTCGTCGGCGTATACCTGGGACAGCATCAACTGGATCGCGTTGTAAACGTCGGTCACCGACAAGCCCATCGATTGCGCCTGCACCCGATCGACGCGCATGTCCACGGTCGGCGCGTCCTCCATGCCGTTGACGTGCACGTTGGCCAGGCGTTTGTCCTTGGCGGCCGCGGCGAGCAACTTGTCCTTGGCAGCGACCAGTGCCTGATGGCCGAGGCCGCCACGGTCTTCCAGTTCGAAGTCGAAGCCGGCGAAGCGTCCGAGTCCGCGGATCACCGCCTGGTTCATCGCGAACACCTGCGCGTTGCGGATGTTCGCGAACTTCGCATTGAAGTCGTTGATGAGGTCGTCTGCGGTCTCGTGACGATCGCTCCAGTCCTTCAGATGGATGAACGCCATGCCGACGTTTTCGCCATGACCGATGAAGCTGAAGCCGCCGATGGTGAAAATGTTGGCGACCGAGGGATTCTTCTTGACGATGGCTTCGACCTCCTTCATCACCGCGCGGGTGCGCTCGACCGTGGCGCCGGGCGGCAGTTGGATGGTTGCGACGACTTCGCCCTGGTCTTCCTGCGGCACGAAGCTAGAAGGCAGGTGCGCCAGCAACAGCACCGCGACCACGATCGCCAGCGCGTAGCCCAGCATCCAGCGCGGGGTGTGGCGCACCGCCTTGCGGAGCCTGGCGAGGTAGGCATGCGCCATGCGCTCGTAGCCATTGTTGAACGCACGCAGGATACGATTGGCGTGTTCGTGTTCCGGGCGCAGGATGCTCGCGCACAACGCCGGGGTGAAGGTCAGCGCCATCAGCGCCGACAACAACATCGAGATCGCGATCGTTACGGAAAACTGGCGGTAGATTGCGCCGACGCTGCCCGGCATCAGCGCGGCCGGCACGAACACCGACGCCAGCACGGTGGTCACCGCGATGATCGCGCCGGTGATCTGGACCATGCCCTTGCGGGTTGCTTCCTTCGGCGACAGGCGTTCCTCGCGCATGATGCGCTCGACGTTTTCGACCACCACGATCGCGTCGTCCACCACGATGCCGATCGCCAATACCAGGCCGAACAGGCTCAGGACGTTGATCGAGAACCCGAACATGTACAAGCCCAGGAATGCGCCGGTCAGTGCGACCGGCACCACCAGCGTCGGGATCAGCGTCGCGCGCAGGTTCTGCAGGAACAGCAGCATCACGAAGAACACCAGCACGATCGCTTCGCCCAGCGTCTTCACTACCTCGACGATTGAGACCCTGACGAAGGTGTAGCTTTCGAACGGGATGCTCCAGATGACACCGGGCGGAAGGTTCTTGGCCAGTTCCCGCATCCTGGCCTGCACCGCGTTGGCCACCGACAACGCATTGGCGCCCGGCAGCAGCGAGATGCCGAACGAGGCCACGGGCTGGCCGTTCAAACGCGAGAAGTTGCCGTAATTGTCGGAGCCGAGTTCGACCCGCGCGACGTCGCCCAGCGTCACCGTGGTGCCGTCCGGGTTCGTGCGCAGGATGATGTCCCGGAATTGCGCGGGCGTCGTGAAACTCGATTCGGCGGAGACCGTGGCGGTGATGCCCTGGCCTTTCACGGCCGGTTCCGCGCCCACCGATCCGGCCGCGAACATCACGTTCTGCGCGCGCACCGCATCCAGCACGTCGGTGGCGGTAAGGCTGTAGCCTTCGAGCTTCAGCGGATTCAGCCAGATCCGCATCGCGTAGGGCGCGCCGAACTGGTTGACGCTGCCGACGCCGTCGAGGCGCGAGATGGGGTCGATCAGTTGTGCGGCGATTAGATTGCTGAGGGCGGCCGGGTCAAGCTTTCGGCTTTTGTCCTGCAGCGAGATGCCCATCAGGAATCCGCTGTTGGACTTGCGCACCGTGACGCCGAGGTTGTTCACCGCGGCGGGCAGGCGCGGCTCGGCGGCGTTCACCGCGTTCTGGGTCTGGACTGCGGCGGTGTCGAGGTCGGTGCCGGGATCGAAGTAGAGACTGATGTTCGACGAGCCGGTGGAGTCGGACGAGGAACTGAAATACAGGAGGTGATCGATGCCGGAGAGGTTCTGCTCGATCACTTGTGTCACGGTGCTCTGGACGACCTGCGCGTTCGCGCCGGGATAGTTGGCGCGTACCTGCACGCTCGGCGGCGCGATCGTGGGATAGGCCTCGATCGGCAGGTTCATGATCGCGATGGTGCCGCCCAGCGTGATCAGGATCGCGAGTACCCACGCGAATACCGGACGGTCGATGAAGAATTGCGGCATGGCGCGGTGTCAGTCTGCGGCGGTGGCGGCCGGCGCCGCGCCAGCGGTTCCGTCGTAGGGAACCGGCTTCACTTTTTCACCGGGCTGCGCCTTCTGGACGCCCGACGCCACCACGCGCGCGCCCGCGTCGATGCCGCCCAGCACGATCCAGCCCGACCCGTGCTGATCACCCAACTCGACACGCTTCTCGACAATCTTGTCGTCCGCCCCGACGGCATAAACGTAGGCGCCATCGTTGTCGCGCTGGATCGCACTCTGAGGCAGCAGGAACGCGTTGTGCAGCGCGCCCAGCGTCAGGCGGATCTTCACGAACATGCCGGGCAGCAGCGCATGGTCGGGGTTCGGCACCAGCGCGCGCAGATCGACAGCGCCAGTCTGCGGGTCCACGGCAAGATCGGTGAAGTCCAGCGTGCCGGTATGCGGATAGACGCTGCCGTCGGGCAGCACGATCTGCACCTCGGCCTTGTCCGATGCAACCAGTTTCAGCTCGCCGGCGTTCTCGGCCTTGCGCAGCCGCTCCACCTCCGCCATGGGTTCGCTGAAGTTGGCATAGATCGGATCGATCACTTGCACCGTCGTCAACGGGTTGGTATCGGTGGGTGACACCAGCGCGCCCTGGGTGACGTTGGCACGCCCGGCCCGGCCGCTGATCGGCGCCGTGACCGTGGCGTAATCGAGATTGATCTTCGCATTCTGGACGCTCGCCCTCGCAGCCTTCACGGCGGCATCCGCTTCCGCGGCGGCGGCCACGGCATCATCGACATCCTGCTTGGCGAGCAGACCCTTCACACCAAGCGCCTTGCTGCGCGACGCCTTCACCTGCGCATTGCGCGCCGTGGCCTGGGCCTGCGCGAGTTGGCCCTGCGCCTGGCGCAGGCTGGCTTGCAGCGGCGCGGGGTCGATCTTGAACAATACCTCGCCGGCCTTGACGTCGGTACCTTCCTTGTACACGCGCTGCAGCACGATGCCGGTTACGCGCGCGCGCACCTGCGCGGTCAGCGTAGCCGCGAGGCGTCCCGGGTAATTGCGGACCACCGGTACGTCGGCGGTGCGCGCCGTCAGTACTCCGACTTCGGGCGTCGGCGGTGCCTGCGGGGCAGAGCGGCTGCATGCGCCGATCGCCAGCGCCAGCAATAGTGCGCCCGCGCCGCGCCACGGCAGATTCATCATCGGGATTTCTCAAACGATGCGAGGGTCAATCCACAATTATGATGGGATTTGCCGCGCAGTTCCCTAGGCCAAGCGTCATGCCACCGGCGCGGCAGGCTTGGCGTGCGGTGCCTGGACGAGATGTTGCGCCCCAGTTGCTTCGCGCGAAAGCGACTCTGGAAGGAGTCCTCTTGCGTGGCTTGAGCCTCCCTCCATGCTGCGTGGCACCTTCGTATTGACGTAACTGGCTGCGCCCCGATCCTCGTCATGCGCGTTCGCCGGGCGCCGCGTTCATGGTTATGTGAAGCCGCTTCGCATGCGGCGCGATTCCGTGCTCAAGCTGGAACGGCAGGGGTGCGGGCGCTATCCTATTCGTTCCTTTTGCGGGCTCGACCAGAACGACATGAATGCATTGCGCGCTCCCACCGACGGGGCTGAAATCGCCGCCATCGCCGCCGAAGTCCGGGTCAAGTCCGGTGCCGGCGACCCCAAGGTGGCCGAGGCCTTCGCGAAACTTGTCTGCAGCGAACTCAGCGCCGAGGAACTCGCGCGGCGCGGCATCGATACCTGGTCGGCGTTGATTGCGGAGTTGTTCGGCTGGTTCCGCAAGCGGCCGGAGGGGCAGGCCAGCGTGCGGGCGTTCAATCCCGATCGCGAGCACAACGGCTGGACGTGCCCGCACTCGGTGGTGGAAGTGGTGGCCGACGACGCGCCGTTCCTGGTTGACTCGCTGGAGATGGTGATTGCCGACGCGGGGCTGCGCCTGCACCGCCTGATCCATCCCATCCTCGACGTGGCGCGCGACGCCAAGGGCAACCTCACCACCATCGGCAATCCGGACGACGGCATTGCGATGGAATCGGTGATGCACGCCGAGATCGACCGCGTCGACGACGCCACGCTGCACCAACTTCAGGAAGTGGCGCAGGTGGCGCTGGGCGACGTGCGCGCCGCCGTCACCGACTGGCAGGCGATGCACGACAAGATGCTGGCGATTGCCGACGCGCTGCCGGACACCAAGACGCTGGATGCGGCAGAAATCGCCGAGGGCCAGGCATTCCTGCGCTGGGCCGCGGACAATCATTTCACCTTCCTCGGTTATCGCGAATACGACGTGGTGGCCGATGACGGCGATGAATTGCTGAAGGCGCGCGAAGGTTCCGGACTCGGCATCCTGCGCGATCCGGATCTCGCGACCGCGCCGCGTTCCGTCAAGAGTCTCGCCGCCAGCCGGCTGCCGCAATCAGGTTCGATGGACGCGATCATCCTGACCAAGACCAACGCGCGTTCGCGCGTGCACCGGCCGGGCTACATGGATTACATCGGCGTGCTGCGGTTCGATGACAAGGGCAAGCCGACCGGGGAGTCGCGCTTTCTTGGCCTGTACACCTCTACTTCGTACATGCGGCGGGCGCAGGACGTGCCGTTGGTGCGCCAGAAGTTCGAGTCGATCGAAAAGCGTTCCGGTCTGCGCCCGCAGTCGCATTCGGGCAAGGCGTTCCGCTCGATCCTGGAAACGCTGCCGCGCGACGAGTTGCTGCAGGCTTCCGCCGACGAACTGTACGCGCTGGCCACCGGCATCTTCGAATTGAACGAGCGCCGGCAGGCGCGCCTGTTCGTGCGCCGTGATGCGTATGGACGATTCTTCTCGTGCCTCGTGTTCATTCCGCGCGACCATTACAGCGCCGCGGTGGGGGACCGCGTGAAAGACATGCTGGGCGAGGAACTGCATGGCACGCATATCGATGCCACGGTGCAGATCGGCGATTCGCCGATGGCGCGCATGCACGTGCTGGTGCGCCCGCGCGCGGGCGCACACGTGGAGGTCGACGTGGCACGGCTCGAGGCCAAGCTCGCGCCGATCGTGCGCAGTTGGCACGACGAATTGCGCGATGCGCTGGTTGGCGGGCTGGGCGAGGAACGCGGCGCGCAACTGGCCAGCCGCTGGGGCCGCGCGTTCACCGCGGGCTACATCGAAGACACCACGCCGGCGCGCGCCGCCGAAGACGTGGGCATCCTCACCGCGATGAGCGGTGCCGGCGAGGACATGCGCCTCGCGTTGCATGACTCCTATCGCAGGCCGGGCGAACTGCACTTCAAGGTGTTTCGCGCGAGCAACGACATTCCGCTGTCCGACGCACTGCCGCTGCTGGAAAACGCCGGCATGAAAGTCGACACCGAGCAGGTGCACGCGCTGGACGTACGCACCGGCAAGGCTTGCGTGCAGGATTTCGTGGTGCGTCCGGCGTCGCCGCTGCAGTTCAAGCTGGAAGATCTGCACACGCGCTTCGAGGATCTGTTCCACGCTGCCTGGCACGGTCATGCGGAAAACGATCACTTCAACACGCTGGTGCTGCGCGCCGGATTGAGCTGGCGCCAGATCGCGATACTGCGTGGCTACTGCAAGTACCAGCAGCAGGTCGGCACGCCGTTCTCGCAGGCGTACATGGAGGAAACGCTCAACCGTTACCCGATGATCGCGGGATTGCTGGTCGAATTGTTCGAGGCCAAGTTCGATCCGAATCGCGAGGCGGCCGACGCTGCCGGCCGGCAACGCGCTCGCGAAGCACTGGAACGGGAGGTTGGCGCGCTGACACCCAAGGCCGTGATCGACGCGAACCCCGACTTCGTGGCGCACGTTGCCGCGCTGCTGGATCAGCCGCGCGACGCCCAGGTCGAAGGCCTGATCAACGCGATCAAGGTACTGCTGACCAATGTATCGAGCCTCGATGACGATCGCATCCTGCGCGGCTTCATGGGCCTGATCCGCGCGACGCTGCGCACCAATTACTTCCAGTTGCAGGACGGCAAGTCCGCCGAATACATCAGTTACAAGTTCGATTCGCACCAAGTGCCGGACATCCCGAAGCCGGTACCGTACCGCGAAATCTGGGTGTATGCGCCACGCGTGGAGGGCGTGCACCTGCGCTTCGGGCCGGTTGCGCGCGGCGGCATCCGCTGGTCGGATCGGCGCGAGGATTTTCGTACCGAGGTGCTGGGTCTCGTGAAGGCCCAGATGGTGAAGAACACCGTGATCGTGCCGGTGGGTTCCAAGGGCGGCTTCTTCGTGAAGCGTCCGCCGGCCGAGCGCGATGCGCAATTGGAAGAGGGCATCGCCTGCTACAAGATGTTCATCAATGGCCTTCTCGACATCACCGACAACATCGACACAGCCGCCCACAAGGTGTTGCACCCGGCCGATGTGGTGCGCCACGATGCCGATGATGCTTATCTGGTAGTCGCGGCCGACAAAGGTACGGCCAAATTCTCCGACATCGCCAACGGCATCTCCATCGCGCACAACTACTGGCTGGGCGATGCGTTCGCGTCGGGCGGTTCGGCGGGCTACGACCACAAGGGCATGGGCATCACCGCCAAGGGCGGCTGGGAATCGGTGAAACGGCATTTTCGCGCGCTTGGCCACGATTGCCAAAGCGAAGACTTCACCTGCGTCGGCATCGGCGACATGTCGGGTGACGTGTTCGGCAACGGCATGCTGCTGTCGAAGCACACGCGCCTGATAGCGGCATTCGACCATCGCCACATCTTCATCGATCCGAATCCGGATGCTGCCAGCTCGTTCCCGGAGCGCGAACGGATGTTCAAACTGCCGCGCTCGTCGTGGGATGACTACGACAAGTCGAAGATCTCGAAGGGCGGCGGCGTGTTCGCGCGCAGCCTGAAAGCCATTCCGATCACCCCTGAAATGCGTGCTTCGCTCGGCATCGGCGGGGACGTGGAATCGTTGTCGCCAATCGAACTGATGAGCGCGATCCTGAAGGCGCCGGTCGATCTGCTGTGGAACGGCGGCATTGGCACGTACGTCAAGGCCGCCTCGGAGTCGAACGCCGACGTGGGCGACCGCGCCAACAACGCGCTGCGCATCAACGGCGGCGACCTGCGTTGCAAGATCGTGGGCGAGGGCGGCAACCTCGGCTTCACCCAGAAGGGCCGCATCGAGGCCGCGCAGAAGGGCGTGATCCTCAATACCGACTTCATCGACAACTCGGCGGGCGTCGACACGTCCGACCACGAGGTCAACATCAAGATCCTGCTGAACGACGCGGTGCAGCGCGGCGAGATGGACATCGAGGCGCGCAACAAATTACTGCATTCGATGACTGATGAAGTCGGGAAACTGGTGCTGTGGGACAACTATCGCCAGAACGTCGCGATCAGCCTGATGGAACGCATGTCGGTGAACCGCATCGGGTCCAAGGCGCATTTCATCCGCACATTGGAATCGCGCGGCCAACTCGACCGCCAGATCGAGTCGTTGCCGTCCGACGCGGAACTGGCCGAGCGCCGCACGCACCATCAAGGCCTGACGCGTCCGGAACTGGCGGTGCTGCTGTCGTACTCGAAGATCGTGCTGTACCAGCAGTTGCTGGATTCCGACGTGCCGGAGGACCCGTTCCTGTCGCACGAGCTGGTGCGCTACTTCCCCGAGCCGCTGCATGAAAAATATGCGGGGCACATGCAACGCCATCGACTGAAGCGCGAGATCATCGCTACCGCGGTCACCAATTCCATCGTCAACCGCATGGGCGCCACTTTCATCCTGCGCACCCAGGAAGACACCGGGCAAACCGCGGCCGCGGTGGTCAAGGCCTACAACGCCGCGCGCCAGATACTGCACGCGCGCGAGCTGTGGTCCGGCATCGATGCGCTGGACGGCAAGGTAAGCCAAAGCGCGCAGATCGATGCGTTGATGAAGTTGTGGTCGTTGCTGCGCCACGTTTCGCGCTGGCTGCTCAACCGGCCGGGCACCGTCGGTATTACCGATCTGGTGCAGCGCTACCAGCCGGGCATGGACAAGCTCCGCGCGGCGCTGCCGGCCACGCTCACCGAAACGGGTCGTGCGTCGTGGCAGGTCGATCTGGAGAAATGGCAGGGAATGGATTTTCCGGACGAACTGGCGAAGAAACTGGCCACGATTCCCGCGTTGGAAGTGGCGATGGACGTCATCGAAACTTCGCAGGAATCGGGCCGCCCGGTGGAACACGTCGCACGCGTGTTCTTCGATCTCGGCGAGGCGCTCGACATCGAATGGCTGCGCAGCCAGATCGAGAAACTGTCGGTGGAGAGCCGCTGGCACGCGCAGGCGCGCGGTGCATTGCGCGACGAACTTGCCGTGCAGCAACGCGCGATGGTCGGCCAGATTCTGGCGTCGGAGCAGGGCAAGCAGGGTGCCGACGTCGCGGTTTCCGCCTGGCTGCAGCGCGACGATCCGCAACTGCAATTCACCCGCGGCATGCTGGACGAAATCCGCGGCGTAGACGTCGACTATCCGATTGCTTCGGTGGCGCTGCGCCGCCTGGCACAAATCGCGCAGTCGGGTTGATTGCGGGGCGGCCGCGCGCGGCTACGTTGCTGCGGCAGGTTGGGCTGAGCGAATGCGAAGCCCAACGCCTGTGAGATCGCCGTAGCCGATTCGACGTGATCGACTGCGGCGAAGTGCGCGTTGGACTCGATGGCAAGCGTCGACCAAAAGCCGAAGCTCCAGTGGCAGGGCCTTCGGTTGGCGTTGGTGCGCGGTCAGTTGTGTCGTCTCAGCAGACGGCCAACCAGCCATCCAAGGGCCAGCCCGATGGCGACAGACTGCACCGGCTTTTCGCGCACCCGTTCCCGCAGGTTTTCGGCCACTTGATCAGCGCGATTGCGGGCGTCCGACGCGAGTTCCGCACTGCGATCGTGCCATTCGCTGGCCTTGTCGGCCACGCGATGCGCACCATGCACGCCAGCGTCCGCGGCTTGGTGCAAACCTTTCTCGATACGATCGGCGGCCGCATCGACCTTGTCCTTGGCCCCGCCGACTGCATCGCTGGCACCTTGTTTGGTGCGTTCGGCGGCGTGATCAATGCGGGCGTGGGTGTTCTCGGGCGTCGAGCTTTTCTCATTTTGGGTATTGGGGTTCATCATTGCCTCCAGTTGCACCGCCGGTGCGCGCATGGCAACCGGCTTGATTCGTGGGTACAGATCGTTTCGATACAGAGTGCAGACCACATGACGTCTGCAAACTCATGCTCTTCGGTTTCGTGGAAAGTGGCCGGGCCGATTCGCGGGTGCCGCGTCAGGTTCGCCTGCGTCCGAATACCAGCGACACGATGAACAGGATGATGAAGACCACGAACAGGATCTTTGCGACCGAGGCGGCAAGTCCCGCGACGCCAAAGAAGCCGAGGATTCCGGCGACGATCGCAATGATCAGAAAAACGACGGCGTAGTAAAGCATGAGCTCTTCCTTTTCGAGAGATGGCTGGCGTTCGGGGCTGGAGCGTTGAATGCACTCGGGTGGTTCCCGCCTCGTGAAAAACCGGAACAAAGGTCTCCGGGCAAAGCATCCATGGTTTGCCCGGAGGAACCCGAAACGCACCTTTCGTCCGCATCGGGCACCGGTTCGAGCGCCTGGGGAAGTACTCGTACCGGCACGGCACATCCTTGTTGCCGTGATGGGAGATTCCCTATGAAGGGAACCTCTTCACACCTGCATTGCATTGGGCTGTACGAAGTCCTCGTGATGGATTGCGCGCTGCGGACGTTTACGTCCGCGTCAGCTCTTTGTCGAACTCTTGGACCTGTTTTTTCGCGGCGTCCCTGGCAATCCCGTAGCGCTCCTGCAACTTGCCGACGAGGTATTCCGTATTGCCGTCCGCAACTTGCAAGTCATCGTCGGTGAGCTTGCCCCAGTGGGCTTTCAGTTTGCCGTGGAGTTGCTTCCACTGGCCCTTGATCTTGTCTTCGTTCATGGATTCCTCCGTTACTTCCGTTTTTTCGAATCAGGGCATGTCGGTCGCGCCAGGGTTCACTCGATCGAAAAACCATAGGTTCGGCTCAAACTCATGAACCTGGCGCCAAGCCTCGAAGCGATCGATGTCATAGCGTTCCTCCAGCACGCCTATGAGGTAGCCGATGTCGCCATGATCGTTCACCAGATCGCCTTCGGTGAGCCGCGGCCACTGCTTGCGCAAGATTCCGCGAAGCTGCGACCAATGTGAGCTGATCAGTTCTTCGCGCATGGGAACTAGTCTCAGCGTAAGCAGCGGTGAGGCCTTGCGGCTTGAGGTGGCATTGCATCGTGACGCCCTTACAAGTCGCTCTCGAATTCGAACACCTGTAGCAGCGCTTCCTTCCTGTCGACGCCGTAACGCTCCTGAAGCAGCGCGGCCAGATACTCCGCATCGCCGTCCTCACGCAGCACGTCCTGCCACTTGAGCTTGCGCCATCGGCGCCGCAACCTGCCGGCGAGGCCATACCACTCTTCCCTGATCCGGTCGCGCCCCATTGCGGGGCGCGCCGCAGTGTCGGATGGATTGGGCTGCATGGTCATTCCTCTGCGTTCAGGCCGGATGCGTCGACGTCGTTCACGCCCTTGACGCTTTTCCGGCGCGGGCGACGGGCGGTGTCTTCGTCATCGCCACCCGGGTTCGGGTGGGGGCGTTCGGGCGGATGGGAGGGTCGGCGGGGAGCCTGTTCTTCCGGGCGTTTTGGTATCGGTCGGGTGTGGGCCGGGATATTCATCGGGATGCTCTCCATTGCATAGGTCCGTGTGGACGTGAACGAAGCTACGCCATGCCGCGCAGGGGGAGAAGAGACCGATGCACCATTTCCTCTGGTGCTTTTTTACCAGTCGTGGGCGCGTATTTATGCAGTATTCTGATTCGGTGCCATCACAACGACAGATGCCGTGAACACCCCATCCGCCCGCACCCATGTCGATCGCAGACAACTCCAGCAAATCATCGGCGGCCTGACGGACGGCGTCATGTTGCTGGACCCCGACGGTTCGATCGTATGGGTCAACGAAGCTGCCATTGCCATGCATGGTTGCATCCGCGCCGAAGAGCTGGGTGCCAGCGCCGCGCAGTACCGCAAGCATTTCTCGCTGAAGCACCGCAACAATCATCGGCTGAAGGCGAAGCAGTACCCGATCGAACGCGTGCTGGCCGGGCAAACCTTCAGCGACGTTGTCGTCGCAGTCGAGCGGAAGGGCCATGCGGATTTCCACAGCACGCAGCAGGTGCGCGGCATCCCCCTCGTCAACGCCAAGGGCAAAACGGAATCACTGGCACTGGTGATCAAGGATGTCACCGAACGGTTTAGTGCCGAGGAACGGTTCGAACGCACCTTTGCCGCGAATCCGGCACCCGCGGTGATTTGCCGCCTGCGCGATTTGCGCTACATCAAGACGAATCCAGGGTTCCTCGCAATGACGGGCTATGAGCGGGAGCAAGTGATCGACCGGCGGTTCCGGGACCTGGACGTGCTCGAGAAGGCGGAGAATCGAGAGGATGCGATCCGTGGCTTGCGCGGTGGATTCACCATTCCCCAGCAGGAAGCCGCGATCAAGCAGGCGGACGGCAAGCGAAAATTCGTCATCGTCGCAGGCCAACCCATCGAGGTAGGTGAAGAACAATGCATGCTGTTCACCTTCATCGATCTCGAGGCACGCAAGACGGCTGAAATGTCGCTGCGCGAGAGTGAAGAGCGATTCTCCAAGGCCTTCCGGCTTGCTCCGGTTCCCATGATCGTGTTCGGGCTGCGCGACACGCATCCCCTCGCGATCAACGAAGCCTTCACTGCCATCACGGGGTACGCCATCGCGGATCTTCAGGGGCGCACGATCGAAGATGTCGGATTATCCAAGGACGCCGCGGCTATGCGCGCGCTCGTGGCGCGCCTGACCCAGCGGGAGGATATCCGGAACGAGGAATTGCCCATCCGGACCCGCGAAGGCGCCATCATCGACTGCCTGCTGTCTGCCGAAACGGTCACGATCCAGAATGAGCCGTGCGTCCTGTGCGTCCTCCAGGACATCACCGAACGCAAGCGATCGGAGATGGACCTGGTCGTCGCGATCGACGCGGTGATGAAGGACACCTCTTGGTTCAGCCATACCGTCATGGAGAAGCTGGCGCAGCTTCGCAGGCCCGACGGCAGCGGCGCCAAGGCGGAATTGACCGCACTGACGCCGCGCGAGAAGGATGTCCTGGGCCTGATCTGCAAGGGCCTCAGCGATGCCGAGATCGCCGCGACGCTGAAGCTTTCGCGCAACACCGTGCGCAATCACGTTGCCACGCTGTACGGGAAGATCGGCGTGAACCGTCGCAGCGCCGCCGTCGTATGGGGACGCGAACGGGGCATGGTGGGTTATTGACTGAGCGTCGGCCGACGGTTTCGCACACCAGGTGCATCGCGGAGATGTGGGTACCGCCGGATATTCCGGGGATCACGATCCGGACGATGCGGTCTGCACCTATGCCCGTTATTTGCGATGAAGCTGCCACGGGTTCAAGTTGATCGACTGGCTGCAACGGGTCGCGCGCGGCCCTCTTGATGGCGGCCACCTGCAACGCGACTTGTATCACCCTCTCATAACTCGAACTGCTCGTCCAGAATCCGCTGCGCCAAGCTGCGCTCGGGGTCGAACAGCAGGGTGATGGCGCGTTCGCGCGCCTGGCGCACGCGGATTTCCACCGCGTCGCGCACTTCGAGGAAATCGGCGGTGGCGCTGACGGGGCGATGATCGGGCTCCAACGTGCGCAGGCCGACTTGTGTCGCGACCGGCAGCAATGCGCCACGCCAGCGGCGCGGGCGGAAGGGACTGATCGGGGTGAGTGCCAGCACGTTGGCGTCCAGCGGCAGGATCGGTCCGTGTGCGGACAGGTTGTAGGCGGTGGACCCCGCGGGCGTCGCAACCAGCAAACCATCGCAGATGAGGTTGGCCAATTTCACTTCGCCGTTCAGCGCCACTTCGATGTGTGCGGCCTGGTTGGTCTGCCGCAGCAACGAGATCTCGTTGAAGGCCAGCGCATCGATTTCATGTCCGTCGCGTTGCCGGACGTGCATCTCCAGCGGATGCAGTACGGCCGGTCGCGCGGCGGCGATGCGCGCGGGAAGCTCGTCGGGCAAATAGCGGTTCATCAGGAAGCCGACGCGGCCGAGTTTCATGCCGTACACCGGCAGCCCATGCCCGAGCTGCGCGTGCAGCGTGCGCAGCATGAAGCCGTCGCCACCCAGCGCGACGATCACGTCGGCATCGTCGGGTGACACGGCGCCGTAGCGATCCTGCAGTTCATCGCAGGCCGCGCGGGCCTTGTCCGACGCGGATGCGACGAACGCCAGTCGTGGCATGGTGGAGGCGGGGCGCGGGGCGATGGCCATGCGCGCAGTTTGATCGAGATTTATGCAATCGTCCATGATTGTTCGTCCGCCGATGCCGCTCTGGCATCCAGGCGATCTTGGTCAGAAACACCACAACGGCCTTTCATGGCCTGACTTTTCACAACGGCGCTTCGAACTAGCATCCAAACGCGCGGTCGGCTCAACTGAGCGAACGCATCTCGGACGAAGGCTCGGCCAGGAAGTTGCCTTGCGCGAAGTTCACGCCGGCCGAGAACAGCGTCGGCATGCTGGCGGCTTCCTCGATCCATTCGACCATGGTGCACTTGCCGGCGGCGTGCGCCTGCGAGCACAGCTCGCGCACCTTCAATTCGTTTTCGGAGTGATGGGCGAGGTCGACGGTGAGCGCGCGGTCGAGCTTCAGGTAATCGGCGTCGATGTGCTTCAACGCCTGGAACGAGTTGAGGCCCGAGCCGAACTGTTCCAGCCCGAAGCCACCGCCACCCTTGCGCCAGCGATCGACGAATTCGCGCGCGGGCTTCAGACACGTCATCACCTTGGCCTCGGGCACCTCGAACACCAGTTGCGAGGCTTGCACATTGGCCGCTGCGAGTTTCGCGTCCACCCAGTCGGCCAATTTCTCGTCGTGCAGGGTGAGGGTGGAGAGCTTGATGAACAATGTGGCTTTCGCAGAGCCGCCGCCGCGCTTGCCAAGTGCGTTGATCGCGTGTTCGATCACCCATCGATCGATGGCCAGCAGGCGATCGTTGCGCTCGGCGATGGGCAGGAAGTGCGCGGGCAGCACTTCTTCCGTCGGGCCGCGGATCCGGAGCAGCACTTCGTAGAATTCGCCTTCCTCGCCCTGCAAGCTCACCACTGGCTGGAAGTAAAGGACGAAGCCATCCCGTGCCAGCGCGTTGTCGATCATGTCCAGCCATTGCTGTTGGCGCGCAGCCTCGGCTTTGTCTGCCGCGGCGGGATCGTGGATGTCTACCCGATTGCCGCCTTGGCCAGATGCCGCGCGCAATGCGTCGTCGGCCAGCGACAACAGCACCTGCGACTTGGCGTTCTTCTCGCCCAGCAGGCTGCCGCCGATGCTGATGGTGAGGCTGGTGGAACGACCGCCGGCCTCGATGATGGCCGTCTCCACGCTGGCGCGCAGCGATTCGGCGATCTGCAGCACTTCGGCTTGGGTGCGGCCGGACAGCAGGATGCCGAACGAATGATCACCAATGCGGCCCGCGCGATCGGACGCCTGCAGCCGCTGCTTGATCGTGCCGGCGAGCTGGCGCAGCACATCGTCGGCGCCGGTGATGCCGACGGTGTCGAGCACCGCGCGGTAGTTGTCGGGTTCCAGCAGCAGCAGCGCCTGGTCGGTGCTGCCGTCGATCGCGCGCGCCACGGCTTCGTCCACGCCTTCGAGAAAGTGCGTCCGATTGGACAGACCGGTCAGAGGGTCTTGCGTCTTCAGGCGGCGCAGTTCTTCTTCCGTCGCGGTGTTGGTGGCCGGCAGGCGGAACACGATCTGCTGGCAGGGCTCGCCTTCATAAGTCGCGGGCGAGAATTCCATCACCGCTTCGAAGGTGCTGCCGTCTGCGCGTTGCGCAGTGAGGTCCAGCTTCGGCGGCGGCTTCTCGCCGCGCGCGAGGCGCTTCAGCAGGTCCTTGAAATCGGTGGTGTGTTGGGTTGCCACGAGGTCGAGGATGGTCAGGCCCTCGACG
>Ga0207667_10005334_pt1 | contig 15669 bp, 18 predicted proteins | sample KBSCornC52_FD_184301 | JGI IMG/M metagenome (GOLD analysis project Ga0207667, IMG submission 184301) | Corn rhizosphere microbial communities from Kellogg Biological Station, Michigan, USA - KBS Corn C5-2 (SPAdes) (version 2) | ecosystem: Host-associated > Plants > Roots > Rhizosphere > Soil ... | reverse complement strand
AGCGATGGGAAGACGTCCAAGTTTTATTGGACGCTGGTGTCGATGTTCTGACTACGATGAACATCCAGCACCTGGAAAGTCTCAACGACCAGGTGTGGAACATCAGCGGCGTTCGAGTCCGTGAGACGGTGCCGGACTGGGTGGTCCAGCAGGCCAACGAGGTGGTAATGGTGGATCTCACGCCTCGGGCGTTGCTGCATCGCCTTCAGCGCGGTGTGGTTTACGAACGCCAAAAAGCTGAACAAGCTCTGCAGAAGTTCTTTCGTGAGTCTACCCTGGTTGCACTCCGGGAACTTGCGCTGCGCCAGGCTGCCCACGAAGTGGAACACCGAATCTCGAATGGCCAAACGCGGCCGAGTTCCGACGCGGACGTCACTGTTCAGCTGAGGAAACACCACAAGATTTTGGTCCTGGTTACGGCGAACCCCAAGACTGCTATGGCGATACGGCGCGCTAAACGAATAGGTGACTTTCTTGGAGCGGAATGCTTCGCCATTACAGTGCAACCCTCGGGCGATCTGAGTGGCTTGCCGGAAGCTGATCGAGAGGCGGTCGATCGACATCTGAATTTCGCGCGGAATCTGCACATCGAAACTAGAATCCTAGAAGGTGAGGACGTTGCTTCCGCTGTAGTTGATTTCGCACGTCGTAATCAAGTCACTCAGATCTTTGTCACAAGACCCCGAGGATGGTCCTCCCTTCCCGCCTTGTCTCGTGATCCCGTGCAGCGAATCATTGGCCTGGCCAAGGACATGCAGATTGTCATCGTTTCGGACCGAGACCGGGTGGCCATCTAGTAATCGTCGACCGAGGCCCGCGACAGAGCGTTTCCCATGTTCACGAAGTGGATCGCCTGTTCGTTGAGGCCGAGCCTCCGCAAACGGGATTCGTAGTGTCCGGATGCGCCTCATCCACGAGTAAACCGCTTCCTGATCGCCTGAATCCTGCAGATGCCGCTTTCCAACTTCGAGGGACCACAAGTAAATGCTTAACCCGCAAAGCCTACCCACGCGATTGGTGCCATGGTGCCAGCAGACGGGAAGCAATCGTCGAGTGAAAAGCAAGTTTGGACTCCAAATGGACTCCAGAAAGGCACTCTCTCGGCACAAAAATCGCGCTAAGTCTTTGAAAACTTGTGGTGGCCAGGGACGGAATCGAACAGCATTACACCGCCCTGACGATCCCACTCACCGGCATTCATCTCGATCCAGCTCTTGGATCGATGAATGCCATCGCCAGATAACCAACAATTATCCCGCCTTTCTGCACCGCGCCAGTCCCTGGTTCGCCTTTTCCAATCAATAAATTACGGGTGCGTCCAAAATCTCGAAGTGTGCGATTGCGAGCCACTCCTCTCTGGTCTCGGACCAAACGTGTTGGTAGACATCCGACTGGATTCTGAGGAACCCGCCCGCGATGAATTGGCGCTCGCAGACTTTGGCTTGTGTGCTGAAGTCCGCCGGTTGATGTCGTTATTGGACCAAGTCAGAAACGGAAGAATCTCGAAAATCGAGGTGCGCGCGGGAATCCCGCGCAGAATCACCATCGAGAGACAGATGAAAGAGGTGGAGTTTGAGCAGTCGCCTGCCGCAAGGTAGGCCGGATCTAAAGATCCAGTGCGTCGCTTGATGGTTGAAACCGAAAGGGAGACGGCGGTTTCCAGAACCGCGGGCCATCGGCGGGACGCGTGGGGAGGGCGGCGTTCGGAAGGACGCCTAGCCGAAGGGAATACCCGGAAACCATGCGCGTTGGGGATTGTCCCGGTTCGTCAGGGCCGGCGGCCATGAAGGTCGCTAATCCAGGTGGGGCAGAATCCGCATAGGTTGGCACCACCAAAGCGCGAAGGTGCCCGTGAAAGCGACTGACCGACGGGGCAGTTCACGACGCGGAACCTAGCGGCTAAAGGTTCCGTGCGTTCGGCTCTCTCCCTCCGAAGCATGGTCCTGCCGCCTGGCGGAGGGGATTTGGCCCGGGTGGCACAACAAGGAGGCGAAGCTGAAATGCAGACGCGAAGAACAACTCCCGATCATCATCATCAAGATGGGTTTAAAAGTACAGGGCTAGCCTGCTCTTCTCCTGAAGGCGAGCTGATTGCTCTTGCGCGCAGCAAGCACCAAGTTCTCACCGAACCCACGCTCCGGCTTATTCGCGAGACTCTGGAACTGAATGGAGTTTCACTCGCAACGTTCGTTGCCGATGTTCGGCCACACTTTCGAAACAACATCCTCAATCCCAGCGGGTTCCTGATTAATCGCGCCCGTTGCTTCCACCAAGTGTCGCGTCCCGCCAGAGTCTCATTTGCCTCCGGCCCCATTCAGCCTGCCGACGACGTTTGCGAAGGCTCCAAGGGAGAGAAATACGTCATGGAGGACCCCGAGATCAGACCGTGTTCGCGATGTTCCACCCCAGAATCTAGAAGGCAATGGGAGATGAAGGAAGGAGAGCGCGCTAAAAAAGCCCAACTCAGCGCACGGGAAGGTTTTCGTCGGTTGGCGGCTGATGATGCACTGAAACATTCGATTTACAAAACGTTTAATTCGGTTAGAATACTCCTAGCGGCTCAGTTCGCCAGGCCAGCGCCCCAGGCGCACCTTCCGAAGGATCCCAAGGATCGCTTTTTGGAAGGACAGGCATGCTGACGCATCCACCTACACAGCACACCGAGCTTTGGCCGATCGACAAGTTCGTCCCCTACATCCGAAATCCAAGGAAGAACGACGCCGCTGTGGATCGCATGTGCGCATCAATCCGGGAATTTGGTTTTAAGATCCCCTGCCTCGTTCGGAGCGATGGCGAAGTCGTTGACGGGCATCTTCGACTGAAGGCGGCGCGCAAGCTTGGGCTGACGGAGATCCCAGTCATACTTTGCGACGAGTGGACTGCAGCTCAGGTAAAGGCATTTCGGCTCATGGTCAATCGTTCTGTCACCTGGGCAGATTGGGACGAAGAGCTTCTCGCGCTGGAGTTGCAGGAGATCCAAGAAGCAGACTTTGATCTCAGCCTAACCGGCTTCGATCCGGGTGAGATCGATGGCCTGCTTGCGCTAGAGGACGAAGAAGCTGCTAACGCCGCCCCGCCGCTTCCTGAGTCTCCGGTTTCAAGACCTGGCGATCTCTGGCTCCTAGGAGCGCACCGAGTGCTTTGCGGTGACGCCACCAGTCCGGAAGCAATCGCCCGGTTGCTCGGTGAACGCAAGCCGCGACTGATGGTCACCGATCCGCCGTATGGGATCGAACTCGACTCCGAGTGGCGCGATCGCGCCGGACTGAACGGCTGCGGTCCCGCCGAGGCGAGCTACATGAAGAAGCGCACCGCCGGTCACACGGAAACGGCGATCTCGGGCGATACGCGCGCCGATTGGTCCGACGCTTTCGCTCTGGTTCCCAGCCTCGAGGCGGCGTACGTGTGGCATGCCAGCAAGTTCACCCGGGAAGTCCTGGATGGGCTGCTGAAGATCGGCTTCCTTCACCACCAGCAGATTATCTGGAATAAATGCAGAACGGTCCTCACACGGACGCTCTACTGGTTTCAACACGAGCCTTGTTGGTTCGTCCGAAAGAAAAACGCGCCTTGGTATGGAAAGGCGGGCGAGAACTCGACCATCTGGGATTCGCCGAGCCCGAAATTCATAATGGGCGGGGCCGACGAGGACAAATACGATCACCCCACCCAGAAGCCGATTGAGCTGATGCGGCGTCCGATCCTGAACCACCTTCGTCGCGGGGAGCTGGTTTACGACCCGTTCCTCGGCAGCGGAACGACCCTCGCAGCGGCGGAATTGACCGAGCGAGTCTGTTACGGAATAGAACTGGATCCCAAATACGCCGACGTGGTGGTCGAGCGCTGGCAAACGCTGACTGGCAAGAACGCCACGCTCGAAGGCGATGGCCGGACGTTCGAGGAGATCAAAGTAGAGCGCGCTGGAGTACCTACGTGAAGGGAAATTGCGCGGTGCCGCCGCGAAATCGCGGCTATCGAAGCGGAACTGTTCGCCGGCAATCCCGACATTCTAGGATTGCTGCTGGCGTACGCAGACTGGCACGCGGAACTTCGAATCATCCAAGCGCAGGATCAGAGTATTTCAGGTCGGACGGCACATGCTGAAGATCAGTCGAAGAGTCGAGAGATTGGAGGAGGAGATGATACCGGAAGAAGAACCCCCTCCTGAGATTCTGACTCTCTGTTTTGTTGATTCGAACAAGAACGTCGTAGAAACGCTCGAGTTCCCACTCCGCGTTCCCCCATCAACCGGACGCTTCCAACGAAGCGATCGTCGTTGGCGGAACAGGAGAAATAGGTAATGGCCGGACGAAAAAACGCCGCCATGGCGGCGCTTAGGCAATCGTTTGAAAAGAAGACATAGTGACAACTGAGCACAAGGTAAAGATGGCGAAGCTGTGCTTGGCCCTTATCCGGGATATCGCTGCGCGAGGCGCCAGATCGGAGAATCCTGAGCACATTGGCTACGCGCTTCAGGAGATCAGCCAGGCCCTAATCGAAAGAACTGGAACCGAGGAACGATACTTTGAGCCAGTTCCCGCCGGACAAATTAGCGGCCTTGAAGCGCTCAAAGAGGACCTCGATATCGTGGATTGTTCCTCTCAGGATTTGGCGGCATTGGAAACAGGGAGCGGCAATGGATTTACAGCCTTTGGGAACTCGCTCAACTAGGATCCTCGGACGAGAAACGCCGCCAGGACGAAACCCGGCGGCGCCAAGGAAACGAGCGAGCGAATCAGGCTTTGACGGAGTAGCTGCGCTCGCCGTCCTCGCCCTTGGTGGACGCCACCGCCAGCCCCATCTTCTTCGAGACGGTTCCCGAGAGGAACCCGCGCACCGAATGCGGCTGCCACCCGGTCGCTTTCATGAGTTCCTTGGCAGTTGCGCCGCCCGGGCGCTTCAGCAAGTCCAGCACCTTGGCTGCCTTGCTGCCGTCGCGGGCTCCGGTGACTTTCTTCGCGCTTTTGGGCGCTTTCCTGGCGGGGCTGGGCTTCTTACCCGCCTTCTCCTTCTTGGGCGCAACGTTGCGCGTACGTTTGGCCGCGCTGGCCTTTGGGGTGGCTTTCGGCGCCTCGGCAGCGGGGGCCAGGGCAGTTTCAAGTGCTTCTGCGGTCGAAATCATGATGTTTTCTCCTTTATTGGCGGTATTTCCGCATCACATGAGTCGCTCTGATCCGCGACATAAGCAAGCGAAATGTGAAGCTGGCGGGACCAGGCGATGCAACGGCGATGGAGAGCCAATTCCGGGCCAGATGATCGCAGGTGAGCGCAGATGAGCGGTCACGGGGCAAAATTCCCCCATAAGAAGGAAGCCGCCGCGGCCGCCCTGCTCACGCAGCGCACAGTGGAAGATGCGGCCCAGTCAGTTGGAATCGGGGCCGCCACGCTCCGGCGCTGGCAAAAGGAGCCAGAGTTCCAAGCCATTTACCGGGCCGCGAAATGGGCCGCTTACTCCCAGTCCGTTGGGCGGATGCACCAGATGTCCACCGCGGCTGTTTCGACGCTGGGGAAAGTCATGGTGGACCCGAGCACTCCGGCCGCCGTGAAGGTTCGAGCTGCGGACAGCATCTTGAACCACACAGTCAAAGCGATCGAAACCGAAAACCTGGAGGCGCGCCTCTCGGAGCTGGAACGGGCGGAAGCTTCCAGGAAGAAGCAGTGAGCCTAATGGGAGGGTCATGAATTGCAGGAGCCTCTCGCGTCGATTGGAGCGTCTCGAAGCCGAACTTATGCCAGGGGACGAGCAGGTGCTGAGATTCACTGTTTCCCGGATAGGCAAGCCCGTAAAGATCATCGAGCTGCGCCTGCCAGAGCCGACCCGTCGGAGACGACGATGGCACGATAGACGCGACAACTTCTCCGTGGAGAGACGTGCGCGATGACCAGGAATCTTCATCGGCGATTACGGCGACTGGAAGAGCAGACGATGCCAATGGACGAGCCGAAGGTATGGCAGATCGTCTTTGTAGACTCCGTTGGGACGCAGACACTTGGAGAGCAGGTTGAATGGCCTTCCTGCGGCCGTCGGCCAAGACCGTGGGTGCCGCAATCGAGATAGAGGGTCCAACGTGATGAAAACGATCATACGAAGGTTGCACCGCCTGGAGAGTGTAGTTGCGATTGTAGCTAAGGGCCCCAGCATTGCGGAAGCAATCTTGGCAGCTAGACGGCGTCGCGGCGTGCCTGACGAGCCCCGTCTGCCCGTGGACCACACCGGAGGCCATACAATCGCCGACCAGATTTTACGCGCCCGCCAAGCGAGCATGAGATGCCAGCTAACCAAGGGGCCTGGCCCAGGATGATCAACGGCGCTACCGATAATGTAGAATAACGGGTAACTTCCCACGGGCCGACTCCTCGTGGGGCGCGTACCGCGCGAACAGCGAAGTCGCCAATGTTCGAGCCGATGCGTAGGAGGATGCGGAGCCGTTGTTCATGCGCTCTCACCTGTCGCGTACGTTGCAATGGAACCTTGCGTGCCTGAGGTTTCGAGAGGAAATTTGTAATGGCCAGACTCACGACATCGAAAAAGAAGGCTGAGCCGAATAAAGAATTTGGACTGCCAGAACAACGTAAGTACCCAATGCCAGACGCCAGTCACGCGCGGAATGCCAAGGCTCGCGCTTCCCAAATGGAACACCAAGGCAAACTGAGTGCCTCCGATAAGAAGAAGATCGACGCCAAGGCAGATAAGGTGCTGGGCAAATAGCACAGAGCCGCGAATGCCGCTGGCAGAATCGGGTTTGGTTGGGAACGGCACTCCTGGGAGTTGAGATGCCATTGCGGCGGGCATTTGTCAGATAAGCGTTGTGACAGTATTTTCTTTCATGCTCAGCATCGGCAATCTCTTCTTGCAGATCCGCCTGATCCGCTATGTCGGCCTCGACGTTCTGCTGAACGCACGGGCGAAAGGCGATCCGCGCGAAGTCTGAATTTACGCTTACGGCGTGGCGCTTGGGTCCGTGATCTGGGTTCCGCGTACGTTTACGTCAACCTCAAACATCTCGAGTGTTCGACCTTCCCAGAGAATGCTAACTAAGCCGTCACCATCATGGGGACCCCAAGCTGCCGGGTTCTGCTTGGCCTGCAGCAGGTAATCGGCTAGTTCCCGCGAAACCTACCGATTCCGCCCGGTGAACATACGTAAAGCTCCTAAACTTGAACTGCGTGGAGGGATTATGACAGATGGTAGAACGCCGGTCCATCCCCACTTGGCCTAATACGTATGAGCCGCCCACCGACTGGATGCCGGAGACTTGGACGGGCGTTTCCTATTTCCCGGCGAAACTGTCCATCGCGCAAAAGTACTCGTGCAGGTCCCGGCCGGTCACGAGCGTTAAGGTTCTGCTAAAGGTATAGGGCTTGGAGAAGGCTTGCGGATCCTCCAGCGTGTATTCGATTGCCAGGTGCCCGAGGTCCGGCCGCCGGTAGCGCTCGATGACGTGCAGTTCTTCGCTATGGGGTTTGCCAGTGCTGTCAAGCCAGGTCGCGTCATTAAAACCGACCGTATCCACCACTAGCGTGTCACCTTCCCAGTGGCCGATCGAATTCCCGTTCCAACTATTAGGCTCGATTTCAAGGTTATGTGGCCGGCCGTCCAAGAAGAAGCGGCGATAACTATGGGTATTGCCTTCCGATAGTAAAACGACGAGTTTGGGAGTCTGGACGATTTTATAGGGGAGCGCCTCAATCCGCACCACGCCGTTAGGCAAGCAAGCTTTCTCTGGGTCCCCTTTGCCGCCGCTCGCCTTCCGCTCGTTGTAGAGCTTGAGCGCTTCGGGCCGATACGCGGGGTCACTGGGCAGATTGGGGCTTCCGGAGACGATCCAGACCCCGGTCAGATCGACCTTTCCATCCGCGGCGCGAGGAGCGGGTCCCTCTTTCTTTCCAGATTGGCCCGGGGCGGGCGGGCCGGTAAACAGCAGGACGGCCAAAACCGCCCCTATAGCAATGACCCCATTCGTCAGACGTACCCTCACCTTGAGCTCCCCTCGTCTATGTCATCCGGCATCTAGTGCTTATCGCCGACCAAACGCCCGGGATCCTGGTTATTCTCGTTGCAAACGTATTCGAGCACATCCCAATCCGTCTCCAGAGTCGCGACCCGATGTTGCACCCACGGCTTCGTATAGGCGCCGGGGTCTTTGATCGTGACTTCGACGTCGAGATTACCGAAGTCGCGGCGACGGTAGCGCTCGATCACTTCGAGCTGCGTCGTATGCGGATGGCCGGCCATGTCAAACCAGAACTTATCATTGAAGCCGATGGTGTCCACCACCAGCGTGTCGCCCTCCCAATGACCGATAGAGTCGCCGTACCATAGCGGTTCGGTGATCTTGAGATGCTCCTTACGGTCCAGGAAGACTTGGCGGAAGGTATGAATGTTTCCTTCGAACAGGAACAATAATAACGCCGGGGTCTGAACCATCTGGACGTGATAGGGAGTGGCTCGTGGAACGCCGCCGGGAACGCAGCGCGCTTCCGGGTCGTCGGCGGAGTAGTTCTCCGTCCGTTGCTTGGTGAGCGCCGCGGCCCACGGCAACATTTCGGGTTCCGGATCGCCGGGAAGCTGGCGCTGCGCGTTCCAGATTCCGGAAAAATCCGGCTTTCCATCCTGCATGTGCGGTACGGGTCCCGGCGGACCGGGCGGAGGAGCCTTGGTGGGACGAACGGCACCTGGATATGGAGTTTTCTCGCCGTTCTTGCCTTTTTCTTGAGCCGAAACAGGTGTCCACGAGAGCGCCAACAACGACAGTGCGGCTACCGCAGCCGGCATCACACTCAGATAACGCATCCTCACGTTAGATCTCCTAATTTCCTGAGCATTGGGGTGCGCGAATCAAATTCCAGGTGACTGCCCGCAACGCCTCTTTCGGGCCGGCGCGAGGAAGGGTGCTATTGCTTCGGAGCGTCGGCGGAAGATCCGCCGAAGACTCTGCGGCCGTCAGGAAGCGTGACTTTGCGGGCGTTCGCCAATCCATCGGCGTCCTTGGCTAGAAAGCCTTCGACGGTTACTTCGTCCCCCGGCTTGAGAGAATTCTTTCTCCAGCCCTGCCTCAACAATATATTGACGGGGCCAAGTTCAAAATTCCAATTGGTCACCTTACCGTCTTTGTCCTTCACGTCGACATAAAAACGCGCGTGGGGATTCATCCACTCCACTTTGGTGACCGTGCCAGTAACATTCAGCGGCTTGTTGAAGTCGTACTCAGCTTCAAATGAGTGATGTGCCACCAGCGGCACCGCCGCAAAAACGAGCCCCAGACCTGCGATTAACGCCAGTTTATTTTTCAAGACACACCTCTTTTATTGAAGAAATTCCGCACACGCCACGGAAGCAGCCGCAATAACATCATAATCTTTATCATGCATGCTTTACGGTGTCAAGCTAGGCTTTCGGCAGATTGCACCTTTTTGCTTGACACTCTGAAAGAATCTACCGTAAACTGCACAGCGGTGAGTGGGTTTCGCTTTTCGTCCTAGCCACATCATAATCAGCTATGCCATAAGGAGTACCTCATGCGAACGGTTCAGGCCACGGTCTGTATCCTCGTTTTCAGTTGCGCTGCGCTCGCCCAAAGCGATCGTGGCACCATTACCGGAACTGTTTCCGACCCGGCGGGCGCCGTGGTGGCCAATGCCGCAATTCAGGCAAAAAACGTGGGAACCGGGGGGTTGTACGACGTTGTGAGCACGGCTACGGGCAATTACACGCTCGCGGAGCTGCCGGTCGGTAGATATGAGGTTAGTGTCACCGTCCCCGGGTTTAAGAAATTCGTCCGGCAGGGCTTGACGTTACAAGTCGCGCAAACCTTGCGCATCGACATCACCCTCGACGTCGGCAATGTGAGCGAGTCGGTCACCGTCAGCGAGGCGACCCCATTGCTCAAGACGGAGAGCGGTGAGTTGAGTCACAACGTCACTACGGAACGCATGGACAGCCTTCCGCTGCTGCCCACCGGTCCCGCAGCCGGCAACTCGGGCATTCGGAATCCGATGGCTGTGGTCGCGCTGCTGCCCGGTTCTTTTTATAGCGGCACGGGGGCTAACGCGACCAACTCCGCCGTTCGCATTAACGGCGCGCCCACTAACACGGAAGTCATCCTGGTGGAAGGCCAGGACGCGACCAATCCCATCGCGCAGGGCCTGGTCCAGCAAAACCAGCCGGGAGCCGACGCCATCCAGGAGTGGACCATTCAAACCAGCAATTACGCCGCCGAGTTCGGGCAGGCGGGTGGCGGCATCATGAATGTGACCATGAAGTCCGGCACCAATCAATGGCACGGAACCGGGTACGAGTACCTGGTCAACGAAGACTTCAATGCCGGCCAGCCCTTCACCAGTGATGGGAATGGGGGCTTGCTTCGGCCCAAGACGCGCCGAAGCGATTTCGGCGGAACTCTGGGCGGTCCGGTGTGGATCCCCAAGCTGTATAACGGCCGCAACAAGACTTTCTTCTTTTTCAGCGGAGAGGAATACCGCCTGGGGCAAAACGTCATACCCCCGGCTTCTTCGGTTCCGACGGCGGCTTATCGCCAGGGCGATTTCAGCGCGGCTTTACTCGGGAACAAAAGCCTGGGCACTGACCCCCTGGGGCGCCCCATTTTCGGGAACGAGATCTACAATCCGGCCACCGCACGGACCGTCGCCGGGCAAGTCGTGACCGATCCTTTCCCAAACAACACCATTCCAATCTCCAGCCTCGATCCAGTTGCGCTCAAGATACAAAACCTGGTTCCGTTGCCCACCAGCACCGCACTGGCGAATAACTATCAGCAACAGTATCTGAGCCAAAGGATTACCAACATTCCGTCCATCAAGATCGATGAGCTTCTGGGGCCCAAGGACAAGCTCTCGTTCTATTGGTCCATGGTCCACACGTTCTGCTGGTATTGCACCGGAGCTGAAGGCTTTCCTCAGCCCATATCGAGCGATACGGGCACGGATATCCGCGGCAATACCTCCCGGCTCAGCTATGACCGCACCTTGTCGCCGACTCTCCTGCTCCACATGGGAGGGGGATTTGCGCAGAACAATCTCGGACAACCGGCGGTGACCCCCGACTACGACGCCTGCGGACAACTGGGACTATGCGGTCCGTTCGCGCGTCCAGCGACATTTCCGCGGTTGCTAAATCTGTCTAACGCCCAGGGCGGCTTGGCACCACTTGGACAGGGTTCCCATACCTACACGATTAACGAGTCGCCCACAGCGATTGCGAGCCTCACCTGGGTTAAGAACAACCACACCTTCAAATTCGGCGGATCGATGCAGTTGAATGGAAATATAGCCTACAACAATTCGACCTTGAACGGCACCTATACATTCAGCAACTTGCAAACGGCGCTGCCTTACGTTGCCCAATCCAATGCCACCGGCAGCGTTGGAGGCAATACTATCGGATTTCCCTATGCCAGCTTCCTGCTGGGTATGGTCAACAACGGAGACATCCACGACCCGTCCGATGCGCGGATCGGGAAGTCGCAATGGGGCTTCTATGCCCAGGACACCTGGAAGTTGACGCGCAAATTGACGCTGGATTACGGCCTGCGCTACGATTACTCGACCTACTTCAAGGAACAATATGGGCGCGCGCCGCAATTCGCGCCGAACTTGGCCAACCCTTCGGCCGGCGGCCATCCCGGGGCTACCATTTATCAAGCCACCTGCAATTGCCCGTTCGCGAACAATTATCCGTTTGCCTTCGGTCCCCGCTTGGGCGCGGCTTATCAGATCACGTCCAAGACGGTGGTGCGGGCCGGCTTTGGTGTCGCCTACTCCGGATCTCCTCTCTATGGTTCCGGCAGCGGGGCGGGCAACGCCTCCAATCCGTTCGGACCCAACACCAATCCTTCCCTGCCGAGCATGATCCTCAGCGGACCCAGCCCGCTCACCGCGCAGCAGATCGTATGGCCCAACCTGGATCCAGGCCAATTCCCCAAGGTGAGCCCGGGACAACCGCCGGTCGGGGCGGGTCCGCCTAGCGTCATCGATCAGAACGCGGGCCGGCCGGCCCGGAACCTTCAATGGAGCATCGGGCTGCAGCGCGAAGTCGTCCGCGATCTGGTGGTGGAAGCCTCCTATGTGGGCTCGCGCGGCGTGTGGTGGGCGCCTGCCGGTGCCAGCGGGAACATCGCCGCCAAGCTGGTGAACTACAATTACCTCACTCCGGCTGTCTTGAGCTCGGCCGGACTCGATCTGAACAATGCGGCGGATCGCGCCATCCTGACCGCGCAGGTCGGTTCCCCGACCGCTGGGCGCTTCCAGAACAAAATACCTTTCTCCGGTTTCCCGGTGAATGCGACCGTGGCTCAAAGCTTGCTCCCGTATCCGCAGTTTAATTCCGGACTCCTTCCCACCTGGGCTCCTCTGGGCGACACGTGGTACAACTCGTTCCAGTTTAAAGCCACCAAACGGCTGTCCCATGGTTTGGATGTGGTCTACAACTTCACCTGGTCCAAAGAGATGGATAACCTGGGCGGAACCTTCCTGCCTACCGACGTGGGCAACCGCCAGACGGCCAAAACTCTGTCCACATTGGACCGCCCTCTGGTCACCGCCTTCGCAATCAATTACACAGTGCCCAGGCTAAGCAGTGCTAACTCCACGGCCTCGAAGACGTTGTCCTGGATAGTGCGCGATTGGCAGGTCGGCGGCTTCTTCCAGTATGCTAGCGGGGCGCTGATTCCGCCGCCTGCGGCCAACGCGAGTCCTACCCTAAGTTCACTGGTGTTCCAGGGTACTGTGCAGAACCGCGTGCCGGGCGTGCCGCTGTTCACTCACGACCTCAACTGCCACTGCTTCGACCCCAGCCGTGTGTTCGTACTGAATACCGCCGCCTGGACCAACCCGGCTCCGGGGCAGTTCGGGACGGCCACTTATTACAACGACTACCGGGATCAGCGTCGTCCGGTGGAGAATCTGGCAATCGGTCGTCTATTCCCGATTCGCGAAAGAGCCAGCTTCAATATCCGCATTGAGTTCACCAATGTGTTCAACCGCACGCAGCCGAACGATCCTACAGCCACTAATCCTCAGCAGACGCAGACCGTGAATCCTGCGACCGGCCTGACCACCGCTGGTTTCGGATTCATCAATACGCTCGGCACCACCTTCGCTGCGCCGCGGCAAGGTCAGATCGTCGCCCGATTCCAGTTCTAGGTGTGAAGGAAGTGCGGCCCTCACGAGGCGCATCGCATGACCAGGCTCCGAGAAAAGACCACGATTACAGCAATCCGTCCCTTGAGAGATGACGCTCAAAGTAGCATCAGGATTGTGCTAGAGCCGCGTTCCCAGTCAGCTGTGTGCGAAATCTTTGGGTGTGTTGCCGACTCAGCGGCGGGCTCCGTCTGGATGACGCGCTACTCGGAAAAAGCAGGCTGAGCGCCCAGAACGGGATTAGGAACGAGAAACGCCCCTGTCGGAAGTCAGCGCGGCTTTTGGTGCTGAGTCGGTTCCGATAATGGTACTAAACGGGAGCGACGAGCCACTGCACTGAACGGGTCAAATCCAGGCGGGCGGGTTGCACTGGAGCCAGCCGAATCCGGCACAACGGCGTCCTGATTCCAGCCTTCTCAACCCGGGTGCGTGTGAGCCGCGAAAAGCAGTACCATGCAGCAGGGTCGCTCTTCCGCCGAATAGCAGAACGATGAAATTGCTCTCCGGACTCTTCGTCATTGTCGCGTCCACGCTCCAATCCCAGTCAATCTACGACCTGTTCGGCACCGATCAGTTTCACCGCGCGTACCTTACAGCGAATAGCAACGAAGTCACCTTCGATCCTTTTCAGGAGCTTAACTGGGAAGCCAAGGCCCGCATCGCTCTCCCATGGCTGAATCTCGACCGGCCCACGCCCCCACAAATCGCACGTCTTTCGACCTTCGAAAGCGCAGGCCCTCAGTTTCGTTCCGTCGGCTTTCGCGCTCCCCTCGATTCCGCTGTCAGCCGCGCCACGTACCTTTTGATTTACATCGGTGGCGTCATACCGCTCCAGCCCGTCCAGCTCAAGGGCTCTGTAGACTTTGATTTCGACACGGGCATGACGGTTGTCCAGCGAAAAGTGGTTTCCGGCACCGTCGTCGGGAAACCTTCTCGCGCTGTGACCACGACGGCCTTCGTCTTCATCGGCAAACCGGCCGATGTCAAAGATGTCCATCCTGGCGTGAAGTTCGAAAAGAGCAAGCAGGCGGGTTCCGCAGTCTACAGTTTCACCAATGGCAACCGCACTGTCACCTGGACGACGTCCGCCAAGGAACAACCGGACGTCTCCTCCGCAGTCTCATTCCGCCTGGCCGATGAGCAGTTGCTCCTTGTGAAATGGGATAACGATTTCTGCGGCTCTGCCTACACTTTGTTCTCTGTGGACACTTCCCTTCAGCCGATTGCCGGCAACGCTTATGACTGCGACGCCTGACCATGCACGCCAACAACTCCGTGGAAGAACTGGCATACCAGGCAGAAAGGTGCAGCATGTTTGCAGCGAAACGTCATGAGTAGAGTGTTCCGGCGTATCGCGATCGCCGTGCTTGTTTGCTGGTGGCTTGGACGTGGGAGCGATCGCATGCCCGCGCAGAGCCTGCCTTCTTCCGCAGACTCGCGCCGGAGCACGTTGCGCGAAGCCATGCTCGGCATTCTGCCGTCTCAAGGCAACATCCCTGCAGTGCGCGCGCAGAAGGAATGCATCGTCCTGCCCATTCAACCCGCGAACGACCGGCTTCAGGGACCGCATGGCAACTCCCTCGTCAGCACACACTGCGAAGTAATGGAATATCAAGCCCTCGGCAGACCGCTGAACCGATGGATCATTGCCCACTATCGCTGGACATCGCTGTTCACGGCCGAGGATCAAACGCGCGGTCCGGACGCGCGGGACACGGTCACGGAAGATGAAGCGATCCTCTTCGAGGCGCCTGCCCCGGAACAGGTCCGCCCTGTATGGCACGAACGGATCGAGACGGGCGGATACGGCGTTTGGCGCTCCATTACGCCCGAGGTGGCGCCGACGAGTCAGGGCACGACCTTGTTGAGCGTGATGACATGTCTCAACGGCACTGGGGGCTGCAGCCAAGAGTTTCTCCAGCGTCATGCTGATGGACGATGGTACGAGGTTCAGCAGGAGTGGCTCGACCAATTGCCGGGCGGCTTTGTTGGCCGCATCCGACACGGGGTCCGCATAGACCCTCAGAGTTTGCGGGGGGAGGCGGGTTACTATGGTGACCGCGATCCGAACTGCTGTCCGTCACAGCGGCTCGTGGTCGAGCTTCAGTTACGCGGTGACTCACTGGTCCTTGGCCGTCAAACCGTGATCGCAGAGCCCTGAAACCTGGAGTCCCAACCATGTCGTCCATAGCAAGATCCCAAGCATGGCGACGAGCGAACCAACGGTGATCGCCAGTTCGCTACCGATAATGATAATTATCGGGCACACTCGTAGAATGCCGAAGTTGGCGGCGGCTAACCAGCGATTCGGCCAAGCTTTCGCAACAGTGCGAGTTTGAATCGCTCCGGCGCCGCTTCCGGTAGGCCGTCGAGCTTGCGCGCGAACGTCCGGCAAGCCTCTGCAAACGGGCTGTCCGCCGAAGCCAGCCGGGCTTCCATGATCGCTGCTTTAAGATGAGAGTAATCATTGGGCAGTGTCCCAAACACTGGGCGTTCTAACATTTCTTCAAG
>Ga0207667_10005329_pt1 | contig 15673 bp, 14 predicted proteins | sample KBSCornC52_FD_184301 | JGI IMG/M metagenome (GOLD analysis project Ga0207667, IMG submission 184301) | Corn rhizosphere microbial communities from Kellogg Biological Station, Michigan, USA - KBS Corn C5-2 (SPAdes) (version 2) | ecosystem: Host-associated > Plants > Roots > Rhizosphere > Soil ... | reverse complement strand
CGAACAGGATCCGCGTGATGTTGGAGGCCAGCCGATTGCCCGACTGCTCCATGATCGTGTAGTGGAAGGCGGCATCCGCATCGTTGTAGGCATCGAGGTCGTCGGCGTGCCGCACGGTCTCGGCGTACGCGGCCCGGAGTTCGGCGGCGCGCTCGGGAGTCTGCTGCTCGGCGGCGGCCGCGGCCATCGAGCCCTCGAGGCTGGCACGGACGATCGAGAGCTCGTCGAGCACGCCCAGGGAGTCGTCGTGATCGACGAGCGCCGACAGCACGACGGGGTCGAGGACGTTCCACGAGCTCGGAGGATTCACCGAGGTGCCGCGGCCCTGCGCGACCGTGAGCAGACCCTTCTCTTCGACGCGCTTCACCGATTCGCGGATGACCGTGCGGCTCACGCCGAACTGCTGGCTCAGCGTGCCCTCGGGCGGAAGCACCTCGCCCGGCTTGAGCTCGCCGGTCACGATCGCGGCAACCAGATCGCCGACGACCGCCACCCCCAGCCGTGCCGCGGGAGTGCGCGGCGCACCGTCACCGAACACCGACCGTGACGGGGGCGCGCTGCCCTGCGGCTCGACCGTCATGGGTCTCAGTTTAGGTCCGGACTCCATGCTGTCTTCGACTCAATGGTCGGCCGATTCGGCCGCGTCGTCGGCGACGAGCCGCAGGCCGGCGCGCCGCGGACGGACATGGGGCCCCTGGGGCATGGGCCAGCTCGCCTCTTTGTCGTCCGCGCCCGCGATCGCGGCCTCGTCGATGACCAGGCCCGCGCCCGGCTGGTCGCCGAGAACGACCCCTCCGTCTGCATAGTCCAGGTCGACGGTGACGCCGAACGGGCTGCCGAGATCTTGCACCTCTGCCGACAGGTGGTTCGGGATCGCGGCCGCCGCGTGCGCAACGGCGCCGTTGGCGCTGAGTCCTACCGGGCTCATCGGAAGGTCGCGCGCGTGCGCCGCGACCGCGACCCGCAAGAAGTGGGTAACGCCCCAGACGGCGCCAGCCTGAACAACATCGATCGCTGCCGCGTCGAACAGCGGCCGGTACTGCTCGAGCCCGGTCAGGTTCTCGCCCGTGGCGACGCCCGCTCGAACCGCGGCCGAGAGCCGCGCGTGACCGACGGCATCCCATCGGCGCAGGGGCTCTTCGATCCAGGTCAGATCGTGCACCTCCTCGACCAGCGAGACGTGCCTGACCGCTTGCTTGAGGTTCCACGACTCGTTGGCGTCGAGCATGAGGGCGGGGCGTGCGGCGTTGACCGAGAGCGCATCCGACAGGATGCTCAGGCGACGGATGTCTGCGGCGGCGTCGCGGCCGCCCTTCAGCTTGCCGCTGCTGAACCCGCGCTGGGCCATGGAACGGTAGAACGCGGCGAGCTGCTCGTCGTCGAGCGCGATGTCGAGGCCCGACGCGTAGCCGGCGACGAACCGGTCGGACGCGCCGAGGAGCCGCCACAGCGGCTCCCCGGCGATCTTCGCCTTGAGGTCCCAGAGGGCGGAGTCGAGGGTTCCGATGCCGCCGAACGTCGACCCGGCGTGGCCGGCCTTGAAGACGCGAGCGAGCATGCGGTCGTACAGGGTCGAGACGGCGCGCGGGTCTTGCCCGTCGAGGGCAGGGAAGACCCGGTCGATGCCCTCGTGCGAACCGGTGGCGACCCCCGAAACGCCTTCGTCGGTCTCGACGATGACGATCGGCACCTCGGTGATGCCGGAGTCGATGAATCCATTGACGTCGCCGATCGGACGACCCCAGTCGTGATAGCTGCGCAGCAAGCGGTAGCCCGTGATCTTCATCATCGCCCTTGACGGTTCGTGCGCGGGACCGCGCGAAAACAGCATACATCACACGTTCTACCCTGATGGAACCGATGTCCATCTGGCGAGCAATTCATATGATGTACGATCAATGCGATTCTTCAGGGAGGCCGGCCATCCGTACGCGACAGATCGGGCGTGAGCTGACGATCACCGAGCTCGGTCTCGGCACCTCGCCCTTCGGCAATCTGTTCCACGAGACGACGGATGCCGACACCGACGCGGCGACCGCGACCTCGTGGGACGGCGGCGTGCGGTACTTCGACACCGCTCCGCACTACGGGCTCGGGCTCGCCGAGCGCCGACTCGGCGCCGCATTGCGTGAGTATCCGCGGGACGCCCCGTACGTGGTCTCGACCAAGGTCGGCCGCCGGCTGGTTCCGACCCCGCAGAACGCGCACCTGCAGGATGACGACGGGTTCGCCGTGCCCGCGACGCACCGCCGCGAGTTCGACTTCAGCCGCGACGGCATTCTCCACTCGGTCGAGGGGAGCCTCGAGCGGCTCGGCCTGGATGCCATCGACATCCTCTATCTGCACGATCCTGACGACCACTGGGATCAGGCATCGACGACCGGCGTGGCCGCGCTGATCGAGCTGCGCGACCAGGGCGTCGTGCGCGCGATCGGCGCCGGGATGAACCAGTCGGCGATGCTCGCCGAGTTCGTCCGGCGGTGCGATGTCGACGTCGTCATGCTGGCCGGCCGCTACACGCTGCTCGACCAGTCCGCCCTCGACGACCTGCTGCCGCTCGCGCAGCACCGGGGAGTCGGCGTGGTGGCGGCAGGGGTCTACAACTCCGGCTTGCTCAGCCGTGAGGTCGTGCCCGACGACGCCCACTACGAGTACCAGCCGGCGCCGCCCGAGCTGGTCGCCCGGGCGCGCGGGATCGCCGAGGTCTGCCGGCAGCACGGCGTCACCCTTCCCCAGGCCGCGGTGCGATTCGCCCTGCGCCACCCGGCGGTCGTCTCGGTGGTCGTCGGCGCTCGGGATGCCGCTCAGGCGGCCGGGAACCTCGCCAGATACGACGCCGATGTCCCCGACGCGCTGTGGGACGAGCTCGAGGATGCCGGGTACCTGCCAGTCAGAACGCGCTGATCCCCGTCAGTTCGCGGCCGAGCACCAGCTGGTGGATCTCGTCGGTCCCCTCGTAGGTGCGCACCGATTCGAGGTTGGCCAGGTGCCGCATCACGGGGAACTCGCTCGTGATCCCGTCGCCGCCCAGGATGGCCCTGGCCTGCTGCGCGATCTTCAGCGCCTCGCGCACGTTGTTCAGCTTGCCGACGCTGATCTGCGCGGGGGTGAGGGCATCGCGCTCCTTCAGGCGGCCCAGGTGCAGCGCGAGCAGCACGCCCTTCTCGTATTCGACGAGCATGTCGGCGAGGTGCGCCTGGATGAGCTGCCTGCTCCCGATCGGATGCCCGAAGACCTCTCGGCTGCGCGCGCGGCCGATCGCGGCCTCGAGGCAACTGCGGGCGGCGCCCATCGCGCCCCAGGCGATCCCGAAGCGCGCCTCGTTGAGGCAGGCGAACGGCCCCGAGAGTCCGCGGGCGCCCGGAAGCATCGCGGAATCCGGAACCCGCACCCCGTCGAGCACCACGTCGCACTGGATCGAGGCGCGCATCGAGAGTTTGCCGGCGATCGGGGTCGCCGCGAAGCCGGGCGTCGAGGTGGGGACCAGGAACCCGCGCACGGTGCCGTCCGCGGCATCCTTCGCCCAGACGACGGCGAGGTCGGCGACGCTGGCGAGCCCGATCCAGCGCTTGCCGCCGTCGAGGATCCAGTCGCCTCCGTCGCGACGCGCGGTCGTCTGCATGGCGGCCGGGTCGCTGCCTCCGCTCGGTTCGGTGAGGCAGAAGCATCCGATCGCCTCACCGCGGGCCATGCGCGGCAGCCACTCGGCCTTCTGCTCCTCCGAGCCGTGCCGGTGGATCGCCGTCATCGCCAATGAACCCTGCACCGAGACGAAGGTGCGCCAGCTGCTGTCCACCGACTCGAGCTCGAGGCAGACCAGGCCGTAGGCGACGGGACCTGCGCCGGCACAGCCGTAGCCCTCGAGCTGCATGCCCAGGAAGCCGGCTGCGCCCAATTCGGCCACCAATTCTCGACGGAAGAACTGGTGCTCGGCGTCGTCGTCGATGACCGGCGCGATGCGGTCGACCGCGAACGTCCTGGCCGTGCGCTGCCAGCCGCGCTCGTCGTCGGTGAGCAGGTCGTTGAGGGCGAAGGCGGCCTCCAGCAGGTGCGCCGGGTCGGTGTCGCCTGGGGGGTTCGTGGTCGTCATCTGCCAACGATCTCACGGAGCGCAGGGCGGCACCGAGCCCGATTGTGTCGACCAATTCGCGTGAACATCGGATGTTTTACCGGCATTCTTGGCAAAGGTCGGCTCAAGTGGGTCAAATTTGGTCTAGACATCAGATGATTCGATCAATAGAGTCCAGACATTCAGCAAGGAGGCTGACGTGCACGACGTAGGTCCATCCACCCCGGGACGAACCGGCGGCCCCTCACGGCTGCGCCTGGTGCAGCTCGTGCTCGCGCTGCTCCGCTTGGGGCCGCTGCTGATCCTGCTGCTGATCATCCTGATCCTCGCGAACCTGTCGCCCGTCTTCTTCACGGCCGGCAATCTCGGCAACGTGCTCGCCCAGAGCTCGGCGATCGCCATCCTGGCCATCGGTCAGCTGCTCGTCATCCTGACCAGGGGCATCGATCTCTCGGTCGGGTCCAACCTGGCGCTCTCGGCCGTGGTGGGGGCTGTGGTGTTCGCCTCCACCAAGAGCGCGGTGCTGACCGTGCTGGCGATGCTGCTCAGCGGTGCGCTGGTCGGCGCCGCCAACGGCTTCGGCTACGTGTTCGGCAAGCTGCCGCATCCCTTCATCGTGACGCTGGCGACGCTGAGCATCGCCCGGGGACTTGCGCTGGGCATCTCGGGCGGTCAGCCGATCTCGGGCATGCCCGACATCGTTCAGCTGATCGGCGGAGGCAGCGCGGGCCCGATCGCGCCGTGGCTGCCGTACTCGGCGTTCCTGGTCGCGGCGGTGGCGGTGCTGGTCGCGGTCTTCCTGACCAAGCTCGTCTGGGGCAGATGGATCTACGCGGTGGGCGGAAGCCCCGAGGGGGCCCGACGGTTGGGCATCCCGCGCGACTGGGTGCTGGTCTCGGTCTACATCCTGAGCGGTCTGATGGCCGGCATCGCCGCCATCATCACCGCAGGCCGGCTCAACGCCGGCTCGCCCACCTTCGGCGATCTGGCAGAACTCGACTCGATCGCCGCGGTCGTGATCGGCGGGGCCAGCTTCTTGGGAGGTCGCGGCAATGTCGGCAACGCGCTGATCGGAGCACTGATGATCGGCGTGATCCGCAACGGGATGAACCTGCTGAACGTCGATGCCTTCCTCCAGCTCATCGTCATCGGCGTCGTGATCGTTCTGGCCGTGGAGTCGGACGTGATCCGCGGACGGCTCGAGAGTCGGTTCCGGGTTCTGAAGGCGGTGACCGCGTGAGCGCCGGGACGGGCGCCCCCGCCCTGGCCGTGCGGGGCGCGACCAAGCGATTCGGAGCGGTCGTGGCCCTCGATGGCGTCGATCTGCACGTCTCGTCAGGCGAGGTGCTCGCCGTGCTCGGCGACAACGGAGCGGGAAAGTCGACTCTGATCAAGTGCATCAGCGGCGTGCACCGCCTGGACTCCGGCGTCATCGAGGTGGACGGCGCACCCGTGCACATGTCGAGCCCGGCCGTCGCGCGCGCGGAGGGGATCGAGACCGTCTACCAGGATCTTGCGCTCTTCGACAACCTGGACGCCACGGCCAACTTCTTCGCCGGCCGCGAGGAGGCCGGCCCGCGATGGATGCCGCGCGGCCTGCGGTGGATGCACAGCAACGACATGGCCGCGCGCTCCCGCGAGCTCGTCGGCCGGCTCAAGATCAACCTTCCCGAGAAGGCTCCGTCGGTCGGAATGATGTCGGGGGGCCAGCGTCAGGCGATCGCCGTGGCACGGGCTTCGGCCTTCGCCTCCCGGGTGGTGATCCTCGACGAGCCGACCGCTGCGCTCGGCCTGCGCGAATCCCGCCAGGTGCTCGACCTCATCCTGCGCCTGCGCGACGAGGGCTGCGCCGTCATCGTCATCTCCCACGCCATGGACCACGTGATGGAGGTCGCCGACCGCGCCATGGTCATGCGGCGCGGCTGTGTCGTCGGAGAAGAGGTCCCGCGCCCCGAGAACCGGACGCGCCTCGTTTCTCTCATCGTGGGAGGTGACGACTGAGCCCATCCGCACCCCTGCCCCACCACAGATCATTTCCCACAATTCACCCCCGAACAGAGGATTTGCGATGAAAAAGCGTTACGTTCTCGCCGCAGCGACCGCGATACTCGCGCTGTCGCTGACGGCCTGTTCCACCACCGGCAGCCCCGGCTCCAGCGGCACCCAGGGCGGTGTCATCAAGATCGGATTCATCACCAAGTTCCCGGTGGACTTCTACGACACCATGGTGAAGGCGGCCAAGGACTGGGACGCCAAGACCCCGGGCGCCGAGATCGTCTTCTCGCAGGGCAAGAGCGGAACGGACGACGAGAGCGAGATCAACGCCATCCAGGCCGACATCACGCTGGGTGTCAAGGCGATCGCCATCACCCCCACAAGCCCCAACGTCCAGGGCGCGCTTCAGAAGGCCGTCGACGCGGGGATCAAGGTGATCCTCATCGACAACGACATCCCTGACTGGAACGGCAAGACCGCCGTCGTGGCCACCGACAACCTCGCGGGAGGCAAGCTCGCCGGGGAGTACCTCGCCAAGACGCTGAAGCCGGGCGCGAAGATCGCGATCCTGCAGGGAGTTCTCGGCAACCCGTCGCTCGACGACCGCGTGACCGGCATGCTGCAGGGCCTCGGCTCGGCCGCCACTGTCGTGTCGAAGACGCCGACCGACTGCGACCAGACCAAGGGCCTGAACGCCGGCCAGGACGCGCTCACGGCGAACCCCGACCTCGACGCCATCTACTCGGCGTGCGGCCCGCCCATCACGGGCGCGCTGCAGGCGGTCAAGGCGGCGGGTAAGGAAGGCAAGCTCGTCACGGTCGGCTTCGACGCATCGCCCGATGAGATCACGGCCATCGCGGGCGGAACCGAGACGGCCTCCGTCGCTCAGTTCCCGTCGAAGATGGGCAGCCTCGGAGCTCAGGCGGCGTTCGACGCGGCCTCGGGAAAGAAGGTCGACGCCAAGGTCGACACCGGCACCGAGCTCGTGACGAAAGACAACGTCTCGCAGTTCCAGTGAGCCCGTGCTGACCGACTGACCGACGTTACGTGGACAACCGCCGCGCCGACGCTGTTGGCGCGGCGGTTGCACGTAGCCCTTCCGCGCGCTCTCGCACCCCGCATCCCCAGACAGGAGACCTCGTCCGATGACGACCATCACCAGCGTGACCGTGACCGACGTCAGATTCCCGACGTCGCTGAGCATGGACGGCTCGGACGCCATGAACAAGGACGGCGACTACTCGGCCGCCTACCTGCACCTGTCGACAGACGACCCGGGCCTCTCGGGATTCGGCTTCACCTTCACGATCGGTCGCGGCAACGATCTCTGCGTCGAGGCGGCCCGCCAGCGGGCACTTCCGCTGCTCGGCCGCGACGTCGACGAGATCGTCGGCGACCTCGGCGGCATCTACCGCGAGCTGCAGAGCGACTCCCAGTTGCGGTGGCTCGGACCCGACAAGGGAGTCATCCACCTCGCCCTCGCCGCCGTCATGAACGCGGTCTGGGATCTCGCGGCCCGGCGCGCAGGCAAGCCGCTGTGGCGGCTGCTGGTCGACATGACCCCGGAGGAGCTGGTCGCCGCCGCCGACCTGCGCTATCTCTCGGATGCGCTGACCCGCGACGAGGCGATCGCCATCCTCACGGACGCCGCGCCGACGCGCAGCGCACGGATCGCCGAGCTCGAGGCCACCGGCTATCCCTGCTACACGACGAGCGCCGGCTGGTTGGGGTACTCGGACGACAAGCTGCGCCGTCTGTGCCAGGAGGCGGTCGACTCGGGCTATCGCCACATCAAGCTCAAGGTGGGCGCCGATCTGGATGACGACATCCGGCGCCTCGGGATCGCCCGCGAGGTGATCGGCTGGGACGCCGACCTGATGATCGACGCCAACCAGGTCTGGGACGTGCCGCAGGCCATCGAATGGGTGCGCGCCCTCGCCCGGTTCAAGCCGCTCTGGATCGAGGAGCCGACCAGCCCGGACGACATCCTCGGACACGCGGCGATCCGCAAGGCGGTTGCCCCGATCGGCGTGGCCACCGGAGAGCACGGCATGAACCGCGTGCTCTTCAAGCAGATGTTCCAGGCCGAGGCGATCGACTTCTGCCAGCTCGACTCAGCCCGCCTGGGCAGTGTGAACGAGATCCTCTCGGTGTACCTGATGGCCAAGAAGTTCGGGGTTCCCGTCTGCCCGCACGCGGGCGGGGTCGGGCTCTGCGAGCTCGTGCAGCACCTGTCGATCTTCGACTACGTCGCCGTGTCGGGCAGCCTCGAGCACCGGGTCACCGAGTACGTCGATCACCTGCACGAGCACTTCGTCGAGCCCTGCATCGTGGTCGGGGGCGCGTACCGCCTGCCGGGCGCCCCCGGCTACAGCGCCGAGCTGCACGAAGCGTCTGTGGCCGAGTTCCGGTTCCCGGACGGCGCGTACTGGTCGTCGGCGCTGGGCGAACGTGCGGGCCGAGCGAGCTAGCGGCCGAGCCAGCCGCCGTCGACAGGAAGCACGATGCCCGAGACGTAGTCGGACGCGGCAGACGCGAGGAAGACGGTGGCTCCTGCGAGGTCACCCGGCCGACCCCAGCGCCCGGCCGGGATGCGCGCCAGGATCGCCGCGGAGCGGTCCGGATCATCCTGGAGCGCCTGCGTGTTGTCGGTGGCGATGTAGCCGGGAGCAATCGCATTGACGGTGACGCCCTTGCTCGCCCACTCGTTGGCCAGCGCCTTGGTGAGCCCGGCGATGCCGGACTTCGCCGCGGTGTACCCGGGCACGTTGATCCCGCCCTGAAAGCTGAGCATCGACGCCGTGAAGATCACCTTGCCGTGGCCGCGCGCGATCATCGAGCGGCCGACCGCCTGGGTGAGCACGAACGGGCTGGAGAGGTCGACCTCGAGCACGCGGTCCCACCAGTCGAGCGGGTGGTCGACGGCCGGGGCGCGTTCGATGGTGCCGGCGTTGTTCACCAGGATGTCGATGTCCAGCCCGGCGAGCTCCTCGCCCAGGGCTGTGACGGCTGCGCGGTCGGCGAAGTCGACCTGCCGGGCGGTGAATCGGCGGCCGTGCGCCTCGACCGCGGCGCCGATGCGGCTGCCACTCGCTTCGAGGGTGGCGCTCACGCCGATGATGTCGGCACCCGCCTGAGCGAGGGCCTCCGCCATGGCGAAGCCGATGCCGCGCTTCGCGCCGGTGACCACCGCGGTCGTGCCGGTCAGGTCGAAGAGCCCGGTCATTGCGGCGTCACCGCGACGAGGATCTTCATGGCCCGGCCGGCCTCGAGGTCGGCGAAGGCCTCCCGCGTCTCGTCGAGCGCGACGATTCGCGTGATGAGCTGCTCGGCGGGGATGACCCCGTTCGCCAGCAGCTCGACGGCGGTCTCGAAGTCCACCCGCTGGTAGACGCGGGCGCCGAGGATCGACAACTCGCGCCAGAACAGCCTCTGCAGGTTGATCTCGCGCGGCACCGGATGGATCGCGACCACGACGAGCGTGCCCCGCACCTTGGCCAGGTCGGTCGCTCCCAGCACCGCCTGGGCCGCACCGGACACCTCGAACACCACGTCGGCGCCCGCGCCGCCCGTCCACTCAGTCACCCATTCGACCTGATCCGTCGCGCGCGGGTCGAGCGTGGTGAAGCCGAGCGCGTCGATCGCCGCACGGCGGTTCGCGTCCAGTTCGATGACGACGACGTCGCCGCCGAACTTGCGGGCGACCGACGCGATCAGCACGCCGATCGGGCCACCGCCGATGACCACCGCCTTCTGGCCGGGCTGCAGGTTCGAGCGGCGGACGTCGTGCACGGCGACGGCGACCGGTTCGACGAGCGCGGCGTGGTCGAGCCGGAGCCCGGCCGGGAGTGCCACCAGCACGCCGGCCGGCACATTCCAGAGCTCTTGCAGCGAGCCCGGCGAGTCGATGCCGATGAAGTTCAGGTTCTGGCAGATGTGCTGGTTGCCCGCGAGGCAGGCAGGGCATGTGCCGTCCCAGTCGAGCGGCATCACCGTGACCGTATCGCCCACCGACCAGCCGGTGACCCCGTCGCCGAACGCCGCGATCGTGCCGCTCATCTCGTGACCGAAGGTCAGCGGGGTGCGCACGCGGGCATCCATGTTGCCGTGCAGGATGTGCAGGTCGGTGCCGCACAGACCGGTGAACGCGACGCGGACCTGCACCTCGCCGCGGCCGGGGGGTGCCGGGTCGAGCTCCGCGACCGTGATCGTGCGGTCACCCGTGTATTGCGCAGTCAGCATCGAACCGGCATCCTATTCGTCAGATGAATGACCTCATACTAACGGGTGAATACGGGACAGGAAGCCGTATTCCCGCTCCTGGGCCGAGCGGCACGGCTGAGCGCACGGAAGGGCTAGCGCAGCGCCTGCTGCTCGGAGCCCTGAGCCTCGCCGATGAAGTCCTCGACGGTCAGCAGGTGGTGGCTCATCAGCAGACGAGCGCGGTCCGGGTCGTGGTGGCGCAGCGCCCCGAGGATGGCGGAGTGCTCGTCGTACGCCCTGCGGACCTGTTCCTCGTGGAACTCCCCGATCGAGCGCCGGGCCACGAAGGTGCGATCGGCGAGCGCGTCGATGAGGGCCGCGAGAGCGCCGTTGTCTGCGCCTGTCGCGATGACGTGGTGGAACGCGACGTCGTGGGCGATGATCGTCTCGTGGTCGGTGACCGGGTCGGCGAAGACCAGCGGATGCATCGACTCGAGGATGCCCTCGGCCTCGCGCAACTGCTCGTCGGTGATGTGCAGCGCGGCTCGCGCGGCCGCCTCGGTCTCGAGGATGCGCCGCACGCCGTGCAGGTCGCGCCGATGCTCGGCGGTCTGCATGTCGATCATGAAACCCATCGGCGCGAGCAGCAGGCTGGAGTCCAGCGAGGTGACGTAGGTGCCGTCACCCTGCCGCGTCTCGAGCACTCCCATGATGCACAGAGCCCTGACCCCCTCGCGCAACGAACCGCGCGACACCCCGAGCGTGAGGGCGAGGTCCTTCTCGACGGGAAGGCGGGAGCCGGCCGCGAGCTGGCCGGAGGTGATCATCGACTTGATCCCCTGCAGGACGACATCGGTCTGAGACAGCCCCGAGGCCGCGACGACGTCGTGCGCCTCTGCGTCGCGAACCGTCGTCACGCGGCCATTGTAGGCGCTCGACGTCGGCGGCAGACCGGCGTCGGACGCCGCCGCACGCTCCACAGACAGAAGGATGGGCACTCATGACACCGTTGATCGACAGCCACGTGCACGTCTGGGATCCGGCGGCCAACGACTACGGCTGGCTGAGTGGCGAACTCGACCGCGCCTACCTTCCCGACGAATACCGCGCAGGCGCTCCGCACACCACCGGGGTGATCTTCGTGGAGGCCAACGCCGCCGACAGCGTGGCCGAGGCGGGCTGGGTCGCGGGCCTTTCCTGGCCTGAGCTCCTGGGGATCGTGGCGCACGCGCCCCTCGAACTCGGCGCAGCGGTGTCGCATCACCTCGATCGTCTCGAGGAGTCGGGCCGCGTGGTGGGAATCCGGCGCCAGCTGCAAGACGAGCCCCTCGGCTTCTTCGACCATCCGGGTCTGCTCGAGGGCCTGCGAGTGCTCGCGGCCGGCGGACGCCCCTTCGACGCCTGCGTGCGCCACGAGCAGCTGCCCGCCTTGACGGACCTGCTCGCGCGAGTCCCGGACCTTCCGGTCGTCCTCGACCACCTGGGCAAGCCGCCGGTCGCCCTCGGCGACGACGGCACCTGGGCGCGCAACCTCGCCGCGCTCGCCGCGCTGCCGCGGGTCCGCGTCAAGTTGTCGGGCATCGCACCCGAAGGAAGCGCTGACCGGGCGGTGCGGGAGCAGGCCAGGAGGTGGCTGGCCGCCGCCCTGGAGCTGTTCGGCCCGGAACGCTGCATGCTCGGAAGCGACTGGCCGGTGTCGGCCATCAGTCCGCCGCGCGAAACCCCCGGCGAGTGGCTCGAGCACGTCGTGAGCGACCTGGGAGCGAGCGATGGCGATCGGGACTGGCTGACCTGGCGGACGGCATCCGCCTTCTACGGCGTGTGAGCCGGCGCCTGTTCTCGGCGGCGGCCTTCCTGCAAGATGGACAGGCGGGCGACGACGGCCGCGACGGGAGGCCACCATGGACAAGACGATTGCATCGGCAGACGAGGCGATCGCCGACATCCCGGACGGCGCCTCACTCGCCGTAGGAGGGTTCGGCCTCGTGGGTGTGCCGATCACTCTGATCCGGGCGCTGCTGGCCCGAGGCACCACCGACCTCTCTGTGGTGTCGAACAATTGCGGGGTGGACGGCTGGGGTCTCGGCCTGCTGGTGGATGCGCACCGCATCCGCCGGGTGACGGCCTCGTACATCGGCGAGAACAAGGAGTTCGCGCGGCAGTACCTGGCCGGCGAGCTCGAGGTGGAGCTGACTCCCCAAGGCACCCTGGCCGAGCGGATGCGCGCGGGCGGGGCGGGCATCCCGGCGTTCTACACGGCGACCGGGGTGGGCACGGTGGTGGCCGACGGCGGGATGCCGATCAAGTACGCGGCGGACGGCTCGGTCGCACTGGCCTCCGAGCCGAAAGAGGTGCGGGAGTTCTCGGCGTTCGGCCGGTCGCACTCCTATGTGCTCGAGCCCTCGATCGTGACGGACTACGCGCTCGTGCGGGCGGCGGTCGGCGACCGGGCAGGCAACCTGCGCTTCGAGGAGTCGGCCCGCAACTTCAACCCGCCGGTCGCGATGACGGGCCGGGTCACCATCGCCGAGGTGGATCGTCTGGTCGAGGTCGGCGAACTCGCCCCCGACGACGTGCACGTGCCCGGGATCTTCGTCGACCGCGTCGTGGCGCTCACGGCCGAGCAGTCCGAAGAACTACCGATCGAGAAGGTGACGACGCGCTGATGGCCCTCACCCGCGATGAGATGGCCGCACGAGCGGCGCTCGAGCTGCGCGACGGCAGCTACGTGAATCTGGGGATCGGTCTGCCGACGCTGATCCCCAGCCACCTTCCGCCGGGATTCGATGTCGTGCTGCACTCCGAGAACGGCGTGCTCGGCGTCGGGCCGTATCCGCGCGAGGGCGAGGTCGACCCGAAGCTGATCAACGCAGGCAAAGAGACGGTGACGATCATCCCGGGCGCCAGCTTCTTCGACTCGTCGCTCAGCTTCGCGATGATCCGCGGCGGGCGGGTGCAGACGGCCATCCTCGGCGCGATGCAGGTCTCGGTGCGCGGCGACATCGCGAACTGGGCGGTGCCCGGTCGCCTCGTCAAGGGCATGGGCGGTGCGATGGATCTGGTCAACGGAGCGGAGCGCGTCATCGTGCTGATGGAGCACGTGGCCAAAGACGGCACAGCCAAGATCGTCGAGGAGTGCAGCCTTCCGTTGACCGGCGTCGGATGCGTCGATCGGATCATCACCGATCTCGCCGTCATCGACGTGACCGGCTCGGGTCTCGTGCTCGTCGAGACCGCGCAGGGCGTCTCGGTGGATGAGGTGCTCGCCGCCACGGAGGCCCCGCTGCGGGTGGAACTCGCGGCCAGGTAGATTGGCCACCCGCTAGATTGAGAGGCGGAGCGCCGGGAAGCCTGGTCGGCAGTACGTCCGCTGCGACCAGAAGGCGCCCATGAATGAGTTCGACTTCACTCTCATCGTTCTGAGTTGCGCCGCCGCGGTGGTCGCGGCCGTGTTCTCGAATCGGCTGACCCGCCTGCTGCGGGTTCCGACTCCGGCTCTCTTCCTGGTGCTCGCGGCGATCGCGGCCCTGTTCCTGCCGCCGTTCAGCGACGGCTCCCGGATCGTCGATCAGCGGGTGGTGAGCATCGCGCTGGTGTTCATCCTCTTCGACGGCGGCATGCACATCGGGTGGTCCCGCTTTCGCACATCGCTCGGCCCGATCGCCTGGATCGGGATCGCCGGCACGGCGGTGACCGCCGGCGCCATCGCGGTCGCCTCCCACTTCGTGTTCGGGTTCGAGTGGCAGGCGTCGCTGCTGTTGGGCGCTGCGCTCGCTCCGACCGATCCGGCCGTCGTGTTCTCGGTGCTCGGCCGGCGCGAGATCTCTGGTCGATCCGGCACCATCCTCGAGGGGGAGTCGGGCGCGAACGATCCGGTGGGCATCGCGCTGATGGTGACGCTGCTCGGGGTGACCGGCTCGGGCTGGCAGGCGGTGGGCAGCGGCGTCGCAGAGTTCGCGCTGCAGCTCGCGATCGGCGCGGTCGTCGGCATCGGCGGGGGCCTCGCGCTCAGGTGGCTGCTTCGGCACAGCCACCTTGCCGACGGCGCGCTCAGTGCGATCCTGGCGGTGGCCGCGGCCGTGCTGCTCTACGCCGCAGGAACCGCCCTCGGCGGCTCGGGATTCCTCGCCGCCTTCATCGCGGGCATCCTGGTCGGCGACGTGCGGGCGCCGTACAAGCAGGAGGTCGAGCGCTTCAGCTCGGGCATGGCGAGTCTGGCCGAGATCGCCGTGTTCATCCTGCTCGGGCTGAGCATCCGCCTCGGCGACGTGCTGCAGCCCGACGTGCTGCTGACCGGACTCGCCATCGCCGGCCTGTTGATCTTCGTGATCAGGCCCGTGCTCGTCGGGGTGCTGATCGCGCCGATCCGGCTGCGGCTCGGCGAGCGCGCCTTCGTGCTCTGGGCCGGGCTCAAGGGCGCCGTTCCGATCCTGCTGGGGATGTTCATCCTCGGTTCGGGTGTTGCGGGCGCCCATCGGCTCTACGCGATCATCTTCATCGTGGTGCTGGTGTCCGTGCTGCTGCAGGGCGGGCTCGTCCCCGTGCTGGCGCGGGCGTTCCGGGTGCCGACCAGGGCGGTCCCGGTGCGGCCGTGGGCGCTCGACATCCGGTTCGCCGATGAGCCGAACGGTCTGCACCGGCACATCGTGGCGGCGGGCTCGCCCGCTGACGGTCGTACCGTCGCCGAGATCTCGGCGGGCGAAGACAGCTGGATCAGCCTGATCAGCCGATCCGGGCGCAACATCGCGGTCCGCAACACCACGCGCCTGCAGCCGGGAGACGTGGTGCTGACCCAGGCGGACGGCGACGGTCTGCTGGCCTCGCAGTTCATGCCGCGGGAGCAGGGCTGAGCGGCTGAGCACGCACACGCCCGGCCGATCGCGATCCGCACGTCGCGTCGGCCGGGCGTGAGCGATCAGTCGTCGTGGGCGCCGCTGGCCATTCCGGTCTGGATGGCGCTCATGACGGTCGTGTCGGCGAGAGTGGTGACGTCGCCGATCGGGCGGTTCTCGGCGACATCCTGAAGCAGTCGCCGCATGATCTTGCCCGAGCGCGTCTTGGGCAGCTCCGAGACGATCATGACTTGGCGCGGCTGAGCGATCTTGCCGATCTCTTTGGCGACGTGATCGCGCAGTTCCTTCACGATGTGGTCGCCGCCGTCACCGGCCTCCGAGCGGAGGATCACGAACGCCACGACCCCCTGGCCGGTGATCTCGTCGGCAGCGCCCACCACCGCCGCCTCGGCGACCTTGTGGTTCGACACCAGCGCCGACTCGATCTCGGTCGTCGACAAGCGGTGCCCCGAGACGTTCAGCACGTCGTCGACCCTGCCGAGCAGCCAGATGTCGCCATCCTTGTCCTTCTTGGCGCCGTCGCCGGCGAAGTAGAGACCGGGGAAGCGCGACC
>Ga0207667_10005327_pt1 | contig 15676 bp, 9 predicted proteins | sample KBSCornC52_FD_184301 | JGI IMG/M metagenome (GOLD analysis project Ga0207667, IMG submission 184301) | Corn rhizosphere microbial communities from Kellogg Biological Station, Michigan, USA - KBS Corn C5-2 (SPAdes) (version 2) | ecosystem: Host-associated > Plants > Roots > Rhizosphere > Soil ... | reverse complement strand
GACTCCGGCGTGACCTGGACTACATTCGCGACCAATCACCCGGACGCGAAGGCGAACCAGTCCGAAGCGGCCAGCATCGCCGTCACGAAGCCCGGCAACGCGGTCTGGGCACCGGCCGAGTCGGTACCTGCGTGGACGGCCGACAACGGCAACACGTGGACCTACACGAACCTGCCGGCCCTGTCGACCGCATGGGTGTCGCGCGGCTATCACGTCGTGGCCGACCGCAAGAACCCGAACAAGGTCTATGCGTACAACTCGGGCGGCGCATGGTGGATGCAGTGGAGCGAGTCGGCGCGCTTCTTCACGTCGACGGACGGCGGCCACACGTTCACCGAGAGCACCACGTTCCCGACGAGCGGCGTTACGCTGAACTCGTTCCAGGCGACCTCCATCGCCGTCAACCCGTACGCGGAAGGCGACGTCTGGGTGGTGGACGGTTTCAGCATCTTCCACTCGACCGACTCGGGCGTGCACTGGACCAAGCTGAACGCGACCCAGTCGATCCCTGACCCCAACAACTACTTCCAGCCGAAGATCTATGGCGCCACGTCGATCGCCCTCGGCAAGGCCCCGGCCGGCGCCAAGTATTCCGCCTCGATCTACATCGTCGGCGTGATCAATGGCCAGTGGGGCCTGTACCGCTCGGATGACGGCGCCGCCAACTGGACCCGCATCAACGACGACCTGCACCAGTATGCCGGCATCAGCAACCTGGCGGCCGACCAGAACGTGCCGGGCCGCGTGTACTTCGCCGGCGCCGCCCGCGGCGTGCTGTTCACCTACTGATGCAATGCCGGTCCCGTGCAGCGTGCACGGGACCGGCTTGCCACTACGGATATAACCTGGAGACATTCGAATGAAACTGAAAGCAATCCTGGCCGCCCTCGCGCTGGGTGTCGCGGCCGCCAACGCCGGCGCCACCGTCCTCACGTTCGACGGCCTGACCGAGTCGATGTACGGCGACGGCTTCCCGCTGGCCGCCAACATGCACTACGACGGCACCAACCTCGTGTACGAAGAGTCGGGCTACCGCGTCACGCTGAACGCGCCAGGCGCGGCCGCCGGCGCGGCCCACGTCGGCGACGGCACGTTCGACCCGCAGACGTACAACTGGCACGACGGCTTCGAGAACGGCGACAACACCTTCGTCACGCTGACCCGCATCGGCGGCGGCCTGTTCAACCTGGCGAGCTTCGACTACTACACGACCGGCAGCACGCTGTCGACCGACGGCACGGTGCAGGGCTTCCTGGTCGACGGCGGCACCTGGACCACGGCGTTGAACGGCATCACGGAACTGCGCTTCACGTCGGGCGCGATCAACGCGATCGCCAACGTCGACGTGGAAGCCGCGACCGCCGCGGGTACCGTGCCGCTGCCGGGCACCTTGCCGCTGCTGATGGGCGGCGTGGCCGCCTTCGGCCTGGCGCGCCGTCGCCGCAGCTGATCCGCCCGCCGCGATAAGGGCGGAGGCTGCGAGCCGAATGCCAGTCAGCCGAGCTGACTGGCATTTTTCCATTTGTGCGGCAGTCGAGCGATCCGCGATAAACACTTCAATCAATATCGTCCCTACGATGCTCCGTTTACTTATTGTCGGTCTCATGACCCTTTGCCTGGCTGCGACGAATTCCGCAGTCCACGCGCAACCCGCCGGTGTGGCGTCTTCCGCCACTGTGCGGCAAACCCTCTCGCTGGACGAGGGATGGCGGTTCCACCTCGGCGACATCGCGCGCGATTCGTTCGCCGGCGGCCAGGGCGTCAATCTCTACGGTCCGGACATCACCTACCACGGCGCGAAGGCCGGCAGCGCCTGGGGCGCGGCGGCGCGCGGCTACGACGACACAGGCTGGAAGCGGGTCGACCTGCCGCACGACTGGGTCGTCGAGCAGCCGTTCGACGAGAAGGCGCTCAAGCAGCAGGGCTATCGTCCGCGTGGCATCGCCTGGTACCGGCGCACATTCGCGTTGCCTGCGTCGGACCGCGGCAAGAACATCGAGCTGCAATTCGACGGCGTGGCGACCCACTGCACGGTGTATGTCAACGGCACCGAAGTGCGTCACAGCTTCAGCGGCTACGCCTCGTTCCAGATCGACGTGACGCCGATGATGCGCTACGGCGACGGCGCCGTGAACACCATCGCCGTGCGGGTGGACGCCGAGGACACCGAGGGCTGGTGGTACGAAGGCGGCGGCATCTATCGCCACGCCTGGCTCGTCAAGCGCAGCCCGGTCCACATTGCCACCGACGGCGTGTACGCCAACCCCGTCAAGGCCGCCGATGGCGGCTGGATGATTCCCGCCGAGGTCACGCTGGCCAATACCGGGGCCGGCGTCGCTTCGGCCACGGTGGACGTCGGGGTGTTCGACGCCGCGGGCCGGCGGATCGCGGGCGCGCGTTCGGCGCCGGTGCGCATCGATGCCCAGGGCAACGCCGTGGCGAAGGTCGCCGTCCCGGTGGCGGCGCCGCGGCTCTGGTCCGTGGAGTCGCCGACTCTCTACACGGTGCGCACGACCGTGCTGCGCGACGACAGCCCGCTGGACTCGGTCGACACCTCCGTCGGGTTCCGCACGATCCGCTTCGATGTGCACAAGGGATTCTTCCTCAACGGCCAGCCGCTGAAGCTCAAGGGCACCAGCAACCACCAGGACCATGCGGGCGTGGGCGTCGCCGTGCCGGATTCGCTCTGGGACTTTCGCCTGCGCAAACTGAAGGAAATGGGTTCGAACGCCTACCGCACCGCGCACAATCCTCCGGCGAAAGAGCTGCTCGATGCGGCGGACCGCCTGGGCATGCTCGTGATGGACGAGACCCGGCACTTCAACGCGTCTCCGGAGTACCTGGAGCAGCTCCGGTGGCTGGTGCGGCGCGACCGCAACCACCCCAGCGTGATCCTGTGGAGCCTGTTCAACGAGGAGGGTCTCGAGGTCAACGAAGAGGGCATGGAGATCGCGCGTGTGATGAACGCGGTGGTCAAGCAGCTCGACACCACCCGGCCGACGACCGGTGCGCAGAACAAGGGGCAACTGGGGCCGGACGGCAAGGTTAACCCGAAGAACGCCGCACACAGCCTGGACGTGGTCGGCATCAACTACCAGGCCGAGGACTACGAAAGGATCCGCGCGGCCTATCCCGACAAGCCCATCGTCAGTTCGGAAGACACGTCCCAGGTCATGACGCGCGGAGAATACACGACGGACTGGGCGAAGGTCGTGGCGTCGTACGACGATGTCTATCCGGGGTGGGCGGCGACCAGTAGCGCGCGCGGCGCATGGGAAGCGATTGCCCGGCAGCCCTCGTTCGCCGGCGGCTTTGCCTGGACGGGTTTCGCCTACCGCGGCGAACCGACGCCCTACGGCTGGCCGTCCGCGAGCTCCCACTTCGGCGCGCTGGACCTGTGCGGTTTCCCCAAGACCGAGTTCTACGTGCGGCAGGCGCTCTGGGTGACGGACAAACCCGTGCTGACCCTGGTGCCGCACTGGAACTGGGCGGGCAAGGAGGGGCAACCGGTCAAGGTGCTGGCGGCGACGAACGCCGACACGGTGGCGCTCTACCTCAACGGCAAACTCATCGAGGAGAAGAAGGCCGATCCCTTCCAGATGGTGACGTGGCAGGTGCCGTACGCGCCGGGCCGGCTCGAAGCCGTCGGCAAGAAGGCGGGACGCGAAGTCGCGCGTTTCGCCGTCGAGACCACCGGCGAGCCCGTGGCGCTGCGCCTCACGCCCGACCGCAAGGCGATCTCCGGCGACGGCCGCGATGCGGTCCCGGTGACCGTCGAGGCCATCGACGCGCAAGGCCGCCCCGTGCCGACCGCGAACCTCGCCGTTGCGCTCGAACTCGGCGGCCCGGGCGCGATCATCGGCGTCGGCAATGGCGATCCGAACAGCCATGAGCCGGAGAAAGGCAACAAGGTCACGATCTTCAATGGACTGGCCCAGGTGATCCTGCAGAGCCGCCGCGCGGGCTCGGGCAGTCTTGCCCTGCGCGCCGCGTCGGCCGGCCTGAAGCCGTCCGAGATCACGATAGCCGTCCGGGCCGTGCCAGCGCTTCCTTCCGTTCCGGTCGTGGCGGAATAGCGTCGGTGGCGCCGCGGGTTCAATGCCGATCGATCGGCATTGAACCCGCGTGCTTCCGTGATATGGGTGGGTGGGGAGTTAAGGGCGCGGTGCCGGCAGGCGCACCTGCGCCTGGTTGCGCACGACGACGAGTTCGCGCGCGCCGGCCGGATGGGCATCCAGCCACGCCTGCAGGGCCGCCGCGTCGTCCAGTGCCGCCACGTTGTCCAGCGCGGCGGCGCCGACGATGACGTCGCGGGCACGGTAGCCCGCGGCCGCGGCGGGGCTGCCCGGTTCCACGGCCAGCACGATGACGCCGGCGATGCGGCCCAGGCCGGCGGCCGATTGCTCGCCCGCCGTGCGCACGTCCTTCAGCGTCAGCCCGGCATACGCGCGCGGCGCGGCCTCGGGCTCCGCTTCGGGCGCGTGCGCGGGCGCGGCGAACGACGGCGTCCGCGCCAGCGCCTTCAGGCGCGCGGGACGCACGCCGAAGTCGTCCATCGAAAAGTTCACGAAGCCGATGCGTGCCGTGGCGGCCGCATTGGTCACGGTGTAGTCGCCGGCCTGCGGCGCGGCAAACGCGGGATCGGCGACGATCGATCCGGCATCCGTGCCGCGCGCCTGGGCCGCCGCCAGCGCCGCGCTCGTCGTGAACAGGTTGCGGTCGACGCTGCGCCCCCAGCGGCGGATCTCGACCGGCTGGTACGGCGCCATCACGACGTTGTGCTCGAACACGTCGCCGCCGCCGTCGAACCACACGTGCGGGTGGAACGTGTTGTTGACGAGGATGTTGTTGCGCACCACGCGCGCGAACCCTTCGCGCAGCTTGAGGCCGCCGGACAGCAGCAGATTGGATTCGATCACGTAGTTCGATCCGCCGTCGTCGAGGTCGACGTCCCAGCCGTGGTCGCAGCGGAAGCGGTTGTATTTCATGACGATCGGTTCGACCGCGTCCAGCAGCGCGAGGCCTGGTTCCGCCGCCACGCGCCGGTCCATCTCGGCCCGGTCCGGGTGCCAGTAACGGTCGCGTCCCCAGCTGTTGAACGCGCCATGGTCGCCCGATTCGAGGACCGTGTCGAACACGTCGTTGTGGGTGATGCGGTGGCCGCCCCAGTTGCCGTCGCCGACGTTGATGCCGGCGCGCGGCACGTGGTAGATCGAGTTGTGGTCGACGGTGATGCGCGCGGCCATGGAAATTTCCACGCCGGCGGCCTGCTTGTCGATGGTGCCGATGTCGTGGATCAGGTTGTCCACGGCCGACGAATCGTGCGGGTAGGCGTCGGACGCCGGTCCGGGCGTGCGGTCGATTGCGGCGACGTCCAGCTGTTCATGGTATTCGAACAGCGGCGAACGCACGGCCTGGGGCCGCCCGACGAACGCAATCGCGGTGGCGCCGATGCCGTGGATGTGGTTGCCCGTGATGGCGACGTCGGCCGCGCGGCCATTGACGACCACGGCCTGCCCGCCCAGGTCGGTGAATTCCCCGTCGGCGATGCGCACGCCGCGTGCGTTTTCCACCGTGACGGCGCCGCTCCGCGCGAATTTCCAGTCGGAGCGCAGCAGCGGTTCCAGCGCCTGCAGCACGGTCGGCTCGGCGCGCGTGAACACCAGGTTGCGTACGGCGACGTCGTGCACGTCGCCGTTTTGTCCCGCGACGCGCACGAGCGTATCGAGCCGGCCGGCGTGGAAGCCGCGCGCCGGCGGCCGGCCGGGCGTCACGGGCTTCAGGTAGAGCCAGCCGTCCTGCCGGTCGTGGAACCATTCACCCGGCGCGTCCAGTTCCTCGAACACGTTTTCGACCCAGCGCGCGTTCGCGCTCGGCGCCATGGCGCGGTTGTTGGCGACCTGCGTCCCGTAGCGCAGCGCGCCCGTGGCATCCTTGCCGAGGATGGGCACCTGCACGCCGCCCCAGCCAAGGCCGTGCAGCGCGTGCAGGACGGCCCCGGCCGGGTCATGCCAGCGCGCCACGCGTTCGGGGGCGGTGGCGTCGGCCGCGCCGACGAAGGCGTCCGGATCGGCGCCGATGTTCGGATAGCGCGCGCGCACCAGCCGCTTCCCGTCCAGCCACAGGCGCTGGAACGATGGCCCGGCATAGCGGGCGCGCCAGATGCCGTCGCGCCACGGCTCCCAGCGCAGCAGGGGCAGCGCGGGCGCGCCGCTCAGGACGACGCGCGCGCCGGGCGCGCCGACCAGTTCGAACGGATGGCCGGGCCGGCCGGACAGGCGCTCGTCGATGACGATCGTCTCCGCCAGCACATACGTGCCGGGGGCCAGCACGATGCGGTCGATGCGTTTGTCGCCGCGGGCCCGGTCCAGCGCGTCCGTCAAGGTGCGCGCATCGTGCACGGTGACGGTCGTGGCACCGGCCGCTGCGCCCTGCAGCGCCAGGGCGACGGCGAGGATCAGCGGCCGCGGCGTCACGGCGTCCCCGTGTGGACGAGCTGCAGCGCCGCCAGCATGACGGCGCAGGCAGCAAGTACACAGTGGAGTGCGGCGCGCAGCCAGGCACCGCGGTTGTCGTAGCGTAGGTTCACCGGGTCACTCCTTGTCGGCCGGGATCACTGTCAGCTCGGCCGCATTGGCGCCGCCGGTGTGCCACACGTCGTGGATCGCCGTGAAGCGGAAGAAGCGGGCGTCCACGGGTGCGAAACGCGCCGTCTGCCAGTCCGGATTGTTCTGGATATTGGAGAAGGTGCCCTCCGCGACGGCGGTCTGCCACTGTGCGCCATCCACGCTCGTCTCGAAGCGGTAGTTCACCACCGTGCCCGGCACCTGCCCATCCTGGCGGGGCAGGTAGGCCAGGCCGGCGATGCGGCGTGCCGCGCCCATGTCGATCGTGATCGATTTCGGCTCCTTGTTGGCGTTGTCCCAGCCCGTGTACCAGAACGTGGCGGGGTTGCCGTCGATGGCCTGGGCCGCCGGGCCGGCTTTTTCGCCGTCGACGGCCAAGACTTTCCAGCCACGCGGCGACAGGCCGACGAAGCTGCGCGAGCCCGCCACGCCCAGGCGTCCGCCGGGCAGCAACCGCGCCGCCTTCACGACGGCGTTGCCGGGCAGTTGCAGCGGGGCGCCGTACACGGCCGACGTGGCCGTCGGCGCCGAGCCGTCGGTCGTGTAAACGATCGTGCCGCCGGCCGGATGGCTGATCTGCACGGCGCCGTTCGCGTCGCGGTCGGCGATCGCGGGCGGCAGCAGGTCGATCGCCTGCTTGTACAGGCCGACCTCGGCCAGCGTCGGCTCCAGGCGCGACCCCGTGATGCGTACGCGCACGCGGTCCGTCGTGACAGGGGAGGCCAGGCGGATCAGGCGGCGGTGGCCGACGGTCGTCGTCACGTCGGCCGGGTGCAGCGCCGGCGCCGTCCAGGCGGTGCCGTTCCACGTCTCGATGACGAACGACTCGATGCGCTGGCCGCGATGGTCCACCGCTTCCTGCAGCGACACGACGTCGAACGTCGCCGGCCGGGGCAGGGCGAGGGTCACGGTGCCCGCGGTGCGGCCCGGTGCGGCTTCCCACCATGTGTCGAGGTTGCCGTCGAGGAGAGTGCCGGCGCCGTGGCGCGGCGCGGCCTGGTCGGCCGTCACGCGGGCGCCCCTGGCCAGGTTCGTGGCGAACGTGTCGCGCACGATCTCGCCGAGCTGGGTCATCGCGGTGACCTGGTCATCCGGCACGAGGCCGCGGTTGTCCGGCGACAGGTTCAGGATCAGGTTGGCGTTGCGCCCGATCGACGAATAATAGATGTCCACCAGCTGCGTGACGGCGCGCGGCCGCTTGTCGTGCGCCCAGAACCACTGGCCGTTGCCGAGGATGGTGACGTTCGTCTCGGCCGGATACCACCACAGGTGCGAGCCCGGCTTGAGCTGCTCGCGGCTGCCGAGGACGCCGTCCGTCATGTCGGGCCAGCGGAACTGTTCGGGCGCTGTGGGCAGCGGAATCACGCTCCATTCGGTGGGGCGGCCATAGCCGCTTTCCGAGCCGACCCAGCGCACATCCGGGCCCTTGCCCATGATGACGGCGTTCGGCTGCAGCTTGCGGATCAGGTCATACCAGGCCGTGTAGTCATAGGTCTCGGATACGCTGGGATCGGGGTTGGCGCCGTCGAACCACACTTCGTCCACGGGGCCGTACTGCGTCAGCAGTTCGTACAACTGGTTGAGGAAGTAGCGGTTGTAGTCGTCGACCTCGTAGCTGAATGTCTTGAAGCCCGGCGTCGGCGCGCGGCCCCGGGACGGGTCGTCCTGGAAGTGGGCCGGATCGGTGGGGATCGTCGAGCGGCGCCTGGCGCTGCCGTTGCCGTAGTAGCCGGCCGGGTTGGTGGGGTTCGTCTTCAGCTGGTACAGGTCGGCGGGCGACAGATAGATGCCCAGCTTGACACCGGCGGCGCGCGCCGCGGCGGAGACTTCGCGCACCAGGTCGCCCTTGCCGCCGCGCCACGGGCTTGCGGCGGACGAGTGCGCGGTATAGCGCGAGGGCCACATCGCGAAGCCGTCATGGTGCTTGGCGACCAGCACGAGCATCTTGCCGTCGAGTTGTTTAACTGCCCGCAGCCATTGGCTGGCATCCAGTTGCGACGGGTTGAAGATGGCGGGGTTTTCGCGGCCGGTGCCCCATTCGACTTCATTGAACGTGTTGACGCCGAAATGGAGGAAGAAGGTGCGTTCCAGCCGCATCCATGCGGACTGGTTGGGGCGCGGCAGGACTTTCGCCGCCTTGTCGGCCGCCACGGCCGGGGTGTCGTCCGGGCCGATGACGTGTTCGGTCGCAAAGGGAACGGGGCCGGCATGGCTGGCGGCGCAGGCGGCGGCGAGGGCCATGGCGAGCGCCAGGCGCGTGGCGCGCGCGAGTAACAGGGAGTGTTTGGGGTGCATGAACGTGTCAGGAATAGCAAATCCGGCAACGATTCTCAGCGTCGCCGGATGGCGTGGCAATCGTTAAAACCATCAATGCGGCCATGAAATCACATGACCCCGCGAAACTGTGTGTTCAGGGCTGTTCGGCGAGCGAATAAATCCGGCGCATCGGCATCCATTTTTCGCCTTGTGCCGCGAAGGGCAGCGGCTTCTGGAATTCCCACATCAGTTTTTCCCAGGCCTGCACATCGGCGCTGGCCATGTCGGCGGCCGCCTTGGCGGTCGGCGAGAAGTGGGGCTCCGTTTCCATGATCATGAACATGCGGTTACCCACGCGCCAGATCTCCATCGCGCTGATGCCGGCCGTGCGGATCGATTCGGTGACCCCGGCGGGGACCTTGCCCGGTTGATGCCAGGCTTCGTAGCGGGCGATCAGGTCGGGGTCGTCGTGCAGGTCGAGGGCGAGGCAGTGGCGGGTGGTCATGGGGTCTCCTTGGGTTCAGGTAATGGTGTACGAAACCTATTATAAACATTTGCGCTCCTCAAGCCATGTTGGTGCGGCGATTTCACACAGTTCACATATGTTGTCTATGCGAAAATATTTCCTTGCCATAGTCAGTACGCACGAGCTAACATTTGCCGCAAACCAACTTCGAGCGCCGCCTCCGGTCCGCTCACGCCGACATGAAAATGCTGAGTCGACTGTCAGTGCTGTGGAAAGTCCTCCTCGCCCCGGCCATCGCCATGTTGTGCATGGCCGTGTACCTCACCTTCACCGCCGTCGTGTTCGAGAAGAACAACCTGCGCCTTGCCGACGTGCGCGACGTGCAGTATCCGGTGCTCGATGCGATGACGGAAAACACGGGGGCGCTCGACAAGATCATCGACGTGCTGAATTCGGCATCCACCCAGGGCGAGCCCGAGCAGATCGCCGCCGCCGACGCGCTGGCCGCGAAAGTGGCGGAGAATTACCGCCGCCTGCGCAAGCTGGACGGGGCGCACGGCGCGGACCTGGACCGCCTGGCCGGCGAATTCGACCGCTACTACAAGACGGCGCGCGAGATTTCCGCCGCCATCGCACAGCAGAGCGGGCTGCCGGCGAAGGACCGGTTGCAGGCGATGGCCACCGAGCTGGCGACCTATCGCAAGGACGTGGCGGACTTCCGCACGGCGGCGCGCGACCGCTTTGTCGGCACGGTCGACAGCGCGACCGACGCCGCCAACCGCGCCGTGCTCGGCGGCGCCCTGATCGGCGCGTTGGGGCTGGCCGTCACGCTGGCCTTCGCCGTGCTCGTGGCGCGCACGCTCGTGCGCCAGCTGAACGAGGCGGTGCGCGTCGCCGAGACCGTCGCCGCGGGCGACCTGACCAGCATGATCGAGGTCGACGCCCAGGACGAGACCGGGAAACTGCTGCGGGCCCTGAAGCACATGAACAGCAGCCTCGTACGCATCGTCAGCGAGGCGCGCGGCGCGACCGACACCATCGCCGCCACCTCCGTCGACATCGCCCAGGGCAACGGCGCGCTGTCGGCGCGCACGCAACACCAGGCGCACACGCTCGTGGAGACGGCAGCGTCGATGGGCACCCTGACGGGCACGGCGAAGCAGAACGCAGCGAACGCGGCCCAGGCCAACGAACTGGCCGGTTTCGCCGCCGGCGTCGCGACGCAGGGCGGCGCCGTCGTGGGGCAGGTGATCGCGACGATGGAAGCGATCCACGCGTCGTCGCGCGAGATCGCCGACATCGTGGGCGTCATCGAGGGCATCGCGTTCCAGACCAATCTGCTGGCGCTGAACGCCGCCGTGGAAGCGGCGCGCGCGGGCGAGCAGGGCCGCGGGTTCGCCGTCGTGGCGAGCGAGGTGCGCAGCCTGGCGCAGCGCTCGGCGGCGGCGGCCAAGGAGATCACCGCGCTGATCGGCCGCTCCGTGACCCAGGTCGAGCTGGGCACGCGCCTGGCCGACCAGACGGGCACCACGATGAACGAGATCGTCAGCAGCGTCCAGCGCGTGACGGACATCATGGCCGCGATTGCCGAGGCGAGCAGCGCCCAGACCGCGGACATCGAGCACATCAACGATGCGATCGCGCAGTTGGACCATGACACGCAGCAGAACGCCAGCCTGGTCGACGAGACCGCGGGCTTCGCGACCGCGCTGCGCGAGCAGGCCGCCAGCCTGGCCGCGGTCGTGAGCGTGTTCACGCTGGCACGCCAGGGGATGCTGCAGCATGCCGCCGCTCCAGTGCCGACGGGGACGCTGGCGCTGCAGGCCTCGAATGCCGCGACGACGCGGCGCCGGGCCTGACGGGCGCGCCCGGTATCGTCGAATTTTTTTTTGCCGTCCCGGCCCCGTGCCGGGTTCCCGTCAACACCACAGACCATCATGAAGAAAGTAAAACCCGCAGCGGCGAGCGCCGTGGCGTTCGCGGCGTTCGCCCTGGCGCCGGCGCATGCCGAGATCAGCATCATCGTATCTTCCCATTCCACGCTCGCGCCGCCCGTGCCCCAGGTCTGCCAGGCCTTCCTCGGCAAGATCAAGTCGCCGACCCCGATCAACCTCACGGAAAAGAATCCGCTGCGCGACGAATTCTTTTCCAAGGCCTGCAAGAAGGACCCGGCCCAGGTCCAGGCCGTGTGGGGCAAGCTGATCTTCACTGGCACCGGCACGCCGCCGGCCGAAGTCGACTCCGGGGCGGCGATGAAGAAGGCCGTCGCGGCCGATCCGAACGCCGTCGGCTACATCGACAAGAAGGACGTTGACGCCTCCGTCAAGGTCATCGCCACCGCCAACTAACCACGCACGAAGAATGAAGAAACTGATGATCGCCGCGCTGCTGTCCAGCGCCGGCATGGCGCATGCCAGTGACCTGAGCATTTCCGGATTCGCCACCGTCACCGCGGGCAAGGCCTACGGCGGCTCCGATGGCGAATTCATGGGCCAGCCGTGCCCTTGCTTCATCGGCAATTACGAGCACGGCACCGTCTACCACGGCAACGAATGGAGCCTGGCCCGCGAATCGCTCGTGGGCCTGCAGGCCAAGTACCAGTTCACGCCGCAACTGTCCGGCACGGTGCAGGCCGTGTCGCGCGTGTCCGAACACGGCAAGCCGAAAGTCGACTGGGCCTATCTGTCGTACGACATCGCGCCCGATACGACGGTGCAGGTGGGCCGCCGCCGGCTGCCGATCTATGCGTACTCGGACAGCGTCTACATCGGCTACACGCTGCCGTGGGCGCGGGTGCCGCAGGATATCTACGGCTGGGAAGTCGGCGCCTACGACGGCGTCAACGTGCGCCATGCGCGCAGCTTCGGCGACTGGGCCGTCACGGCCAACGTGTTCGCCGGGCAGGAGCACACCCGCGACAACACCGAGCAGCGCAAGATCTACTACGGCTACCGCGTGGACGACGACTGGAAGCACATCCTCGGGGGCTACCTGGACGTGTCCGACGAGGTGTTCGGCGCGCGCCTGATCTACATGCAGAACTCGATCGACCTGTCGCAGTATCCGCCGGACGACGTGCCGACGTTCAGCCGTGGCACGCGCCAGCGCATCATCGGCCTGTCCGGCAGTATCGACTATGGCAACTGGATGGTACGCGCGGAAGCGAACCGCTTCATGCGTCCGGCGCTGGACTACAAATCGTCGAGCTTCACGGCGACGGTCGGCTACCGCATGGGCCAGTTCATGCCCCTCGTCGGCTTTTCCTCGTACAAGGAAAAGCTGACGGCGACCTATACGGCCACGCAGAACGACAACACGCGCTTCGCCGGCGTGCGCTGGGACTTCCGCAAGAACATGGACCTGAAAGTCCAGTGGGACTCCGTCAAGGATTCCAGCGCCTACGACTTCACCAAGAACGCGAAGATGGTGACCGTCACCTGGGACGTGTTGTTCTGAGCGATCCGTCGGCCTTCGGCGCGTTCAGGCGTCCGGCAGCTCCCCGGGCGCGACGATGAAGGCATCCTGGAGCAGCCGTTCAGGTTCGCCCACGAGCCGCAACCCGAGCATGGCCTTGTGGTACTCGATCCAGACCTGCTTCGCATTCGGGTTCCCGCCGAGGAAAATCTCGTGCCCACCGTCGGCGTATGTGTGGAAGCTCTGGTCGATCCGGCCGATGTACATTGGCGTGCCTTTGGTCACATGGAAGGTCGCCACGTACAGGCACAGGTTGCCCCATTTCGCCACGTTCAGGTTGAGCTCCGCGGCCGTCAGGCTGCGGGGCTTGTCGAACGTATAGAACTCGCCGGTGATCCGGCTTCTCGCGCCACCGAACACACGAAACAACGTTTCCGTTCCCAACGCCGGCCGGTATTCCGGATAATCCGCGAATCCCTTGCTGCGATACGGGGCCCAATCCTTGTATTCCGCAGACATGTTGTCTCCCTTTGGTCGAGTCAGCGCAATTCGAACAGGTAATCGCCGCCGCGCTGGTGGCCGGCGGCCGTCACGGCGCCGTATTTCGGCGTTTGCGGGAATTCCTTCTTCACGCCCGACTGCACGTCGGTGAAGATCGTGCTGCCGGGCTTCCAGTCGCGCACGCTGCCGACGACCCGCATCAGGTTCCAGGCGAAGATCGAGTGGCCTTCCTTGCCTTCGTCGGCGACGGGTTCGTCGCCGCCCGACGACAGCACCACGACGGAGCGTTTGGTCAATACGTCGTCGACCGTCACGTCATGGCCGACGGCGTCCATCCCTTCGCGGGCGAACGCGCCCGAATAACAGCTGTCCGAAATCAGCGCCATCTGCTTCGCGCGGATGCCCCCCAGCAGCTTCGCGATGTCGTTGTTCGAGATCCAGCCGTGCGGATCGACGGCTTTCGCATCGGACGGGATCCAGTAGCCGGCGCCGTTCTTCTCGAGCGAATAGCCGTGGCCCGCGTAATAGATGACGACGCTGTCCTGGCTGTTCATTTCCGCCGCCAGGCCGTTCAGCGTGCGGATGATCGCCGCCTTGTCCGGGTTGCGCACGACGCGGACCTCATAGCCCAGCTTCTCCGCGAAGATCTTCGACACGGCATCGACGTCCGGCACGGCGTTTTCCAGTTGCGGGATCGTCTTGTCGGCGTAGTCGTTGATGCCGAACAGGACGACCACCTTCCGTTCGATCTGCGGCACGTGCGCCGTCTTCGCGACCGCAGTCTTCGCGGCCACCGCCTTCGACGCGTGGATCAGTTCCAGTTGCGCGGTCGTGATGCGGCAGGCGCCCGTGCTCGCGTCGGCCACCGTGGCGCAAGGCTGGACGTCCGCCAGGCTCGGGTCGATTTCCAGCTTGTAGATCGCATCCGCGAACAGCTTGCGCTTGAAGTCACGGCGCTGGGCCAGCATGGCCGCGAGTTCGTCCTGGTTCATCGCGCCGATCGGGATCGCGCCGAAGGTGCGCGCCGCGGCCAGGAACGAGCGGTCGAACACGCCGCCGCCGCTGCCGCGCGGACCCAGCACCGGAAGGGCGGCGCGCAGCGCGGCGGCGATGGCATGCGTGCTGTCGTCCTGCGCGCGCTCCTGCGCCTGCATCTTCACGGGCGAAAAGTCGAAGCGCATGGTCAGCGCCGTCGCGTTGCCCGGTGCCTGGACGAACGTGTAGTTGGCGGCCGCCAGCCCGCTGCCTTCGACCCCATACGTGCCCGGCAGCGAGGTCCGGGTGGCGCTGCTGTTCCACGCGAGCGTGCCCGTGGTCGCACTGTCGATCGTGTCCTTGCCCTTGAAGCCGGTGACCGTCCCGCCCAGGCCCGTGACGGGCAGGCCCGGTTCGCGCACGATCGGATCCGCGACATAGGTCAGCGTGGCCGGGGTGATGGTGCCGCCGGTGCCGCTGGCCGTCGCGTCGACCAGGTTGACTCCGCTCGCGAGGTTGACGGTGCCGATCCGGTAGTTCGGCGCGTCCGACCCGCCGACCTGGAACGTGCCGGTGGCGTTCACGGTCTTGTTCTGCCCCGCATCGGGCGTCGCGTAGCTGCCCTGTGCCGGACCGCTGACGGTCAACGTGTCGCCGGCGACGGCGTTGTTCAGGGCGAACTGGTTCGCGCCCAGCGTGGCGTTCGCGGTCGCATCGTATTCCTTGCTGACGGGGCCGTCGATGGCGATCGTCAGGGGCCGCGGCGTGATGGCGGCCGTCGTCGTCAACGGTCCGCTCAGCTGGTAGTTGCCCGCGTCCGCGCCAGCGAGCACGCCGCTGCCGAATGTGACGGTCTTGTTCGTGCCAGCGTTCTTCGTGTCGAACGTGCCCGCCGTGGTGCCCAGCGTGAGCACGTCGCCGGGGAGCGCGTCCGCGAAGCCGCCGGACAGCGTGGCCGCGGTGGTGCCGTCGTAGACCTTGTCGGCGGCCTGGATGCCGGTTACCGTGATCGGACGCGGCGTGATGGCGGCCGTCGTCGTCAGGAGGCCGGTCAGCTGGTAGTTGCCCGCGTCCGCGCCCGCGAGCACACTGCTGCCGAACGTGACGGTCTTGCCCGTACCTGCGTTCTTCGTGTCGAACTGGCCCGTCGTCGTTCCCAGCGTGAGCACGTCGCCGGACAGCGCGTCCGTGAAGCCGCCGGACAGCGTGGCCGCGGTCGTGCCATCGTAGACCTTGTCGGCGGCCTGGATGCCGGCGGCCGTAAGCGGACGTGGCGTGATGGTGGCCGTCGTCGTCAGCGGTCCGGTGAGCTGGTAATTGCCCGCGTCCGCGCCCCCGAGCACGCCGCTGCCGAACGTGACGGTCTTGTTCGTGCCAGCGTTCTTCGTGTCGAACGTCCCCGTCGTCGTGCCCAGCATGAGCACGTCGCCGGACAGCG
>Ga0207667_10005323_pt1 | contig 15683 bp, 17 predicted proteins | sample KBSCornC52_FD_184301 | JGI IMG/M metagenome (GOLD analysis project Ga0207667, IMG submission 184301) | Corn rhizosphere microbial communities from Kellogg Biological Station, Michigan, USA - KBS Corn C5-2 (SPAdes) (version 2) | ecosystem: Host-associated > Plants > Roots > Rhizosphere > Soil ... | reverse complement strand
ATCGGGCGCCCTGATTCGGGACCGCGCGCAGCAGGCCGTCGAGGTCGGCGAAACCGTGGGCGCAGTGAAGCAGGCGATCAAACAGGTGTCCGACATCGTCGGCGAGATCTCGGTAGCTTCGCAAGAGCAGAGCCGCGGCATCGAGCAGGTCAATCAAGCCGTGACGCAGATGGACGTCGAGCTGGCGGGCCTGCTCGTTGACCGCGATGGCGACTGAACGAATGTAGCCCAAGCAATGAGTGCTCAGACACCACAAGTCTACCGTATGACGTAACATATTTTTCAACAAGAACGTATGATATTCCATACTTCTGTCGAGGGACGTCGCGGGGCGGTGTATGATTTATAGCAACTCGATAGACTAAAGTATGAAATGTCATTCATTGATCAAGTCAAGGCACTTCTTTCGCGCCGCGGCATGCCCCTCACCGAATTGAGTGAGCTGACGGGCATCGCTCGCCCCAATCTGTCCGCGACCTTGGCGGGTAGGCACGACGCCCGGAGCAACACGCTGGATGCGCTCGCAGCGGGTCTGGACGCGCAATGGGTGCTCGTGCCAAAGGAGCATCTCGCAGCGGTCCGTCAGGTCCTGGCTGGGAAGGGGACTGGGCCTGATCTCCAGGCGCTGAGCGCTGCGGAGATGTTTCTGAAGGGGCGCCAATGACCGACCCAGTCCATCCGCGCTACCTGGAGGTGCGGCTTTACGGTGAGGTCTGTGGCTACCTCTGCGAACTTGCCGGAAACTGCCGCTTCGTGCCGTCCGAATCGTTCAAGGCTGCCAATGGCGCGCCGACGCTCACCTTGTCGATGGCGATCCCAGGCACGCCCGCGATCGCGGCCGACATCTTTTCAAACGCTTTCCACCCCGCGCTCTACAACACGGGCGGCAAGCTTCCACCATTCTTTGCGGGACTCCTCCCAGAGAGCGAACTGCGTAAGCGGCTAGAAGCGACTCGCCACAATCCGGAAGACCGAGATGATTTTGGCGTACTGGCTGCCGCTGGTGAAGACCTGCCAGGCGCAGTTGTCGTTCTGCCGCCCGCCGACGCGCACAGCATTCCAGAGTATGCGCGAACGTTCGGTGCCACCGGCGGCGCCGACAATCTCGAAATGAGCGCAACGGAGGGGGCCACCGAGGGCGCCGCCTCCATCTCCGGCGTGCAGAACAAGCTCGCGCTTTCGACCGTGAACAAAGGCAAGCGGTACACGATGCCGGGACACGGGAAGCTTTCCGACGTCATCGCAAAGCTTCCCACCAAAAACGACGACTCGCAGATCTTCAACGAGTACGTCGCCATGCAACTTGCCAAAGCGGCCGGTGTCAATGTCGCGTCGTGCGAGCCAATGAATCTCTCGGCCATCGAAATCGACGGACTTCAGGCCGTAACCGGCACAGCCACGTCGTTTCTCGCAGTCGAGCGCTACGATCGACACGGCAACGAGCGCATTCACGCAGAAGATGCTTGCCAGATGCTGGGACGCATGCCGGCTGCTAAGTATGGGAAAGAGGAGCAGTTCCGTCTGCTGCTGAGTCTACTCAACGCTCTGAGTCCGCGCGGCGTGAGGGACGTCCGTGAATTCTTTATGCGGCAAGCGGTCAACACGCTTATCGGCAACAGCGATGCGCACCTGAAGAACTTTTCCGTCCTCTACGCGGACAAGGTTCACCCAGAGTTGACCCCCGCATACGACATTGTTTGCGTCGCCGCGTTGCCGGGGTTCTCCACATACGGCACGAACGTCGCCATCGATCGCATGCAGCGCGCTCAGACGCTCGATACCTACACCGAACTGGCCAAGGCCGCAGGCATTGCTCAGCGTATCGCGAGTGCCGCGGTGAAAGCGGCGGTATCCGCCGCTCAGGACACGTGGCCGAAGATGCTCGCCGCGCTTCCGACGCCGCCAGGCATGAAGAAGGTGATCCTTGATCGCCTTAAAACGTTGCCGTTGGCTTGAGGCCATGTCCCCGGCCCAACCTCGTATCGTGAGAGCGGACTCAAAAGCCTCTCGCTGGGTGCAGTGGTCGTGAGGAAACTTCTTGTCCCCAAGCTATCAGTGCGACTAAAGACTTCGTCGATCCCGAGGCCGGTCAGCAGGTTCGCGCTCGGCGTGCCGCCCGCGAATTCCTGCACGGCATTGACGCCATCGTAGAGGAAATTCGTCGTCGTGCCGTTGATCGTCTTGCCGGTGCGTCTCCCCGTGGCACCCGGAAAATCGGCCGAACTAAGCAAATCCAAAAGATTCCACTCTCGTTCGTTCGGCGCTCTATAGTCGCAATTTGTCATGGGATATATGTCCCTACGTGAGTCCTGCCTCCGCCTAGCGGCATAGCCCGATATTGCACTCCAACGCCGTCGACGTTCACGGTGCCCCAATATGGCACGCATGGAGTCGAAAACGGTGTTATCGCAACTACTTCGTTCGTAATAGCACTCTCCACCGCTAACCCGGCGCTGACGATCATCCGCGATCGCTAGCGATGGGCCGAGTCGGGATTCGCCAAATTTTTGCCAAAACGAACTTGAGACAACGATTTGGCAAATGACTCCCTTTCGCCCCACAGCGCCTAATGCTGATGGCGGTGATGAATGTCGGGGAAATGCGCGTGTGAGTGCGTAATGGGCAGATGGACATGCGGATGGGTATGCGATCCGTCGCCGGTATACAGGAAGTCGTGCTCGTGTTGATGGTGTTCGTCGCGGTGGTGGTGGCGGTGCGTGTGCTCCAGGAAGTCGTGGGTATGTTCATGCTCGTGCCGCTCGCTCACGTGTAACCAAACGCCCAGTGCCATAAACGCTGCGGCGACCCAGAAGAATACAGAAGGTAACTCGGGCCATAACACAAGGGAAAGCGCGACGCCGAATAGCGGTGCGACCGAAAAATACGCGCCCGTCCGCGCGGTCCCAAGGTGGCGCAGTGCAACGACGAACAGCACGAGGCTCACGCCGTAGCCGGCAAGTCCCGTGAGCATCGCAGCGCCGACAATGCTGGCGGCCGGCAGTCTCCCTCCCGCAGCAAACGCGATGGCCAGATTCACGGGGCCGGCAATCAAGCCCTTCAAACACGCGATCACCATGGCGTCATTCGCGGACACCTTGCGTGTCAGGTTGTTGTCGATCGCCCAGCACAAACAGGCGCCCACGATCAGCAACGCCCCAACGGGAACGGCTACCCGACCCGGATGCCACGATATCAGCACGCCGCCCGCCACGATAGCCACCATCCCGAGAAACACCTGAAGGTCGACGTTCTCGCGAAAGACCACCCACGCGATCACGGCGGTCAGCACGCTTTCGAGATTCAGCAACAGTGAACTCGCCGCTGCTGACGTGCTCGACAGGCCCAGCATGAGCAACGCTGGCCCCGCGACGCCCCCAGCGAGGATGGCGCCCATGAGCCAGGGCAGTTCGGATTTTTGAATCCGATGACGGGCGGCCGGCTTTGCAGCGGACCGTGAGAGCTGCCGAGCGACGATGCCAATCCCAAGGCCAACGCCGCTACCTAGGTAAAAGAGCCCTGCCACCATGAAAGCGGACATGGAACCGAGAAGCGCTTTGGCGAGTGGTGTGGCCGCGCCGAACAGTGCGGCGGCAGCGAGAGCGATGAACACTGCGTTGAGTCTAGAATTCATGGCAATCGGGTAGAGGGTATCGGCGCGCGCGGCGGCTGTGCCCGTAGTTTACCGGCTCGACATCGTTCGAATGGACATCTCTTGCGGATCGAAGCGCAAAGAGGACTACCGCGTGCGAGATGTCGTATCGGTGACATCGCATTTTCCTCCTTGGAGAGTGGGTGGCTATACCTCGGGCCAAGTTGTTTTTGCGGAAGATGGGGCTCCGCGTTTGTTGTCACGCGCGCGCAGTATCACGCCGGTGCCGCGCGAAGCCGTCTTCGGCTCGATGGGACAAGCCATCCGCACATGACCGGTGAGGCGCCTCGGATCCTGTCCCTACACGATTGGGGCAAGGGCAAAGACGCCGACTTGGCGAAGGTTGTCTAGATCTCATTGCGGGAGGCAATCATGAAGACCATGCGAAGCTTGCGCCGGCGCTTGCCGTTGCTCTTAGGCTTATGCGTGATCCTGTGCGGCACAGGGCTGCTCGCTGGGAAAATATCTCCTGCGGCAGACATGCCGTTTTTGGGCGATTTGCCGTTAAAGCACGTCGCTGACATTCGACTACCCGGTCGTACCACCCGTCTCGACTACGAAAGTTACGATCCCAATCGGCATCTGCTCTTTATCGCGCACCTCGGTGATGGGGAGGTGATCGTCTTCGACGTCGGCTCATCGCGTGTGGTCGGTCGCGTTGGCGATGTCTCGTCGGTACACGGCGTGCTCGTCGTTCCCGAGCGATCGCGCGTCTACGCTTCGGCCACAGGAACGAACGAAATCGTCGCGATCGACGAAACCACCCTCAAGATTGTGGCGCGCATACCGGGCGGCCGCTACCCGGACGGTACGGCGTACGCCCCTAGCGGGCACAAGCTTTACGTGTCGGACGAGACCGGTGAGACGGAGACGGTGATCGACGTTCAAACCAACCAGCGTGTGGCGACAATCCGGCTTGGTGGCGAGGTGGGCAATAGTCAGTATGACCCATCATCGCGTCATATCTTCGTCAATGTACAAACCCGAAATGAGCTCATCGAAATCGATCCGATGGTTGACCGCGTGATTGACCGCTTTCCTCTGGCGGGCGCAAGAGGCAACCACGGGCTATTGATCGACCCGCAGGACCGTATCGCCTTTATTGCTTGCGAGGGAAACGCCAAGCTTTTGGTCTTCGATATGCGTTCGAGGCGAGTTGTCCAATCGTTTGATGTTGGCAGCGACCCAGACGTGCTGGCGTTTGACACGGCATCGAGAACTCTGTACGTCGCGGGAGAAGCAGGCGTTGTCTCAATGTTCAGCGTGAAAGGCGCCAAAGTAACAAAAATCGGTGAAGGCCGAGTTGGACCAAATGCACATGTCGTCGCGGTCGATCCGACGACACACCGCTCCTATTTCCCGCTGAAAAATGTCGACGGGCAGCCCGTGTTGCGCGTGATGGAGGCGCGGTGAGAGAAAATGTGCTTTGGCGCTTTGAACGGACGACGACCACCTTCTTTGGCGCACGACCCGCCGATGCCAAGCGCCACTAATACCAGCGGCGAGACACAACATACGGAGGCGCCAAGCGCGGCCAGCGTTCCCGCAATCAGGTCGGTCGTTTCACCTTTTTGTGCATGTTCACTCCCGGAAACACGGTCTCCGATGTCCCATTCCCACTGGCCTATACCTTCCAGTGCGCCTTGAGGACACATCAAGGGCCGATCGAGGGGTGGGTAGTGGTGCTATGCGCACTTGCCCAACGATCTGGATTTCCCGCAAAACAGGGTGATGCCGGTGGACGGGGCGCTCATTTTTGGTATATTGAGCCTGTCTATGGTCTGATTGGCTCTCCTCTAAACGTCGTCATGCGCGCCACACTACGCCTCCTCCTGTCGCTGCTGGTTTGCGTCGCCTTCCTGGCGCAAACGGGCACGTCATGGTCAGCGCCGCAGGCATGCCCCGCCCATGCAACGATGGATGCGATGGCGATGATGACGAATTGTCAGCGGTCGGATGCGACTCGGCATGCGCCGACCGGCCAACTCTGCAAAGCCACTGCGGCATGCAACCTCACGGTGCCGGTGTTCAGCACTCCAGCCGGCGTCCAGGATTCCCCTTACCAGCGCTTCAAATACCCCCGAATCGCTGCCCATTTCGTCCTGCAGGACTTCCCGCAGACGCTTCTGCGCCCACCTCGACTCGCCTGACCTCACGCCCTCCCGCAGCGTGGCGCTGACGCGCCGTCATCATCCGGCGTCGGTTCGTCACTCACGATTGCCGTACCCGAGGTACGCCGTTCGCCGCGTCCCATCGCTGTGGAACAGCCATGTCTGCCCTATCCCGCGCGTGAGCGGAAAACCCGCGCGCCGGCCGAATCTGATTTGCCGATCGATCGTCGCAGGCGACGTCACGGCAACACGATTCGGACGCACAAGGGATCGGAGGCAGATCGACCCTTTTTCGTGGAGTTCTTGGATGACAGGCTATGAAAGTCGTCCGCGCCCCGTTCCGGCGCGGCGCATGATGCTGTCCGGCGCCGCGGGCGCCGTCGCCGTCCTCGTCGGTTTGCTTACCTGGCACGGCGCCAATGCGGATGCCTCCCATACGACGAGCGCCCCGATTGTCGCACTGGGGTTCGACGCGCAGAATCACGTGCTACTGAAGGCCACCGCCGAAACGCTCTACCGGAGCGCCGACGACGGTCTGCACTGGACGCGGGTCGCATTGCCACCCGGCGCGCACGGCCGCATTTCCGCCATGGCGACGACGGCACGGCAAGCCGGTCTCGTCTACGTGAGCGGGCCAGGCCTCGGTGTCCTGCGAAGCGGAAACGACGGCCGAAGCTGGGAAGATCGCAACGCAGGGCTGCCGGCCCGTTCCGTCGAAACCGTGGCCGTGCATGCCGATCAGGCCGACACGGTATACGCCTATGTGGCCGGACGCGGCATCTTCCGAAGCCGACAAGGCGGCCTGAATTGGCGGTTGATGGATCGGGGGCCGCGAGAAAACATCCTGCAGCTCATTCACTCAAACATGCCGGGCAGCATGCAGACTGGCTGGCTGTTCGCGGCCACAGCCAGCGGCGTGCGGCGCTCGATGGACTGTTTCTGCGGCTGGCGCAATGCCGGCGGGCTGGAGGGCAAGATGAACGCCGTCACCTACGATCCGCGGCAGCCGGAGCAGATCTACGCGGCGACGGGCAAGGAAATCCTGCTGAGCTCGAATGGCGGTGAGCAATGGACACGTCTCAATGCCCCCGGCCCGGCGCTGACTGCGTTGCTCGTCTCGCCGGACGGTGTGCTCTATGCGGCCGGAGGCGGAGCGGTATATCGCAAGCGGGACCACGCCGGCACGTGGGAGCGACTCGATGGTTAAGGCGTCGCATGCCGCTGCAGTTGGATTGCTCGCGCTCGCGTCCTGGGCCGACGCCGGTGCGACGCCTGCGCCTTCGCGAAGTTTCGACCAGATCACGGCCGGCCGAGCGATCTACCGGCAAAACTGCGCTTCCTGCCACGGCATCCGCGGCGAAGGAGCGCCAAACTGGGAGCGGCCGGACGCACGAGGGGAGATGCCCCCACCGCCGCACAACGCGAGCGGCCACACATGGAAGCATGGTGACGGCATGCTCTACCGGCTCGTCCACGACGGCTGGCGCGATCCGTTCAACAAGACAAGCCGCCTGACGATGCCGTCTTTCGGCACCCAACTGACACCGATCGAGATTCGCAGCGTGATCGCATACATCAAGACCATGTGGACGTCTGAGCAGAGCGCTTTCCAGCGTACGGAAAGCCGGCGGGAGCCGTTTCCGCCAGAAGCGCGCTGACGAGGAACTTCATGACATCGCTCATCTTTTCGCCTCGATCCCGCGACCGCGAGCCGCGGCGCGTCTTCCACCCGACATGTCGACGATGCTGACCGCTCAAATCCTGCTCGCGTTCGGTGCGGGCGCGCTGCTCAACCTCACGCCCTGCGTGCTGCCGGCCATCCCGCTCAAGGTTCGCGCGATTCTGCGCGAGACGGGCGGGCAACTGAGTGCGCGCGTGACGTCGGCCGTCCTGTTCGCTGCAGGATCGGTGCTTTTTTTCGCGCTCCTCGGGCTCGCGACGGCGCTGTTGCATTTGCAGTGGGGCGTATTGTTTCAATCGCAGGTCCTGCTGATCCTACTGAGCGCACTGTTGTTCGGGCTGGCGATCGTGAACTTCAGTTGCCATGGCATGCGCTTGCCCTCCGTGCTAGCGTCGATGCACGGCGCACGGTTTCTCGAGCCCTTCATCTCGGGCCTGATATGCGCGCTGCTGTCGACACCATGCACGGGCCCCCTCCTGGGCGGCGTACTGGTTTTCGCGCTTGCCCAGCCCGCGCCCAACATCGTCGCGATCTTCGTGTCGATCGGTCTCGGGCTCGCGTCGCCCTATGTTCTTCTGATTCTCCGGCCCGCCCTGATCCAGCGTCTGCCGCGCGCAGGAGCGTGGTCCGACGTGGTACGCCAGAGCTTCAGTTGGATACTGCTCGGCGCCGCGCTCTTCTTCATCCGCAGCGTCCTGCCCTCGGCCTGGGAAACGCCACTTTGGATCGCATTCGGCGCAGGCATGCTGGCCTGGGCGGTGACGATCTTCGCGCGCAGCAAAGACACCGGTTCGCGCCGCGCCGTGATGGTCATCGGCATCATCGTCGCGGCTTCGTTCTTCGTCGGCGCGAGTTTCGGATTCTCTCCAGAGATTCCGTGGCAGCGGCTGCACGATCGCGATGCCGCGGTGCTGCCGGCGCTCGGGCGCCCGGCAATCGTCGAGTTCACCGCGCAGTGGTGCGTCAATTGCAAGATCCTCGAGCACACCGTGTACCGGTCCGATCCCGTCGTCCAATCGATTCACCGGCAAGGCATCGCCGCATTCCAGGTCGACCTGACGCGTCCCGACCCGGCGCTCGAGCGTCTGCTCGCCTCTTATGGCGGAGCGGGCCTGCCATTCCTCGCTGTGCTCGATCGCGACGGCCGCGAGGTGCACAGCTTTTCCGGGCTGTTCACGAGCGACAGTCTCGCGGACGTGCTGAATACGCTCAAATAAAGGAGAACCGACGGTGAAACGTAACGTCAATCTCATCCTCGCCGCGACGGCGGCCGCGGCCGTGCTGATGGGTGTCGCCCTCTGGGCTTCGTCTCAGTTCGGTTCGCTACAGTTCGGTTCGTCGAAGCCTGCACCGGCATCCGTCGTTGCGGACAGCAGCGGCATGATCGATTCGTCGAAATATGTGAGCGCAAGCGTCGCCGAGCATGAGCGCCAAGCCACGCTGACCTTGCACATTACCGCCGGCTGGCACGTGAATGCGAATCCGGCGTCGCTCGAATACCTCATTCCCACCACGCTGTCGATCGAAGGCGATGGCTCGCCGCAAGAAGCAAAGGCCGTCTATCCGCCCGGAAAGGACAGCGGCGTCGTACTCGAAGGCAAGCACATCCAGGTCTACGAAGACGGCACGGTGATTCGATTTTCGCTGCCCCCCAGCCTCCCGAAGCATCGCCTCATCGTGCACGTGCAAGCCTGCAGCACGCAGGGAATCTGCCTGCCGCCTGCGAATATCGTCGCATCGGTGAATCGAACCTGAACCGGACAATCGACCCGCCCCCCCCATCACGATGAAGGAATGAAATCATGCGTTACCCGAAACTAGCCCTGCTAACCGCACTCGCCATCGGCGTGCAACTGCCCGCGATGGCCGCCGGAATACCGGTAACTCTGTACAAGAACCCGAGTTGCGGATGCTGCGACGCCTGGGCGAAAGACCTCGCGGCGAATGGGTTCACAGTGAAAACAGTCAATACGGAAGACCTGGCATCGGTCGCCCAGCGGTACGGCGTGCCCGAGAACCTCGAGGGATGCCATACGGCGATCGTCGGCGGCTACGTGGTCGAAGGTCTCGTTCCCGCGGAATACGTGAAGCGTCTGCTGGCGCAGCATCCCGCCACCAAGGGGATCGCGCTGCCCGGCATGCCCACCGGGGCGCCCGGCATGCCAGGCGAGCGCTCGGGACCGCTCAAGATCTATTACCTCGAGTCCGGGTCCGCGCCGAGGGTCTTCGCGACCTTCTGATGGCCGTGGCCGCTGCACGCCGCGGCCGATTGCGTGGTACACGGCGGCCCAGGACATTCTCACTCAACCCAACTGAATCCCTGAGGATTCGAAGGAACACGACATGAACACGAAACGACTCTCACTTTCCGTTCTCATCGCCGTTGCGGTGGGCTTCGCCGGGCTTGCCGAGGCGGCGGACAATTCATCTGCCGCACAGGAGACGGCTCCGCCGACGATGCACTCGGGCGGCATGGGCATGATGGACCAGGGCGGAATGGGGATGATGAGCCAGGGCGGGATGGGCATGATGGGCATGGGTAGCTGCCCGATGAGCGGCACGTACCTGAGCGGCAAGGACGCCATGCTGATGCACGCGGACATGTTGCAGGCGATGAGCAACATCATGCGCAAGTACGCCGACCGGGCGAAAAACTCGCCCGAACGCTGACTCGTGCGCACCTTTGACCCCGCAACGCCGCTGCAGTGATCGGCCTTCTCGTTGTTCTGGGCATCGGTGGCAAGGCCGTCATGCACTTCGAGATTCCCGGCGTGGGTGTGTTAACCGCGACTGCTGCCGTATCGGTCACCCATGCCGGATTTCTGTGAGCGGCAGATCAGCCGGCTATGCCGGCGTTATGAGGCCTGTAATCCGGCCGGCCTGGTATCGCGCCGGCGCGCGAAGCCGAGCAACAACAGGCTGGACGCCGCGATCGCTGACCGGGCGCAGGCGCATCGTCCGCGAGTTCTATGCCGACTTTGGCCCCACGCTGGCCTGCGCGGTTCGAGGATCAGGCACCGGCGTGCACCCTGCCCGGCGCCCCAAAAAAAGCCGCGCCGCAATTGCGCCGGCGCGGCCGAGGTTGATTAGGCGCCTACTGCGCCGTATCGGCGGGGACCCATGTGTACCCGAGTCCCGTTATGCCTTGCACGAGATTCTTGAAGTCTTGGAGGCCCGGCGTACCCAAGTCAGGCTCGAGCCAGAACGGGTGGAAGAAGAACGAGGCGAACCCGTCGCGCACCACAAGAGCATATTGCGCGTTGGTGTAGAGATCGTTCCACGTGTAAGTCAGGCAAGAGAACGGGTCGATCGAGCAAACGTTGTACTCGATGTTGCCGAGGTTTTCCGGAATGACGCGCTGTCCGTAATAGTCGCTCTTGATGATGTACGGGAAGAACTGCCCCACGGAGAAGTCGTGGTTGGGCGCGGTCGAATTCAGATTGGGCGTATCAGACGTGTAATAGACGGCGCGTTGATACGTGTTCTTGAACAATGGCGGCACGGCCTTCATGGCAAGCGGCGACGATTGATAGTGCGGCGCTTCCCAAGCGAAAGGCGTATAGCCGTTCGCTTTGAACTCCTGCAGCCCCGCGCTCAGGCGGCCGCTCGCCCATTGCACCGAGTCTTCGTCGACGGGCCGGTTCTGCGTCGCGAGCCAGAACTCGAAGTCGTTACCGCTCACGGCGTTGTCGATATTGGGCGTCGAATCATACTGGTGCGTGTAGCCATGCATGACCACTTTCCCGCCTCGTGCAAGCGCATAGTTGAGCGCCTGCTTCAAGCCGGTCGCTTGCGACAGGTGCACGGTCAGCGAGGCGCCCCCATTGTAGGCGCCGAGCGGGTCCTGGTAGAGCGGAATGGTCGCGATCGAAAACGGAATGCGCTTGCTATAAAGATAGTCGGTGAGCGTCTTCATCGATGCCGTCGTCGTGAAGGCGTTGACGTCCTCAAAACGCACGAGCGCGCGATGCAGCACCGCTTGGTTCGTGCCGAGAATGTCGTGCAGCATGTCACATAGCACGAGGTATCGATCCCGCGGCCCGATGTACGACAACGGCATATCGGCGAAGTACCAAAAGTTGCCGGAACGCATAACGTACGGCACTTGTTCGCCCGTCTTGCTATCCTTGATCGTGACGAGCGCGCTAGCCTTCGTCGCATCGGATACCGCCGTCACGCCGATGTCGGGGTCGGCGCTGACGACGCCGGAACTCGCATCGAACGCGTAGTACTTGACCATGTTCTGATTCTTGTAGGTCACCGTATCGAAGAAATCGGGCGCCGGGTTCGAACTCGTCGGCGCCGCGGACAACCCGCGCAACGCCGTGAACGTGAACCCGTACCGCGTCGTAAAGCCGTAGCTCGCGTCCCAGGCGACTTGCCAGAGGTTGTACTTGAACCAAACGACGGTCTTGTTGGTCGTCGTGACATCCGCAAGGAAAGCCTGAGGAATCGCGTCGTCGAAGTAGCTTCCGAGGTAGAACGTCGCTTGATAGTTTTCGACGTTGCCGGCGGTGTAGCTGGACACCGGCGCGAGCGTCACGTTGGTATTGAAGTGACCGAGCAAGTTTCGCAGCATGATCGCGTAAGCGAAGCCGAGCTTCGTATACTGATCGTTCGGCGGCGCATCGTAAAGCACGAGCACCTTCGCCGTCGTCGTTTGCGCGTACGCAGCGCCGGGCCATTGCACGCTCAGCAGCCCGATCGTCAATAGACATGCGAGCAAAAATCGTTTCATGATGGTTTTCATCGCGGCCTCCCCGCTCAGTTCCGGATGTACTCGCCGTTCGGCGTACGGTGCCTGCGGGTGTCGAACCCGCGAGCGTGTCCCTTGCCCTGCTCGGTCGTCGCGCGCTCGTGCGCCGGAATACCCGGCACGATCTCGGTCACGACGACGGGCTTGGCAGGCGGGGTCACTCGATGATGCGGATGTGCAGGCGCGGCGCTCGACGCAGGCGGCTCGGCCGCGTGGACACGGGTGGTCAGCAGCGCCGCGGCGCAAACGGCTGGCGCCACACGGATTGCGAGTTGGCTAATCTTCACGAAAGGCTCCGATTGACTGGGACGTTCGAAGGCGCGCGTCGAGGCCGCGCGCATACATGCATATAGCGCGCTCGAACGTCACACCCGGGTCGCATACGTAGCGCAGACACACCACTGCATCGGCACGGCTGGCGGCCGCGCCGATACAAGCCGCGCGCACCGGGGGGATGCGCGCGAAGACCCGTCGGCGTCCTACGTGGACGCCGGTGGGGCTGGCCTTCTGTTTTGCGATGCGTAAGGGGATCGTAATCCTCGCGCGCAAACGTTAATGTGCGCACAAACACAGTACGCGGCGAGCGCCGGCCGATCGAAGCCGCTTTACGTCAGAACGCCGCCATATAGATGGGTAGCGCGTCCGCTTAGCTCGGATTGCCTTCGCCGGACAGTGCCCGGTAAAGGCCTCTCGGCTCATGCCGGTGTCGCGACCATGCAGTCGAGTCCAGTCGATACGTGTTGGCTGGGCGTGCAGTCATGAACGGGATGCGTAGACCGCCGCTCAGGCCGCCGCAGCGATCGGGTTGATTTCAATCGTCACGTGCGACAGCCCCTTGAGTCGCTTGAGCGCCGCGTGGTAGAAGCGCGGAGTACGTTGTGCTTCATTGGTGGCAACCGACACGACCGCACTCATGTGCCCAGGACCGAGCCGCCACACATGGAGGTCAAGCACTATGTCGCCGTTATCCTCGACGACATGGCGGACCTTCTCTGCCATGTGCCGGTCCGGGGTCATATCGAGCAGAATGGCTCCCGTGTCACGCATCAAGCCCCACGACCAGTTAGCAATCACCAAGGCACCCATGACGCCCGCAAGCGGGTCCATCCAAAGCCAGCCGAACGCGCGGGCCAGCAGGAGGCCGATAATTGCCAGCACGGAAACCGCTGCGTCCGCAATGACGTGAACATAGGTTGACCGGATGTTGTGGTCCCGGTGTGCCGCAGTCTGTGCGTCGTCGTGGTCGTGCTCGTATTCTTCGAATTCGACCTGATGCTCTCCATCGGGCAGACGAACCACCGCCTTGAACGCATGGGGCTCGGGAATCTCCTCAGTCGACTCGAGATAGCCGCCACGGTCCGTAAACGTGAAAATCTGGCGTGTCCCGTCGGGGCGAATCGTCGTCGCTGAAACAGCATCGGCCATCAGTTTCGAAGAAGCAGTTTCTGGCGTAATGCGAAACACGGGCGGTACGCCATCTTCGAAGATCGACACGACAAACACGCCAGCGCTACCGAAGATGCGCTGAACCTCCTCTCCGAGCGCATGTTCGTCGTCGTGGGCGTGGCCATGATTGCCCGCGTGACCATGGCTATGTCCATGGCTGTGACCGTGGTGGTTGCCACTCAACAACCCGACGCTCGCAAGATTGACCAGCAGGCCAAGGACGGCGATGGGAATCGCCTGACCGAAGTGGATTGGCACGGGCGAGAGAAAGCGCGAAAGTGCTTCATACCCAATCAGCAGGGCAATCATGGCGAGCACGACGGCGCTGGTAAAGCCCGCGAGGTCTCCCAGTTTGCCGGTGCCGAAGACGAAGCGGGGATCGGTTGCATGCCTGCGCGCGTAGGTGTACGCCAGCGCGGCGATCAGCATCGCGCCGGCGTGCGTGGACATGTGCAGGCCATCGGCGACGAGGGCCAGCGAGCCGAAGAGACTGCCGCCGATAATCTCGGCGACCATCATCGCGCTGCACAGCGCTATCACCATCCAAGTTCTGCGCTCGTTCTCCTCGTGGGCCGCGCCGAGAAAGATATGGTCATGTCCAGCCCCGAAGGCGGCATCTTCAAACTTGCTCATGTCTGCCTCACTTGAAGTAGCTGTGGACTACTTCGATTAACTGTTCGGTTCCACTGGCGTGCTCGCCCTCGGATTCCGCATCGACAAGATGAGTCCGGATGTGGTCCTCGAGCACCACGGCGAGCAGCCCATTCATCGCTCGAGCGTGCTTCGATGCCCAATCAGACGTTGTACGCGAACGTCATCATCATTCCTGTCGCCTTGTGGCGGCAGTGTGTCGCCTGTTAAAAACCGATTTGATCTCTAAGCCACGGCGCAGCGGACTTGACTACTTCGCAGTACTGCGATTGGGAATGGCCGGGGTAAGGGTCGCTATCACTCGGGTGCCCCACTGAACGAACATCGACAGCGCTAGCGCCCCGGCAAATCCGATAGCGATACCTTGCCGCGGCAGCAGTACGGCGAGGGCCAGGCAAAAAGCGGCGAACGAAAAACGTCCCAAGATCATCCCCCGAAGTAGCGAAATAACGAACTCGGGGCCATGCGCGCGTTGCGAGGACACGGACAAGACAATGCCAAGCAAGGGGAATACGGCAAGCAAGCCACTCCACTTCGCGCCCACTGTACCCGCCAGGTAGGTGACGGTCAGCGTCAAGAGTGCACCAGCGGCCATGCGCAAAGCCAGGTCTCGATAGTGCAGCGGCAGACCGGCGGGCACCACGTTACCCCGAGGTAAGAAGCGTTGGCCGAACATCACCGCAACGGCCGCTACGCCTGTGGCGCACGCGATACTAACGGGAAGCATGGAGAGTGCGGACGCCGCAACAAACCAGGCAACCAACGCAACCATCAATGCGGTCGGCCACGCATTACGCTTGCACACCCACGCATACGCAAAATTAAATATCTCCGAAGCGCAGATGGCTGACACCGACAAAACGGCAGCCTGTGCGGCAAACTCCGGTCCCTTCTCGAGTGCCAAAAGAAAGAGGATGGGGCCGGCTACAACCGGAAACCCAGCAAGCCACCCTGCTACCTTGGGCCCCCATCGCTTGCCAGACATCGAAACGAGCAACAAGAAAATCGGTACGAGGACAAGTTTGAGGGCGAGCATGGAATGGAAGCCGGGCCTTAAAAACCCATTGTATCGCCCCGTTTGCAGTCAGCGAGCGATCACCCGACTGAGCTTAGCTCGTTGTTTGACCTTCCGGCGGCCCGCGTGACGCGGTTGTATCCATCGCCCACTGAGCCGCAGTCAGTCTTGCATGAATGAATTGGCGACTTCAAGCCAATCGATGAACGACGGCCGCGGTTACTCCTCAAGGGGACCGCCGTCGGGCAGCAAAACACTTCAATGCCTTCGAACGAGTCCGCCACGGCTTCGCGCTGGGTGCGATACCTCGTGCCGCCGCGTTCTCCTTCGTTCTTCGGGTTGTAGAAAAAGCTTTTCGTCGGCGGGTGGGCCGA